>Ga0075012_10004488_pt1 | contig 12969 bp, 12 predicted proteins | sample All_14_2_FD_71474 | JGI IMG/M metagenome (GOLD analysis project Ga0075012, IMG submission 71474) | Freshwater microbial communities in response to fracking from Pennsylvania, USA - Allegheny Zone_MetaG_DW_15 | ecosystem: Environmental > Aquatic > Deep subsurface > Groundwater > Drilled...
GATATAGATATCGTCGGCGGCGCGGAACTCCTGCACATCGAAGTACATACGACTGACCGCTTCATCGACCTCGCGTGCCGAAGTCTCGACGGCGGCCGCGATGCGCTCGATCGTCGAGGCCCACTCGTAATCTTCGCGGCTCAGGTCATCGAGTACGGGGAGCGGCCTGTCCGAGCCCTCGCGTCGCCACACGGAGCCTGACTGGCCGCTGGAATCACGGTGCCATCCGGTGAGCGTGAGGTAGTCGATGAGGTCTGTGAATGAGGCGGTCATGGGTTTACGCCGCCTTTCCATTGACTGCAAGTTGTCGTTCGAGTGCCCATCCCCGGAGAGTGTCCACCGTCAGCTGTTGACCGCGGTGGACGACCAAGCTCTTCGGTGTAGTCGCGGGGTCCATCGCCGCCCAGTAGGCGGTCGCGGCCACCAGCGTGTGGGATGCCGGATAGTCGATCCACTTCGCCTGCTCGGGCACCTGAACGACTACAAGATAGACCGGACCTCGGACACGCAGCTTCTGCCAGGAGGAAATCCAGTCGTCCTCGACCGGGATGCGGATGGTCTCGCGTTTCGGGCTGAACGTCTTGGTCGTGCACTTCACCTGAATGTGAGCGTCTCCGTACTCGAACGCGATCGTGGCGTCGATGGCACGGACGTCCTCGCCGGGGCGTGGCTCGCTACAGCCGAACCCCGCGTGGCTGCATACGAGCTGAAGGTAGTCGACGCCGAAGCGGCCCTGGGCGGCAGAGAGCGACATCGTGGGCGCAACGAGCGATTCCTCTGACGGGTCTCCGTTGCTCGCTGCCATGCCCTGATCTTATGGGCCGGTTCATACCGTACTGAAGTGGCACCCGAACCGGCAGACCCCATGTCGCCTGGTTCGCTCAGGATACGATCGGAAGAACCGGGCCATATCCGGTCTGATCCGGCATAGGAGGTCGCCCTGTGACAGAGCCTTGGCTCTCTGCCGACGCCATCGCCATCCACCTCGGCGTGACAAAGGACACCGTCTACGCCTGGATAGCGGAGAAAGACATGCCTGCCCACAAGGCCGGCCGCCTCTGGAAGTTTCAGGCCAGCGAGATCGACGAGTGGGTACGCAGCGGCCGCGCAGGAACGGCGGACGAGGAGTGAGTGGAACGGTGCCCGAGCGCACGGTTGGGGCGCGACGCGGGCCAGGTGTCTTCCGATGAGACTCAACCTGAAATCCGTCGAGGAACGAGTTCGACCGCTCGGCGGACGTAGTGGTTACGACCGCGAGTTCATCTTCGAACTGCTGGCTGCATACGGGCGCTCGTTGAGCAACATCACCCGGCTGCGCAACGGCTCCCTCAACGTCGCGGACGACCCGACGACCGAGGTCGCGCAGAAGAACGTCGTCTACTTCAAGCAGACCATGGACGACGCCTACGCCGTCATCGATGAGCTGCGCACTTCACCTACGGTCGTTCGCTACAGCACACGCTTCGTCATCGTCACCGACTACACCGATCTGCTAGCCGTCGACACGAAGACCGGCGAGACGCTTGCCATTCCGATTGCGGACATCGACAAGCACTTTACGTTCTTTCTGCCCTGGGCGGGTATGGAGAAAGCGCAGTATGTTGCCGAGGCGCACGCCGACGTCAAGGCCGCCGAGCGAATGGCAAAGCTGTTCGATGAGTTGCTCGCGGAGAATCAGGGTCTGAATAGCGATAGCGAAGGCCGTCACGCGCTCAATGTGTTCTTCACTCGTCTGCTGTTCTGCTTCTTCGCGGAGGACACCGGGATCTTCCGCGAGGGCCAGTTCACGGGGGCAGTTGGCACCCTGACGCAGCCCGATGGCTCGGATGTGAGCCAGTTCCTGACCGACCTCTTCACCGCGCTCGACACGGCAGATCCCGCCGACAAGCCGACGCACCTGGCTGGCTTCCCCTACGTCAACGGGCGCCTGTTCACCGTCGAGGTGCATCACACGGTGCCGACCTTCAGCAAGAAGGCCCGCGACCTGCTGCTGGAGAGTGGGCGGCTGCGTTGGAACGAGATCAACCCGGACATCTTCGGCTCCATGTTCCAGGCGGTCGTCACGCCCGGCCAGCGCTCCGATCTCGGCCAGCACTACACTTCGGTGCCGAACATCCTCAAGACCATTGAGCCGCTGTTCCTCGATGGTCTCAAGGAGCAGTTCGACGCCGCATTCGACAGCGTGCCGAAGCTTGAGGCGCTGTTGAAACGCATCGCGCAGATCAAGGTGTTCGACCCTGCCTGTGGCTCGGGCAACTTCCTGGTCATCGCCTACAAGGAGCTGCGCAAGCTCGAGCACGCCATCCTGGAGCGGCTGACGCAGCTCGACCTGCGGCACCAGACGCTGTACGCCGAGTCCAAGATCAACATCGAGAACTTTTGTGGCCTCGAACTGGACGACTTCGCGGTCGAGGTCGCGATCCTCTCGCTCTGGATCGCTAAGCACCAGATGAACCGCGAGTTCTTCGAGAAGTTCAGGCTCAACATCCCGCTCATTCCGCTGAAGGAAACGGGTCAGGTCAGGCAGGGTAACGCTGCCCGCGTGGACTGGAATAGCGTCTGCTCGAACGACGGATCGGAAGAGATCTACCTCATTGGGAACCCACCCTACGCAGGCTCCAGCATGCAGTCGGCCTCCCAGAAGGACGACTTCAACTACGTGTTCGGGCGTCGACCATTCTCGAAGAATCTCGACTACATCGCGCTGTGGTTCGTCAAGGGAGCTGATTACATCGTGGGCACGAAGGCTGAACTCGCCTTCGTGACAACCAACTCTGTTGCCCAGGGCGAGCACGTCGGACTCATGTTCCCGACGATCTTCGATATGGGCCTGGAGATTGGGTTCGCCTACACCTCGTTCAAGTGGGAGAACAACGCCAAGCGCAATGCTGGCGTGACGGTCGCCGTCATCAACCTCCGCAACGCGAGGCCGGGATCGAAGTACATTTACACCGACGACGTCCGCATCGAGGCGAAGAACATCAACGGGTACCTGGCGGATGGGCCTTCCGTGCATATGCCCAGAAGAATGCGCCCGTTGGTAAGCGGCTTCCCGCCCATGGTGTTTGGCTCCAAACCTACAGATGGGGGATGGCTGGTTCTCGATGCTGCCGAGAAGGATTCTCTTATCGCTGCGCTGCCGGCTGCGGAGAAATTCATTCGCAAGTACGTCGGCTCTGAGGAGTTGATCAACGGCAAAGAGCGTTTCTGCCTATGGATTGAAGATGGCGAGGCAGAAGAAGCAATGAAGATCCCCGCGATTCGTGATCGTTTGAATCGAGTGAGAGAGGAACGGGCAAGGAGTAAAGCTCCGAGTACGGTTGACTTCGCAAGCAAGCCTCATCGGTTCAAACAGCGTTCCCATCGGGACACGGAAGCCGTCTTGGTCCCGGCGGTGTCATCCGAGAACCGGGAGTACATTCCGTTCGGTTATATGTCCTCAGGAGATGTGGCGAACAACCGGGTCTATGCAATCTACGATGCTGAACCTTGGGTGTTTGCGTTGCTTACGTCTCGGATGCATATGGCGTGGACACGGGCCGTTTCAGGTCGGTTCGAGACCCGATTCAGCTACGGGAACACCATCGTCTACAACAACTTCCCAGTGCCGCACCTGACCGCGCCCGCCAAGGAGCAGCTCACGGAGGCAGCGCTTCGCGTGCTCGACGTGCGCGAGTACCACTCGGAGAAGACCCTGGCGGAGCTGTACGACCCCGACCTGATGCCCGGCGACCTTCGGCTGGCTCATCAGGAGCTGGACGAGCTGGTCGACTCCGTGTACCGCAAGCGGGGCTTCGACAGCGACGAAGATCGTCTGTCATACCTCTTCGGTATGTATGAACAGATGACCGCCGAGGAGAAGCGCAAGTGACCGCGATCAAGAAGCCGACCAACGTCGTCAACGTGCAGTACGCGCAGACCGGCAGCAGCGTCCAGACCAACGAGCTCGGCATGCGTGAGATGCAGCAGCGTGTCTGGGAGCAGCGCGGCGCGCAGTACCTGCTGGTCAAGGCGCCGCCGGCCTCGGGCAAGTCTCGTGCCCTGATGTTCGTGGCGCTCGACAAGCTCTACAACCAGGGCCGCAAGAAGGTCATCGTCGCTGTGCCCGAGCGTTCCATCGGTGGCTCGTTCGCGACGACGGCTCTGACCCGCTTCGGCTTCTTCGCGGATTGGGAGATCAAGGACAAGAACAACCTCTGCACGCCCGGCTCATCATCCGGCAAGGTGCAGCAGTTCATCGACTTCCTGAACGGCCCAGATGCGACGCTCGTCTGCACGCACGCGACCCTGCGCTTCGCCTACGAGAAGCTGCCCGCCTCGGCGTTCGACGGCACGGTCCTCGCGATCGATGAGTTCCACCACGTCTCGGCTGACACCTCGAGCAACCGCCTGGGCGACCTGCTCAAGGGTGTCATGGCCGGATCGGACGCTCACATCGTGGCGATGACTGGTTCCTACTTCCGTGGCGACTCGGTGCCGGTGCTGCTGCCAGAGGACGAGGCCAAGTTCACGCCCGTCACCTTCAACTACTATGACCAGCTAAATGGCTACGAGCACCTGAAGTCGCTTGGCATCGGCCACCACTTCTACCAGGGCCGCTACACGAGCGCGATCCACGAGATTCTCGATCTCGATAAGAAGACGATCATCCACATCCCGAACGTCAACAGCGGCGAGTCGACCAAGGACAAGATCGAGGAGGTCGGCTTCATCCTCGACGCTATCGGTGAGGTCATTGCGACGGAGACCGAAGAGTCGAATGTCATGCGGATTCGTCGCCGCGACAACGGCCAGATCGTCCGCGTGGCAGATCTTGTCGACGACACCGACCAGATCGCTCGGGCCGAGACGCTGCACTACTTGACCTCGGTGGCGTCGAAGGAGCGCGATGCGGTGGACATCATCATCGCGCTCGGCATGGCCAAGGAGGGCTTCGATTGGCCCTTCGCGGAGCACGCCCTCACCGTCGGCTATCGGGCATCGCTGACCGAGGTCATTCAGATCATCGGGCGGGTCACGCGAGACAGCCCCGGCAAGGAGCACGCGCAGTTCACCAACCTCCTCGCCCAGCCCGATGCGACCACTGACGAGGTGAAGCTGTCGGTCAACAACATGCTCAAGGCGATCACCGCGTCCCTGCTCATGGAGCAGGTGCTCGCCCCCAACTTCACGTTCAAGACAAAGACGGGCAACGACGACGCCCCGCAGCCGGGGGAGCTGCGGATCAAGGGCTTCAAGGAGCCGTCGACCGACCGCGTGAAGCAGATCGTCGCTACCGACCTCAACGACCTCAAGGCGACCATCCTGCAGGACGACAATTTCGTCAAGGCCGCTGCGGGCAACCTCGACGCCGAGATCACGAACAAAGTGCTGATCCCGAAGATCATCCGGGAGCGGTACCCCGACCTCGACGAGACCCAGGTTGAGGAACTGCGTCAGCAGGTCGTCGTGGACTCGGTCATCAAGAACGGCGAGGTGAAGGACGTCGGAGACAAACGGTTCATCAAGATGTCGGACAAGTTCGTCAACATCGACGACATCGACATCAATCTGATCGACAAGGTGAACCCGTTCCAGCGGGCGTTCGAGGTGCTCTCCAAGTCAGTGACGCCGCAGGTGCTGCGCATCATCCAGGACACGATCACGGCGACCCGTATCGAGATCACGGAGGAGGAGGCACTGCTGCTCTGGCCGAAGATCCAGCAGTTCGCCAAGGTCAACCGTCGCCAGCCTGACGTGCGCAGTGATGACCCGACCGAGAAGCGCTACGCGGAGGCACTGCTCTTCCTGCGCAAGAAGAAGCGCGAGCACGAGGCTCAGCAGAGGTTGCAGGAGTCATGAGCGACATCGATTTCCAGAGCGTCTTCGACTCTGACGAGGACGGTCTGCTCGATACCCCGGAGAAGGTCTCCAAGCTGACTAGCTCCGACCGGCTGGAGCGCTCGTTCCTAGAGATCGTCGAGTTCTATCGTGAGTACGAACGGGCTCCGCGCTCGGACACGCGGGAGATCGCAGAGCGTAAGCTCGGCGCGCGACTCGATGGAATCCTGGCCAGCGACGAGAAGATCGCGGCGTTGAAGCACCTCGATGAGTTCGGACTGCTCGCGGAACCGGAGGCACCGGCTTCCCTCGACGATCTGCTCGACGGCGACGATTTTGGTCTGCTCGACGACGGCACGGGGATTCTCGATACCTCCGACTTGCCCCAGCGCAAGATCCCGGAAGCGACGAGCGACGCGGCACAGCGCGTGCGCGCGGAGGGCTTCGAGCAGTTCGAACCGCTCTTCCAGCAGAAGCACACCGAGCTGGCGGACGGCACCGCGAAGCTTGTGTCGTTCCCCGGCATCCAGTACATCGTCGAGGGCGCTTTCTTCGTGCTCAACGGCGTGATGTTGTTCGTCGCAGAGGTCGGCGCGACCGAGTACAAGGAATCGACGGTGCGCGCGAATCGTCGGGAGCGGCTGCGCGTCATCTTCGAGAATGGCACCGAGTCCTCGATGTACCGGCAGTCCCTCGGCATCCGCATGGGTGAGGGACACGGTCAGGCCGTCGTCCCTGCCGCCTTCGAGTCGATCCTGGCCGACGATGTGGCGACGGGGTATGTCTACGTCCTGCGCTCGCTCAGCGACGACCCGCAGATCGCGGAGGTGCCCGACCTTCACAAGATCGGCTTCTCACGCGGCCCCGTCGAGACGCGAATCGCTCATGCCGAGCGCGAGCCGACCTACCTGATGGCGCCGGTCGAGATCGTCGCCAGCTACCGGACGTACAACCTCAAGACCTCGGCACTTGAGCACCTGCTGCACCGTGTATTCAGCGATGTGCGGCTCCGGCTCAGCCAGGTCGGCAAGGGCGGCCGCACCTATGAACCGTCCGAGTGGTACTCCGTGCCTCTGCGCGTCATCGACCAGGCCATCGAGCTGATCACATCGGGCGACATCGTGGACTACGAGTACGACGCACAGGCGCGAGAGCTTCGGGCTCGCTGATGCCTGGCACTGAGCCTGCACCCGTCGAAGGGGCTGAGATCTTTGTCATGGCATATGACGCAGATCTGCAGGAAGTGCGTATACCTCTGTCCAGAGCGGAGGAAGCGACTGATCGGACGCGGAGCCTCGGGATTGGGGACGACGGCGAGATCATTCGGATCAAGCACGGCCCTTTTGTTGCGGCCGCTGAAGAGCTTCAGATCGCAAACACCGGCAGTCTCGCGGCGGCGATCAAGGACAACTACCTGGGCACGGCGCTCTACGTGGATCTGAACCCTCCGCCGGTGAATGAAGACGTTCTACGGCTCGATGAGCGCTATCACCTGGATGTGCGTGATGACCGTCTGGTCGCGATCGTGACAGATCGATATGCAACGCAGCCTGATTCCACCCCGGCAGAGATTGCTGCTTCCATGGCGCGAATTGCCGACGCCTACAACTGCGAGATCGTCGACGTCAGCTTCACCCTTGTCGGCGGAGGAACCCCAGAGGGCTTCCTCAACGACTTCTCTGATAGCGGTCTCGATCCTGAACACGTGGCGCAGCTTCATGCCGACGAACGCGCCTCGCTCGCTGGCATGGCTCACGATGTGCATATTGCTTTGGCGGTCGACCCGTTGAAACCTGCTTCCGCCCTGATGGACGGTGCGACCGCTCTCGCTGATTTCTTAGCCGCCACGAAAGACGGCCCGCTGGATGCGGCTGCAGTGCTCAACCTCCTGCGTGGTGGTCACTACGCGGTGCTTCTTGGCGAGGTTGAGTCGGACTACCTCGAGGTCAAGACCGCACCGCATCCCATCTGGGTCTCTGGAGTGCCCGGTGAGCGTGCCAAGATCGAGTTGGCTCAAGATGTCGCGCGATTCGCTAACGGAGATACGGACGCCGTCTTGGTGGTGGGCTACCGCGAGGCATTGGTCGATGGGCGTAACGAGCTCGTGAACCTCACGCCGGTCGCCGATGAGCACCTGGATATCACGCGGGTTGGCGAGGTACTCGACGGTCGAATCGTTCCGCCGGTCGATGGACTTGTCATTGAGCGATTTCCGGTGGACGGCGCTCAGAGCATCATGGCGATCTACGTCCCACGTCAGCCGCCTGAAATGCAGCCCTATCTTGTGCACGGGGCCATCGCGGGCGACAAAGTTGAGGGTGGATTCTTCAGCATCGTTCGGCGGCGAGGCGAAGGCTCAATTGTGACCTCAGCCCAGCAGATCCACGCCTACATCGTTGAGGGCAAGCGCTACTTGCGCGGCGAGCGGAGCTAGCCTTCCTGCAACACCCGCATCCGGCTGGGCGAACTCGACTGCATGACCCCGTGCCTAGTGGCACAGTTCCCGGTAGAATGAACACCACTATGAGCACTCTCCGTGATCGCCATCAGGCAGTGAACGAATCGCTGTCACGTTGGCGTGCCCGCAGCGCGGAGGACAAGCGCGTGGTTCGCCGGAGCGTCGTGGTCGACCGTGTGGTCAGCAGCATGGCGATGGAGAACGAGCCGGTTTCGCGCGCATGGGTCCAGCAGGCGAAGCAGACGAGAGCCTGACCCGGCGGTTCGCTACCACGCAGGGCGAACTGACCTACGCGCAGCTCGCCGACGCGATCGCTCCGTACCTAGCTGCGCTACTGGACCGGATCGCCGATGGCGACTATCTGGATCAGCCGTTCACTGACGAGCTGGTAAAGCATTTCCATCGCGCGATCATCGGGGAGCTGCTGCCGGACATCGCGGGGGAGTGGCGACGAGAGCCCGTCCAGATCGGGCATCATGTCCCGGCCGACTGGTTCCAGGTGCCGTTGCTCATGCGCGACTATGCCGACAACGTGCGGGCGCGGCTCGCTGGTGCCGACACGCTGGGGTTGCAGCTCGAGCTGCTGGCCTATGCCGAGGGAGAGTTCCTGCATATCCATCCGTTCGCGGATTTCAACGGTCGGGCCGTCCGTGCGCTCCTGAGTGAGCTTCTGGTGCGTCTGGACTTCCCGCCGGTGGAGGTCGCCACAGAACGCGAGACTCCACGGTTCGGCGAATATACGACTGCGCTCGCGCACTACGACAACGGACGGATCGAACCGCTCATCGAGTTCTGGGAACAGCGACTCGACGAGGGGGTGTAATGCGTCGGCCTACGCTGAAGGCATGCCTGTAGACCCCGCGCTCTCCGAGCTCGCTAGACCCATCGAGGAGGGCCAGCCGTGGCCTCGACCCGCTTGCCCCAGCTGCCAGAGCGGGTACATCGGCTTCTCAGCGCCCACCGAAGACGAGGGCCACGATTCAGCCTCAGCCCGTAACCACCCCGCGTTCGAGCCAGAGTGGATCTCCGGCACGTTCGTTGTCCGCGGGCAGTGTGAGAACCCCGAGTGCCAGCAAGCGGTGCATGGCACCGGGAACTACCGTGTGGGCTACTCCCAAAAGTCCAACCGCGAGGAGTTCGAGTATCCGGGCATCCCGTACTCCTCGTATTACACCGTGACGCACTTGCACCCGCCCATGTTGATGATGCCGATCCCTAAGTCAGCTCCCGATGAGGTCCGAGAGGGCGTCCTGCGCGCATCTCGTGTGCTCTTCGCTGATCCGGGCCTAGCCGCAACCGCACTACGCGCCACGGTGGAACGCTTCTTGACTTCGGAGGGCATCGCTGCGACACGACCAACCGGGCAGTTTCGTAACGCTCACGAACGTATCAACGAGTGGCGGGACGCCGACCCGAATCGACCACCGGTCGCCGATCTGTTCTTCGCAGTCAAGTGGCTCGGCAACGCAGGAACTCACGAAGACTCGGACCTGACCACTATGGAGGTGCTGGACGGCGCCAGAGTGCTCGACGAAGCGTTCCACAGACTCTTCACCGGGCCAGATATCGACGCGCACGCGCGGACCATCAACGCAGCTAAGGGGCCTTCGCGGCAACTCTGAGCCGCGATGGTCAATTGCGGCCGAGAGGGGATGATGAGGGGTGGCAGCGGCAGGCTGTCGTGAACACCTGCCACAAACTCTCCACTTACGGGCCGAGAGATCACCCCGCGAGTCGAGATGAACCGATAGAATCGAAGTGAGGTCTTGGCCTCGATTCCCCTGATCAACCCAGGAAATCAGCCAGATTTCGAGTCAACGGTAGCCGTTCCCGAGAGGTGAAGAAACCTCCAAGGGGTCGCAGGTTCAAATCCTGTCAGCCCGACAAACGACGAACGGACCGCCAGAATTGGCGGTCCGTTCGTCGTTTCGGCGGGGGACAGGTGGGGTCCCCATCGCGCCGGTTCCGACGAGCCGCGCAGCGGCTTGGCGGCCGTGCCGATGGGGCGTAGCCCGACGGATGGGTTGTTCTAAGGACTTGCCGAAGCGAAGAAGCCCCTCTCGCTGGAATCCGGGAGGGGTTTCTTCGTTTCTGCGACATGTCCGGCTTGAGATTGATGCGGAAAGGGTCCGGAGCGAGCCGTGATGAGTTTCCGGGCGCGCCGGATCGTCCCTTCTTGCTTCGTACTCGCGCTTCCCGCCTCACCCGCCTGTTCATCATCTGCCTCTCCTCGGAAGAGGCGCTCGACGTCCGCGACGATGTCGCCTTCTTCGATTCGGTGCGCGGCCAGGTCTGGATCTGGCGGTTCGCCAGATCGTCTCCGAAGCGATGACCGGCGTCGGCGTGATCGATATCTACGCCGAAGCAGGCATGGCCAAGCCCGACCTGTCCCTGATCGATGGATCAGTTGTTGATCAGGCGATCAGACCGGCCAAATCTGCAGTTCAAGATGCCCCCGCCGCCTGCTGAACAACGAGATCATCGTGTCGCCAGGCGCAACATCGGCCCCGGTAGGCAGTTCTCCGAGATGCTCGCCGAATCGGTGCTTCGCCACCGGAACCGCATGCTTGCCTTTCACGACGCCATCCGCACCAACGACAACGCGGAGCTCGAACTCGGCGACATGAAGGGCCTTGACTAGGCGGAGCCGGTTCGGCCGGTGTCGCCCGACGGGTTCTCGTCCTCGTCGAGATCCTCTTCCTCATACTCAGCGCTGAGGGCAACGGCGTCGATCTCGCCTGGCGCTCGGACAACTCGCTTGCCCATGGCATCCTCGATGAGCTCGATGAGGAACTCCTTCCGAGCTTCGATGTGCGCGTCAAAGTCGTCGTTGCGCAAGGCTTCCGTGCTGATGCCGTGAGTGGCAATCACCTCGTCAACCTTCTCTGGGCTGTAGCCGGATTTCTCCTGGACCTTCTTCAGATAGGTTGTCGGGGCGACGCCTCCGATGGACCGATTCGTCTCCGCGGCTAGCGGCGTCTTGTTGATGATCGAATCGTAACGCTGTCGCGGTATGGCTTGGTCCTTGCTCCACTTCTCCGGAAAGACGTGGTGGATGTCGGCGCGCAAGCTCGCGTACTGCGCCTTGCCGAAGCTGACACCCTTGATCCAGTCCTGAGCACCACGGCCAATGAGAAGCGCGTAGATGCCCTTGTATGCTGCCGAAAGCCTGGTCTTCAGAGTGAACAGACGAGTCTCCTGAAACACGGCTTCGGTGACCGTCGTAGGCTGCAGTGCCGCCGGGCTTCTCGCCCAATCGGGAACCTGCTCGACATCGCGGGCAAATCGTGTCTCTGTGGTGCTCCCATACAGCTCTCCGAGAATGCCGCACCAGTACCACTGACTAATGCGTTCCTTTACCGCATGATGGTCGGCCTCATCGCCGAGGATGACGCGAATTACCGCCAGCGGTACGAGTTGCGTCGCGTAGGGCACGAATCGGGCATCGAAGATGTGCTGATCGGCGAAGAAGAGTGCCGTCCACTTGAACGCTGCGACGAGCGACTCCTTCCATTCCAAGTAGTCAACGAGCTGGAGCTTGAGGATGTCCTCACGCTTAGCGGAAACCGCAGGCGGGCGCTCCGCGACGCTCTCGCGGTTTCGCTTTCGTGTGGTGAGCAGGGTGACCGCCTGGAGGAAGTCGGTGTTCTTCACCGTCGACAGCACGGGCTCCTTCTTGAACTCCTCGTGGATGGCCGCCCAGCTCTCGTTGAGCCGGAAGTCGTCGCCATTCGCTTGGAAGTAATCAGCGTCACCAGCGAAGGTCGCAGTGAGGAGCTCGAAGACGTTGAGCGGGACACCACCGGTGTTGACCTTCTCGAAGACGGTAGCCACGGCCGACTTGCTGGTGTCCTTCTTCAACTGAATCGCAGGGATCTGGTAGTTCGCCGCCGGCTTCAGGATTCGGTTGGTGAACTGCTGGGCGAGCTCCTTGTCGGCAAGACCATTCACCCAGGCGGCACCGTCCCAGCCCGAGTAGAGGAGGCGGACGGGAAACCACTCGTGCGCCTGCTCCTTCTCCAGGGTGCTGAGGTCGAGCACGATGTTGCGATCGAAGTTCTCGCGCTTCACGCCGTCACCAGGCAACGACTTCACAGCGTCATCGATGAAGTCATCACCTTGGATAGCCAAGCGCATGTCGACGTAGTATCGCCGGTCGATGAACTTCCCCTTCTCATCCTTCGTGTGGACTACGCCCTGCCCAGTCAACGCCTGGGTCAACGACGTGAGTCGCTGCTGCCCGTCGAGGAGGAGCAGACTTGGGTCCTTCTTGGCGGGGCTCGTCCCGGTAATCGGCCGCGGCTTGAAGCGAATCTGATCACTGCCCGTTTCCAAGATCATCACTGCGCCCATCGGATGTCCACGAAGCACGGTCGCCAGGAGCGATCGAATCCGCTCGTCTTCCCACTTGTACTCACGCTGGAAGTCCGGGAGTTGGAGATGGCCTGAGGCTGTCCATTCCAAGTACTCGGATAGCGGCGGCTGCGGCGTCTCGAATCCCACGATTGCCCTCCTCGGCGTTGATGGCGTCGTCAAAGGCTATCGATTGACTGACGTTCGCAACCTCACCGGACGCCCGCAACCGCGTACGCGCTCGATGGGCACGCGGTCGGCCCGAGTTGGTGTGCGTAGGCTGAACCCATGACCCTCGCCGCCGCGATCATCCTGTTGCTCAACGTCGTCTTCAACGT
>Ga0075012_10004489_pt1 | contig 12967 bp, 17 predicted proteins | sample All_14_2_FD_71474 | JGI IMG/M metagenome (GOLD analysis project Ga0075012, IMG submission 71474) | Freshwater microbial communities in response to fracking from Pennsylvania, USA - Allegheny Zone_MetaG_DW_15 | ecosystem: Environmental > Aquatic > Deep subsurface > Groundwater > Drilled...
CGCCGACGCTCAGCATCCGGATGCCGCGACGGTCGGGGAGGAAACGCTCGGTGCGAGGCATATCGGGGCTCTTCTCGGAGTCGAGGGTGAGTCCGCGCCGGGTGGACGCGGATCGGGCGCCTCACTGTAGTGTTCCGGGGCATCCCAGCTCCATCGTCCATTCGAGGTAGATCGCCCGTCCCGCGCGAGCCCGCGTACCCTGGCTGCGCGCCCTCGTAGCCCAATCGGCAGAGGCAGCCGACTTAAAATCGGCACAGTCTGGGTTCGAGTCCCAGCGAGGGCACGACCGATCGAGGCCGAAGATTCCTTTATTTCCGGGGGAGAGCGACCGGTTTCGCCGCGCTCGCCGGGTCCAGCCCCCACATATCCCCCACAACTGCCGCGGATCGGGCGTCATCCAGAGCGGTCGAAACGGCGTCCAGATCGTCGTCGAAGAGGTCGGCGTACACGTCGAGCGTCATCGCGGCCGACGCGTGACCGAGCATCCGCTGCACGGCCTTCACGTTGGCGCCGGCCGAGATCGCGAGGCTCGCGGCGGTGTGGCGGAGGTCGTGAATCGTCGGGGTCGGCATGGTCGGGTCGGTGGCCTTCGCGCGCGCGATCGCGGCGACGTACCATCCGCCCTTCGACGTCGGCTGTTGCATGTGGGTGAGGCCGTTCCCGAACACGAGCTGCTCGCGGGACTTGCCCTCGCACGCTCGAGCGAGATCCTCGGCGAGGAAGCGCGGGAACGGCACCGACCGGGAGCGGTGCGACTTCGGCGTGCCGACGACGATGCGCCCGTTGACCCGCACGGCGTTCTCGACCACGTTGACGCGTCGACGGAGCATGTCGAGATCTCGCACGCGCAGGGCCGTCGCCTCGCCCCACCTCAACCCCGTGTAGCAGAGGAAGCGCACCAGAACGCCGTGCCGACCGGACTCGATCGCGAGGGCCTCGACCTGGGTGTGTGTCAGGTACGCGTGCGCCTTTCGAGTCTTCCGGGGGAGCGCGATGTCCCGCGCCGGATTGACGGTGAGCCGTCGGTCCTTCACGGCGACGTCGATGACGGCGGCGAGCACGCTGTGTGCTCGGATTACGCTCGTCGCGCCGAGTGGAGTCGGCCTCTTCTTCGTCGTCTTCGCGGTGCCGGCGCTGAGCTGCGACACCCACGTCTGCACATCGGAGTGACGGACGCGAGCAACCTCCGTGCCGCCCCAACGCGGCTCGACGTACACGCGCCAAGCGATCTCGAGCGATGCCAGGGCTGACGGCTTCATGTTGACCCGCGAGGAGATCCAGGCCGAGCCAAGCTCGCCGATCGTCGTGCGGCCTGCGCGCGGGTCGACGTACTCGCCCCGCGTAGCGGCTACGGTCACATTCGCGAGGTATTCCTCAGCGGCGCGCTTCGTCGTGAAGCCTGCCTTCTCTCGCGAGCGGCGATCCGGATCCCGATATCGCACGCGGTAGCGACGACCGTCGCGCGATTCGTACGGCTCAATGCTCCCCATGTGGGTACCTCTCTCGAAGCTCCTTGATCAGCACGCGCATCGCCGCGCCGAGAGCCTGCGCGGAGGCCCCCTCTCCTGCGCGGGCGTCGCGCTCTTCCAAGATGCTCCGCCCGTATATCTCCATGCTGCGAGACTGCAGCGCGACTGCTGAGAGGCCGAGAGCCCGCGCAGCGCGGACAACTGCCAACGGCATCTCAAGTGCAGGATCGTCGCTGGTCGAGAGGTATCGCTGGAAGCGAGTCCAGGCTTCGTCGGCACGAGTTCTGAGTGCGGGATCGCCAAAGAGGTCGCCTGCCAGGATCGGCGCACTAGACCCGTTGAGGATGTCGCGGACCTTGGCAGCCTTGATTCGGAGTCGCGGGGAAATCTCCACGTGCTCGGCATCCCCGAGTAGGTCGGCCAAAGCGATCGGACGACCCGTTCTCTCCGACAGTGCATCGGCGAGCGCGATCGCGATGGCGATCGTCACCTTCATTCGCCCGGCTTCGAGATTTCCAACGCTCCCTGTCGACCACTCGAAGCCACGGCCACGCATGGCGGTGGCGAGGGCGTCAAGCGTCACAGAGTTCTCGCCGCGCAAGGCACGAACGGTGTAGCCGATTTGGTGGTCAAGCGTGCGAATCGTCATCAACCACAAGCGTAGCCGTCCCTGGTGACTTGACAGTCATCCCGCCCCGGTGGCAGACTTTACAAGTCACCAACTGTGGTGACGTGTCAGGAAAGGGAGGGCCCAATCGTGGGCGACAAGTTGACGCCGGACCAAGTCGCGGAGCGGCTGCACATCACCCGGGATCACCTCAATCAGCTCAATTTCCGTGGCGACGGCCCTCCGCGTATCAAGATCAGCACGCGCCGATTCCTCTACGACTCCGATCGGCTGGAGGAGTGGATGTCGAGCCGTGAGCAGGCCGGGTCGACGAAGGTGGCGGTCGCGTGAGCGCCGTTCTCGCAACTCCGCCCAGCGTTCTCGATCTCGCCAGCGTGGCCGCGCAGGCTGGTTGCTCGCCGCGAGCACTACAGCACTGGTGCGAGGTCGGCTATGTCGGTCGCGAGTGGTCGAGAACGGAGGTCGCGGTCGCGATCCGGCTTGCGGCACTCGAGAGGGCAGGCTTCCGCCCCGAGGTCGCCGCCGACCTCGCGCGTAGGTCCGTCGAGACCGACGTCTCGGTCTTCGATCGCGGCGACGGCGTCAGCATCCACATCACACCGAGGACCGAAAGTCATGAAGTGGCTACAGCACTGATCGAGCGACCGAGCGAAGCGGCTGAACGCGATGCGGGGTTCAGGCTTCGCGCGGACGGCTCGACCGAGATCCTCACGGCGGGCCCGATCGCCGGTACCCCGGTCGGCTCCGCGTTCGACGTCGTCCTCGTCGACGACAACCGGCTCGGTCTCCGTGAGATCCGACGTCAGCCGCAGAGCGGCCGCGCCGTCGGGGCAACCTGGCAGTCGAAGCCCGGCGCATACCGCGACTTCAGCGGGCCGGAGTTCTCGTATCGGCTCGTCGGCCGCGCGTGTCTCACCGCGCTCTCCATCGACGCCGACGGGGTCGTGCATTCGGCCTACGACTGCTCCGGGATCGACGCCGAGCTGCTCGAAGACCCCGCCCTCCGGGTCGCGTTCTAGCCCATCCAGTTCGTCGGTCCAGAACGGTCCGCGCCGACTCCGACGAAAGGCTCCCGATTGGACGCTCGATTCCCCGAGCGCTGGATCAATGACCGGCGAATCATGCGCCTGACGACGAGCGCATTCCGATCGTTCGTGTGCTCGCTCACTTGGTCCGTTTCGAACCGCACCGACGGCATGATCGACGCCGACGATGTGCCGCTCATACCCGGTCTCGTGCCGGTCGACATCGCCGAGCTCATCACCGGCGGCCTCCTCGCGACCGTGGACGGCGGCTGGTTGATTGTCGATTTCGCGTCGACTCAGACGAGCGCCGACGCGATCTCCCAGCTCGAGCAGATGCGCCGTGCCGCTCGCGAGCGGAAGGCAGCTCAGCGGGTACGCGAACGCGCTGCAGCAGAGGAGCTGTCACGTGACATGTCACGTGGACAGCACAGGCTAGGCCAGGCTTCAAAGAGAGAAGAGGAACCGCCGCTCTTCTGCGACCATCACCCACGCGGCGCTGGCGGGGCACCGTGCAACGGTTGCCGGGACGCGCGACTCCTCCACGACGCCTGGAAGGCGAGCCGCCACACCTCGAGCGGCGTCGTCACCGAGCAACGCGACCCCGCCCACTGCTCGCACATCAACGGAGCGGGCCGGTCAACCGTCGCCGTCAACGGTTGTTGCAGCCTCTGCGGCGCCGTCATCGAACTCGCGGAGATCACATCGTGAGCGCCACCACGATGCCCCGGCGGACCGTGGAAGTCGGCCCCTGGTGCGGCCGATGCGACGGGGACCGAGACCGGCACATCGCGATCAACCCCGCCGACCCGCGGGCAGGCGTACGCCGTTGCGAAGACTGCCACCCCCTCGCGGCACCGTCGCGAACCTTCGACCGATCCAACTCCGGGCTCCGCCGGAGCCAGTTCCGAGGCCAAGGCCGCGACTTCGCGTTACCCCGAGGAGACCGAGAATGACATCCGTCGAACCACTCGCCCGCGAGGCCGCCGCGCGGCTCCTCGCCTCGCTCGACGACATCGACAGTCGCGAGGTCATCGTCGTCGAGATGCTCGAGCAGTTCGACGACCACGACGAGCGACTCTCCGCCCTGGGTTGGTTGCTCGCCCTCACACTCGACGCGCTCCGAGCAACCGCGAGCGTCGACGGCGCGGCATCCGTCATCGGGGCTCAGGTCGCACAACTCACCCTCAACCGGACCGAACGCCGCGCCCTGCGGCGAGGAAAGTAGGCAACCCCCATGAACCCTCTCGAATTGATCTTGTGGGCGCTTGCGATCGCAGGCTGCGTCCTCATCGTCGGAGGCGCGTCCGCCGTAGCGATCGCGCTCCTCCGCGGCGCCGTTGGGAAGGCGGGGCCGCGATGAGCGACCGGTACGTGTCACCCGCCCAGCTGCGGCGGATCGCGGTCGCCGAGTCTGCGCCGGCCTTCGACGCGGAGGCCGAAGAGCGTGCCGCCGCGACCCGGCAGGCCAAGCGCCTCGCGTCGGTCGCGGCCCGTCGCGGCCTCGACAGCAGCGGTGCGACCCTCGGCGCGAAGACCGGACGGAAGCGGCGATGACCGACGAGCCGAGCATCGCCACCCTCCGGCAACAGGAGCTCGCGATCCTGCGGTCACCGATCCGCGGCGCGGGCCGCCCGGTCACGGACGGCACACCCTCCGCCAACGCCCTGCGCTGGGAACGCGTCAGCGCCACCCAGGCCACCACCTCGACCACCAAGGAGAAGAACTCATGACCGTAATCTCGCGAACTGCTGGAGGTGCGGCCGCCAATCCGGGGTACGCCCCGTGGCTCACCCTCAGCGTCGACGACGGATTCCTCGACATCGCGCGCGCAATCGACGAAGGGTGGCGCGACATCGAGACGCGGGCGGCCCGTGTGGCCGCCGCGGAGGTACCTCGACCGCCGGTCCCGTCGACTGCGGACCACGCGCGCACGTTCCTCAACGACCCGACGGTCGACCTCGGCTCCTTGGTCGCGGACGCCACCGCGGCGACTGCGGCCGCCGAAGCGGCGACTCTCGGGCTCTCGATGCTCCGGTCCGCGGCTGGCATCGTCTCCGACTCCGGTATCGAGTGGATCCGGGAGCACGTCGATCCCCTCTGCGCTTCGATCGACCGCTATCGGAAGCTCGCTCACCGCGAGCTGCGCGCCGCGGCTCTCGGGCCGCTCGCCGAGACGCTCACCGAATCCGACTTCAAACGCAACCCGACGGCGGTCGCCGCGTACACGGCAGCCGCCGCGGCGTTGGAGTCCTGGGACCGGTGGACGCGGGTACACGAGCAGCTGCTCGCACCACTCACCGGCGAGCCCAGCACGCCCACCTCTGCGGCGGAGAAGGCGTGGCCCGCATCGACATGGATTGCCGACTATGAGCGCGCCTGGCCCGGCTTCTGGATGCGCTCCCGCCACGGTCGGCAGTACGACGGCCCGCAAGCCGTCCCCGATTCCGCCTGGCCTCTGTTCGCGCAGAGCGACTTCGGCGCTGCGAGCGACATCCAGCGAGTCCACACGATCGGTCGCGTTGCCGAGACGTGGACTCCGACCATCCGCCAGCTCTCCGCGCGCATCGCCGAGATCGACGCCCGCGCGTACGAACTGCATCAGGAGGCGCTCGCACGCGAAGCCACCACTACAAGCTTCCCGATGTACCGGTCCCCGGAGCAGCCGGTGAGAATCGACCCGATCACCGGCGTTCGCACCCCGAAGTGATGAGCGAGGTGTCGACGCGCTCGGAGGTGACGGCACTTCCACCGAGACTGCTGACCCCTCTCGCCTCCGGGCGAGGCTACGCGTCAGCACACACCGAGGCCATCGTCCATCGAGGGCGGACACTCAGACGGACGACCTCGGCGCTGGCCCGCCTCACCGACATGGTGAGCGCGGGCCAGCGAACCCAAGACCGGCTGGCTCGCGGGGCCCGGGCCTCCTCCGCCGCGAGCCAGCCGCCCGCACCACGACCGACGGAACCGACCGCCATGACCAACAGCACCCACCGACGCACCACGGCAACCGCGGACCCCCGGGGGGCCTCCACCCCCCACCCCCCTCCTCACCGGGACCGCTTCGCGTCCTGCCGCTCGCTGGCAATGCGATCGCCAGGGGGTACCGAATCGAGCGCGAAACTGCCGATTCTGGGGGTAGTTGGCCGTGGCTGAGCGTTGCTCGGTGGCGGGGTGCCCGTCGCCTCCGGCTCCGGGCCGGCGAATGTGTTCGAGCCATCGCTACCAGCTCGCAACCAACGGGTCGACGGCGCCGATCAGGCAACAGAAGTGCGGCCAGTGCCCTGCACGGTTCCGGCCGACGAGAGCGGGGCAACGGTTCTGCTCGGTCGACTGCCGGAAGGCGGCGGACCTCGCGCGCCGTCGCAAGCCCGCCTCCGTGCTCGAGCCGTTCACGATCTCGACCGTGATGCGGCGCGATCGTCGGCGATGCGTCGAGTGCCGCGAAGCGATCGACGTCACGCTGCCGGTCGACGATCCCCGCGGCCCCGCGCTCGCGCACGTTCTGCCGATCGCGGCAGGCGGGCGACACGAGCTCGGGAACTGCCGCGCCGCACACGTGGGCTGCGTGCCGGTCTTCGAAGGAAGGGCGGTCGCCTCATGACCGGTCGAAACCATCGGGCGCCGGGCAGCGGTCGTCCGCGCGATCTTCGCGAGCTGCGCGACGTCGTCAGGAGCGACGGGAAGGTCGGCGGCTTCGACCTCCCCGAAGGTGTCTTCGCGAACGGGGAAGACTGGCACCCCGCGACGCGGCGTTGGTGGGACTCGTGGCGTCGGTCGCCGCAGGGCGTGAAGATGATGACCGCCCCCGACTGGGACTACCTCCTCGACACTGCGCTGCTGCATCACCAGATGTGGCAGTCGGGCGGGAAGAACAGCGAACGGGCAGCCGAGATCCGGATGCGTGTCGCGGCGTTCGGCGCGACACCGGCCGATCGTGCACGGCTTCGCATGGAGATCGAAGTTCCGGAAGATTTCCCCGTCGGCGACCGCGGTAGCGACAACGTCGCCAGCCTCGACGCACGCCGACGCAGAATCCCCACCGCCCCGGGCGGACCGCTTCCGGGTAAGACCACGGAGGCCCCGCCTCCCTTCTGAGTCACGCACCACCTAGCCAGCTCCAGCCGCGCCCCACGGGTGTCGGGGTCCGCAGAACCCCTTGGAGCAGTCATGGCACGATCCCCCGGCGGGAAGAGCGTCGGTCGCGTCTCGATCCGCGTGATCCCCGACGCGTCACGCTTCCGCGAAGACCTCAAGCGGGCCCTCGAGCGGATCGAGAACAACACCCGCCTCGAGGTCGACGCGAACCTCGCCGCGCGCGCCCAGTTCCACAAGGATGTGCGCGACCTCATCGACGCCGCCGAGAACAACAAGGTCAACCTCGCGGTCGCCGCGTCAACGACCGCCGTAGCCGCGCAGCTCCGCTATGTGACCCGGCCTCGTGTCGTGCCCCTCATCGTCCGCGTCCGCCAGGCTTCGCTTCTCGCCGCCGAAGCCGCACTGCTACGGCTCACCGGTATCCGGTCGGCGGCGGAGTTCACCGAAAGGTTCGCGCGGTCGCTCGGCGACCTCGACAAGAACCTGCCCCGCCTCACACTCATCACCACCGGAATCTCGTCACTGGTCAGCGTCGTACTCTCCGCATTCTCCGGGCTGCTCGGGATTGCCGCGGGGCTCGCGGCGATGATCCCCGCGTTGCTGGTTCTGCCGGGATTGCTCGCGGGGGCTCTGTTCTCGGTCGGGATCCTCGCGATCGCACTCGCGGATGCGCGGGACCAGCTCGCTGTACTAGCGCCGTCGATGCGCGAGCTCGGGACTCTGATCCAAGACAGCTTCTGGGCTGAAGCTCGAACGCCGATCATCGACCTCATCCAGAACCTGCTCCCGCAGCTACGGAACGCGTTCGGAGAGTCCGCAACCGCAATCGGCGGGTTCGTCGGCGACATGGCGCGGTCCTTCGAAAAGGAGTTCGCCAACGGCCGGTTTGAAGCGATGTTCGCGGGCATCCCGGCAACCTTCCGCGAACTATCGCGCGGGACTGACGCGTTCGCGGGCGCGATCGTGTCCCTCGGCCTGGTCGCCGCGGAGTACGTGCCGCAACTCGCATCCTGGTTCGTCGACCTCTCGATCCGGTTCGACAACTTCCTGAAGCAGACCGCCGAAGACGGCCGACTCGACGAGTGGATCCAAGGCGCAATCAAGGCGATGGACGACCTCTGGCGCGCGACCGCGGCGACCGTCGGGGTCTTCGAAGGGCTGTGGCGGGCTGCAGAGTCGGCCGGAGGTGAGGGTCTCGCCGGATTCGCGGACCAGATGGAACGCATCGACCAGGTCGTCAACGGATCTCGGTTCCAGAGGACCATGGAGGCGATATTCCGCGGCGCCGGCACGGCGACGTCGGCGATCGCGGATGGGCTCCGCACCATCGGTACGCTGCTGCACGACCGACGCAGGGACGTCGAGTTCTTCCTCGGCACCGCGGGGGAAGCGCTCGGTCGACTGATCGCGGACGCCGCAGATGCCCTCAACACCCCAGAGGTGGGCGGCGCAGTTCGCGACTTCATCGAAGGGATCGACCGGGGCCTCGCCGGCTTCGGCCAGTACCTGCCCGAAGTCGCATCGGCGGCCGCTTCGCTCCTCACCTTCGCCGGCACCTTCGCGCAGACCCTCGGTCCGACGCTCGGGTCGGCGGCCGCCGCCGTGAGCGGGGTACTCAAGCCGATCCTCGACACACTCAGCGACGGGACCCTGCAGTCGCTCGGCGCGACCATCAAGACCGCCCTCGACGAGCTCGGACCCCAGCTGGCCGTGGCGGCCGACAAGATCGCCCCGCTCGTCGACGTAGTTGCGCAGCTCGCGACCCAGGTCATCCCCGAGCTCGCGGAGGCGATCTCCGGGCTCCTCTCGGGGTTCAACGTCGACACGCCCGATCAGCGAGACCCGGACGGGGGACCGTTCGACGGGCTCGGCGAGCTAGCGCGAGGCGTCGCCCCCGCCTTGATCGAACAGCTCACCGACCTTCTCGACGGGCAGAACATCGCGGTGCGGGCGCTAACCGGCGAGTACGGCGTGCTTTGGTACGAAGTTGCGATTGGGGTGCAGGACGTCAACAGGTGGATTCGCGACCTCGAGACGAACGTGCGGAACGCGACGTCGGGGATGCTGGACGGCTGGAACGGGTTCACCAGCGGGATTGTCGGCGCGGTGTCGGGTGCGTTCGTGGCAGTCGACCGGATCGTCTGGGACACCCTCCGTTCCGCTACCGCCGCGGTCGGCGCGATCCCGGCGACCGTGACGGCCGTGTTCAACGCGGCAGGGTCGTGGCTGTTCAACGCAGGCCGCGACATGATCTCCGGGTTCATCAACGGCATCTCCTCGATGATCGGCGCGCTCGTGCGCGCCGCGGTCAGCGCGGCCACGTCTGCGCTCGACGCCGCGAAGAAGGCCCTTGGCATCCGGTCGCCGTCCAAGCGGGCGTACTCCGAGCTGGGCGTGCCCGTGATCCAGGGGTGGGCGAACGCGATCCGCGACAACGCGTACAAGGTCTCTGACGAGATGGTGCGCGCGGCAGCGTTCCCGAAGATGCCGAACCTCGACGCGGCGTCGATCGGGAGCCGGCTCACCGGGGTGCTCGAGGCGGTCGGGTCGACCGTGAACTTCACAGTGAACAACCCGGTTGGCGAGCCGACCGAGGAGTCGGTGCGCCGGAACTCGCAGCTGATCGGAGCAGCCCGCGCGGTGTGAGACGGTGGCGCCCATGAACGTCTACGGCATCACCTGGCCACCCGAGCTGCTCACCAAGGAAGAGGCGGCGCGCATCCTCTCCACGAGCGTCCGCGGCGTTGCCGAACTGGTCGCGCGCGGGCATCTCACCCGCGTCGACGACGGAGGCAAGCGGACCAAGTTTCGACTCTCCGATGTCCGCGCCTACGTCCGCAACCTCCCACCGCGCAGCGACGTCGACCCACCCGTCGACCCACCCGAGCTGCTGACCCGCGAAGGCGCCGCGTACATGCTGTCGATCTCGACTCGACTCGTCGGCGACCTGATCCGCGCTGGGCACCTGCGCGTCGTGGTGATCAACCTGGACGGCAAGCCTCCGACGACGCGTATCAGACTCGTGGACCTACGCGCCTACGTCGCAGCGCTTGCTCCCTAGCTGAGCGCTCCGTCGCTACGCTCGCGGCATGTCGGAATGGCGGGAGTGGGTCGGCTGGGGCGCCGGCATCGTCGGCGGCCTCGTTGGCGCAATCGTCGGGATCAGGAGCTTCTTCAAGGCCGACGCAGCATCGGTCGACGCCAAGCGCGCAGCCGACGCACTCGAGGAGGCCAATCGGATCCGACTCGAAGAGAACCCACCCGAGCGGCCCCCGTGGGGCGATGCTCGATGGGTATCGGGCGAGCTGTTCGCCATCAAGAACGACAGTGCCCGCTCCGTCGTGGTCACCGGAATCGAGTCCGACAGCGATCGACTCGCTGGGCTCCTACGCCACCGACGGGCCTACCCCACGACCGTCGATGCCGGAGACACCATTGAAGTCATGGCGATCGGCACCATGGGAGGAAGGCCCAATCCGATCATCCTGTGGCACTGGGAGCGCGACGCGAGCAACGTGCAGCGCACGCGACGGAGCCTGTCCAAACCCAAGTAGTCGCCCCTCTGGTGTGGATAACCTGTGGATAACACACCGTAAAGGTGTGGAGAAGTTGTGAGGAAACTGCCACCCGTTCTCGGTAACATGGCAACCACGACGGACCGGTTTGCCGGACGTCGCCAGCCTAGGGCCCCGCTTTGGCGGGGCCCTAGTTACGTCATCACGGGCGAGAGATCAGGTGGTGATGCGTGATCGGATCCATGAGCTTGCACAGTCCACGCACCGCGGCCGCGCCTTTCTCGTTCTTCTCGACGATGGTGTGACGGCGGTGGTGCAGGTAGACGCCGAAGTCGGCCGCCTGTAACCCCGCGGTCGTCTTTGAAGACTCAAACCTGATCGGTGAGTGGATTCCCGCGAGGTTTGACGAGCGATACCCGCGAGTTCCGAGCTCTTGGTAGTTCGCGAACTCCTTCTGGTGCTGAGCATGGGTTGCGATCTCGTCGGCGATGACAACGACGGGATCCAAGTGCTTCCGCTTGGCCGCGTAGTCCTCGATCCGCTCGAGCAGGTGGGCCAGCACATAGCCGTGGGGGTCGACAGCGGAGCCGTACCGAGAGTGGAGGGCTGCGACGTCGACGCCCCGGAAGATGTACCGGACCCGAATCTCACGAAGTGCCTGCAGAGTGGCCCGGTAGATGCCCACCGCTTCTCGATGCTTCCCGCGGAGCGGCGCCCACTGTTTCCGACCGCTCATCATCTCCCATGCATGGAGCTCGATGTCGGCGGGCGTGCCGTGCTCGTAGGCCGTTCGATCGCGGATTCCTTGGAAGGCTACGTCGACCTCGTGCCACTGCATTTCATCTCCGATTGCTGCCCCGATGAAGTAATGCCCCGCGTCATAAGACTCATCGACATGGGCAATTAGCATTCGACCAGTCTCGCCTGGCAAGACCCAACTCGGGATGACCTCGCGAGTGTGTCGTAGCGAAGTGGGGTGGTGACGTTAGCGTCGTGGCCATGTCAGAAGCTAGCGGCAAGGCTGCGCACCTCCCGGCGTTCTTCAACGTCACGATCTTCGAGCTGGGCAAGCACGCCGAGTGGGGCGCGACCGTCGGCCGCCGCTTGCTGAACGGCGAGCTTGAGCGGATGATGCCGCTGCTCACGGACTCGTACATGACGCGAGTGCTCGGCCGAGACTGGCAGAGTGTTGTCGCGAAGGTGATGCAGGGGCCTCCCACGTTCACGGGGCGAATCCGGGCAGATCCGAGCAAGCACGGGCCAAAGGGCAACGAGGACTAGCTGGAGTCGTCGTTCAACGCAGGCCCCACATAAACCCCACAACTCCCCACAACTGGCCGTGATTGCAGCGCGCCGTAGAGTGTCGTAGATGACTGAGATTCCGGGGGAGTTGCCTTCCTCGCCCGGTACATCGGGGCGTGGATTGGGGTTCGAGTCCCAGCGAGGGCACGTGACTGCGCCTGACCTCGAGACCCCGGCCGTCGTCGTCGACCGCGAGATCCTCGACCGCAACATCGCGCGCATGGCCGCCGACATGCGGGAGCGGGGCCTCGCGCTGCGACCGCACGTGAAGACGCACAAGATCCCCGAGATCGCGCGGCTGCAGCTCGCCGCGGGAGCCGTGGGGCTCACGGTCGCAACGGTCGGCGAGGCGGAGGTCTTCGTCGAGCACGGCGCCGACGACGTGTTCGTGGCCTACCCGTTGTGGGTGACGGAGCGGATGGCGCAGCGGCTGCGCGCCCTCACCGCCCGCGCGCGCGTGGCGATCGGAGTCGACTCGGTCGTCGCGGCTGCCCGGGCCGGGAGCCTGCTGAACGGGTCGGATGTCGAGGTGCTCGTCGAGGTCGACAGCGGCCATCACCGCAGCGGCGTCGACCCCGCGCGGGTCGTCGAGGTCGCGACCGCGGCCCGGGATGCGGGCCTTCGGGTCATCGGCGCGTTCACCTTCCCGGGGCACAGCTACGGCCCCGATGCCGCCATCGCCGCCGCGCGCGACGAACGGGAGGCGCTCGAACGCGCTCGCGACCTCCTGACGGCGGCGGGCGTCGAGGTGTCGCGGCTGAGCGGCGGCAGCACCCCGAGCATCCGCGCGACGGAACCCGGTGGAGCGACGGAGGTGCGGCCCGGGGTGTACGTGTTCGGCGACGCCCAGCAGTGGGAGCTCGGGCACTGCGCACCGGCCGACATCGCGCTCACGGTGCTCGCGACGGTCGTGAGCGCTCAGGCCGACCACGT
>Ga0075012_10004490_pt1 | contig 12965 bp, 10 predicted proteins | sample All_14_2_FD_71474 | JGI IMG/M metagenome (GOLD analysis project Ga0075012, IMG submission 71474) | Freshwater microbial communities in response to fracking from Pennsylvania, USA - Allegheny Zone_MetaG_DW_15 | ecosystem: Environmental > Aquatic > Deep subsurface > Groundwater > Drilled...
TGGGTGTTGGACGCGGATATCAAAGGGTTCTTCGATAACATCAATCATGAATGGCTGCTAAACAACGTCCGTATGGACCGCGTGATGCTTCACAAGTGGTTGAAAAGTGGAGTGGTTGACTCGGGTCAACTCCAACGCACCGAAATGGGAACGCCGCAAGGCGGGATTATTTCGCCGACATTGGCGAACGTTACCCTCAACGGGCTAGAAACGGGACTCATGCAATTCCTGCGGGAAAAGTTGGGGACCAAAAAGGCAACGCAGAGTAAAGTAAATCTGGTCAGGTATGCAGACGATTTTGTGGTGACTGGCAGCTCTAAGGAGTTATTGGAAACCATCGTCCAACCATGGATAGTTGAGTTCCTGCGAGAGCGGGGCTTGACGTTGTCCAAGGAAAAGACAAGGATCGTTAGCATGGATCAGGGCTTTGATTTTCTCGGTTGGAACTTCCGCAAATACAACGGGAAGCTGCTCATCAAACCCTCCAAGAAAAACGTGAAAGCGTTCTATGGGAAGGCGAAAGAAATCATTGCCGAGTCGCTATCGGTACCAACAGAAACGCTGATAAAGCGCCTTAGTCCAATTCTCAAAGGTTGGGCTATGTACCATCGAGGGGTAATCGCGAAACAGACCTTCACCAAAGTTGATCACCTAATTTACTGGAGGTTGATGAGGTGGGGGCTGCGGCGGCATCCTCGTAAGACGGCGGGCTGGGTGTACGACCACTACTGGAAACAATGTGGGTCTCGCAAACGGTTCGCTGGGCTACAAGACGATCCTTTCGGGTGTGATGTAAGAATACCGCTTCCGCTTTATTCCCTGGCAGACATGAAAATTGTCCGTCACATCAAAGTGAAGGGGGACTTCAACCCCTTCCATCCCGACTGGGTTGCATATGGCGAGAAACTGAGAGTGCAACGGATGGGTAGCGCCATCTGGAGTGCCCAAAGATCGCAACTGTGGCTTGAGCAAAATGGTAAGTGCGCTCTCTGTCAACAAGAAATAGACATAGCTGAGGAAAACATGGACGACCACCATATCGTTTATCGGCAGCTAGGGGGGAGCAACGCTCTCTCCAATCGGGTGTTGCTGCATCCGATCTGTCACAGGCGTGTCCACGCCCTTGGTTTGGAGGTTACCAAGCCGGTCCCCAGTACGGGGGACTTGAATCCGACGAAACGGTCGAGGGTTATGCAACCCGTTGAAGCTGAATAGTCGGTGGTCGTATGTGAGCCGTGTGCGGTGAAAGTCGCACGCCCGGTTCGACGGGGGGGATATCATCGAAAGAGGGTATCCCTACCCTCCAGCCGCCCACCATGACCTCATCCCCCCCTGAAACACCCCAGCCGACCTGTGCTGCGCCGACGCTGCACGTCGGCGCCCCAGCAGCCAAGTCGCTGCGCCAAGAGGCCTTGCGCCTGCTTTTGCTGCCCGATACACACCACAAAGCCCGCGCCGTCAGGGCGCTGGACGCCGCCGGATATGCGGTGGATGCGTCGGCCTGTCTGACCCAGCCAGAGGGTGTGCCGGGCCGACCAGAGCACCCCCAACTGGTGCAGCCCGGTGCCTTGAAACACCGCGCAGTCGGCACCCTGGAAGGCCACGCCAGCCTGATCCACGCGCTGACCCACATCGAGGCCAACGCCATCAACCTGGCGCTCGACATCGTCTGGCGCTTTGCCAACATGCCGCAGGCGTTTTACCGCGACTGGTGGCAAGTGGCGGTGGAGGAAGCCTTGCATTTCGAGCTGCTGCAGGCGCATCTGCAGTCACTCGGCTTTGCTTATGGCGACTTTCCGGCCCATGACGGGCTGTGGGAGATGGCCAAGCGTACCCGGCACGACCTGCTGGCCCGCCTGGCGCTGGTGCCGCGCACGCTGGAGGCGCGCGGGCTGGACGCCACCCCGGCCATCCGCACCAAGCTGATTTCCATTGGCGACAAATCCGGCGCGGCCATTCTGGACATCATCCTGCGCGACGAGATCGGCCATGTCGCCACCGGCAACCGCTGGTATGCCAGCCTGTGCCAACAGCGTGGCCTGGATCCGGTGCAGACCTACGCTGACCTGGCGCACCAACACGCCGCGCCGGTGCCCAAAGGCCCCTTCAACCTGAGCGCCCGTCGCGCCGCCGGTTTCAGCGATACCGAACTGGCCGCGCTGTGTGGTACACCTCAGGCGGCCTGAGCGCATCCATTTTCTGAAGGCTTTATGTCAAACCCCCTCGCCAGACCTGATCTCAACACCCCCTCATCGAGCGCCACCATGGCCATTGCCCGACAACCCATTCTGGATGCCAAGCGCGTTGTTTACGGCTACGAACTGTTTGACCGTTCGCTGGACAACCCGAACTACACGGCGGCCAGCGACGCCGCGCTGCTGTTCAACCTGCTGTCCAACGCCGACAGCGAGATGCGCAACACCAGCAAGTCCATCTTTATCAACTGCACCCACCAGACCCTGTCGGGCGGCCATCTGGAACTGATCGAACCCGACCGGGTGGTGCTGGAAGTGCCGCCCATGCCGGCCGATCAGTCCGACCCGGAAGACATCGAGACCTTCATCCAGACCATGATTGGCCTGCACAAGCGCGGCTTCAGGCTGGCGTTTGACCATTCGGTGATGGAACCCGCCTACGCCAACTGGCTGGTGCTGGCCTCGTTTGTCAAGGTGGATGTATCCCAGGTGCCCATGAGTCGGCTGGTGACCATCGCCAGAGACCTGGCCCGACAACCCGCCATTCAACTGGTGGTCGAAAAGATCGAGACCCAGCAGCAGTTCGACGAAGCCCTGAAGGCCGGCGCCAAGCTGTTTCAAGGTTACTGGTTTGCGCGTCCGGTGCTGGTCAAGGGCCAGACCATCCGCCCGGCCCAGGCGGCGGTCATTCAACTGATCAACCTCGTGCGCAAGCAAGCCAGCACGACCGAGATCGAAGAAGTCTTCAAACACGACCCGACGCTGTCGTTCAACCTGTTGCGTTTCATCAATTCGGCGGGCTTTGGCCTGAGCTGCGAGGTGACCTCGTTTCGCCACGCGGTGATGTTGCTGGGCTTGAAAAAGCTGTTTCGCTGGGCGGCGCTGCTGATGACCACCTCGGGTGCCGCCGGTGTCTCGCCCGCCGTCGGCCATGCCGCCGTGGTGCGCGGGCGGCTCATGGAACTGCTGGCCACCGAGTTGCTGTCCACCGACGAATGCGACAACGCGTTTGTGGTGGGCATCTTCTCGCTGCTCGACACCATGCTGGGCATGCCCTTGAAAGACGCGCTGGAGGCCATCTCGTTGCCGCAGTCCGTCACCGACGCGTTGCTGCACAACAAGGGCATCCTGGCACCGTTTCTGCAGCTCACCCTGGCCTGCGAGAACGCCGACGACCGGCTGTTTGCCGACTACGCCAACGCGCTGCAGCTCACCGGGGATCAGGTCAACATGGCGCATTTGCAAGCCCTGTTCTGGGCCGAAAACATCACCAGCTGAGGTACCGGCTCAACCGCGCGGGTGGTGCGCGGCGTGCAACACCTTGAGGCGTTCGCGCGCCACGTGGGTGTAGATGGTGGTGGTGGAAATGTCGGCGTGGCCCAGCAGCATCTGCACCGAGCGCAAATCGGCGCCGTGGTTGAGCAAATGGGTGGCAAACGCGTGGCGCAGCGTGTGCGGTGACATCGGTGCGGTGATGCCCGCTTGCAACGCGTATTTTTTGACCAGCAGCCAGAACATCACCCGGCTCATGGCGGTGCCCGGCGTGGGGCCTTTGTGGGTGACAAACAGGTCATCGCTGGCGTGCCCGGCCAGCAACTCGGCGCGTGGCTGCGCCAGGTAACGCGTGAGCCACAGGGCAGCCACTTCACCAAACGGCACCAGGCGCTCCTTGTCGCCCTTGCCAAAGACGCGCAGCACGTTGTCGTTCAGGCTGATGTTGAAAACCCGCAAGGTCACCAGCTCGCTCACCCGCAAGCCGCTGGCGTACATCAGCTCGAGCATGGTGCGGTCGCGCACGCCCTGGGCGTGGCTGACATCGGGCGCGGCCAGCAAGGCTTCCACTTGAGCTTCGGTCAGGGTCTTGGGCACGCGCAAGCGCTGTTTGGCCGACAGGATTCGGAGCGTCGGGTCCACCTGGATGTGTTTTTCGCGCAGCGCCCAGTGAAAAAATCGCTTGAACACGGTCAGCCGCCGGTTGGCGGTGGTGGCTTGGGTCAACGCGTGCCGGGCGGCAAAGTAGCCGTTGATGTCGTCTTGCGTCACCTGCAGCAGCTGGCGCTGTTGCTGGGCCACCCAGTGGCCAAACAGCGTCAGGTCACGGCGGTAGGCGGCCAGCGTGTTTTTGGACAGGCCGTCTTCCAGCCACAGGGCATCGATGAAGGTGTCGATCAGCGGGTCGGGCGGCGGCTGGTCGGGTTGGTTCAGGCGTGTGCGGGGCGTTGGGGTGGCAGACATGGCCTGCTATTCTCGCCGGGTGAACTTTGCCCAACTGCTTTTCCCCGATTTTTCGCTGATCCTGATCGGCTACCTGATCTGCCGCTTCACCCCACTCAACCGCCCGGTGTGGACGCAGGTGGAGCAGCTGGTGTACTTTTTGTTCTTCCCGGTGCTGCTGTTTTACGCCATCATCAAAAGCCCGCTGGACATCAGCGCGGCCAGCCATCTGGTGGGTGCCGGTTGGGCGCTGGGGCTGGGCGGCATTGCGCTGGCGTATTCGGTGCCGTACTGGCCGGGCTTGAAGGGCCACTTTGCGCCGCGCCAGCATGCAGGCAGCGCCCAGGTCGCGTTCCGGTTCAACTCCTTCATCGGCCTGGCCGTGGCCGACAAGCTGGCAGGCCCGCAAGGGGTGGCGGTGCTGGCGCTGCTGATCGGGGTGAGTGTGCCGCTGATGAACATTGGCGCGGTGTGGCCGATGGCGCGCCACGGGCAGAAAGGTTTTGCGCGTGAACTGGTGCGCAACCCGCTGATCATCGGCACCGCCGCCGGGCTGGCCGCCAACCTGGCGGGCTTGCGCATCCCCGGCTGGCTGGAGCCCAGCGTCAGCCGCATTGGCGGCGCCTCGCTCACGCTGGGGTTGATGGCCGCCGGAGCCGGCCTGCAGCTTGGCGCACTCAACCACGCCAAGTTGCTGGGGGTGGCGCTGCTGGCCATCAAACACCTGCTGATGCCGCTGCTGGCGCTGGCGCTCACCCAGGCGTTTGGCCTGAGCCCGGTGCAGACCACCATCCTGCTGATGTTCGCGGCCTTGCCGACCGCGTCGAGCTGCTACGTGCTGGCCGCGCGCATGGGGTACGACGGGCCTTATGTGGCGGCGCTGGTCACCGTGTCCACCCTGCTGGGCATGCTCAGCCTGCCGCTGGCGCTGGGGGTGTTGCGCTCGGCAGCGGGCTGAACGACGGAAACACCAGCGTGACCGTGGTGCCTGCGCCCGGTTCGCTGGTCACGGCCACCTCGCCTTGGTGCAAGCTCATGATCTCCTTGACGATGCTCATGCCCAGCCCGGTGCCGGGCACTTTGCCGGAGGTGTCGGCACGGAAAAAGCGCTCACCCACGCGGGCCGCTTGGGCTGGTGTCATGCCAATGCCCTGGTCCCTGATGCGAATGGCCACCCGGTCACCCAACATCGCCAGGCTGATACTGACCGCGCCCGGGGCGGACGAATATTTGTAGGCGTTGGACAACACGTTCAGCAAGGCTTGTGACGCTTTTTTGGCGTCCGCATGCACCCGCAAGGCGTGCGCGGGTGCGTCGATGCTTGGCCGGGTTCGACCGGTCGGCAATTTGAAGCTGTCCACCACCTGCTGCACCAGGTTTTGCGCCGATAGCACTTCCAGCACAAAGTCTTTGCCCCGACGCGCCTCGATGCGCGCCAGGTCCAGCAGTTCGTTCAGGATGGACGACATCAGGTCCGCCTGCTTGAAGATGATCGACAGGAACTCGTGGCGATCCGCAGCATTGAGCTCTTGCTTCAGCAGCAGCTCGGCAAAGCCGTAAATGCTGGCCATCGGGGTGCGCAACTCGTGCGCGGCGGTGCTCAGAAACTCGCTTTTCATGCGCTCGATTTCTGCCTCATGGGTGATGTCGTGCAGGTAAAGCACCTGCGACACGCTGCGCATGGGCGATGCTTTCAGGGCAGCGGTGAGCACCCGCTGGCTGCTGGTGGTGAACGTCGGCAGGTCTTTCACCGGCCGTGACGCCTCTTTGTCATCGGCCTGCATGGCTGCACGCAGGGCTGCCATGCCCGGGAAGGTGGCGGTGGGCAGGCAGTGGGCGGCCAGCACCTGTGAAAAGGTGGCTTCATCCAGACCCATCACCTGCGCTTTGGCCAGGCCGGTCAGGCTGGTGAAGGCCGGGCTCACCGCCCGCACGCGGTGGGTGGCGTCAAACGACACAAACCCGTCCGGGCTGAGGGCAAAGATGGTGTCGAGTTCGGCACTGTGCTCCCTCACCTGTTCTTCGGCCAGTTTGCGCGCGGTGATGTCCAGCCGGTTGCCCACAATGAAACCGCTGGGCGTGCGCGCCTCCATGATCAGCAGCCAGCGCCCGTCATCGAGCTGCTGCTCGATCACCTCGCCGCTGGCGTGTTGGTGCGCCTGCACCCGCTGGCGGACCCAGGCGTCCACATCGGCTGTGGCTTCAGGGTACTGGCCGCGCTCGGCACCCTGGCGCACGATCGCCTCGAACGTGTTGCCCGGCACGATCAGGTCGCGGCTGGTCTCGTACATCCGCTTGTAGGACTCGTTGCACAGGAACAACCGGTCTTGCTCATCAAAAATGGTGAAGCCCTGGGCGATGGTCTGGACCGCCTCCTGGAGCAGCTTGGTCGATTTTTCAGCCTGCAACTCGGCCGACTTGCGCTCGCTGATGTCCACCAGGCTGCCCACCATGCGCACTGGCTGGCCATCGGCATCACGCTCCACCACGTTGCCACGGTCCAGCACCCAGATGACCCGCTGGTCCTGGAGGCGCAGGCGATGCTCACTCTGGTAAGGCGACTCACCCGCCAGGCAGGCCTGCACTCTGGCCATCACCTGGTCTTTGTCGTCCGGATGCAGCAAGTCGGCAAACACGCGCAACGGGTGCTGCAGGAAGTTGTCGTCCAGGCCGATGACCTGGCACCAGCGCTGGTTGTGCGTCACGATGCCACTGGGAATGTCCCAGTCCCAGATGCCCTCGCCGGTGGCATCCAGCACATACCGCAGTCGGCGCTCGCTTTCTTCAAGCTTTTGTTGGGTTTTCTTGAGCTCGGACACGTCACTGGCGATCACCAGAATCTGCCGCCGACCATCCGGCCCGGTCAAGGGGATTTTGGTGGACTGGTAGTGGATGGTCTGGCCGGTCACCGTGTCGGTGGAGGTCTCCATCACCACTTGGCGCTGGTTCTGCAGCATCACCTGTTGCACGTTTTGCAGATAAAACGCCACCTGCTCGGCGTTGGGGTTGAAGTCGCCATCGTCCTTGCCAATCAGCTGGTCAGGCGTGGTGCCATACAGCCGGGCCAAGGCCCGGTTGGCGAGCAGAAACTTGCCTTCCCAGTCCTTCATCAGGATGATGTCGGGGTTCTCGTCAATCACCGTGCGCAGCAGCGCATTGGCCTCCATCAGGGCGTCGGTGGGGTGGTCGGTGCTGCGCCGCTTGGGGTGGGTCATGGCCTTCACTTGAATGGCTTGTCAAGGGACTGTCACATCGCGGGTCGCCACCGGCGCTGCCGGATGGTCCTGCCCGGCCTGCGCCAGCAAACGCGCCTTGCGCAGCAGGTCGCGGTCAGAGTCGGCGTAGCGTTTGGCGATGCCCTGAAACACCTCGCCCAGGGTGACAAAGGCGTCCACCACAGCGGGGTCAAAGTGGAGGCCCCGCTGCTTCTGGATCAGGGCGCTGGCCTGCTCGTGGGTGAAACCTGGCTTGTACACGCGTCGGCTGATCAAGGCGTCATAGACATCGGCCAGCGCCATCAGGCGCGCCGACACCGGGATCGCCTCCCCCGCCAGGCCCTGCGGGTAACCCGAGCCATCCCACTTTTCGTGATGGCTGAACACAATTTCCTTGGCCACGGTCAAAAAATCCAGCCCCAGATCGGCCTGGCTTTGCACCGCGTTGATGGCGTCCAGGCCCAGCCGGGGGTGCGTCTTCATGACGTCGAACTCTTCCGGGGTGAGGCTGCCTTGCTTGAGCAGGATGCGATCCGGAATACCGACTTTGCCAATGTCATGCAGCGGCGCACACTGGTACAGGGTCTGCACCCGGTCGCCACCGAGCGCTGCGGCAAAGCGCGGGTGCCGTACCAGGTAGCTGCCCAGTGCCAGCACATAGTTCTGGGTCCGTTTGAGGTGGTTGGCGGTGTCGATGTCGCGCACCTCGGCCAGGGTTGCCAGCGCCAGGATGGTCATGTTTTTCATCGCGCTGACCTGCTGCACCCGCCGTTGCACCTGAGTTTCAAGGTATTCGTTGTCGACCCACAGGCTGGCGGTGTGGGCCGCCTCGACAAAATGGGCGCGCAGTCTGGCCAGCAACAGGCGCGGATGCAGCGGCCGCAGGATGAAGGTGGCGGCACCCCAGTCGATACCCAGCTGGTCGTTGGCAAAGTCGGCTTTGCTGGTCAGGTAAATCACCGGAATGCCGCAGGTGGCGCTGTCGGCCTGCAGGCAGCAAGACAGCTCATAACCGTCCGGGTCAGGCAGCGTCACATCGGCCAGCACCAGGTCAGGCGGCGCCTGCTGGCACAGGCGCAGCGCCTGCACACCGTCGCTGGCGGTGATGACCCGGTACGACGGGCTCAGCACCTCGGTCATCCATTGCGCTTCCTGCCGTGAGTGGTCAACCACCAGCACGGTGGGTTTAACCGGGTTAAAAATATCCATGGTTGACGCTCCTTCAATTGTGGCCTGTGCAGATGGGCAGATACAAGGTCACACAGGTGCCCTGCCCCAGCACACTGTCCACCCGGATCTCGCCCTGGTGCAGGTCGATGATCTCTTTGACGATGCTCATGCCCAGGCCGGTGCCCGGCACCGAGCCAGAGGTGTCGGCCCGGTAAAAGCGCTCGAACATCTTGTGCGTTTGCTCTGGCGTCATGCCCAGGCCGGTGTCAGAGACCCGAATGCCCACCTGAGCAACACCGTGGGTCGAGGTGGCCGTCACCACGTCCACCGCCACCACGTTGTCGGCACGGGCGCTGGAGTATTTGTAGGCGTTGGTCAGCACATTGGTCAGGGCTTGTTTGAGTTTGCTGGCATCGGCCATCACCTCCAGCGTGTCCTCAGGCAGGCTGATGTGCGGCGCCAGGCGCTCGGGCGGCACCGGCAGCGACTTGACCACCTCGGCCACCAGCGCCGGGATAGGGACCGGCTTGTAGCGAAAATCCTTGCCGCGGCGCGCTTCGATGCGTGCCAGATCCAGCAACTCATCCAGAATCTTGGCCATCAGCTGGGACTGCGACAACACGATCGACAAAAACTCACGCTGCGTTGGCACATCGTGCTCGTGCGTCAGCAGGATTTCGGTGAAGCCCAGAATGCTGGTCATCGGGGTGCGCAACTCATGGGCGGCGGTGGCCAAAAACTCGCTTTTCATGGCGTCCACTTCCAGCGCCGCCGTGACGTCGCGAAAGGACAGGATTTGCGACACCAGGCCCGAGCGCTTGCGGCGCAGCCCCACCTCCAGCACGCGCCTGGCCGGCGCCAGCACCTCGATGTTCTGGCGCACGTCGGGTTGGTCTGGCGTCATTTGCGCACGCAACGCCGCCACGTCCAGCACGGCCGACCCGGGGGCGCGGCGCACCGTCAGCCAGGCTGACAGGTCTTTTTCGTGAAGGCCTTCCAGCTTCAACGCCCCGGCATCGGTCAACTGGTAAAAAGCCGGGCTGACGTAGGTGATGCGCAAATGCTGGTCAAACGAGATGAAGCCATCCGGGCTCAGGGCAAAGATGGCGTCGCGCTGCTCGGTGCGCTCCTGCGCCTGGCGCTGGGCCGCCGCACGCGCCTGCATGGCCCGGTGGATGTTGAGCAAAAACCGTGTCAGCGCCGCGGCCAGCGCCACAATCAACAGCGCCAGCAGCACGCCCTGCAAGCGCAAATCGTCGCGCGTGCGGTAATGGTTGGTCAGCATCTCCTGGGTGTCCAGCGCCGCCACCACCACCAGCGGGTAGTTGGGAATCCTGCGAAAGTAATGCAGGCGCTCCACCCCATCCACTTCCGAGCGCCGGGTGTAGGCGCCCTCGGTTTGGCCTTGGGCCAGCCGCTCGAACAACGGCGACTTGCTGGCATCGACACCAAACGCCTCCTGGTTGCCCACCCGGCGCGCCCGACCCAAACCGTCCAGCCCGTACAGCGCCATCATGCCCCGGTCACCCAGCTGGAGCTCGCCATAAAACTGGGTGAAATAACGCGGGTCCACCGACAGCACCACCACACCGGCAAAACTGCCGTCCGGGTGGTTGATGCGCCGGGTGAGCTGGACCGACCACTTCCCGGTGGCGCGCCCCACCACCGGTTTGGAGACAAACAATTCGCCCGTGTCGGCGCCAACGTGCACCCGGAAATGCTCCCGGTCCGACAAATCCAGCTTGCCGGTGAGGGGCCGGTTCGCCAGGGCATACATGCCCTGCGCGTCGATGATGCCCACCTGGTTGAAGATCTCCGAATCGATCACGCCCTGCTCGGTCAGTGCGGTCAGGTCCAGCGCGTTGCCAAGCTCCAGGTAGCGTGCCTGCACAAACCGCACCACCTGGTCGGCACTGCGCAGCGTGCGTCCGGCATGTTCCTGGCTGACCCGGGTGAGGTTGGCCAAGTCGCGCTCGGTGCTGGCGATCTGGCGCAGGTGGTCGTTCTGCGTCAGGGTGATGACGTGCCAGGCCACCAGCGCGACCAGACCAGCCGCCACCAGCCAGATGACCCCCAGGATGCGGCGATAGGGGTGGGGGGTGGGCCCAGGCTCAAAAAATGACATGCCACAAACTCTTTTTGGGTGGTGCAACCCCTGTCGCAGACATCATGCTGCGTCGCCCTGGCGCAACAGCGGGCCGCACGCCTTGACCTTGCGCCTGACCCAGGACACCACCCGCAGCACCAGGCCCGGGTGGAGAAGACGGATCGCCGCCATCGCGCCAACACACCCCACCGCCGCCAAAAAGGTGACGGCTGGGCCCCGCGTCACCCGCAACAGGCGCCAGGTATTGGCAGGGGTATCTACAAACAAAAGGGTCGGCATGATGGTGAAATCTGCCTCAAGCAGCAGGTACTTCAAGCTGTTCCAGCAGCTGGGCGATATCTTTCGCATAGGCCTGCGCCTGCAGGTTGAGTCGGCAGTCGCTGCACGACACCCGGCTGCGTTCGTGTTCGGGCAAGCCGCTAAGCAGCGTCAGCACAAAGGACTCCACGCCCTGCCCCGGCTCGGCGCTGTCCGCCTCGGGTGCGGACAGTGCCGAGACCTTCAGGAAGCCCGAGTGCAGTTCCACGATGCGTTGGCACAACGCCATGCGGGCGGCGGCATGACCCTGCGCCACCCAAGCTGACGCCGCCTCATTGCCTGGCGCAGGCAGGCTGCGCGCGGTAGCGTGCGCAGGCACGCTGCCAAAACCAGTCTGCCCGGACACGATGATGAAGTCACCCAGCTGCCGCGTACTGATCACCAGATGGCTTTGCGGTGGCGCCCCCCGCCACAGCGCCTGAACCAACACCCGCAAGGCATAGGTGAGCCACGCAACATCACCGTACAGCACCCCTTGGGGCGCAGACCCGGGTGTGAAGACATGGCGGACCGAGTGCTGCGCCGCCTCTTGCGCCAGCAGGTCGGCCAACAGGGCGTTGAGCTCGATGCGCTCAGCACCAAACACCTGATCACGCTGCATCAACTCCGAGAGTTTGGAGATTTCCGCCAGCATGAAGTCCAGATGCTCGATCTTCTGGCGCAAGCTGGCCTCTGCCGGGGCGGCGCCATGCTCCCCGATGGACGCCCGAACGTCGGCGATCTGGTGGCGGATCTGGTCGCCAAACAGGGCAACAAACCGTTTGTCGATCGCCTGCGCGACAGGCTCCGATTTCAAACGCAGCCGTGGTGGCACGATAAAAATTGCATAGTCGCGGTGCCCGTTTTTGCAGAGCCAGGCTTTGGTCTGGATTTTGCTGGCCGCATGGGCACCCACCAGCTTGTCGATGGCGACCGGCAAATGCAGCCGCCCGGCCACCTCCTCGTCCATCAGGCGCTTGAGCACCGGCGCCAACTGGCGGCACGACGCCAGCCAGAACTGCGCCGCCTTGTTGGCCGACACAATGACGGCCTGGTGGTCCAGCAGAATCACGCCCTCGGTCATCTGGTCCAGGATCGACGGGTCAAAATTCAGGTGCATGGCTCAAGCCTCCGCGGTCTCGGCGTGACGTTGGTGCTCGATGGCTGACGCTATCGCCAGCAAGCGGTCAAAAGGAACGGGTTTGGGTAACACCTCCACCCCCTTGGGCACACCGCCACGGCGCGCCACCTCCGCCGCATCCAGTCCGGTCACCACCACAATCGTTGCCTGGCGCATCTCCGGGGTCTGGTGCAACACCCGCAGCATGTTGAAACCATCCATGCCCGGCATGTCCAAGTCGGTGATCAGCAAGTCGGGATTGCTGCGCCCCATCATCAGCAGCCCCGTGACACCGTTGTCTGCCAGGCTGACCACGGGAGCCATCGGCCACAAAGCCAATCTGGCCTGGTACAGGCGCAACAGACTGGGTTCGTCTTCGACCACCAGAATTCGCAACGGTCGCGCGGCCACCGTCGGCACCACCACCCCCTTGGCATCAGGCGCCTCACCCGCACCCTTGTGCAGCAGACCATCGATCGATTCACGCAACACACGGCGATGACCGCCCGACGTCTTCCAGGCCTGAAGCAGCCCGCTTTCAACCCAAAGCTGAACGGTGCCCACCGACACACCGAGCAACCCGGCGGCCTCGCGGGTCGTGCAGAAAGACTTTTTGATGGCGCTTTCTTTCATGGATGATCCTGATG
>Ga0075012_10004491_pt1 | contig 12964 bp, 8 predicted proteins | sample All_14_2_FD_71474 | JGI IMG/M metagenome (GOLD analysis project Ga0075012, IMG submission 71474) | Freshwater microbial communities in response to fracking from Pennsylvania, USA - Allegheny Zone_MetaG_DW_15 | ecosystem: Environmental > Aquatic > Deep subsurface > Groundwater > Drilled...
GTGCGCCGGCCTGACGGAGGTGACGGTCGGCAGCGGGATCGCCGTGATGGGGGAGCAGGCTTTTTCGGGGTGCGGTAACCTGCGGAGCGTGACGCTGCGGGGGCTGCCGTCGTCCGTCGTGGACTTCTCGGGGACGCCGGGGGTGCCGTCCTTATTTGGCGTGTTCGACAGTCCGAGCTACGCCGTCGTTGTCGAAGGCTGCGCGACGAACATCGGAGACCATGCGTTTGAGAATTGTTGGGGATTGACTGGTGTCGTGGTTCGGGCGGGTGTGACAAACATCGGGAACCATGCTTTCTCCGGCTGTCAACACATGGAGTTTGTGACACTTCCTGACGGGCTAGCCTCGATCGGCGATTTTGCGTTTCGGGGATGTGTGGTCCTGCCCCGTGTCGCGATTCCCGCCAGTGTGGCGCGGGTCGGAGTGGGCGCTTTCGCTGGGTGTCCGCTTTTAGCGGCCATCGAGGTTGCCGAAGCGAACACGCATTTCGCCAGCTTGGACGGGGTCTTGATGAACAAGGAGATGACGTCCTTGATTCAGTGGCCGGGGGGAAAGAAAGGGCTGTTCACGGTGCCGGCGAGTGTCACTCAGATCGAGGATTACGCCTTTGTGAACGATGTGGGTCCCGTCAGCCTCTATTTTAAGGGCAATGCGCCGAGCGTCGGCGAGAACACCTTTAACATCGACGGTCTCCGGATCTACTACGCGTCGACGGCAGCCGGATGGGGGGATGCCTTGGGCGGTTATCAGACCACACTTTGGAACCCGCAGGTTGTTTCCGGGTCTGTCGGGGTGACGCAAGACGGGTTCGGCTTCGTCATCAGCAACGCGGGTTCTCCCGTCGTGGTGGTGGAGGCGTGCACGAATCTCTCAGGAGCGGCATGGATTCCCGTATCCACCCACGTGCTGTCCGGCGGGACATCCGGCTTTCGCGATTCTGCATGGCGTTCGCATGCCTCGCGGTTCTACCGGTTCAGGATGCCTTGATTGTCGACGCGAAGATGGAGCAGTGGCCGGTGTGACAAGGGGACGGTTTGTGCGCGGAGAAACGGAACGGGCTGGTCCGTTCTGGTGCGGCGTCGCGCCGGATGCCGCTTGCCGCAGGCACTCCCACGGGTTCTCGCTGTGCCGGTCTTGCGGGACCGGCAGCCGCTCTTGTGATACACTTTTCACCTGATCTGATGAAAGGGGTTGAAATGAGAGGCCATGGTTTTTTCCGCTGCGCGGTTATTTTGGGAACGATGCACGCGGCCTGCGCGTCGGCGCAGTCGCTGGCGAAGTCTGCGGCGCTCGCCCGCGCGCTGACGCAAGGAGATCTCCAGGCCGTGCGCGCCGCGGTGGCGGAGGCGCGGGCCGCGCTCGGCGACAAGGCCGGCGTGCCGGAAGCCGCCGACACCTATCAGCCGGTGCCGGATACGGAGCCGGTGTTTTCGGCGGCAGAGGCCCGGAACGGCTTCGCGCCCTACTTCACGGCCGTCGAGAGGCGGCGCGGCTGGCGCGTCGGGGCCGATCCCGCCAAAATGACCGAACCGCTGCGCGTGCCGGCCTCGGTGTTGTCCGGATGTCTGGCTGGCCTGCGCGCCGGACTTCCGGGCGCGGAGCGCGGGCTTGATCACGCGAAAGCGGCCGCCGATTTCCTCCTGTGGGCGCAGGAGCAGGCGGGCAGCGGCGGGTATCCCTTTCCCGCGGCGCGCGGCACCTCCAAGGCCCGCGCCATGGAGGCGGCTGCGAAGCTCCTCGACCGGGTCGAGAAGGCCGGTCAGCTCGACCGGGTCGTGCGCAACGGCTGGCTGTTCGACGACCTCGGCGACGGCGGCCTGCAGTTCGACAACGGCGAGTGTGGCGTGGCCATGTTTGAACTTTGCGAAGTGACGAAGGATCCGCGGCATCTGGCGTCTGCCCGTAAGGCTGCGGACTGGGCGCTGGCTAAGCCGCTCTGCCCCAACTGGAACTACAACAGCTTCAGCGTCGAGCTGCTGGCCAAGGCCTATGAGGTGACGCGCGAGAGCCGCTATCTGGAGGCGGCGGTCCAGAAGGCGCGTCTGGGCGTGATTCCCGGCCAGCTCACGGACGGCCCGCGCGCCGGACGCTGGGTCGATCCGCACAACGCCCGGCCCGCCTACCACTACATCATGATGCGCGCCTTGGCCCGTCTGGCCGGCGTGCTGCCGGAAAGCCACCCCGCGCGCACGGAGGTGACGCACGCTTTGCGGCTGGGCCTGCGGACGCGCAACGAGGAGATCCTCACGCGCGGCGTGATGACGCGCGACAAAGCCTTTGAAGCGCTCCTGCTCGCCAACCGCGTCTTCGCGCGCGACGAGGCCTTCTTGAAGGAGACCCGCTCGGCCGAGGCGCTGCGCGCCGTCTGCGTGCTGGTCTCCGCCGAGGCGCGCCGGGGCAAGACGCCTCTCAGCCCCGGCGAATGGGGCCTGTTCCTCGAGCTGAGCGTGCGCCCTTGAGAGGAGTGGGGTACGGTTGGGAGCGAGCTTCCGGCGGGGCAGCCTCTGTGCCGTCCGCCGACGTGTTGCGGCACGTGTTTGGGAACAACATCATCAGGGGGCGATTATGAAGTGGGTCAGTGCAGGGGGACGGATCGGGCCAATCGGTTTGGCGTTGGCTCTGCTGGTGGGCGCGCGTTCAGCCGGTGCGGACCAGAAGGCCTGCGACGTGCTGGTGGTCGGCGGCGGATCGGCGGGCGTGGTCGCGGCGATCCAGGCCGGACGGATGGGGGCGAAAACGATCCTGGTGGAAGCCGGATCGCAAATGGGCGGGGCGGCGACCGTCGGCGGCGTGAACTCCCCGATCGAATTCAGCGTCCACGGCAGGCAGCGGATCAGGGGCATCGGGTGGGAGTGGGTGATCAAGACCGTCGAGCTCGACGACGGCAAAATGCCGGGTTCACACGAGCACTGGCGCATCAACGCGCCGCTCTACGCGATCGTGGCGGAGGAGCTGCTGTTGCAGGCCGGCGTCGAGATCCGCTACTATGAGGCGCCTTCATCGGTCGCGGAGGACGCCTCAGCGCCGTACCGCTGGACTGTGGTCACCTCGGCCATGGGCGTTCCGCGAACGATCCGCTGCAGGCAGCTGGTCGACTGCACCGGCAACGGCGCGGTGTGCGCGCTGGCCGGCGCGGAGCGTATGCGCGAGGCGGAGGTCATGCCAGGCTCGCTCACCTACACGATCAAGCATGCGGTCGACCTGCGCAAGCTCGACAAGGCGGCGGTCGAGAAAAAGTTCGCGGAGGCGGTCGCCAAGGGCGAGATGCAGCCCTCTGACGCACGGCACGGCATCCTCTCGTCGCTGGGCTATCAGGCCGGGAACTACGTGTACGGCGCCGACAACTCAACCGCCGAAGCGCGGACCGACACGAACCTGCGCGGCCGGCAGTCTGTCCTGCGCATGCTGCGCTTCATCCGCTCCCTGCCGGGCGGCGAGACCGCGCAGCTGGCGACGATGTCTCCCGAGGTCGGCGTCCGCGAAACCTACCGCGTCAAAGGCGAATGCGTGGTCACCGTGGACGATTACCTCTCCGGCAAAGTCTGGGAGGACTCCATTGCCTATGGCACGTATCAGGTGGACCTGCACAAGAACGAGTGGAAGGATTTCGACCGCCGCCACCTGTCGCCCGGCGTGGTTCCGACCGTGCCGCTCCGGGCGCTGATCCCGCAGGGCAAGGAGAACCTGCTGGTCGCCGGACGCTGCCTGAGCGCGGACCGCCTGGCAATGTCGGGGCTGCGTGTGCAGGCCGTCTGCATGGCGACCGGCCAGGCCGCCGGCGCCGCCGCGGCGCTCGCGTCGAAGAAGGGGAGCTCGCCCTCCAAGGTCGGGACCGCGGAGCTCAAGGCCGTCCTGAAGGCCAACGGCGCGATCGTGCCCGGACTCGATTGAAGACTGGGCGCAGCCCCCGTTCTTCTTCAGGGTCGCCGATGATCGGGTCGGCCGGATCGCCCTCGATGCCTCTGGACGGGCCTATGGTCGGAGTTGCCAAGGGTGCCCCGCAGGTGTACGTCAGGCCTTGTTCCGGTATGCGCGCATGGTCATGCCGAAACGCCGTTTGAAGAGCCGTTTGAGATAGGTTTCGGTCGCATAGCCGCAGCGTGCGCCGATCTCGCCGATCGGCAGGGAGGTCTCGCGCAGCAGGGCGCAGAGCCGCTCCAGGCGGCGCGCCTGGATCTCATCCAGAACCGAGCGTCCCAAGGCTTTCTTGAACTGCTTCTCGAGGTGGCTGCGGGAAACACGGAGATGGCGGGCAATATCCTCGACGGCGATGCCTTCGCAGGCGTTGAGGCGGATGAACTCCAGTGCGCCGGAGACCCGTCGGCTCATGTTTGGCACATACTGCGAGGAGTGTCGGAAGACGATCTGCTTGAAGCCGTATGTGAGCGTGACGGGGCGGCGAATTTTCCGGCGCATCAGCCGGTCCAGGAGTTCGGCCGCCAGGTAGGCGCCGCCTTCGAAGTCGGACTGGACGCTGGAGAGCGAGGGGACGGTGTTTTCGCAGATCGTCTCGTCGTCGTCGGCCCCGATGACGGCGATCTCCTCCGGCACGCGGATCTTGGCTGCGAGGCAGGTGTCAAGCACCTGCTTGGCGAGCGGGTCGAAGGCCGCGAACAGGCCGCAGGGCTTGGGCAGCGCGCAGAGCCACGCGCTCAGGCGCCGCTGCTCGAGGCCCCAGTCGCGTGCGTGTCCGGGCCGATAGACGGCGCAGCCGAACCCGTGATGCCGCAGGCGTGCGGCGAAGCTTTCGCCGCGCTCCGATGACCAGAACGGCTGAGGCTCGGACGCGGAGGCGACATACGCGAAGTGGCGCAGCCCCTGCCGCACGAAAGCGTCGGCCACAGCCTCGCTGGCGGGGCGGACATCGTGGTGGACGGCCGTGCGGCCTCCGGCGGCGGAGGGCGACGCGTCGAAGAAGACCGTCGGGATCCGCCGCGTGCCGGCCAGCCATCCGGCCAGTTCTTCGGCCGAATGGCGCGTGATCATCCCGTCGGGCTGCCAGTTGCGCAGCGAGCCCAGTTTGGCGACGAAGGGGCTGTCGTCGAGGACCTGCACTTCCCAGGGCCCGTGGAGCCGCGCGTAGCGCATGATGCCGCGCGTTTTCTCGCGCAGCACCTTCTGCGAAGTGGGCGCGACCATGACGAGCACGCGCGGGATGGCTTTCAAGTAAGCGGACATGGCAGTTAGAGGTGACCGTCAGATAGTACCGGTTGCGGACAATGGAGACAAGCCAAGTGCTCAAAAAGTCATCTTTTTTGTGCTGAAACGGCAGTGGTCGGAATTCGCGGTGCGTGGTAACGTAGAGACACGCTCAAGGGGCTTGTCCGTCGTGCGGCACGTGGGGCTGTGGCGCCGTCGCCCGGGGCGCGTGGCGTGCGGACAACGGAGGGACTGTGGCCAACAGGCAGGTGAACGCGGTGGTCGTGGGCGCGGGGGCCGGCGGCGGCGTGGCGGCGAAGGTCTTGGCTGAGGCGGGGCTTTCGGTGGTGCTGCTCGAGCGCGGCGCCTGGTGTTCGTACGACCGATATTCGGACGACGAGCTGATCTGTCAGCGCGGCGTGCTCGCGCTGGCTTACGGCCCGGACGAGGAGCGTCATCCGCGCGTGTTCGAACAGCCCGACGGCTCGACGCGCGTCGTGCGCCCGCCGGACGGCTACCACATCGGCGCCTGCGTGGGCGGCGGCACGCTCAGCTACGCGGCGCAGGCGTGGCGCTTCATGCCGCAGGATTTCAAGATGCGCTCGACCTACGGTGCCCCCGAGGGATCGGCGCTCGAGGACTGGCCGATCTCTTATGACGACCTGGAGCCGTTCTACGAGCGCGCTGAACAGGAGCTCGGGGTTGCGGGCGACGACAGCCAGAACCCGTTCGCGCCGCCCCGCAAGAAGCCTCAGCCCATGCCCGCTTTTCCGTACAATGCTGAGGCGCGCCTGCTGATACCGGCGGCGCGGCGGCTGGGCTGGCATCCGTTTCCGATCCCCATGCTGCGCAACTCTGTGCCGTACGGAGGCCGCCCCGCCTGCATCCACATGCGCTGGTGCGCGGGCTATGCGTGTCCGATCAACGCCAAGGCCGGGACGCAGAACACCGTGATCCCCGCGGCGCTGGCGACGGGCCTCTGCGAGCTGCGGACCGAGTCTGTCGTGAGCGAAATCATGACCGACGCGCGCGGGCAGGCCTGCGGGGTCAGATATTTCGATGCGGACGGCCGGCTGCAGACGCAACCGGCGGATCTGGTCGTGGTGGCCGCCTCGGCGCTGGAGTCGGCGCGGCTGTTGCTCAACTCCAAGTCTCGGCTGCACCCGAGCGGGCTGGGGAACCATAACGGCTGGGTCGGGCGATGTTTTCAAGGGCATGGACGCGGCTGGGCGATGGGCGTGATGCAGGAGGAGACTTACGAGGAGGCCGGCTCGGGGGCCACCGTCGCGTTCTGCGACTTCAACCACGGCAACAAAGGGCTGCGGGGCGGCGGCATGATCGCCAACGACTTCACGCGGCCGCCGTACGACTTCACCCGCCGACGCCCTCCCGGCGCGGCGCGCTGGGGCCTGGCGCATAAGGCTTTCCAGCGCGAGAACTACAGGCGCACAGTGCTGGTCACGGGGCCGATCCAACAGATTCCGGTCTACGACTCCTGCGTCACGGTCGACCCGTCGGTGAGAGATCACTGGGGCCTTCCCGTCGTGAGACTGCGCGAACGCTGCCATGCGGACGACAAAGCGGTGATCGCGCTGGTCGCGGACCGCTCGGAACAGCTGCTGCGCGAGGCGGGGGCGACGCTGACGTGGAAGGGCGGCGGACCGGCCAGTGCCATGCACCAGGCGGGGACCTGCCGTATGGGCGATGATCCGACGACATCGGTCACCAACCGGTATGGGCAGGTTCACGGCATCGGCAACCTTTTTGTGGCGGACGCCAGCCTGCATGTGACCAACGGCGGCTTCAATCCGGTCCTCACAATTCTGGCTTTGGGATATTGGGTGTCCGAACACATCGTGAGTGCCTGGCGGGGCGGAGGCAAGCTCCGCGGATAAAGGAGATAACATGAACAGACGCGACTGGTGCAGAGGGATGGCGGCGCTTCCGGCTGCTTGGGCTTTGACGAAAACGCTGTCCGCCGCGGCGGACGACCGGGTGGTCGGCGGTGCGGCCGCCAAGGGAAAGGTCCTGATGCCGATCGGCGATGCGACCGAGGTGATCGACACGTTCTATCCGTTTTTCCGGCTGCAGGAAGAGGGCTACGAGGTGGTCGTTGCCGGTCCGGAGGCTCGTCTCTACCACCTGGTGACGCATGAAGTTCCTCCCGGTTCAGCCATTCCTTGGGACATCACGCAAGAGGGGCCTGGATATCACCTGAAGGCGGACATCGCGTTTCGCGACGTGAAACCCGCCGAGTACGCGGGGCTGTTTCTCTCCGGCGGGCGGGCTCCGGAGTACCTGAGGTACGACAAGGACTTGATGCGCGCGGTCCGGCATTTCTTTGAGGCTGGCAAGCCCGTGGCCTCGGTGTGCCACGGCGTGGAGTTGGCCGCGGCCGCCGGCGTGCTCAAAGGCCGCAAGATGACCACGGTGGCCAAATGTGCGCTGGACATCACGCAGTGCGGCGGCGAATATCTGGACCAGCCGCTGGTGGTCGACGGACGTTTGGTCAGTTGCCGGACGTGGCACGACTACGGAACGCCGTTTATGCGGACGTTCATCGGCTGGCTCAACGGGGACAAGGGGTGAGGAAATGGCTTTGACGCGACGCGCGTTTCTGAGTGCCGCCGCAGGGGCGGCCGGCGGTCTGGCGGCGGCGCAGTCGGCCGCGCCGGAGGGCTTTGCGCTGCGGTATCTGCTGGGCTCCTGCCTGTACGGGTACATGGACCTCGGGTCGATTTTGCCGGAGCTCGCAAAAGCCGGGGCCGCGGCTCTCGACATCTGGCCCAAGGTGCACGGCAGCCAGCGCGAGCAATTGGACGATCTGGGCGAGGAACGCTTCGCCGCTCTGCTCGCGCGGCACGACGTCAAACTCGGTTGCATCACGCAGTATCGCTTGGGGCCGTTCCGCCTTGGCGACGAACTGAAGATGGCCGCGCGGCTGGGCTGTCAGACGGTCGTGACGGGGGGCGAGGGTCCGAAGGGCTTAACAGGCGATGCGCTGAAAGGGGCTGTTCGGGCGTTCGTCGAGAAGCTGAGGCCCACGCTCGATGCGGCCTCCGAGGCGGGCGTCACGGTGGCGATCGAGAACCACGGCAACAATCTGATCGAGTCTCCCGATGCGATGAAGTGGCTGGTCGAGTTCAGACCTTCCCCGTGTCTGGGCGTGGCTCTGGCGCCGTATCATCTGCCGCAGGACGCGCAGGCGCTGGCGGCGCTCATCCGCGCGCTGGGCGATGGATTGGCCGTCTTTTATGCCTGGCAGTACGGCGAAGGCTGCATGACGCGGATGCCGAAAGAGCGGGAACTGCTGCAGATGCCGGGCCGCGGGCCGCTCGACTTCAAGCCGCTGCTGGCCGCGTTGCGCGAGATCCGCTTCTCCGGATGGACGGAGATCTTCATGCATTCGACGCCGCGCGGCACGGCGATTCTGGATCTGCCGGCCGAGGTGACGGCAGAGATCAACCGCGCGCGGGCGTATTTGGAACAGGGATTGGCCTCGATGTGAACGGGCGGGAGTGAGATAAGGAATGATCAATATGCGTGACCTCCAGAGGATAATGTGGGCCAGGGTGTCGGTTGTGTTTGTGCTTGCGCTGGCTGCGGCCGGGTGCGTGGCCCCTGGCCACTCGTTCTACGTGTCGCCGGCGGGCGACGACCGGGCCGACGGGTCGCGGCAGGCGCCGTTCCGCACGCTCTTCCGGGCGCAGGACGCGGTCCGCCAATGCACCTCGGCGATGCAGGCCGATGTGGTCGTTCGCGTGGCCGCCGGCGACTATCGTCTGGAGCGGCCGCTGACGTTCACCGAAGCGGACTCCGGCCGCAACGGGTTCCGCGTGGTTTACCTCAGCGAGGCGGGGCCCGGGCATGCGCGGCTGCTGGGCAGCCGCACGCTGGCCGGGTGGCGGCCTTATACGAACGGGGTCTGGCAGATCGGCCTGCCGACGAACGTGCTGTTCCACACGCTGTATGAGAACGGCCGCCGCGTTCACAAGGCGCGGTTCCCCAATCTGGAGCGGGTGCCCGAGATGCCGGTGGCGCTCGGCGCCTATCTGACGAGCGAGGACGGCTCGCCGATCCAGAGCGACAAGGTTGCCGTTCCCGCCAAAGGCCCAGGCTGGCTGGCCTGGCCGTTGGGCGTAGCTCTGCCGGTGACGGACGTGACAAAGATGCGGATGCACCTTTATCCGCGCGGCACCTGCGACTGGGTGCGGGAGATTCTGCCGGTGACGGCCATCGACCCGCGGCAACGCCGTCTCACGCTGGCGCGGACGCCGACGTTCGGCATTGGCGCGAAAGCCCGCTTCTTTCTCGAAGACGAGCTGGGGCTCCTCGATGTGCCCGGCGAGTTCTTCGTGGATGAGAAACGGCATACGCTCTATTACATGCCGGGCAGAAACGAGAACCCGGATCGGCTCAACATGTCCTATCCGGTACTCAGCCGCCTGGTCGAGTTCCGCGGCGCATCGCGCGAACGGTGCGCCGAAAGCCTCGTTCTCGACGGCTTCGCGCTCGAAGAGACGGACGACATGCCGCCGTTGCCGCTCTGGGCCTTCGACGGGATGCGCGACGGGGCGATGGTGTGGCTGAACAACGCCCGCGGAATCGAGGTCCGCAACTGTCACCTGAAGAACGGCGGGCGCTCCGGCCTTCTGATGATCGGTCACAACACCGGCCACCTTGTGTCCGGATGCTGGATCGAGCACATGGGGCTGAACGGCGTCAGCCTCTGCAACAGCGGACTTGCGCCCGACGGGGTCGGTCCCACGGCCGACCGCTGCGAGCGTAACCGCATTCACAACACACGCATCAGCCACGTGGGTGAACTGCACACGTACGCCGAGTGCGTGACAGTCTTCAACGCCAGCAGCAACGAGGTGGGCCACTGCCAACTCGACAACTCCGTGCGCTATGCGGTCACGGTGCGGGGAAACACGGGGCCGCAGTACGGGCCGCCGGTCTCGACGGCCAAGCAGCCGGCGCGCGGGAACCGGTTTCACCATCTCCGCATTTTCCGGTGCGGCCAGGACGGCGGCGACATGGGCGCGCTCCACTGCGCGAACCTGAACAACCCGGGCGGCGACTGCGTGAACCTCTTCGAGCAGATCACGATCGCCGACACGGCGGCGATCCCTTCGGTGAAAGACACGCCTCCGAACGGCATTTTTCTCGACTGGCCCAAAATGTCGATGGAGCAGGTGTTCCGTCATATCCGGATCGTCCGGTCGCAGGGCAAGGACGTCCGCACGCACGGACCGGACAACGAAGCCTCGATGCGGACGGAAAACGTGAGTTGGAAGCCCGGCTTCGATGAGAAGAGAATGGATGACGCCCACATCGGGCTGACGCCGGAGTTTCCGTTCCGCTTCTGAAGCGGACGCCGTATCCGTCACCTGTCGCCAGTCCGGCGCAAGGTCCATTCGCCCGGCTGCGCTTCGAACCAGACCGCGCCGGAATCGTCCGCCGCCGTCAAGGGGGTTGTCGCGCTTTCTCCGGTGCGGGACGCCGTCCATCCGCCCGCCGCCAGGTCTGCCACCAGCACGCGGCAGGGCTTGCCGTCCGGCAGCCGGAAACGCACCGGTTGCTCGGAGCGCGCGGAATCTTCGCGGAAGAGAGCGAGCCACGAGCAGGCCGGGCCTTGGAGGAGACAGCCGACGTGTCCGGCCGCCTCGAGCTTGCGGACCGGCCACCGCGCGCCGCCTTGGGCGTCGGTCACCTGCATCACGGTGAGAAACAGATTTTCGGCGGCCGGCCTCTTCGGGGAGACCTCGATCCGCCAAGCTCCTGTTTCGTGCGACCCCTTCTCGCGCAGCGCGGCGGAGATTTCGTTCGGCTCGTTTTTGCCGAACACCCAGAAGGCCTTGCCGTCGCCGCCGACGGTGTGCATGTCGAGATCGTCCGCGCCGGGAAGCAGAACGTCCAGGTTCAGACGGCCGCCTTCTCCCTGCCTCGTGCAGGCCACCGTGGCCCCGTTCCCGCGCAGCGCAGGCTCTTCTTGCGTGTGCAGGAGCCAAGATTTGCGGAAGGACGGATCGGCGCTCGCCACGCGGTCGAAAACAACCAGTGCCGCAGGCACCTGCCGGTCGTGCAGATTGAGGAAGACGAACGACCGTTTGACGGTTTTGACCTTTGGGCTGTAGGCTCGCGTGAGGTCTCCCTGCAGCAGCGCGTAGTCCGGCCTGCGCGCGTCCGGGCCGATGCCGTGCGCCGTCGCCTCTCCCGTGCGGTAGCCGTTTTCCGGGGCCAGTAGCGACTCGAGGTTCTTCGGTTCCGCGCACCCGTTCGGCAGGCGTTGTCCGCCGTCGTTTCTGTATTGTCCCTTCGCGTCGAACGCCTCGTCCGGGTCATAGACGAGCAGCGCGTTGTGCGCGATGGTGCGCCAGTAATAGTTGCGGCAGTGCGGACTGCCGTACTGACCCGATGAGCCGGAGTACAGGCCGGAGTCGATCGCGAGCGCTCCCTTGTAAAAGAGCTGGAAAGCGCCGGCATCGAGGTGCTGATGGTTGGCGAAATTGTATTCGTTGATCTTCATCTCAGCGGCTGCGGCATCGCGTCCCCAGCCGGTGCGGGCCTCCATCCAGCCATAGGGCGGGCCGAAGTAGCGGGCCGTCGGCAGGTTCGTGACGGGCTCGGGCTTCAGCGCCATGTCGCGCCAAAGCAGATCGAAGATCGCCTCGTTGCCCTCGCGGCAGCCCTGCCGCTGAAAGTGGTCCAGCACGGTGCCGTCGCCGTAGTAGCTCGCGATCAGCAGCGTGCCGATGTAGGTCTTCCAAGGGTCGCCGCGCCGCGTGTCGTGCGTGAAGGTGTCTCCGGCGCGGAAGCGCTGTCCGTCCGGGCGCGTCGAGTAGATCCAGAAATACGGCACGAACCGCTGCGCGGGATTGTAGACCTGGCGCGCGCCCAGCCGGTCGAAAATGAAGAGGGGGTAGGTGTCCCAGCTGAAGCGGTGCTCGCCGTAGGAGTCGCCCTGGTGATAGGCGTGCCCGTTGTAGAGCCAGTTGCGCGCGGGCAGGTGCTCGCGGAAGAAACGGCCCGCCGCCAGGTTGTACATGTCGGGGAGTTCGTCGTAGATCGCCACGCCCGCCGAGAGCATGTCGCGCATGATCATCGCCTCGGACGCGTGTCCCGTGACAGAACCCTGCCGAGTCGGCGGATAGCCGCATTCCTGAGTCTTGGCCAGACGGACCAGCTCGGAGATGAAGGCCTGCTTCTCCTCGGGGCGAAGGAGCGGATAAAGCCAGTCGTAGACGATCGCACCCGTGACCATGGCGCGGCCGGTTACGCGGCAGGCGTCGTGCTGGTCCGGCAGCGTGCTCGCCTGCAGAAAAGCCAACGCGGCTTCGACGGTCGCGCGTCCGGCTTGGGGGGCTTGCCCGGCCAGCCAGCGAAGCGCATCCCACTCGATTTTCATCTGCTCCGACTTCTGCGCCGAAGCCTGCAGCTGCCGCACCACGTCGGCGAGCGACGGATCGTGGAGCCGGCGCTTCAGATCGACCGCGTCTGCGGGCCGCAGGTAGAGGCGCGGGTGCTCGTGCGGCGGGGTCGGGGGTGTCTGTTCCGCCGCGCATGCGGCCCATGCGCAGGCTGTCGCCGCAACCCATATGTTCCTTCTCGTCATGGCTCGTTCGCCTTTCGATTGGAGCAGGGGCCAGTGTAGTGGATCGTTCCGCCAAGGGCAAGATCGCGAAACAAGCCTGCTCGTGCCCGCGAAGTGCAAAATAAAACGCACGCATTGGAAAATAAGGCGGCTTCGGCTGAGGAGGCGAAGGAGGCCCTGGGGCCCGGGGCGTCCGAAGGACGTTCCGGGAGGGCCTCTGGAGCAGC
>Ga0075012_10004492_pt1 | contig 12964 bp, 14 predicted proteins | sample All_14_2_FD_71474 | JGI IMG/M metagenome (GOLD analysis project Ga0075012, IMG submission 71474) | Freshwater microbial communities in response to fracking from Pennsylvania, USA - Allegheny Zone_MetaG_DW_15 | ecosystem: Environmental > Aquatic > Deep subsurface > Groundwater > Drilled...
GACCACGTGTCCGGCTGGGCTGGGCTTGTGCGAGCAAGGCATCGACGGAATCCTGGCGGATCCGGCGGTGCCCGCCGGCGGTCTTCCAGGCAACCAGCTTGCCGCTTTCGACCATCTGCTGGACCGCGCCCAATGACAGCCCAAGCTGTTTGGCGGCCTGAGCCGTGCTGATGAATTCTCGCGGTGTTCCGGCTGTTGGCATGGTCTGGGTCTAAAGGGTGAAGTAAAGGTCGGGAACAGCCGTATCGGACAAAAAGGGATGTTGTCGAAATTTTAAATCAGAATCGTGATGTATTTGCGCATAATCCGGCCCGGCAGGCCGTGGCTGTATTGAAAAGGCCACTGTTTCATGATCAGCGTGTCGTGGCAGATGTCAGCAGGATGCTGTTGGGCTGGAGTAGGTTGTGGAGCGTCATGCAGAACTGCCGTTGAAGCCGGTGATCGAGTAAGTTCATATTGCGCTGATGAATACTGGTTGAGTCTTGAGTGGCTAAACTTTCCTGCTGGACTTGACGCATGTTGAAATGGGCGTTGTACTGAAAACTTGGATTAATCGGAAAGGCGTGTATGCAACCGTCCGGGATGATCGAGCCTGTGCTCGACGAGCGATTACTTGCAGAGCTTTACGGAATACTGGGAGAGGATCTGCGCGGTATCGTGCAGCAGTTGCTCGATCAGTTGCCCGAGCAGTGTCATGCCTTGCATGGGGCCGTTGCAGGGGGGGAGCTGCTTCAGGTGAAGAAGCTGGCTCATTCGATCAAGGGTGGGGCGGGCAATCTGGGGGCAGTGGCACTGTCGGCTGCAGCGGCGCGGCTGGAAATGGCTGCTGCGGGTGGCGACAGAGCGGCCACTGGAGGCCTGATGGAAGCGGTTGACTCGCTGGCGCACCTGACCGAAGCAGCGCTGCAGCGTTTCCTGGATGAGCGGCGGTAGTGCCTTTTCCTGCGGCTTCAGTCTGGGCGGCTGAAGCTTGAGGCAAGCACTTCCAGGTCTGAGGGCGCCATGGGTTTGCCAATCAGGTAGCCCTGGATCTCATTGACACCCAGGGCCTCGATGAAATCGCATTGACGCAAGGTCTCGATGCCCTCTGCAATGGTGGACAGACCGAGGGTCTGGGCAATGGCAGTAATTGCACGCACGATGGCGCGGTCGGCCTGTGAATTGGTGATGTTGTTCACAAAGGCGCGATCGATCTTGATCGTGTCAAGCGGAAAGCGCAGCAGGTATTCGAGCGACGAGTAGCCGATGCCGAAGTCGTCGATGGCGATCTTGAAGCCATTTTCGCGCAGGCGCTTCAGCAGGTTGATGGCGTGCTCCGGGTCCTGCATTGCCAGGCTTTCGGTGATCTCGAGTTCGACCAGTCGGGGAGATGCGCCGGTGCCGCGACAGGCACCGACAATCGAGTCGAACAGCATCGGGTCGAGAAACTGCCGGGCAGACAGGTTGATCCCCACGCGCAGGTTCAGCCCTTTGGCTTCCCATTCCTGAGCTTGCCGGCAAGCTTCGGTGATGACCCAGAAGCCGACCGCCGAGATCAGCCCGACTTCCTCGAGTACGGGAATGAAATCGACAGGAGACACCAGGCCACGTTCCGGGTGCTGCCAGCGCAGCAGGGCTTCTGCGCCGACAATGCGTCCGCTGCGCAGATCCATCTGGGGTTGATACACCAGATGGAATTGGTCGCGCTCAAGGGCGTGACGCAGGTCGCGTTCGATGTCGAGTGCGATGGCTGCGCTGCGCCCGGCTTGCAGGTTGGCCGCAACCAGTTGCTTGCCTTGTTGCCGCGCGCTGCGCTGTGCTTCCTGCGCAAGATTGATGAGTTCGTCCGCATTGCTGCCATGTGCGGGGAACATCGCCAGACCAGCAGTGGCGCTCAGGAAGGCCTCCTGTTGATTGACCTTGACCGGGTATTCCAGCGTTTCCAGCAGGTGCTCGAGCCGATGCTGCAGCTCGTCTTCGCTGTGTCCTTTCAGCAAGATGGCAAATTCGTCTCCGCCGACACGTGCGACCTCGCCGCCTGAGGACTCGGCTGCTTTCAGTCGCTGAGCGACTTGAACCAGCAGGCTGTTGCCCGCTGCTTCGCCCAAGGCGTCGTTATGTCGATGGAAGCGGGTCAGGTCGATCCAGGCAAGCAGCAGGACCTCATCCGTGCCGCTGCGGATGGCGTCAACCGCCTGAGTGACCTTGCTGCTGAATAGCCGCCGATTACCCAGCCCGGTCAGTTCATCATGCAGGGCGAGGTAGTTGACGAGGGCTTCGGCGCGTCGGCTGTCGGTGATGTTCTGGAATGCGCCGAAAAAGCGCTGGGCGTCGTCTCCCTCGATGCCGCGCTCGGCGATCAGTCGGATGATTTGCTCGGATTTGCGGCTGCCCAGACGGAACTCGATGTCCAGTCGCCCGCCGTTGCAGACGGCATTGAATGCCTGCAGGCAGCGTTCGCGGTCGTCAGGCGTGATGGTATTCAGAAGCTGCTCGAGGTTACGGATGTTATCGGTTGGCGTACCGAGCAACTCGTCTGCATGACCTGACCACTGTACGTGATTGTCCTCAGGGTCCCATTCCCAGAAGCCGAGGCGGGCAATACGGGTGGCTGACGCTTCGCGCAGGCGGTTCTGGCGAACCTCTCGGGCAAGGGCGCCCGAACGTAGCGCATAGCGGACGCGCTGGGTGAGCAATGGCCAGTTGATCGGCTTGGTGATGAAATCGGTCGCGCCTGCGTTGAAGGCGGTTTCGATGGCCTCCATGTCTTCCGCACCGGTCAGCATCAGCAGCGGGGTGCCCTGATCGCCGTCGATATCGCGGATCCGGCGGCAGGCTTCTAGCCCGTCCATGACCGGCATCATCACATCCAGCAGGACCAGGGCTGGACGCAGGCGGGTAAAAATATCCACCCCTTCGGCACCGTTGGCGGCTTCGAGGATCTGGTATCCCTGGCGACTGAGCACGCCGCGCAACAGCATGCGGGTCGGTACATCATCATCGACGATCAGCAGTTGGACAGGGGTGGTATCGGGCAAGCGTAACTCCGGAACGTCGATCAAAAGCAAACGTGCACAATCGCGCGGGCAATCGCACATCGAATGAGCAGGGTCATACGGCTGGAGGCCACAGTCGAGACCGCCTGCAGATATTTCGATTTTTGCTGAATTATCTCATGCTGACGCGGGCTTGGGGGTGTTTGCTTAGGCACTTGCATCAGGGCGCCACAAGCAATCTCTTGGGTGGCGGCAGGGGTATTTTTGTCGGTAAAGTGCTTGCTCTGACTGATGCTTTGATAGACATTTGCAGCTTGATGGAATCGACTTCGGAATCGCAGCCATGTCCGCCTCCCGCAATGTTCTTGGTAGCCCCCTGCTGGCCTGCAGCTATGCACCCCTGACCGGTTTCTTTCGCACCGGGTGTTGCGAAACCGGGCCCGACGATCGGGGGCTGCATCTGGTATGCACCCGGGTGACGGCCGAGTTCCTGGCGTTCTCGCGGAAGGTTGGAAATGACCTGTCCACACCAAGGCCGGAGTACCGCTTTGCCGGTTTGCAGCCAGGCGACCGCTGGTGTCTGTGCGCGCTGCGTTGGCTCGAGGCGCTGGATGCGGGTGTCGCCCCGCCGGTGGTGCTTGAGGCCACCAACGAGGCGGTGCTGGAGTTGGTCGGGCTCGATGTACTGCAGGCGCACGCCTACCGGGCCAACTCTGGTTCGCGGGGTTGATGGCGTTTTAGTTCTGTGTGCCAGCTTGGCCCGATACAGCCTGCAGGATGGCGGCGCCGAGCGCGGTGGCTGACTGTGCGCCGGAGACGGCCAGTTTGCGGTCGATGATGAAAAAGGGCACGCTGTCGATGCCTTGCTTCTGCAGTTGCGAGGCCATACGTTTGACGGCGGTGGTGTCGCCGTCACCTTGCAGGTAGATCAGGGCTTGCTCGCGGTTCTCGCCACAGGCTGCGGCAATGTCGGCAAGGACTTCACTGTCGCCGATGTTCTTGCCCAGCACGAAATGCGCTTCGAACAGGGCGTCGGCCAGTTTGCGGATGCGTTCGGGGCGTGCGCCCTGTGCTTGCAGGCGATAACACAGGCGATGGGCGCGCAGTGTGTTGGGGCGCGTTGTCATTCGCTCGAAATCAAACTTCACGCCGTCGGCCGCGCCGGTTTCGGTTAGCTGTGCATGCAAGGCGTCGACTGCGCGAGCGCCGCCAAATTTGGCCTCAAGAAAGGCACGGTAGGGTTCGCCGCCGGCTGGGGTGGCGGGATTCAGAAAATAGGGTAGCCAGTTGATGCGTGCTTCGAGTTGCGGATGGCTGTTGCTCAGGCTGTCGAGGGCGCGCTCGAGGCGGATCTTGCCGATGTAACACCAGGGGCAGACGAAGTCGGAGACCAGATCGATGTTGATCAGCATGTAACGATGTGAGTATTGACGAGCGCAACACGCTAGCACACGTCTGGCTGGCTGCGGTGGATTGTCATCCCGTGGAGAGCGTGTTGCATGATTTCACTATGTCGGGTGCTGACTCGCCGGGGGTGGATCGGTTATCATCGCGCTTTCCCGCAGCACATTTCTCATGACTAAATACGTCTTCGTTACCGGCGGTGTCGTGTCCTCTTTGGGCAAGGGCATCGCGGCTGCCTCGCTCGGGGCAATTCTCGAATCCCGCGGCATCAAGGTTACCCACCTCAAGCTCGATCCCTACATCAACGTCGACCCGGGCACCATGAGCCCGTTCCAGCACGGCGAGGTCTTCGTGACCGAAGACGGTGCGGAAACCGACCTCGATCTTGGTCATTACGAGCGCTTTACCAGCGCCAAGATGAGCAAGCGCAACAACTTCACCACCGGCCAGATCTACGAGTCGGTGATCAAGAAGGAGCGCCGTGGCGAGTACCTTGGAAAGACCGTGCAGGTCATCCCGCACATCACTGACGAAATCAAGACCTACCTCAAGCGCGGGGCCGAGGGCGCCGACGTGGCCATCATCGAGGTGGGTGGTACCGTGGGTGACATCGAGTCGCTGCCCTTCCTCGAGGCGATCCGCCAGATGGGGATCGAGGAAGGTCGCCAGGCGACCTGTTTCATCCACCTGACGCTGCTACCCTACATTCCGACCGCTGGCGAGCTCAAGACCAAGCCGACCCAGCATTCGGTCAAGGAGTTGCGCGAAATCGGCATTCAGCCCGATATCCTGTTGTGCCGTGCCGATCGCAGCATTCCGGCTGACGAGCGCCGCAAGATCGCGTTGTTCTGCAACGTGATGCCGGAAGCGGTCATCGAGTGCCTGGATGCAGACTCGATCTACAAGATCCCCGGCATGCTGCACGATCAGATGCTGGACGAGATCGTCTGCCACAAGCTGGGTATCCTGGCTCGCGCGGCCGATCTGACCGTGTGGGAAAACCTCATCCGTGCGCTGGAGAACCCCAGGCAGGCGGTGGATGTGGCGTTTGTCGGCAAGTATGTCGACCTGACCGAATCGTACAAGTCGCTGATCGAGGCGCTCAACCACGCCGGGATGCATACCGAGTCCAAGGTCAACATTCATTACATCGACTCGGAAGACATCGAAGCCGAAGGTTGTGGCGTGCTCGACAGCATGGACGCCATCCTGGTGCCGGGTGGTTTCGGCAAGCGTGGTACCGAAGGCAAGATTGCCGCAATCCGCTATGCGCGTGAGAACAAGGTGCCGTATCTCGGCATCTGTCTGGGCATGCAGTTGGCAGTGGTGGAGTTCGCTCGCGATGTGGCTGGCATGGACGGTGCCCACTCGACCGAGTTCGAGCGCGATTCCGCCTACCCGGTGATTGGCCTGATCACCGAGTGGAAGGACCGCAGCGGTAAACTGGAAAAGCGCAGTGAGGATTCCGATCTGGGGGGCACCATGCGCCTTGGCGGACAGGTCTGCCAGCTGGGCGAGGGCACGCTGGCGCGGCAGATCTACGGTGCGCCGGAGATCATGGAACGTCATCGCCATCGCTATGAAGTCAATAACACCCTGCTGGCGCAACTCGAAGAGAAGGGGCTGATCGTTTCCGGTCGGGCGCCGGTTACGGATCTGTGCGAAATGGTCGAACTTCCGGCTGATGTCCATCCCTGGTTCGTCGGCTGTCAGTTCCACCCCGAGTTCACCTCCAATCCGCGCAAGGGTCATCCGTTGTTTACGGCCTATGTCAAGGCGGCGATCGCACGCAAGGCCAACAAGGCTTGAAGGAGTCCGGGATGAAACTGTGTGGATTCGACGTCGGGCTGGATCAGCCTTTCTTCCTGATTGCCGGACCGTGCGTGGCGGAGTCCGAGCAGATGTGCCTGGACATCGCCGGGCAGATGAAGGAAATCTGCACCGAGCTGGGGATCCCGTACATCTTCAAGGCGTCCTACGACAAGGCCAACCGCAGTTCCGGCAAGAGCTTCCGTGGGCATGGCATGGATGCCGGGCTGAAGATGCTTGAGGCGGTCAAGTCGCAGCTGGGTCTGCCGGTGCTGACCGACGTGCATACCGAAGAAGAGGTGCCCGTGGTGGCTGCCGTGGTCGATGTGCTGCAGACCCCGGCCTTCCTGTGCCGCCAGACGGATTTCATCCACGCGGTTGCCGCGTCGGGCAAGCCGGTGAATATCAAGAAAGGACAGTTCCTGGCGCCGGGTGACATGAAGAACGTCATCGACAAGGCGCGGGAGGCCAATGGCGGCGCAGACACACTGATGGTGTGCGAGCGGGGGGCATCGTTTGGTTACAACAACCTGATCTCCGACATGCGATCACTGGCGATCATGCGCGAGACCGCTTGTCCGGTGGTGTTCGATGCCACTCACTCGGTGCAGTTGCCGGGTGGGCAGGGCACGGCCTCGGGCGGCCAGCGTGAATTCGTGCCAGTGCTGGCGCGTGCTGCGGTGGCAGTTGGTGTGGCCGGCTTGTTCATGGAGACTCATCCGGATCCGGCGAAGGCTTTGTCCGATGGTCCCAATGCCTGGCCTTTGCCGAAGATGAGGGCCTTGCTTGCAACACTCAAGCAGATCGACGCATTGGTGAAGTCTGGGCCCTTGATCGAGCAGTCGCTTCAGGGTTGATAGGCGTGCCCTTGCCGCTGTCTGTCGCTTGCCGCACTCGACAAGGCAGGGGTTTGCAGTGTTTAATGCCGCCCGCATGAGCCGTGCGCCGGCTTGATCGATTCAAATTCGTAACTGATACAGGAAAGAAGATGAGTGCAATCGTTGATGTGATCGCCCGCGAGATTCTCGATTCCCGTGGCAATCCCACCGTCGAGGCCGACGTGCTGCTCGAGTCTGGCGTGATGGGGCGTGCCGCGGTGCCGTCTGGTGCGTCGACCGGTTCGCGTGAGGCGATCGAGCTGCGCGACGGCGACGCCGGCCGCTATCTGGGCAAAGGCGTGCTGCGTGCGGTCGAGAACGTGAACACCGAAATCTCCGAGGCCATCATCGGCCTGGACGCTGAAGAGCAATCCTTCATCGACCAGACCCTGATCGAGCTCGATGGCACCGAAAACAAGTCACGTCTGGGCGCCAATGCCACCCTGGCGGTGTCGATGGCAGTGGCCAAGGCCGCGGCTGAAGAAGCCGGTCTGCCCCTGTACCGTTATTTCGGTGGTTCCAGCCCGATGGTGATGCCGGTGCCGATGATGAACGTCATCAACGGTGGTGAGCATGCCAACAACAGCCTGGACATCCAGGAATGCATGATCATGCCGGTGAGCATGACCAGCTTCCGCGAAGCCCTGCGTTGCGGCGCAGAGATCTTCCATCACCTGAAGAAGATCACCGACAAGAAAGGCTACCCCACCACCGTGGGTGACGAAGGTGGCTTCGCCCCCAATGTGTCGGGTACCGAGGAAGCGCTGAACCTGATCCAGGAAGCGATCGCTGCTGCCGGCTACGAGCCTGGTCGCGACGTGCTGCTGGCGCTGGACTGCGCGGCATCCGAGTTCTACAAGAACGGCAAGTACGAGTTGAAGGGCGAGGGCCTGAGCCTGACCGCCGAGGGTTTCACCGATTACCTGGCGACCCTGGCCGACAAGTTTCCCATCGTGTCCATCGAGGATGGGATGGCAGAGGGGGACTGGGCAGGCTGGAAGCATCTGACCGACCGTCTGGGCAAGAAGGTTCAGTTGGTAGGCGACGATCTTTTTGTGACCAATACCCGTATTCTGGCGCAAGGTATCGAGCAGGGCGTGGCCAATTCCATCCTGATCAAGATCAACCAGATCGGTACGTTGACTGAAACCTTCGCTGCGGTCGAGATGGCCAAGCTGGCTGGCTACACCGCCGTGATTTCGCACCGCTCGGGCGAGACCGACGACTCCACCATCGCTGACATTGCTGTTGGCCTGCGCGCGATGCAGATCAAGACCGGTTCGCTGTCGCGTTCGGATCGCATCTCCAAGTACAACCAGTTGCTGCGCATCGAGGAAGATCTCGGCAATACCGCGTCCTATCCGGGCAAGCGCGCTTTTTACAACCTGCGCTGAGTGGACTGATGCGGCCATTGCCGCATCGGGCGATCATCGGAAAGGCCGGCGGGTGATTCCGTCGGCCTTTTGCTTGTATCCTTTATGCCTTCATTCCTGACGGGTTTTTTGCATGCGTTGGCCCATCATCATCCTTGCTGTGCTGGTTGTCGTGCTGCAGTACCCGCTGTGGTTGGGCAAGGGGGGCTGGCTGCGCGTCTGGGAGGTTGATCGCCAGTTGCAGGCACAGCGCGATGAAAACACCCGGCTTGAGCAGCGCAACGCCGGCCTTGAGGCCGAGGTGCGCGATCTTAAATCCGGTAACGATGCGATTGAAGAGCGTGCGCGTTACGAGTTGGGGCTGACCAAGCCAAACGAAATTTTCGTGCAGATTCCACGAAAAAACTGAACCGGCTGCAGCCGGTTCAGTGTGGGCATGTCTATCGGCGCTTACAGTATCTCGGCGATAGAGGTTTTTTGTTCCAACTCGGTTTCAAAGGCCACCATCTCAAGGCCCAGGGCATCCCGTGCAGAGATCATGCCGATCGGGCGTCCGTCAGCGACCACCGGTACGTGACGAAATCCACCCTCATGCATCATATGCATGGCATGTCCCAGCGGCCGATCGGCCGGAATCGTCTGCAGCGTGCTTGTCATGACGTCGCCAATCGGTGTCGTCGAGGGGTCGATACCGGCCGCAAGAACGCGAACCAAGGCGTCCCGTTCGGTAAATAAGCCGATCAGTTGTGAATTTTCGACCACCATGATGGCGCCGACCTTGCCTGCAGCCATGCGCTGGCTGGCTTCCCTCACCGTCATCTCCTTGTCGGCAGTGACGATGGTCTGATTTGCCACGACCTCACCAACCATTCTTGTGGGCATCATGATCCTCCTCCTTGGTGCCTGTCAGCCTAGCTACCTTAGGTTTCAGACTCGCGACACGCAAGGTGGAAAACCCTGATGACGTGCACGTCAGCGACTGGCGAGCAGGGTGCGCATACCGTCGATGCGGGGTGCGAAGTAGGTATTGTCGAGACGTTCGATGCGGACCGAGCCACGACTGGAGGGGGCGTGAATGAATCGTCCGTCGCCAATATAGATGCCCATGTGCGAGTGGCGGCGTTTCAGTGTATTGAAGAACACCAGGTCGCCAGGCTGCAGATCCTTGCGTGTGATCGGGCGGGTCTGCTCGGCGATCTGCGCGGCATTGTGCGGCAGGCGTTTGCCACTGATCTGCTCGACGATGTAGCTGACCATGCCACTGCAGTCGAGCCCGGCCTCCGGGTTGCGTCCGCCAAACTGATATCCGGTGTCGAGCAGGCCGATTGCGAACAGGACGAGCTCCTGCGACTGTGCTTCATGAGCCAGGGTGAAGAAATCGCTTTTGACTGTCGTCGGGGGCGTGGGCTGTGCGACCGGAGGGCGGGGTGGTGGTGAGGTGGAGCACGCCGCAGAAAGCAGCAGGGCGGCCGTCAGCGACAGGGTGGCAGGCCAGGAGAGGGGCAGAATCGATCGGCCAGGGTTGCAGGGCGTAGCGGTGGACGGTGGCAGGATGGGTGTCATCGTAATGGCGACGGAGCGGCAACGATCGAAAGATAGGCGATGATGCGGCCAAGGTCTACTACGATGCCGGGGGCAGTGGAACTGGAAGGCACGCAAGATGCTGGTGAGACCAGCCTGTTGTGCTCCGCGCCAAGCTTGATTGCGAAGCGCGGCCAACCACGCTTCGCTTTGGGGCAGAATCAGTCCAGCAACTCAATGCTGCCGCTGACATTGACCGAAATGGTGCTGTCGCCGCCTTCGAGCGGAGCGGGTGCAGCCTCTGCCATCATCGGGGCGGCGCGCATCTTGGCATAGATGGGCATCTGGTGACCGGATTCGGAGATGGCAATCCGGTGAGTGCGATAGCGCTTACCCATGGCCTGGGAGATCAGTGCAGCGCGCTGTTCGAAAGCGCGGATGGCGTCGACGGTGGCCTCATCAGCCGCCTTGCGGCGGGTCTCCGGTGCGGGTTGCATCGAGATCTGTGATACCGCAAGCGTGTTCTGCAGGGTGCCGATCAGTTCGGAAATGGCCGCGCTGTCACGGCTTTCGATCTGGATTTCCGAGCGCATGCGCCAGGCTTCGATCTTGCCGCCGCTCTTGCCATAGACTGGCCATGTGGAGGTGCCGGCCGACTGGGTCTTGATGGAAGTGTAGCTTCGTGCGGTTTCCAGCGCGGTTGCGATGCTGCGGTTGACCTGCCTGGCGATGGCAGCGTTGTCGCTGCCCGAGGCCTCAACGTACAGGCGGGCCACGACCAGATCGTTGGGAGCGGGGCGGCTGGCTTCGGCGGACAGTTCGGCAGTCGGAAACGTTGGGTGGGTCTCATGGGCCATCGCAGCGGGGGCGGCTATTGCGCTGAGACTGATGGTGAGCAGGCTGGTCTGCATGAGGCGGGGAAGACGCATGGTGGCTCCGGTGGAAGTGCAGGTGTTGGATATATACCGCATTGCCGCGCGTGATTGCGGATGAAGGTGTAATGGGCTGTGACGCGCTTGCCCGCGGTGATGCCCGCCGGCAAGACGATGGTGCGCCGTTGCAGCATTCAGGTAAACAATGAGTTGGATCTGGATGTCATGATTTCACAGCGCGTGCTTGGCGCGTTCTACGTTGGGTTGTCCGCGAGCTGTTTTGGCGCGATGGCGATCTTTGCGCGTCATGCCTATGCCGGTGGAGCGGAGGCGCTCGCGGTGCTGTTCGTCCGTTTCGCGCTTGCTGCGGGTGTGATGATCGTGATCATGAACCGGCGCCAGATCCGCTGGCCGTGTGGGCGCGCCTTGATGATCCTGTCGCTGATGGGCGGTGTCGGGTATGTCAGCCAGTCATTCAGTTTCTTCAGTGCGCTCAACCATGCTTCAGCCGGTCTGGTGGCCTTGCTGCTGTATCTCTATCCCTTCATCGTCATCGTGATCGAGACGGTGTTCATGCGTCGTAAGCTGACGCGGCAGCGCCTCGTTGCCGTGCTGCTGGCCTTGAGTGGAACCGCCCTGATTCTGGGGCAGGGCTTGACGGGGCAGCCGCTGGGGGGCTTGCTTGGTGTGGCAGCTGCGCTGATCTATTCGGTGTACATCGTTGTCGGCGCTCAGGTGCTGGACAAGGAGGACCCACTGGCCGCCGCAACCGTGGTGATGTGTTCTGCAGCGCTTGTGTTTGGCGTGATCGCGCTGATCGTCAGGCCGGCCTATCCGGCAGATTTGAGCGCATGGTCGTGGATGGTGGCAATCGCCCTGGTTTCAACCGTGGTGGCGATGGTCAGCCTCTTTGCCGGACTCAAGCGTCTTGGTGCCGCAGATACTGCAACTTTGTCTACGCTCGAGCCGGTGGTCACCGTTGTTCTGGCGTCGGCATTTCTGGGGGAGTCCTTGCTGCCGCTGCAGGTCTTTGGCGGCATGCTGGTATTGGGCACTGTGGTGTGGCTGGCACGGAGCGCGCCGCGCCAGCCACCGGGTGATGCAGTGACGGCTCAGGATGAGGCGTCGAGCGGACGCAACGCTGCTTCGTAAAGGCGGGCGTTGTCGACGTAGTGACGAGCGTTGGCCTGAAGGCTGGCAATGTCGGCGTCCGTCAATTCGCGAATGACGCGCCCGGGGGACCCGACAACCAGGGAACGGTCGGGAATGACCTTGCCCTCGGGGATCAGGGCATTGGCGCCAATGATGCAATGCTTGCCGATCACCGCATTGTTGAGGACCACGGCGTTGATGCCGATCAGGCTGCCGTCGCCGATGGTGCAGCCGTGCAACATCACCATGTGGCCTACGGTGACGTTGGTACCGATGGTCAGTGGTACGCCATCATCGTTGTGCAGGATCGAGCCGTCCTGAATGTTGGTGCCGTCACCGATCACGATCGGATCGTTGTCACCCCGGATCACGACGTTGTACCAGATGTTGACGTCGCGTCCGGTCTTGACCGAGCCGATCACCGTGGCGTTGTGGGCAATCCAGGTGCCTTCTCCCAATTGGGGCTCGCGTTCGCCCAAGGCATAAGTGCTCATTGCAGTTCTCGTTGTCTTGTCGTTGTGGTGTGCCGCTACGGCGATCCGATCATAGCAAGCGGTCGTGATGCCGTGGGCGAATGATCCACGATGTACCGCACTCATGGAAGAATTGTGAAAAAAGTGTGACGTACGGCTTGCGCTTGGCTAGAGGCCTAGGTATAGTTCGCGCCCTGCGTTGGACGAGCACTTTCAGGTGCCTGTCAATTGGCCGGAAATTGGATCGACAACGTAAAAGAAGCTTGACAGTCTGCATGGATTATCTAGAATGTCGGCTCTTTGCAGCACCAAGCGCCCGTAGCTCATCTGGATAGAGTACTTGGCTACGAACCAAGGGGTAGGAGGTTCGAATCCTTCCGGGCGCGCCAGTTTGCTGGTTTTGGCTGATGGTTGCTGTAAATGATGTTAGTAACACCAAGCGCCCGTAGCTCATCTGGATAGAGTACTTGGCTACGAACCAAGGGGTAGGAGGTTCGAATCCTTCCG
>Ga0075012_10004494_pt1 | contig 12964 bp, 10 predicted proteins | sample All_14_2_FD_71474 | JGI IMG/M metagenome (GOLD analysis project Ga0075012, IMG submission 71474) | Freshwater microbial communities in response to fracking from Pennsylvania, USA - Allegheny Zone_MetaG_DW_15 | ecosystem: Environmental > Aquatic > Deep subsurface > Groundwater > Drilled...
GGCCTCGCCACCCCCATGTCGATCATGGTCGGTGTCGGGCGCGGCGCGCAAGCGGGCGTGTTGATCAAGAATGCCGAGGCCCTCGAGCGCTTCGAGAAGATCGACACGCTCGTCGTCGACAAGACCGGAACGCTGACCGAGGGACGGCCCGCTGTGACCGGTATCCGCACTGTCAGTGGCTGGGAGGAAAACGAGATCCTTCGCCTGGCCGCCAGCCTGGAGCGGGGAAGCGAACACCCGCTGGCGGATGCCATCCTGCGCGCTGCGCAGGACCGCAAGCTCGAACTAAAACAGGCCAGCGATTTCGATTCTCCGGTGGGGCGCGGCGTGACAGGTACAGTGTCGGGCAAGCATGTCCTCCTTGGCGGCCCGCGTTTCATGGCCGAGCAGAAGATCGACACGGCTCAGCTCAACGCCGACGCCGAAGCGATGCGCGCCGAAGGCGCGACCGCGATCTTCGCCAGTGTCGATGGTAAACTGGCAGGGCTCCTGGGGATTTCCGATCCGATCAAGGAAACATCTGCCCAGGCTATCCGCGACCTTAAAGCCGATGGCATCCGCATCGTCATGATGACGGGTGACAATCGCACCACGGCGCTGGCGGTTGCAGCCCGTCTGGGAATTGATGATGTCGAGGCCGAGGTCCTGCCCGAGGACAAGGCCAGCGTCGTCCAGAAGCTGCGCGCCGAAGGCCGCAGCGTCGCCATGGCCGGCGACGGCGTCAACGATGCACCAGCCCTCGCTGCGGCAGAGGTTGGGATCGCCATGGGTGCGGGCGCCGATGTCGCTATCGAAAGTGCGGGCGTGACCTTGCTGCAGGGCGATCTGGGCGGCATCGTGCGGGCGCGGCGGCTGTCGCGGGCCGTCATGCGCAACATCCGCCAGAATCTGGTCTTCGCGTTCGCGTATAACGTGGCGGGTATCCCGATTGCGGCAGGCGCGCTGTACCCGGCATTTGGCTGGATGCTTTCGCCCGCCATTGCAGCGGCTGCCATGGCCCTGTCCTCGGTCAGCGTCATTAGCAATGCCCTGCGCCTGCGGATTGTCCGGCTATGACTGATTTGCCGCTTCACTACGAGGCGAGCGCGACAATCGCCCGCTCGGCGGAAAGCATCTTCGCGATGGCCGACGAGCCGGACTTGATGACCAAGCATATGGGCGGCCCTTCGCTGATGATGGGCGGCTGCTCCATGCGGTGCGAGCTTGACGCTCTGGGTGGAAAGGCTACGGGCTCTGTGATCCGGCTTGCCGGAACGGCCTTCGGATTGACCATAGCGGCTGAGGAAGTCGTCGAGGCTCGCGTGCCGCCAACGCGCAAGGTCTGGGCGACCATCGGTATGCCGCAGCTTGTCGTCATACAAGCTTACCGGATGGGATTTGAAATCACTCCGTCCGGCGCTGGCAATCTCCTCCGTGTCTGGATCGACTATGCGCTGCCAGGACCAGGCTTGGCGCGTTGGTTGGCGCGCGCATTTGGGGGCATGTTTGCCAGTTGGTGCGTCAATAATATGGTGCGGGAAATCCAACATCGACGGGCAAGTGAGGTATGAATATCGGTCAGGTGTCCGAGGAATCGGGTGTGTCGCAGCGCATGATCCGGCATTACGAGAAAATCGGTCTCATCCCTGCGCCACCTCGGCGCAATGGCACATTCCGGGATTATTCGCCCGACGACGTCCATCGTCTGAAGTTTATTGCCAATGCGCGCGATCTCGGGTTTCCGATCGAGGAAATACGGGAACTGCTTTCGTTATGGGCGGACCGAAACCGGTCGAGCTCGGACGTCAAAGCCCTGGCGCTTGCTCGAGCGTCACTGCTTCATGGCAAAGCGTTGCAACTCGAGCAAATGCGCTCAACTTTGCTGGATCTGGCCGAACAATGTTCAGGCGATTCACGTCCCGAGTGTCCGATCATCAACGGCATCGCGCGGGATGAAACGCGACGCCAGGACATGTAGGGGATTTCCCAAGCCGATTGTTGGCGGGTGATCTCTCCCCTTTAGTTCACGCCGGTCTGGCGGATCCAGTCACAGATTCGAGCCTGAAGGGAATGACGTGCGGGCGATCCCACCTGACGGCTTGCTGGTTCCACCCCAATCGGTGGCAGAGCAGCTCAACTTGGGTTGCTTCTGCATCTCGCTCGATCGCAAGGAGCTGGCAGAGGCCCTGGACACGGCGGTCCACATTGAGGGTTTTGCGGCGCGCCTGAGTGCATCGCATCCGACGCTGTTTTCGAATGTTCCCGTGTTCGTGCCATCGGAAATGCTGGCCCAAATGATGCTGATTGTCGGTGCCGTCGAAGAGGCGGCGCGATTGCCGGCTTATCGTGCGGCAGCGCTGACCTATGCGCCGCTTTCGGCAAGGCAGGACTTCGGTCCGCTTGGCGCATTCATGGGCTATGACTTTCACCTCGCTTCCGACGGCCCCAAGCTGATTGAAGTGAACACAAATGCTGGCGGGGCCTTCCTCAACGCGTTTTTGGCTGGCGCACAGCATGCCTGCTGTCCGGAGGCGGAATTTGCGGTTCGTGCCCCAACCGAAAGTGATTTCGCCGAGCGCGTGGCGCGCATGTTTGTCGCCGAATGGCAGCAGCAGCGAAGCGACGGTGAACCTGCGCTGATCGCAATCGTCGATGACATGCCAGAGAAGCAGCATCTCTATCCGGAGTTCCAGCTGGCGCAGGATTTGCTCGAGAGACAGGGCATTCGTGCAGTGATCATTGACCCCGCACAGATGGTCTACGATGGACAGAAACTCACGGCTGAGGGGCAGGTGATCGACCTGGTCTACAACCGATTGGTCGACTTCTCGCTTGACGAGCCGCGACATGCCGCGCTGAAGGCCGCCTACCTTCAGGGTGCAGTGGTCGTGACGCCGTCTCCCCACGTGCACGCCCTGTTGGCAGACAAGCGCAACCTTTCACTGCTGTCGGATGGTGCCCGGCTTGAAGATTGGGGTCTACCGGCTGCATATCGGGCCGTTCTGCGAAACGGCCTGCCGCAGACTGTTGTCGTCACTCGCGCGAACAGCGAGGATCTTTGGCGAGAACGACGGAACCTGTTTTTCAAACCGGCGCGCGGCCACGGCAGCAAGGCGGCATATCGAGGTGACAAGGTCACGCGGCGGGTGTGGGACGAGATTGTCAGCGGCGAATATGTCGCGCAGACCTTCGCCGCGCCCACTGTTCGTAATGCGACCGTGGCGGGGGAGAGCATCGCTCTCAAGACCGATATTCGACTTTACACATATGCAGGCGAGCTGCTGCTGGCCGCAGCACGTCTCTACCAGGGCCAAACCACCAACATGCGCACCCCGGGAGGCGGGTTCGCCCCGGTTTTGCAGGTGACCGACTCTGGCCCTTAGCCCCGAATGAGCGTGCGGGCAGAGTTCTTAGCCAATGCGGCCAAATGATCGATTGACATGACCCGGGATCGACGGCGTTCAAGGGCGGGAACCTGACTGCGGCTAGCAAATCCGGCCGCACCGTCACCGCCTAGGAGCAACTGAAATACAACTTCTCGGAGATCTTGAGCTTTGGTGGAGTACCCTCGATCACCGTGACCGTTAAACTGCTGTTCTCAATGCCGCGGTGAGTAACGTAGTGACCGTGCAGGAGCAGGTCATTGCCGCGAATTTTGACCTCTTCGACGTGAAAATGGCTGTGCCCAAAATCCAAACCGTCAGCTGATATGCGAAGCGACGACCCGGATCCCGGCGCGCAGCCTGGAACATCGTTCCAGATGCCGGATATTTCGGCGTACCGCTGATCAACATCATCGCCCTGCGCAGGCGCTACCGCTGCGCCTCCACGCTGCTTCCCTGTTGAGCCGGTCACGCCTTGCCTCGCGACGGAAATTTCAGCCGCACGGTCCGGTGTCGGACCTGGAACACGGTGCTTCTGCAGAATGGGAGCGAGCGTCAAAGCCATGCCAAGCACCAGAAGCACGGCGCAGATCAGAACGGTCGTCCAGTATAGCTTTGGCGCGGTCTGACGCCGAACACGCGAAGATGCGAGCGGCGCTCGCCCCGTCTTCAGAGCGTGGCATATCAAGGAGCCAACGAGCAGCACCATGACAATCCCGATCAGCACTTTGCACCCACTTTTGCTTCCTAGCGCCAATAAAAATTGACCGCCCATGAAACCGAAGAAAGAGAAATCATCCCGCCATCCGTGGGAGATATTGCAAGGTCTAGTCAGCGAAGCCTGACAAGGGCCAGTAGCGACGTCAACTGCCTCGTCCCTGATCATTCCAAGACCATTGCCCAGCAGGGCATTGGAATCTGAAATTGTGCGGCGCACTCCGGTCAAGCGGTAGTGGGTTGCGCCGGCGATGCAAGAAGCGAGTGTCGAATTGACAGTCGCCCATTACAAGTCGAAGGAAGTGACGTGAAGCGCTGGTTCTCTCTGCTGATGCTCGTAGGAGCACTCCTCGGTCTGATCGGGCAAGAAGCTGCGTTCGCGCACGTCATTCCGGTTGAAAGGGCAGAGCTTGTGGCTACCGCCGCACCGATGAGCCCCGAATGCGCGGAAATGATGCATCTCGTGAAGCAGAAGCCACAGCCCGACAAGCCGTGTCAGGGCATGACGCCTGATTGCGTAGCCAAGATGGGCTGTGCAGTTGCTGTGGCGCTGGTTCCTCCGCTTCCGAGCGCCAGTCCGACCGAATTTCGCCCATCGATTCCTCGCCAGATGCCGGTCGCGTTGCTTGTTGGGCGTGAAACCAGTCCAGAACCGCATCCACCCGCACGCCTTGGTTGAACCTCACTGGCGCGCCCGCGAACCTGTGTTCGCGGTGCGTCACTTCACCGTTCAATCAAGGATTTTCGACATGAAGACGTTACTGACACTGGCCGCAGCAATTGCGGCACTCACAGCCGCATCCGCCAGTTTAGCGAGCACGCCTGCCGGCGGCCATTGGGAATGGCAATCGCGCCCGACCCCCGGCCCGAACAAGTCCAACCTTCCCCAGCAGATCCGGGTCTGGATCAAGGATGGCGGCACCGAGGTGGCAGACTGCAACTGCAGCATGATGAAGATGAGCGCGGCCAATTGCATGATGGACATGCCGGGCAAGCGCGCCATGCCTTCGGCTGGTTAAAGCGATTGCCTGGCCGATAACGAAAAGCAACCTGGCCAGGCGCGTGTCGCCGGCGGAGTATTCGCATGCTTCGCCGGCGCACGTTTTGCCCCTGATTGTTTGACGTTTCGGTCCGGCCTCCGCCGATCAGGAGAGCTCCATGCGAAAGATTTTTCTGGCGCCGCTGCTCGTGGCCATCCCGGCCGCCGTGCTGGCCGAACCCATGACGTTCGATGCCGCGCTCGACCGCGCTGCACGCGAAGCGCCGTCGCTTGCAGCGAGCGAGGCGAGCGTCGAAGCCACGCGGTCGACGGCAATTGCCGCCGGTCGGCTGCCCGATCCGACCTTGGTGGTGAGCCTCGAGAATTTCCCTGTTTCGGGGCCACCTGCTTTCACATTGAACAGGGACAGCATGACAATGTCACGCGTCGGAATCGAACAGGCGTTTCCCAATCCCGCCAAGCGCCGTGCTCAACAGGGGCGAGCACAAGCAGACATCGGCGTGGCCGAGGCCGATCTGGCGGTCGATGCCCAGAATGTGCGGCTCGAAACCGCGCTAGCCTGGGTCGATCTCTACTATGCCAAGCGGCGCCTTGCCCAACTTGAGCGGCTCGACGCGAGCCTTGGCGATCTGCAAGCTACCGTCACGGCGAGGCTCGCGTCTGGTTCGGCACGTCCTTCGCAGGCGCTTGAACCCGAGCAGTTGCGCGCAGCCATCAACGACCGTCGCAGCGAGCTCAGGGCCGATGTAACCAAGGCGCAGGCGAGACTTGCGCGCCTTACCGGCGACCCCGACTCCGATGTTACCGGGGACCCGCCGGTGCTTGAGGTGTATGGTCCTGCTTTGCGGACCCATGTGGCTTCCCTACCTCGACTTCAGGCTCTGGACGCCCGAGCCCGTGCTTCCGAGGCGGATGTCACGCTTGCCCGCGCTGACAAACGCCCGGACTGGCGGGTTGGAACATCCTATGGTCGTCGCGCTCCCGCTTATGGCGACATGGTTTCGGTCACGGTCAGCATCGATCTGCCATTCTTCGCAAAGCGCCGGCAAGATCCCTTGATCGCCGCGCGCGAAAGCGAGGCGCAACGTGCTGGGTTGATGCGCCAAGCTGGAGAGCGTGACCTCTTGGCCGAACTCAATGCCGACCTTGCGGACTATGCCTTGCATCACCAGCGGCTGATGAATGCGCGCGATACATTGGTGCCGCTCGCCAAGCGCCGGGCCGAACTCGACATGGCGAGTTACGCCGCGGGCAAGCTCGATCTCGGAAGTGCTTTGCTATCGAGCCTGGCGCTCGCCGAAGCCGAAGTCGATGCGCTTTCGCGCGAAGCCGAGGTCGCCCGCGACGCGATCCGGATCAACTACACTTATGGAGGAGTTCGGCCATGACGCTGGACAGGACAAACGCAATGCGCTGGGGCACCGGGGTGCTGGCAGTCACGATGCTTGCCGGTGGTGGCGGCTATTGGCTCGGACAAAAAGGCGGCCCGGCCACGACTGAAACGGGATCGGCCCAATCGGGTCGCAAGATCCTCTACTGGTACGATCCGATGGTGCCGGCCGAGCACTACGATAACCCCAATTCGCTCTCGTCGATGGGGATGAAGACCGTGCCCAAATATGCCGACGACGCCCCCATGGGCGATGCGATGCCCGGCGTCAGCGTCGATCCCGCTGCGCGGCAGAATCTTGGCATGCGCGTGGTCGCGGCCGAAATGGGCGCCTTGCCCTCTGCCCTCACGGTTACCGGCACGATCGACTTCAACCAGCGCGACGTGGCGATCGTCCAGGCCCGGTCCGGCGGCTTCGTCACCCGCGTCTACGCCCGCGCGCCCGGCGATGTGATCGGCGCGGGCGCGCCCATCGCCGACCTCCAGCTGCCCGAATGGGGCGGCGCGCAGACCGAGTTCCTTGCCGTGAAGAGGCTCGGCAAGCCCGAGCTGACCGCCGCCGCACGCCAGCGGCTGCGGCTGATGGGCATGTCCGATGCGCTGATCGGCGAGGTCGAACGGACGGGCCGGACCAATGGCACGGTGACGATCCGCTCGCCGATCGCGGGCGTGATCCAGTCGCTCGACGCGCGTCAGGGTGTAACGCTCGGCGCGGGCCAGACGCTCGCGCAGGTCAGCGGCATCGGCACGGTCTGGCTCAACGCCGCCGTGCCCGAGGCGCAGGCGGGTATGGTCCGCGTAGGCCAAAGCGCGAGCGCCACGCTGACCGCCTTTCCGGGCGAAAGCTTCGCCGGACGGGTGAGTGCGATGCTGCCCGCAGCGCAGGCCGACAGCCGCACGCTGACGGTGCGGATCGAACTCGCCAACCGTGGCGGACGGCTGCGACCCGGCATGTTCGCTGCTGTCGCATTGGGGAGCGAGGGAGGTCAGGCGCTGCTGGTGCCGAGCGAAGCGGTGATCAGGACGGGCGCGCGCACTCTCGTCATGCTGGCGCTCGCCGATGGACGCTATCGTCCGGCCGAGGTCCGCACCGGCCGCGAGGGCGGCGGCAAGACCGAAGTGCTGGCTGGGCTGGCCGCAGGCGAAAAACTCGTCGCCTCGGGCCAGTTCCTGCTCGATTCCGAAGCGAGCCTGACCGGCATTGCCGCCCGGCCAATCGGAGGCGGTCAGTGATCGCGGCGATCATCCGCGCCTCGGTCAGGGGACGCAATCTCGTCTTGGCGGCCGCGCTGGTGCTCACGGCAATCGGCGTGGCGGCGGTTCGGACCACGCCGGTCGATGCGCTTCCCGATCTTTCCGACGTGCAGGTCATCATCCGCACGAGCTGGCCGGGGCAGGCGCCGCAGATCATCGAGAATCAGGTCACCTATCCGATCACCTCGACGATGCTCTCGGTGCCCGGCGCGCGGGTGGTGCGCGGCTATTCGTTCACAGGCGACAGCTTCGTCTATGTTCTGTTCGACGACGGCACCGATCTCTACTGGGCGCGGAGCCGGGTGCTCGAATATCTGAGCCAGGTCCAGAGCCGCCTGCCCGAAGGAGCGACGGCCTCGCTCGGCCCCGATGCGACGGGCGTTGGTTGGATCTACGAATATGCGCTGGTCGACAGGACCGGGCGGCACGATCTCGCGCAACTCCGAAGCTTGCAGGACTGGTTCCTGCGCTTCGAGCTCAAGACCGTGCCCGGCGTCGCCGAGGTTGCGAGCATCGGCGGCATGGTCAAGCAATACCAGGTCGTGGTCGATCCGCAGAAGCTCGCCGCCTATGGCGTGACGGGCGAGGCCGTCGCGGAGGCTCTGAAGCGCGCCAATCAGGAGGTCGGCGGGGCGAGCGTCGAGATGGCCGGAGCCGAATATACCGTGCGTGCCAGCGGCTATCTCAAGACGCTCGACGATTTTCGCAGTGTTCCGCTGCGCACTACAGCGGGCGGCGTGCCAGTGACTTTGGGCGAGGTCGCGAGCGTGCAGCTCGGCCCGGAAATGCGCCGCGGCGTGGCCGAACTCAACGGCAAGGGCGAAGTCGCGGGCGGGGTGATCGTCATGCGCCAGGGGCAGAACGCGCGGGCAGTGATCGAGGGCGTTCGAGGCAAGCTCGACGAATTGAAGAAAAGCCTGCCCCCCGGCGTCGAGGTGGTCACCACCTATGACCGTTCCGGCCTGATCGATCGCGCGGTCGAGAATCTCACCAGCAAGCTGGTTGAGGAATTCATCATCGTCGCGCTCGTTTGCGCGCTGTTCCTCTGGCACGCGCGCTCGGCGCTGGTGGCGATCCTCACCCTCCCGCTCGGCATCCTGATCGCCTTCATCGTCATGCGGGCGCAGGGGCTCAACGCCAATATCCTTTCACTCGGCGGTATCGCTATTGCCATCGGCGCGATGGTCGATGCGGCGGTGGTGATGATCGAGAATGCCCACAAGCACCTGGAGCGCTGGCGCCACGACAATCCGGAAGCAGAGCCCGATGCACCCACGCGATGGCGGCTTGTCACGGATGCCGCAGCGGAAGTCGGCCCGGCGCTGTTCCTCAGCCTGTTGATCATCACTTTCTCCTTCCTGCCGATCTTCACCCTGCAGGGCCAGGAAGGCCGGCTATTCGCGCCGCTCGCCTTTACCAAGACCTATGCGATGGCGGCGGCGGCTTTCCTCTCGATCACGCTGATCCCGGTACTGATGGGCCTCCTCATCAAGGGCCGTATCCCCAGCGAGGAAGCCAATCCGATCAATCGCTGGCTGGCGTACATCTACCGCCCGGTGATCGACCGTGTGCTGGCGCGGCCGAAGCAGACGCTGATGATTGCCGCGTTGGTTTTCGCCACCAGCCTGTGGCCGATCGCTCGGATCGGCGGCGAGTTTCTGCCGCAGATGGACGAGGGCGATCTGCTCTACATGCCTTCGGCGCTGCCCGGCCTGTCGGCAGCCGAGGCTGGCCGCCTACTCCAACAGACCGACCGGCTGATCAAGACTGTCCCCGAAGTCGAGAGCGTGTTCGGCAAGGCCGGCCGCGCCGACAGCGCGACCGATCCCGCGCCCCTCGAAATGTTCGAGACCACCATTCGATTCAAACCGCAGAACCAATGGCGGCCTGGCATGACACCTGAGAAGCTGCGCGATGAACTTGACGCAAGGGTGAAGGTGCCCGGCCTTGCCAACTTCTGGATCCCGCCGATCCGCAACCGCATCGATATGCTGGCGACAGGCGTCAAGAGTCCGATCGGGATCAAGGTCGCCGGATCGAATCTTGCCGAGATCGACCGCACCGCCAAGCGGATCGAACAGGTAGTTAAGGCCGTGCCGGAGGTTTCCTCCGCGCTGGCCGAGCGGCTCACCGGCGGGCGCTATATCGACGTCGATGTCAACCGCGCCGCCGCTGCGCGCTATGGTCTCAATGTCGCCGACGTACAGTCGGTGATCTCGGGCGCGATCGGCGGCGAGACTGTCGGCCAGACCGTCGAAGGACTGGCGCGTTATCCGATAAGTGTGCGCTACCCGCGCGAACTGCGCGACAGCATCGACAAGCTCGCCAGCCTGCCGGTGCTGACCTCCTCGCGTCAGCAGATCACGCTCGGAACCGTCGCGACCGTCAACATTAGCGATGGCCCGCCGATGCTCAGAAGCGAAAACGGCCGGCCTGTCACCTGGATCTACGTCGATGGGCGCAATAGCGACATGCAAACGCTGGTCGGCGACATCAACCGCGCGATCACGAGCAGGGTCGTGCTGCCGCCCGGCGTCAGCATTTCCTACACCGGCCAGTACGAGTTCCTGGTCCGCGCCAAGGAACGGATGAAGCTGGTAATCCCGGTGACGCTCGCGATCATCTTTGCGCTGCTCTACCTCACCTTCCGCCGCTGGGACGAGGCGCTGCTGATCATGGGCACCCTGCCCTTCGCGCTCACCGGCGGGCTGTGGCTGCTCTACTGGCTTGGCTACAACCAGTCTGTCGCGACTGCGGTCGGGTTCATCGCGCTGGCCGGCGTCGCCGCCGAGTTCGGGGTGGTGATGCTCATCTACCTCAAACAGGCGCTCGAAGCGCGCCACGATGGCGATGTCGCTGCCGCCGTGCGCGAAGGCGCGCTGCTGCGCGTGCGCCCCAAGGCGATGACCGTTGCCGTAATCCTCTCCGGCCTGCTGCCAGTGCTTGCTGGCAGCGGCGCGGGCTCTGAAGTGATGAGCCGTATCGCCGCGCCGATGGTCGGCGGCATGCTCACCGCGCCACTGCTCTCGATGCTCGTCATTCCGGCAGCCTATCTACTGATGCGCCGGCGATCTCGACCCCATGTTCAACCCGAAGGAGACGTGTAGTGAAGAAAACCCTGACGATTGCGGTCGGCCTCTCGGCTATTGCCACGCTCACCGCCTGCAAGAAGGAAGCGGAAGTGCCGAAGCCGTCCCAGAGCGCTGCCGCCGATGCTGGCACCATATCCGGCATGCCGAAAGCAACCGCAATGAAGCACGGCATGGCTGCCGGCACGGTCACTGCCATCGATACCGCGAAAGGCACGATCACGCTTGATCACGGTGCCATCACCGGCCTGGGCTGGCCAGCCATGACGATGGGCTTCGCGGCTAGGCCGGAAATACTTTCCGGGATCAAGATCGGCGACAAGGTGGACTTCGAGATTGATTGGGATGGCAAGGACGGAACGGTGACGAAGATCGCAAAATCAAGATCTTGAAGTTGGGAGGCAAGCCAAAATCGATGTTGATGTAAAAGCGGAACAACCTGCAATTCTAAGAGAGCGCTCCTGACCCACAACGCCAGCATTGCTGACGAGTGTCCTCAGCGCCAGTTGCTCCAAACCATCGGAAATCTTGGGTCGGCCGATGTGGATCAACACGCGGTCTCATTTGCGGAGTGCTACATTATGGCGATTGCTTAGGCCTGTGCATTAATCGGCAGCGTCAATCCGCCGAGGATCTTGCATTCGGCGACCATGCCGTTCTGACACGCCTCTATCAGCCGATCCAATTCGCCGCGGAGAACCGTCAAATCGGCGATCTTGCGGTCGATCGCGGCAATCTGTTTGCAGGCAAAAGATCGCCTTGCAGGACCGTTCGGGATGGTCGGCAAGCGCCAGCATTTCCGGGACAATATCCAGCAGATGTCCTAGACTGCGGCTTTTACGAATGAAGGTCAGGCCCCGGACATCTGCTTCATCTTGGCTCCTTCGTTACTACGACGAAGCCCCAACCCTGCTTAAATCACAGCCTCAAATCTGTGCCATTGGTGCTGACAGGGGACAACCCTTGCGCCTCAAGTGCCTTGTCAGATTGATCACATTCGAAGCCAACGATACAAAATCTGAACTCAGAGCGAAAAAGGCTCCGGCCATCAAATTGTGGACCAGCCAAAAAGGAGCGCCGACAAGGAAGAGCGCCTTCATACGGTGAGTAGATGTCTGGAGTCGTGCGAAAGTTGCCAATGAGCTACCAATGAAGACCAATACCGAGGCCATTCCATGCCATGTGGCCACGGAGAGAGAAATCAATATAATGAAGCTCGCTCCATAAAGTCTTGTAACAATATAACGATCTTTTACGGCGATAGAAATAGCGAGCTGAGAACACGCAATAAGGCATGCTATCGCGGCCGTAGGCGAGCCAATAGCCAAAAAATAGAGCGCAAATGCTGCAGATCCTGAACCTTGAATCTTAACCGATGTTCGATAATCCACAAAAAATGGCCATGCAAATACACAACATATGGCTATTATGCCGAACACAGTCGAAATCATTACCAAACCCACGAGGTTAGTATATTATTTGCATATTGCTTTATAATATATATATGAATTTTCATATTAGACGTATACAGTGGCGTCCTTAAATTTCCTATTCTGAGAAGATAAGTGGTTCTATGTACAGATAGACCCAGGGCGTCTGTGGTTGCCGCCCTTGGTGCAAGTGAGTAGCCCCTAGCCCGGCTTATTCATGACAGCGGCGTAGTTTGCCTTGATTGGCGGGCGACGGCACTGGCGGCGTGGACGGGACGAGCGTTTCCGTTGCGCCTTTTTCATCGCGGAGGTTCGAGGGGCTTGCGGGATTGAAGGAAGGGTCTCGGGCGTTCGGCGGCACGGCCGCGCTGGCTATGTCGGTGCGGGCCTGAGCGCGGTTGCGATTGTCTGGAAGGCTGCGGCATCAGGGCATGCCGAGGCGAAGGCGATCCGGATGCGGGTGGCGCTTTCGATGACGCGGGCGGCGACATTGAGCAGCCGCAGGCTCAGTGTGGCGAACTCGGCGGTGGCGAGCGCGGTTGCTTTGGGGATCTCCTGCTGGATGCGCCATGTATGGACGACCCCTGCGGCGCAAGAGCTTTTGTTTAGCGATGAGCACCGGTCGGGTGCATCCATGTATTCGGCCTGTTCGCGCAGCACCGCATGGCTGCTGGCCCTGATGAAGTCCGCAGGCTGGCTCCCTAATCACGTCATCGCGCTCG
>Ga0075012_10004496_pt1 | contig 12961 bp, 10 predicted proteins | sample All_14_2_FD_71474 | JGI IMG/M metagenome (GOLD analysis project Ga0075012, IMG submission 71474) | Freshwater microbial communities in response to fracking from Pennsylvania, USA - Allegheny Zone_MetaG_DW_15 | ecosystem: Environmental > Aquatic > Deep subsurface > Groundwater > Drilled...
TTGGGGGTAATTTCTAGTTATGGGCAATTTTAATGCCGAATTTTAGAAATTTTATCACGCTATTAAATTGAGATGTCCAAAACAAAGAACCAACATTTTGTTCCAAGATTTTATCTAAAGTATTTTGCTGATTCTAAGAGACGAATTTGGGTTTTTGACAAAATAAATAGAATCATATTTAATCCCTCAATCGAAAATATTGCCAGTAAGAATTTCTTCTACGACAACATTGAGCTTGATTCAAAATATAATGAGGCACAGTATCTCGAAAAATTATATTCTAAAATTGAATCTGAATTTGCTCCAAAATATAATGACTTTATAAACAGAGTATTGTCTTTTGAAAACTATATCATAACAGAGAAAGATAAAGAGGCTTTTTCAAAATACCTTATTTCTCAAATTGACAGAACTAATGAACATAGAGAAGAGGCTACTCAACTCTATAAGCACCACAGAAAACTATTAATTGAAACAGGTTGTTCATTGGATCTTTTAAAACAAATGGGATTTGAGGCGGAAGAAATGGACAGCCAGACTTTACACTTAGAGAGTATTATTGCTGGAATTGACAATATTGACATGTATGCAGAAATGTTATGCGATCATATTTGGATAGTACTGAAAAATGACACTACTCAACCTTTTTACACATCTGATAATCCAATTGTTAAGCAAATCCATATCGAAAACGAAGATGGATTTGCATCCCCTGGTATTGAAATAGCATTTCCATTAACTCCGAATCATATGCTAGTGTTATTTGAAAGAGAATATTTTCAATCATTTGAAACAATAGAAAACAATGTACTGAGCACAACGGACATTGAATTTATTGGACATTACAATACTTTGCAAGTGAACAGTTCGAATAGACAAATTTATTCATCTCTTAATAACTTTGAATTAATCGAAGTTTTAAGCAAGATCAATCCCAATTCCTTTGATCCAAATAGACTGAGAGTATAAAAAACTGCACACAAACGCTATAGCAAATGCACGTTTGCGTGTTCATTGAGATATTCTAAATCTTTACATACATTTGCACTAGCTAAAAAATACAGTGCAATTTAATCCAACATTTGTTTTATCGTCACCCGTTCACTTATGAGATCATTTTATCCGGCATCGATAGTGCTATTAATTTTTATCCTTGGTTTGATTTTTTCTACTTCATGCGGAAAGGATGAAACGAATAAAGATAGGCCTTTGAGAATCAAATCACTGACTACTGTCTACGAATATACAATGCCTTCATATACCATTACTTCAACAATCAAGTATTATTATAACTCTAAGAATCAGCAGGTAGCCATCAGCACCAAAGATGGTCAGGACAGTATTTCGATTTCATATGGCGGCGATGGCAGGATCAGCGGAATGGTTATCTTTATTTCAGGTTCCGAAAAGCTTAATTTTCATGCAGAATGGAATGGAAAACAGTTGACTATGTATTACAACCCCGAAAAAGATGCTAAGTTGATCTATTATTTCAACGATAATGATTTTGTTGAAAAGGTGGAAGGTATATATTTTGAGAATAATGAATGGATAACATTCCGCTATGATGAATACCAGTGGGAAAACGGAAATCCGGTTTATTTCGAAAGCTACTTACTGAGTAGTAAAGCATCCAATCGAATCGGATTTTTTAATGAGCCCAATAATAGTTTTCTCAGTGATTTGACGAACTTTTCTTTAAATATCTGTGCTGACAGTTTGAAAGGGGCGACTCTTAAAAAAGAATTCACATCCCGTTTGTTGTTTGACGGGTATAAGAGTCCTTATTGTGATTCACCAGTTTACAGGATTCTGATTTTTGAAGCCTGGGGCTTGTTCTCCAGTAATAATCCGGTTCAGATAATCACAGAACTATATAATAGTAGCGGAGCTGTTTATAAAACAGATACCAACAGCTATATTTACGAATACAACAGTTTAAGTCTACCGGTTAAGAGAACAACACATTCAGAGCTGAATCAGACCAGGACGACTTCGTATTTGTATGAGTAATTGCTGGTTTATTGTTGTGAAGTTATTTTACAATCTGCAACTTGCAGGTGATTTCCAATTAATGCCAGCACAATAGCCTTTCTCGCTGGTGCTCATTTGAAAATAATGCTGGTATAATTTTTAAATCTTTATATACATTTGCGCTTGCCCAAGGTTGCGCAACCTCTGATTCATGCCAAAGCCATAGAGTCATTCTTAATTTGTCATTTAATGGACACCAGACCAACAATCATGAAGCAAACTATTCAAAATCTTTTTCAAGCTGTAATATTCATTTTAATTCCTATGTTATTTCTATTGGCATGCCAGAATAAATCGGGTGATGATTCAGTAAAATCAGATAGTACGGAAGTTTTCAAGCCTGATACCGTCATTTCAATAAACCAGGAGAAAATCCAATCACAGAAAGTGGTTAAGCAAAATGACAAGATTCTATTTGAATTAAATAAAACTTCTTTCAAAACGAAAAAGGTTAAAGGAAGTAATCAGTCAGGAATCGTTTATTGCAACCCTAAGCCTGTTTCGTATCCGGGCGGTGCGCAAGAATTAGAAGTATTTCTCGAATTAAATAATTCATACAAAAGACACAAATATTACGAAAGTATCGAAGGTATCGTTTATCTGAAACTCCATATTGATTCAACCGGAACTGTAATTGGCTCAGGTATTTTACGCGGAATAGGAACAGGTATTGATGAGGAAGCTTTAAGGCTGGCAGGTCTTTTAAAATTTCTACCGGCGCAGGATTCTACCTGCAAAGCAATTTCATCGGAGTATTTGTTAAAAGTAAGTTTTGTAAAGCCTGATTATCCAAGAGGCAGTTATCATGACGTTTACACAGAAGAAATAGGTAATCCTGATGAAGAAATAGATATTTCAAAGGATACTAAGAAAGACTTATGGCATTTAAGAAAAAATGCGAAACCTCATTATCTGGGAGGTAAGTTAAAAATGAAGAAATACTTCAAAAAAAACCTGGCTTACCCTTATACAGAGATTATGGAAGGCAATGAAGGAAAAGTAAAGCTGGTTCTTGAGATAAATGAATTTGGCAGAATTTCAGATATAAATGTGTGTAAATCAGACGGAGATGTATTTACTCAGGAAGCCATACGTCTTGTTAAATCTGTAAAATACTGGCATCCTGCTATCAAAAAGCACATGCATGCTTCCGGATACATGATTGTAAAAATCAGATTCAAAATACCTGAAAATTTAAAAATGCACATAAAGAGATAAATTGGAAGGTTGTCTGATCTGTAAATGCCTTGGCCACTGGCGCCTAATTGAAATCCGTGTCGGCATAATCATTATCATTGGAACAAATCTGATGAACCACTTCAGTTTATCAACCACAAAAAAAATCCCCGCCACCTCTCAGTCACAGGGATTCACTATTCACTATTCATTATTCACTATTCGTTATTCACTCTTCACTCTTCACTATTCACTCTTCACTCTTCACTATTCACTCTTCACTGTCATTGCGAGCGAAGCGAAGCAACACTCTTCACATACCTCTCCAGCCACTCATCCGTTTCCCAAAGCATATGAAGGATATTCTCCTTCGCCGAATAGCCGTGGCTTTCGTAGGGTAACGATACATAACGCACAGTTCCGCCATGGCCTTTTATAGCGCTGTATAAACGCTCGCTCTGCATCGGGAAAGTACCTGTATTGTTATCCGCGTCGCCATGTATAAGCAGTAGCGGAGTTTTAATTTTATCGGCATAGCTGAAAGGGCTCATGCTGTTATACACCTCAGGAGCTTCCCAATACGTACGCTCCTCGCCCTGAAACCCGAAAGGAGTCAGCGTACGATTGTACGCACCGCTTCGGGCAATGCCGGCTTTAAACAAATTGGTGTGAGCCAGCAGGTTTGCAGTCATAAAAGCACCATAGCTATGTCCGCCAACTGCTACCCGGGTGCTGTCGCCAACACCCATTTTGTCCAGCGCCTGAATAGCTGCATGGGCATTCAGGTACAGCTGGGGGATAAAATTATCGTTGGGTTCGTTACCGTTCACACCTACAATCGGCATTTCGGCATTATCGAGCACAGCATATCCGCGTGTAACCCATAGCACCGGCGAACCGTACGACGGGCGGGTAAACGTATTCTTCGAACCACGCACCTGCGAAGCATCCGAAGCCGATTTGTATTCGATAGGGTAGGCCCATATTAAAACAGGCAGCTTCCCGTCGCGGGCAGCATCATAGCCTTTCGGTAAATACAGGTTTCCCGAAAGGCTAACGCCGTCGTCGCGTTTGTAAGTTATTTTCTGACGGCTAACACCTTCAAGTTTTGTGTAAGGGTTTGCAAACGAGGTTAAAAGTTTTTCGGTCTGTTTTTTCTTTACCGTTGTGTGCAGGTAATAATTGGAAATATCCTTCTGACTCTCGCGGGCGGTAATGAAAGTAAGTTTCACCGGGTCAATCATTTTTACAAGGTATTCGTAATACGGTGCCTTGCATTGCCAGAGGATCTTTTTGCTGCCATCAGTAATATTGAAAGTCTGAATCAAGGGCATATCGCCTTCGTCGGAAGCGCCATCAGCACTCAGCATCAGTTCTTTTTCATTCAATACCAGCAAAGCCTGTCGACCGAATTCGTTTTTGCGGGTCAGCGGTTCGCCAATATCGGAGTATGAATCGTTGGAGCTGCGTGCGAAAAGCGAATCAACCTTGCCGGTGGATGGATTGTAGCGATTCATCTGCACTTTTCGGGTGGCATACGACTCTTCATAAAATACAGCAATAGTGTTATTCCCCCACATTACATCCTGAAAACGCATTTTCGTTTTAAATAATTCTGTTGCTTCCGAAGCGTTGTTGGTAGCCGAAATTCTGACAGCCATCATTGCATCGCGCCATTCCGATTTCGATTTACCCAGACCGCCATCCAGTGCTTTCACATAAGTTACGGTCGAGGGCTCATCACTTCGCCATGAAAACGACCTCGGATAATCCGGTGCATCGTCAAACCCGATGGGTACGCCTTCCGAAGAAGGGTTTTTTACTATTTGACGTAGAATTTTTCCGTTCATGTCGGTTACGCTCACCGTGTGCGGAAATCCAAACGCAGGCACCGAATATGAAAAAGGTTTATCAATAGTTTGAAGCAACAAAAAGCTTTTGTCGGGTGATATACTGAAACTCCTGTAAATAGCAGGTTCGCCAATTTTTTCTTCATTCTGCATAGTGCTAAGTAGCAGCTGCGATTTGGTGTAATACTCAAACAAAGCTTCATCATAACCTGATTTAATTAAATCCTGATACGTGCGTGCAGCGGTTTTTTTGCCCAGGTTTTCCTGAATTACAGGGCCTTTCGGTGCCAGTGGTTTTTCCGGTATTCTGGCACTTGGCAAGGTGGCTTTATAAATCAGCCGGTTGTCGTCGATCCACGAAAAACTACCGCCCAGCACAATATTCAAAGGCAGCTTGTTAATTCGTGTCGCGGTAAATGATGCGATATCAATAATATAAAGGTCGGCTCTGTCGTATGTGAGGTTAACAAACCCGATTTTAGTCTGCGACGGGCTCCACTGTAAACTTGTTGCGCGCATATTGTCAGGAAGGCCTTTAATAGCGAATTCCTCCAGTGTATTAAGTTCTTTAAAACGCATTCCGGCAATAGTAGTCATGCGGCTTTGAGCGAAATTATTCGGATTTATCCGCAAACCGGCAATGCGCAGTTCGGGTTCAGCCAGTTCGGCAACTGTGGGGAATGTGTTTCGCTCCAGCAGAAGCATCCATTTGCCTGCATCATCCACACTGGCTGACGGAATTGGTTTGGCCATGATCAGGTCGTAAATATCATTGGGTGGAAGTTTATAGGAACTTTCGTCCTGGGCTTTTAAGTGCATAATTGTAATGAGAAAAAGTAAAGTAAATAATGTTTTCATATCGGGATGATTTGTTTTCTGTTTATTGCATATCAGTTGATTGCACGCTTTAAGGATGTTATTGATACGCTTTGCCTGGCTGTTCAGTCCCGCAGGAGCCGGTGAATATTAATTAACTGAAACACCCGGGAGCGGCAGGATGTTCAGCAACTATTCTATGCTTTCAGCGATAAACTTAGCAAGTTCCTCATAAAAAAGCTGAACCGGAAACCCCATCACATTATAATAGCAGCCTTCGATACCTGTAATTCCTATATACCCTATCCAATCCTGAATGCCATACGAACCGGCTTTGTCATAAGGTTTATGATGGGAAACGTAATAATCAATTTCGTCGGTTGTAAGTTCCCGGAATGTAACCAATGTATGCGAATGAAATACTGCTTTCCTGATGGATGTCTTAAGGCAGATACCCGTATAAACTGAATGCTTTTTGCCCGAAAGTTGTTTCAGCATTTCAATCGCCTCGCTCTTTCCGGATGGTTTTCCAATATATTTGCCATCGAGCCACACAATAGTATCGGCTGTTACCAGAATGGAATCATCGGCAATAAGCGAATTGTCGAAAGCATCGGCTTTCAATTCGCACAGATACATGGCAATATCAGCCCCCTTTAATTCCGATGGATATGTTTCTTCAACATCAATTTCCACCAGGCTGTAGTGCAACCCCAGGGCTTTTAACAAAGCTTGCCTGCGTGGCGATTTTGATCCTAACAATAAGTTGTAGTGCTTAAGGATTTCCTGGTTCATCGTTATTTTGTATTGATGAGTGATTGTAAGTTATGTTTTAAAGATTGTTTTGTTTTACAGTAGATGGAAATAGATGCTCGCATGGATTAAGGGACTATTTAAATTTTTAAAATTCATGAGTTCAAGTGAAGACAATGTTGGAAGTCGGGAGTCAGAAGTCGGAAGAATCCAATTTGTTTTTCAACAACAACTATTCTCGCCCCACACCTTGACTGCATGCCATAAGCAAAAATTTTAAACAGACTCTAAAATTGCCCGGCAATAACCGATCCTATTCCTCCCACCATAATCCATTTCAGCATACTGCTCAGGAAGTGAAAATCTGTTTTGGTTTCAGCTTTTGTAAGTTTAATTGCGAACAATGCGAGGGGAATTTCCACCGCAATCAGCAGCCAGACAAGAGCAACGTTTCTACCGAAATGAAACAGGTAAATTTGAGCTGCAACCAACAAAATGAATGTAATAACTGCCAGAATAAACAGCATCGTTTTCGTAAACGGAACACCTTTAACTAACGGCAGCGACTTGCAACGGATCATTTTGTCCCCTTCCATATCTTCAATGTCTTTAACTATTTCACGCTGCAAACTCAGCAGAAATGCGAATATACTTATAGCTGTTACAATGCTTGTAATAATGCCTGATCCTTCAGCATTGATGGTCGCGTAATGACTTTCAATTAGCCAGGCCATGGCAAGTGTTCCTGCCGACATGCACGAAACAGCTATGTTTCCCCATAAAAAGGTCCTTTTTAAATGTACCGCGTACCACCAGGCTACTGCCAGTGCCAGTATCAGCAGGCTTGCCGGTAGCCAGTCGTGCATTGCAATTGAAAGTCCGATAGACGCAAACACAACAAGTAAACTGAATAAAAGTGCGGTTGTACGTGCCTCACCGGAAGTGATTTGTTTACCGATAATCTGTTGTTTGGGCTTATTTACACGATCGGTAGCCACATCGAAATAATCGTTGATGATGTAGCCTGCAGCAGCAATGCACATTGTGATTATTACCATTATCATATATTCAGTCTCACCCATGCCGGGAGTTGCTGAAAAAGCAGAATAAACAGGCATAAAGACCAGGAAGCGCAAAATAAAAAACGTGACAGCAATTATCAGCAGGTTCGGTACCCTTAGCATAGTATAAATTGCGCGCATCGAAGTGAATCTATATTGCTATTTTAAAGCTTAATGGAGAAAAGTTTTTTTGAACTGAAAATTCAGTTTGCTTGTGAAATTCATGACTGAAAGAAATTACTCCGAAAATCAGTCATTCTGAATTACCAGTGATAAGCATCATCGTTCATCCATTTTCCCTGAACTTTTAGAACCTGTTCGATAACATCACGAACACAACCTCGTCCTCCGGGTAAATGCGAAATGTAAGTAGCTGAACGTTTTATCTCTTCAGAAGCATCTGCCGGACAAGTTGGAACGCCTGCCTGCAGCATAATTTCATAATCCGGTATATCATCGCCCATAAAGAGAATATTCTCGTTCTTCAAATTATGCTTTTCGAGATACTGGTTATAAACATCAATTTTTTTATCCACACCCAGAAAGACATCTTCAATATTGAGGGTTTCAAAACGTCGTTTCATTGACTCTGAATACCCTCCCGAAATAATAGCGATCCTGTATTTTTTTTTAATAGCAAGCTGCATAGCATAACCGTCCTTTACGTTGGCAGTGCGCAGCGCATCGCCCGAACTGGTTAGTACCACAGTACCATCAGTGAGCACACCGTCATAATCAAAAATAAAAGTGTTAACGTGTAAAAGCTTTTCCTTGTAGTTCGACATATTTCGTGGAATTTCCTATTCGTATTTTTTGATAATGATATTGGCTAACAGCCTGTAAAGTTCTGCATATTCGGGAAGTGAAGCAAGTGCTTCAATATGTTTTTCAATGGTAATAAAATCATTTCGTCGTGCCGGACCAGTTTGAAATTGCAATGGGTCGCCTGTAACTGCTTTGTATGATGTTTCTATAATCAGCGGGAACAATACTTCTGGTGGCAGTCCCGACAATTTAAGCAACTCATTTCCTATAATGTACATCAGGTTTGAGTAATTGCCTGTAAATACAGCTGCAGTATGCAACAGCACCCGTTGTTGGCTGTCAGCCTCATATACTTTTAAAGATAAAATTTGAGCTGTTCTTTTTAGTTCAGTTAAGTTGTCTTCTGATGAAGCTTCAAGAAAAAAAGGAACTTCACTCAACGAAACTGGTATCTCTTTCGACATGGTCTGCAAAGGATAAAATACACCATAATGTTTAAAAATGCCTTTGAAAACATCCATGTTTACCGATCCTGCAGTATGAACTACTATACCATCATATTCCCCTAAGGAACGTGCAACCTGCTCAATGGCACTATCCGTTACGGCAATGATAATAAGGTCGGCTTTATTGGTTAAATCCTTTATATTGCTAAATGCCTCTGAATTGTACGAACCGGCTAAAGTTTGAGCGTTAAGGAAATTCCTGCTCCAGATACCGGTTAAACTAAAACCTTTATTTGACAGGTTATTTGCAAGGGTTGTTGCAACATTACCTGTTCCTGCAATAGCGATATTTTTGATGCTTTTCATTGGGGTTGACGAAAGAATTTGCAGGCTTTCTGATGCAGATTCCCCTGAGGGATGGCAGATTTACTATTCTGTTTTTAAATTTTTTTAGCAGGCTTTTTCAAAATTTGTAGCGGAAATATATTTGTTCCGGATTAAAAGCAGAGTTTACACTTTGCAAATCGCTTTCAATCCGGAACTGCTGGTATCATAAGGCTTTATATCATTCCCTGACTACTTTTTCGTTGTGGGATCACTTTCTTTACGCATTGTTCTGCGCATGATAGCATACGTTAAACCACTGAACAAAATTACGATACCAAGCCATAATACAGCAATGTAAGGAAAAATAATGGCTTTCATCACTATGTAATCCTGCTGCCTTTCGTAAATTCCGATTTGTATAGCTTGCGAATCGGTTGCAACACCTTCAAACCGCAGTTTTATGCCTAACGATTCAATCAATCCATCAGTTCTTTTCAGCTCACCTTTCACTATTTCATACTTAGCTTCGGTTTCTGTCATACCCGACTTCATGCTGAAAACTTTAAATTTCGCAGTAATACTGGCATTGTTTACATCGTCATTTTCCATTACACTTACTATTTCATCAAGTATAACGAAACTCCTTTCAATTACAAGTGTGTCCTTGAGGTTCATTGGCTGCACCCCTGAACTGCTGAATCCATCAGCATCAGCTGTTCCAGTACTTTCCTGTGCAAAACTCAGATAAGTGTATATGTCCTTATCAATAAAATGCTTTGTATCCGGATTGTAAACATTCCCCATTCGGGAGTTACGGTTTAAAGAAGGATAAACCGAGAAATCAACTTTGCCAGTTCCTGCATCCTTCATTCTTACAAAATCTACCTTGTAAAAAGTTTCTCTGCCTTTAGTGGTTGCATCTGTATATGTCACCATGTATTTTCCCATGGGTTGGCCGATGCCTTTCATCAAAACCAGGTTTTCCTGGTTATCAGTACTGCTGCCAAGGTCGAAACCCGATGTGTTTTTCGAAATTACATGCGAATTACTAAAAGCTAATACCACACCAAACAAAAAGATAGTAAATCCGACATGAGTAAAAGCAGCTCCTACGTTCGATGTTTTATGTATGTAGCGGATTATAAAATCTACAGAAACAACTGAAGCAAGTAAAATACTGAAGAGTAGTATAATTTGGCTGATACCTGTTATATGATCGCCGATTGCAACTAAAACTGTCAAAACTGCTGCAATGCCACTGGCAATAATAATGTTACGGATGAAAGTCTTGATATTGTTCTGCCCGTAAACCAGGTATTGACTAATTGATATTCCTAATAATACTACAATTGTAAAAGGCGTTTGCCATGTGTTGTAAAAGTTGATGTTATCAATAGGCGGAGCAATCTCGGTACCAAAAATTTTATTGAAAACAGGTATCGATGTAGTGGCGATAATCTGGAAAGCTGATAAAAGCAATACAATTCCTCCAATTAGCATCCAGAATTCACGGGTCATAATTTCATCGCTCTCCTTTTTAGGGAAGGCTTTTTTTCTGTTTAACAGCAAAAGCAGAGGAAAAATTAAAAACAAGCCATTGAAAAAAAGCATTTGTGCTGCTAATGCATTGGCGCCGAACGAATGAACTGATGTGTCTCCTAACACACCGCTTCGGGTAAGATACGTTGCATAGAGTACAAAAAACCAAGACAATATGGTGAAGAAATAGGTTGTCGCGTAGGTGTTGAATCTTTTTCTTGTTATGATCATGCTGTGAAGTGTCGCTACCAGTAAAAGCCAGGGAACAAGAGATGCGTTTTCAACAGGATCCCAGGCCCAGAAACCACCGAAAGTTAGAGATTCGTATGCCCAGCGCCCTCCAAGAATAATTCCGATTCCTAATGTTAGAATGGCTGCTATCGTCCAGGGAATAGCCGGTTTGAGCCATGAGTGATATTCTTTTCGCCAAAGCGAAGCTATGGCAAAACTAACAGGAACAAGAGCCATTGCATACCCAAGGAAAAGTGATGGAGGATGTATTACCATCCATATGTTTTCGAGCAAAGGATTTAGTCCGTTACCGTCAACCAGATACATCAGATAATTAGCCTCTTTAAACAATTCTTCTTCTGCATTTTGAGGCATATTTCTCAATAATTCAAACGGACTTCCGCCTATACTAAAGCTTCCGAGATCCAATCCCAGCACCATCGAAACAAGAAAGAACTGGCCTGCTGCAAATACCGGCATCACCCAGGCTTTCCATTCCTTAGCTGAATAAAGTACCAGTAATCCTATAATGCCCTGGAAGAATGCCCACACCAGGTAAGAACCTTCCTGCCCTGCCCAGAAACAGGAAATAAGGAATTTTGTTGCCATGTCTTTCGACGAATACTGCCAAACGTAGGAGTATTCGAAATAGTGGTTACCTAACAGGTAATACAGGCTGCCTATAGCTCCAAGCAATGTTACAAAATGCAACCAGTAAAAATTTCCGGCAAGTTTTGAATACAGCACTTTCTTCTCTTTGTTTTTAATCGAGAAAATATATAGAAGTGCTGATCCAATTAATGACAAAATGCTGAGCCAGATAAAGATACGACCTAAATTTCCGGCCATAAGGTGTTCTCCAACGTATTGTATGTTCATGTAGGTATCGATATATGTTTATGGTACAAAAGTATGCTTAATAACCAAAACAAAGAAGTCTTGTTTTAATTTGTAGTGTAAATATGTTTTAAATATCAGATAAATAGATGGTTGTAAATTTTATTGCAATCTTATTCCAGATTAGAATTCATATAAAGCAAGTATTTTGATAATTATTAATTAATATTGCGTTCGTAAAAAGGACTTATTCCTGCTGAAATGAATATAAAAATTGTTGAAGTAACCTCCCGAAAACTGCTCCGTATCTTCATCCATTTGCCTGCTGAACTGCATAAGGATGAACCCAATTGGATGCCCACGATTTATTCTGACGACTGGAATTTTTTCAATCCGAAGAAGAACCATCAGTTCGACTCGTGTGATACAATTATGGCTATTGCTATGCTTAACGATAAACCTGTCGGGCGCATAATGGGCATTATTCACAATAAGTACAACGCTTTACGTAAGGAAAATTCTGCCAGGTTCGGATATTTTGATTCAGTTGAAAACAAGGAAGTTTCGCACGCACTATTTATGTTTATTCAGAATTGGGCGATACAAAAAGGGAAAACTCTGCTCGTAGGTCCTTATGGCTTTTCCGATAAAGATGTGCAGGGACTGCTGATTGAAGGATTCGATAATCTTCCGCTTATTGATTCAGCCTGTAATCCTGAGTATATTGTTAAGTTGGTCGAAGAAGAAGGCTTTACAAAGGAAATTGATTGCATGATTTATAAATTTCCTGTTAATCTGGCCTTACCCGAATTGTATTATCGCATCCAGCAGCGATCCAACAATAACGGCAAAACAAAACTGGTTGAGTTTACTTCCCGTCGTCAACTTAAACCTTACATTGTACCTGTACTGGAATTGGTTAACCGCACTTACGATCATTTATACGGGTTCGTTCCAATGTCGGAAACCGAAATCCACGAATTAGCCTCACGGTATCTTCCAATTATTAATCCACGATTTGTAAAAATTATTGAAAAAGATGGGGAAGTAATTTCATTTATTATCGGAATTCCTAATCTTACAAAAGGAATCCAGAAATCCAGGGGATACCTTTTCCCGATAGGAA
>Ga0075012_10004499_pt1 | contig 12952 bp, 2 predicted proteins | sample All_14_2_FD_71474 | JGI IMG/M metagenome (GOLD analysis project Ga0075012, IMG submission 71474) | Freshwater microbial communities in response to fracking from Pennsylvania, USA - Allegheny Zone_MetaG_DW_15 | ecosystem: Environmental > Aquatic > Deep subsurface > Groundwater > Drilled...
GCCAATAAATCCGGCTCGATCACAACGTTTGATATCCTGGAACTCCGGAAATTGATCCTGGGCATTTATACCGAACTCCCGAACAATACTTCCTGGCGATTTGTGGACAAGGCATTTGTGTTTCCGAACGCCGTCAACCCATTCCAGACGAGTTTCCCGGAAAGTATTTTGGTGGACCCAAGCGCGCAATTCCCGTTGACCGCTCAGAATTTTGTGGGAATCAAGATCGGGGACGTCAACAATTCAGCCATCCCTAATTCCCTGCTTCAATCAGAGGATCGGACCAATGGCACCGCGATCTTTGATATCGAGGATCGAAATGTAGTTGCGGGCGAGGAATTTGAATTGACGTTCAAGTCGGCGCAGGAACTGATTGGCTTCCAGTTCACGATGTTGCTCCACGGATTGCAGGCCATTGGCGTGATCGAATCGGAGCAAGTATCCGCATCCAATTTTGGACTGGCTTTCGATGGATCCGTAACGGTATCGATGGACGGCGCCCAGGAGTTTACCCTTCGTTTTCGGGCCAGTCGGTCAGGTACTTTGAGCCAAATGCTACGGGTATCTGGTGCGATCACCCGGGCTGAGGCATATCTTGCGGAGGATGCATTGCTGAAAGATGAATCATCTGCCCGACACGATGTGGCTTTCCGCTTTAGTGGGAAAACGATCTCCGGAGTAGGGTTTGAATTATACCAAAACCAGCCAAATCCGTTTATAAATAAAACGAGTATTGGGTTCTACCTGCCGGAAGCTGCGGAAGCAACTTTGTCGGTGGTGGACGAAACGGGTAGGGTAGTGTACCAGCAAAAAGGACAGTTTCTAAAAGGTGAAAATACGATCTCGCTCGACCGGGCACTGCTTAATACAACGGGTATGTTGTACTACAAACTGGAAACGGCGACCGACCGTGCAACAAAACGAATGATACAGGTCAAATAATCATTTTTAAAACGCTTATCAATTTTCCCTGAGCGGGGTATGATGTTCACGCATCATGCCCCGCTTTGTTAGTGTGGATACTCTGTTTTTGGTAAATTCGAATATCTTTGCAAGTATTCCAGTCTATTTACCGGATAGATCTCGGGAACTTAAAAGTCCGTGCTTTTTAGCTGCAGTCTCTTAGAACAATCTTAATCCAAACAGAAACGTGAAACAATCTATAACAGGACCTTGCGGTTGCGAGGTTTTATGTCTTGTTGTATGGTCAGGCTCCTGGGGACTTTCCATGTTGTTTTTGATTTTATTGATCCTAAGCGTAATTATTATACACCGGCAACAACGTACGATACAAAAACTCAAGCAAAGTAATTTAAAAACAGAGGATTCATCCGTTGAACATATCATTAACCTGGATGCTTCCCGGATCACATCAGGTTTCGGGTCAGATCCTCAAGTGCTCCAGAATGCGGAAATTCCAATCTCTTACACCAGGGATCAGACAGCGCACTTGGAGACAATTGAAACGATTACACCGAAGGTTCCACAGACCCCTCCAAACAAATTGGAAAATGCCGACTGGCTGGCTTTTCTGGATGCTGCTGCGCTGGGTCATCTGGAGGATAATAGTTTTACCCTGGATGTGCTATGTGAAACGATGGGATTAAGTCGTCGCCAGTTCCAGCAACGTCTGAAAGCAGTTGCCGGGCTTACGGCCACAGAATACCTGAATGAGCTTCGACTTCAGCGTGCCCTCCAGCTATTGCAACAGGGCCAGGTAAAGACCGTAAAAAGCTTGGCCGCAGCGATTGGAATGCGGGATGTGAAGTATTTCTCCCAGGCATTCAAAAGGAGGTTCGGAGTGTTGCCCTCCAGCTTTTTGTCGGCTAAAGGATAGTTTGCCCTTTTATGACACTATTTTGCCCCATGATGTCACCATTTTCCCCCTTAATGGTTGCCAAACACATTCAATCTTTTTACTTACCTTGCATCGCAATTCGGGGCCAAGTACGCCCGGAACCATAATCCTTTGCTGTAAAGCAGTAATCTCATTCTGTGAAAGGTTTCCGCAGATCCGCCTTTAATTCGGTATCCGCTCCCTTCTTCACATGTTGTATTCAGACCATTGACCTGATTTGGCGGTGCTATGCATCTGCCTTACGGCATTTAATTTCGCAAGTTTTGGCGAGGTTTTTGCTGTGCACCAATTTGATTCAGATTATTTTTTATTATACTCTAATCTTACTCATGAAAAGAATCTTTACGCATCTGCTTTCGCACACATCAAAAATGCAGTCGAAAGGCTTTGCTGTGCTGCTAATGGCTATGGTGGTCCAATGCTGGACCCTTTCCGCTCAAGTCTTGATCAGTCCGACCGGTGCTGGTGGTTTTCAGAACGGATTCACCTTCGCAAGCAACGGCTGGACCGTTGTGAACGGCGGAGGTGCTGCCAACTCTTGGAATATAGACACCTACAGCAATAAGGTGACCGGCATGACCGGTCGCTCGGCTTACATCGCTCCTGCGAGTGATTCAACCCATACCTATAACATGAATGCCAATGCGGTGGTTCATTTCTACCGGGATGTAACCTTCCCGGAAGGGGTATCCACCTTCACGCTTTCTTTCAATTATAAAGCAGATGGAGAGCTTTCCGCTTTCGATGCCATAATCGTCAGTCTGGCTCCTACCTCCTACACCCCGACCGCTTCGAACGTTTCTTTGGGCACCGGAGTGCTTCCAGCACCGGCCAATATGTTGGGAGGGATAGCGGCTCCTCAACTTTGGAACTCCCCCAATGTGTCCACAGCAACCTATACCTTGAAAAGCGCCGATATCGGCAACTGCTCAGGTCCGGTAACGCTCCGCTTGATTTTTACCTGGAAAAACGATAATAGCCTGGGCGACAACCCACCCGGCGCAGTTGACAACATTTCTCTGGTTGGTAATCCAATGACGATCAGCCACCCGGCCGACCGTTGTACAGATGGATCCAATATTGTGTATAATGCCACTCCGGTGCCAGTCGCAGGGGAAACAGGCAACTTCACAATTGTTCAGTCAATTCCTGCTTTTGTGAACAATGGAAACGGAACAGCCAACTGGAACGTAGCAAACACTACACCGAATAATTACTACATCTTATATACGTTCACCGATGCAGCTGATTGTGTTTTCCGGATCCGGGATACCGTCCGCATACACCCTGCTCCGGTAGCGAGGTTAAAAGACCAGATTTTCGACTGTGTTAATACCGGCGACAAGATCAGTCTGAAACTCATGTTTGATGAGACGGTCAATAATAGCCCTGGTGGTACATGGACCGTTTCTCCGGCAGGGATCTTTAATACCGGGGACAGCACGATTACAGTTGGAGCCTCAGGAGGTTGCTATGATGTGACCTACTCCATGGTGCCCAATCCAAATAACTGTAATGGTACTTATACCAGTACTAAAAAACTGCTCATTGTAAAAGATCCCAGCCCTGCCTTTACCATGGATGGTGGAAGCAGTGATATAATAAGGTGTACCGGTTCTGATGTAACCTACAATTTTGTCAGAACAAGCACAGGCACCAACCCTGTTTTCACTAAGGATGGCGTTGTTGTAGCATTTGGAAACCAGGTTCTCGCTGCACCCGCAGTAGGGCAGTCGGTTACCTATGAATTCTGCCTGGAGGAGACCAATAATACACCGGCAAACTGTGGTTCTATGCCTGGTGGTAACTATACCAATTGCACAGAGACCATCTGCAAAACCATTACTTTATACAATGATGGTATTTGTGGTACCGGCCTTGCAGCATTCCAGACTGAATGCCCACCGGGCTCCAGTGGTTTTGATGTCTGTGCCATCGAGTCCAGCCCGTATATACAGGTTGGTTGCTCCTTTATTAGTATTACAATTCCATTAAAGGTAGTTGAAGCACAATTAACTGCTCCTACGGTGATGTTCTGTTCTGATCCAAACGTAACGATTCAATCTCGTGGTTACGGTGGTCTGGCGGATATCCCTGGTTTTAATACCGTATTAGGTACTTTGCCTGGCGCAAGCGGGATCTGTGCCGTAGCTACCTGGTGTCTGGATTATGTGGTCGGTACCTGGTGTCCATTCGGCTGGCTGAATCCGGGTGATTGGTGTAATAAAACACTCGCCCAATGGATCAGTGATGGACTGGCATCGCTGTTAGGTTCTGACGGTACTGGCGGTCAGGTGGTGGCAGACACCGATGGGGATGGTGCTTTTGACGTGATTGTAAGAGATTACAACACCTTCCCGGAACAATCGCTGGTTTCAAGTCCAGTTCCGAACAATATGAGCAAGGAAGGGGGCTCCATCACGGTCCGCCACGTAGTGGGCTGGCCGTATAAAGCAGAATCGGTTTGTGGAAATGCAACAGTTAATTCCTTAAATCTGCTGGATCTATTATCCCCTTTCATTGACCTGATACCGGTTGCAGGCCCGATCATTAACGGGGTCATAGCCGGTTTAGGATGTGATATCCCGCTGGTATTTACAGATCATAAAGACGTGACGATCAACGTCTTGAATACTTCACCCCCTGATTTTCTCAACTGTCCACCCAACGGATATGTCTTTACAGAGGACGCAAGTTGCCAGACGGCGGTGAACTGGTCGATCCCAATGGCAGAAGATGCTTGCCTGGGTGGTACCCTTGATTATAAAGGTAGAACGGTTGCTACAGATGCTACTAACTTCCCGGGCACCCCGGATCCTGTAGTGGTTGTGGATGGTTCCGGCATCTATCAGACCGCTGGCCCTATTCCCGGGTCCATCCTGTCCACTTCACCGGGTATGTACACGGTGACCTATACTGCTTATAACTGCAATGCCAACTTTTCCACCTGTACCTTCCCGGTTCTTGTAACCGCAGGTCAGCCTGAATTGGCTTGTCCAAATAATATGACCGTTTATACGGCGGTTGATTCTTGTGTGGCCGTGGTAACCGGCCTTTCTCCAACTTCCGGCGAAGGTTGCGCAACCGTCATTAATTACAGCGTGGACTATCCTGCCGTTCCTGGGTTTAATGACTTCTCTGTAGTTACTGATTATTCTACCAGCGCTCCGGATACCCGTGGCACGCACAATGACGTTAGCGGCAGGACTTTCCCGCTCGGCACTACGACCGTGACTTACACCATGCTCGTTGACCTCAATGGAGATGGAGATGCCACGGATCCTGGCGAAAGCACCACTTGCAGCTTTACCGTTACAGTGGTTGACAATCAAAAGCCGGAAGCTGTTTGTATCGATCAGGAAGTGCAGTTGGGCGTAGATGGCACCGCAACGGTGTATGCTACTGCAGCCGGGGGCACCCCATTCATGGATGGTGGCTCTACCGACAATTGTGATCCAAATCCAACGATCGAGATTCAGAAACCTGGAGGCACCTATGCTTCTTCCCTGACCTTCGACTGTACAGAGGTTGGCAATAATTTCATCAACCTGAAAGTCTATGATGCTGCAGGCAATGTATCTAACTGTATTGCCCGCCTGAATGTCATTGACTACCTGAACGGAGTGAATCTGACCCTGGCTCCACCAGAACTTTGTCTGGAAGCCAACAACCCTTCACAGTTTGACTTCTCGAATTACCTGAATATCACGCTGGAAAATGGCCAGTCGATCACCCATGCACAGGCCCCTGCATTCCTGGGTGGCACGCAGGGATACTTCGGGATTACCTTCTTCTCAAATCCTGGCAGTGGAACCCCGGGTTCAATCACCCATGATGGAGTTTATACCCCAGGCACCGGCACCGGTTTTGTAACCGTTTCCTATATCCTGATTCCTGGAAACAACCCTCCTCCACAGGGGAACAACACCTATAATGGATGCTACAAAATCGAGCACGCTACTTTCGAACTCCGCCAGCCACTCGACATGGCTTCTCCTGAATGCGAATGTGTGCAGCAAGATGAGCGCGTCGTAGATCTCGGCGTGATCTCCGGTGGTTTGGAACCTTACACCATCCAATACGCAGGTGTACGCCTTGACGTGGATGGAGATGGTATTGATGAAGATGCAGACGGTGAATACACCTATGATGTAGCAAATGGCTACAATATCGACGACTTCCAGCAAGATCTGGGCGAGTTGCGCGTTGTGTACACAACGGCGGTGTGGTCATTTACCGTAGTAGATGCTCGCGGTTGCGAACTCTTCCGCTCCGGTTCTTGCGACAATGACGACCTGACAGAAGGTCCAATGATCACTTGTCCTCCATCCAACAATACCCTGACCACAGAGCCTTTCCTTTGCGAAAGCCAATACGACTGGACACACCCACTGCCTACAGACAACTGTGGCGTGATTCTGTATGACTACCGGATTGAAAATCCTGACGGAACCATCGTAGGACCCTACAACCTGAACGCCCTGTTGAATACGGCTCCAGGTGCTCCGCTGCCAGCTTTCTTCAACGCTACTTATGAGTTTGAACTGGGTGTTTCTATCATTACGTACTATGCAGAAGACGCGCAGGGTAATTTCGTTACCTGCTCCTTCCAGATCACCGTACGGGACGACGATCCACCTTACTTCATCAATTGCCCATATCCACCGGTAGTGCAGAATGCAGAATTCATGCACTGCGATGCCTATGTTGATTTTGCACTGCCTTTGGCTGCAGACAATTGTGATATGCCAATTGTTACCCAGATAGATAATACCGGTCTTTCTACCGGCAGCCGTTTCCCGGTGGGTACCACCATCATGTACTGGGAAGCAAAAGACCTGTCGGACAACCGCGATACCTGTCAGGTAAAAGTGATTGTGAACGATTATTGGCAGGATCCGATCCTGTCTTGTCCGGCCAATGTCCTGCAAGACAATGACCCATGGCTCTGCGGAGCCGTGGTGAACAACATTGCACCAACGGTAGATGGCCCATGTAAAAACAACTACGGCGTAACCTATACCATCTATGGCGACGCTGCCCTCACGCAGGTTAAACACTGCGGAGTGACGGACGCCAGCGGTGATTTCTTTGATGTTGGCGATTCCTGGGTGAAATACACCGTCCAGAACCAGCCTTTGCTGCTGATCACAGAAGTGACGCAGTCGGGTGGAGTGGACCGCTTGGAGATCTCAAACCTCGGCCCGGCTGATATTGATATCTCCTGCCTGTTGATCGATCGTGTTTCTTCCAATGTTGCTGCTAATCAGACCATTGGACCAGTCACACTGCTGCCATCCCTGGCGCCCAGCATGTTGAATGTTGGTGAAACCCGGGTATTCGACTTTACCTTCAACGGCGCAGCAAACATGCCTGCCTGCTATACAATCTCTTACATGGGTACGGTATTTGACCAGGTAGCAACCAATGGTTATGCTGGCTGTAATGGATTCAGCGGAGCACTGAACGGTGGCGATGTCATCCGGAAGTGTGAAGATGATACGAATACAGCGGCTGACTGGGTGGTAGCTGAAAATTGCTACCCGCTCACCATCGGCGCAATCAATCCGGATCTGGAAGTAATGCCGGATAATGGCACCAAAACATCCCTTCAGTCTATCCTGCCGAATAAGGTGTCTTGCACCTTCAAGGTGACGATCAAGGACGTTGAAGATCCATTCTGCGGTAAACTGACCACGACTACAACGTATAGCGGTCCTGCTATCCCGAATATCAGCGCAGCTACCTGCAACCGTTCCACCATCACGATCCCTGCAGGAAACTGCATCATCGGGGATATCGTATTCAACCGAACTGGTACCGCAACACCTGCGAACTCGACCATGACCCTGATCAGCCCGAAAGGCATCAAGGTGGTGATCACCGAGATCCCGGATGATTCTCTGGCCACCCTCTTTGCTCAAAAAGCAGAAGGCGTTTGGACCCTGGATATCGTTCCAAATCCTGGCCAGTCACCAACCATCACCGGCTGGTCGCTGACCATCAACTGTATCGCGCCGTTTGACCTGCCAAATCAGGTATTGCCAAACCAGCCTGGTCAGTGCGGTGCTCCATTTACCTGGATCCACCCATACTTCCTCGACAACTGCTTTAAAGGGACCATTTCTGTAACCTACACCACCAACGACGCAGCATGTGTGCCTCAGGGCGGGTTGTTGCTCGGAAACCTGGTCAAAGGAGGATACTCCAATACCCAGTTCTTCTGTGTAGGTACCACTCTGGTTACATACACCTTGACGGATATGGCAGGCAATGTTTCTACTTGCGGCTTCTCTGTCACGGTGAATGATGTTGAAAAACCAACCCTGGTTTGTCCGCAGCAAATTTTTGTCAACCTGAACGGCGGTGAATGTGGTGCATTCGTGCAGTACGCACCTGCTTTTGCAGCAGATAACTGTGCGGTAGTGGACACTGTGATGACCCCTCCTTCCGGTTCCTGGTTCGAGATCGGCGATCACCTGGTTACCATTGTGATCTTTGATGCAGCAGGCAACAGCCGGACTTGCACGTTTACTGTAAGTGTAATTGAGTATGTTCCTACCGATTTCAATCTGATCTGTAATGACCTCAGCCACGTATCCATTGATGCAAGCTGCGTGTTCGTTCTGAATGCAGATGGCGCTCTGGAAGGAAATAACTACCACTGTTACGACGACTATATCATTACGGTTAAAAACCAGGCAAATCTGCCGGTTTCAAATATATTTGGTTCTGCAGATATTGGTAAAACATTCACAGTCACCGTATTGGATCCGGAAACCGGAAACTCTTGCTGGTCGCTCCTGAAGATAGAAGATAAACTGGTGCCTGCCCTGACTTGCCCGGTTGATATCTCCATTGCTTGCAGCGAATCAACTTCTGTAGCACATACCGGCAATGTAGTGGTGCAGGATTGCAGCAATTACACCACGGTAATTGACGATGAATATCTGGACTTCGGTCAGTGCAACGACCCACGCGGACAGATCGTACGCAGCTGGATCGTTACAGATGTTTGGGGAAATCAGTCGGCTTGTTCGCAAACCATCACCATCACACCTTTCGACCTCCAGGATGTTGTATTCCCGGTTGATTTGACGGTGGATTGTGAATCTGCTTACCTCAACAACAACGCAACTTCTCCGGATGTGACCGGTCGCCCAAGCATCAATGGGTTCCCAATCGGGGTAGGCGGTCTTTGCACCGCTTCTATCAGCTACAGCGATGAGAGATTTGATATTTGCCCAGGCAGTTATGAGATCCTGAGAACCTGGAAAGTGCGTAATACCTGCTTCCCGGTTGCCAGCGATAACCCGATCGCCAGAGTACAGGTCATCACGGTTTCTGACTTCAATGGTCCGCAATTCGTTTGCCCACCAGCAGTTACGGTGAATACCAACCCATTCCAATGTTGTGCAACAGCGGCCCTGCCTAGCATGATCGTTTCGGAAGGCTGCTCCGGTATCATTGATCTGGAAGCCAAAGTGACGGGCAATAACCCGGCGAATGGCAACCTGATCACGTTTACCGTGCCTGGCCATTTGGCTGACTTCCCTGGAAACAACTTCTGGAATCCGGATACCCTTGCGGTATTCGATTATACCCAGTGCCTGCCGCTTGGCAACTACGACGTTCGTTACAAGGCTACCGACAATTGTGGTAATACTTCTTACTGCAACTTCACCTTGACCGTAGCGGACCAGGTTCCACCGGCAGTGTCCTGTGATCAGTTCACCCAAGTGGCCCTCACCAACAACGGGGAGGCCATCGTGAATGCGACCACCTTTGATGATGGCACCACGGATAACTGCTGTCTCGACCGTCTGGAAGTAAGCCGGATGAATGCAAACAGCTGTTCCGGTACTTCCTTTGGAACCACCGTCAAATTCTGCTGCTCCGACATCGGCGACACCGTACTGGTGGTCTTCCGTGCCTGGGATTGCCACAATAACTACAACGACTGCATGGTGTCTGTGTTGGTAGAAGATAAGATCAAACCAAACTGCCAGGCGCCAGCACAAGTGAATGTGAACTGCGAAAACTTTGACCCAAGTCTCTGGGCTTATGGCAAAGCAGACGTGAACGACAACTGCTGCCTCGACACCTCGAAAGTATATCTGGGCCAGATCGGTTTGACACACAGCGTGAACTACGCGTTGTTCGACACCGTATGTAACAAAGGAACCATTACCCGTACGTTCCGCGCCTTCGACTGTGCAGGCAATTCCAGCCAGTGCACCCAGCGCGTGATCGTGACCTACGAACAGGACTACTTTGTGAAGTTCCCGAACGACGTGATCGTGACGGTATGTGATGGCACCGGAGTTTATGGCGAGCCTATTTTCTTCGGCGAGGACTGTGAATTGTTGGGTGTAACCTTCTCTGATGAGATCTTTACGGTCGTTCCGGATGCTTGCTTCAAGCTGGAGCGCACCTGGAAGATCATCAACTGGTGCACCTTCGATCCAAATCAGCCCTTCATTCAGGTTCCTAACCCGAACCCGAACCCGATCTCCAACGCAGCACAGAACCTGCCTGGACCAACCGTATCTGCTTGCGGAACAATCGCTCCATGGGCTCCAACGGTGGTGAAGATCAACCCGACGGACCCGACCGCTACGAACTACTGCACGTTCTACAACAAGAATGCAAATGGTTACGAGTACAAGCAGATCATCAAGATCATCGACGGCCAGGCGCCAACGGCAACCTATGTGGTGCCGGATTGCAACAACCAGAACTGGCTCACTCCAAACAGCGCGAGCTTGTGGAACGAGTCCTACTGGTGGCAAAACAGTATGCAGACCCACGACCTGTGTGAGGAGCCAACGGATCTTTGCATCACGGCCACGGACGCATGTTCCGGTTTGAATGTGAACATTGAATACCTGTTATTCCTCGACCTCGACGGCGACGGCACCATGGAAACGGTAATAAACTCCGTGAACACTGGTCTTGCCGGTTTGGGCTGGAACAACGTACTCTACAACAACCTGAATACGCCAAACTTCGGCGGTGGCACCCCGCGCGCCTTTGATGAGCGCGCAGTTCCGGGCAACCAGAAGTACGGCTTCTCGATCCAGGAAACAATTTTGGGCAACAACAAAACGGCTTGTGTACGCTGGAACACCCAGCAGTCGCAGAACAACTTTGTGGTGCCTGAACTGCCACACGGAACGCACAAGATCAAGTGGTTTGTGACCGACGGTTGCGGCAACAACTCAGAATACGAGTACACCTTCACCGTGAAGGATTGCAAAGCGCCGACGGTGGTTTGCCTGAACGGTCTTTCGGTGAACATCATGCCAACCGGTATGATCACCTTGTGGGCAAGCGACTTCCTGCAATACACGGAAGACAACTGCACTCCGGAAGATCAGATCAAAATTGGCATCCGCAAGTGTGGCACCGGAACCGGTTTCCCAATTGATGCCAACGGCAACCCGATCACCAACGTGACCTTCACCTGTGCAGAACTTGGCACCCAGTGTGTTGAGTTGTGGGCCATCGATGCTGCCGGCAATGCCGACTACTGCGAGACCTACGTGATCGTACAGGACAACCTGGCGGTATGTACTCCAGGCGACCATGTGAATGTAGCCGGCACTCTGAAAACAGAAGCGACGGACGGTGTGGAAGAAGCCATTGTGAACATCAATGGTACCAGTTCCTTCACCCCACCATATTCATACTTCGATCTTACGAACACAGACGGTATATACCAGGTACTGAACAATGTGCCTTTGGATGCGACCTTCACGATCGCACCGGAGAAAGACGACAACCCGCTCAATGGCGTAACCACCTATGACCTGGTGCTGATCTCGAAGCATATTCTTGGTCTGGAGCCATTGAACTCTCCGTACAAGATGATCGCTGCGGATGCGAACAAGTCCGGCTCGATCACTACTTTCGACATTGTGGAACTCCGCAAGTTGATCCTGGGTCTGTACACCGAACTGCCGAACAACACCTCCTGGCGCTTTGTGGATAAGGCGTTTGCATTCCCGAATGCAAACAACCCATTCCAGACGGCCTTCCCGGAAATGATCTCGGTAGCCAACGCGATGACCCACCAGTGGGATGAAGACTTCGCTGGTATCAAGATCGGTGACGTGAACGGTACGGCTGTTGCCAACACACTCATGCTGGCAGAGGATCGTACCGTAGGCACGGCCATCTTCGATGTCAACGACCGCGAAGTAAAAGCGGGCGAGACCTTCGAGCTGACCTTTAAAGCAGCTCAATCCTTGAAAGGCTTCCAGTTCACGATGACGCTGAATGGTTTAGAAGCGGTAGGGATCACAGAATCGGATCGTGTGACCGCCTCCAACTTCGGGATGATCTTTGGCGACAAAGTGACGGTTTCTATTGATGGAGCACAGGAGTTCACGCTGCGCTTCCTAGCTACTAAATCAGGCAAGTTGAGCCAGATGCTGGGTGTTTCGGGTGCAATTACCCGGGCTGAAGCGTATTTACCCGCCGAAGCTTTACCCGCCGAAGCTTTACCCGCCGAAGCCTTGGCGCAGGAGGGAGCGAAGGAGGGTAGTGTCCAACGTATGAACGTTGCCTTCCGTTTTGGTGGCAAAACAATTGCCGGCGTTGGCTTTGAATTGTACCAGAACCAGCCGAACCCATTCCTCAGCAAGACAAGCATTGGATTCTACCTGCCGGAGGCAGCAGAAGCTACATTGTCTATCTTTGATGAAGCAGGCCGCCTGGTGTACCAACAGAAAGGCCAGTTTGCCAAAGGCGAGAACTCGGTAATGTTAGACCGTGCGTTGATCAACACCACGGGTATGTTGTACTACAAGCTGGAAACAGCGACAGACAACGCGACGAAGAAGATGATTCAGGCGAAGTAAAGTTAGTCTGAACCTCTAGGATAAGCACAGCCCCGGTCCGTTTATACGGCGCCGGGGCTGTTGTTGTTTAGGGGGGAATCAACCGCTACAACAGTTGCCTTGCCCTTCAGGATTTGCCCGGCCCTTCAGGAGTTGGAGGCCGTCTCAGAAGTAAAAAGTGAGGCCGCTTTTTGCAATTCACCCACTTCTATTTACTTCCAAACGTCCCTTGTCCTCCTGAGCGTAGCGA
>Ga0075012_10004500_pt1 | contig 12949 bp, 9 predicted proteins | sample All_14_2_FD_71474 | JGI IMG/M metagenome (GOLD analysis project Ga0075012, IMG submission 71474) | Freshwater microbial communities in response to fracking from Pennsylvania, USA - Allegheny Zone_MetaG_DW_15 | ecosystem: Environmental > Aquatic > Deep subsurface > Groundwater > Drilled...
GTCGAGATCGCGGGTCCTGATCGCCGTGGCCGCCTTGCGGACGCGGTCCTCGGCCATGGCGCTCATCTTGAGGACCATCTTGTTGAGCTTGATCAGCGCGTGATGAAAGGTGAAATGGGTAGTCATCGATCGTCGTTCCTGTGTGAGGTCGAGGTTGTGTCCGGGTCGGGGGCCGTCGTTGCTGTTGGAGACAAGGTAAAGGCCTTATGTTTCGTTACGGTCAGGACTCTGTTAGAATATGGTTAGGGGGTCGATTGCGCTTGCGGGCAGGGGGGGAAATGCAGCACATTTGGAGACGCACGGTAGAGAGACCGCTACCGGGACGGGCCGCCGTCCGCCGTCGCGGTGCTGCTCCCGGCCGGGCTGCGCACCCCGCGGGGAGGCGGGGCAAGGAAGGAATGATAAGCGAGGAATATTCAGGACCATGGCCAAACCGCATGTTCTCGTCGTTGAAGACGATGCCGATATCCAGCAGCTGGTGAGTTACAACCTGATCAAGGCCGGTTTCCACGTGACCTGCGCCGATTCCGGCGAGGAGGCGTTGGCCGGCCTGGAGCGGGAGGAGGTCGACTGCATCCTGCTCGACCTGATGCTGCCGGGCCTGAGCGGCATCGAGGTCTGCGCCGCCGTCAGGAAGAGCGGGTCGCCGACCCGGGCGGCGGTGCCGATACTGATGCTGACCGCCAAGGGCGAGGAGGAGGATGTGGTCGCCGGGCTCGAGGTCGGCGCCGATGACTATATCACCAAGCCGTTCAGCCCCAAGGTGCTCGTCGCCCGGGTCAAGGCGGTTCTCCGACGCGGCCGGGCACAGGAAGGGGGGAGCGAACGGCACATCATCGTCACCGGGGCCGGCATCGAGATCGACCAGGGCCGGCATGAAGTCCGCCTCGATGGTGAGTTGCTGTCCCTGACGATGACCGAGTTCGGCATCCTCGCACTGCTGGCGGCGAAACCGGGTTGGGTGTTCAGCCGCCAGCAGATCATCGATGCCGTCCGCGGCTATGAATTCCTGATCACTCCGAGGGCCATCGACGTTCAGATCTACGGCCTGCGCAAAAAGCTCGGCGAGGCCGGCGACAGCATCGAGACCGTCCGCGGTATCGGCTATCGGTTCAAGTCAACGCGGGGCGGGGACCAATGAGATGAGACAGAAAAAACTCGTATGGCATATATTCCCGTCCTTCCTGGCGGCCATCCTGCTGTGCATCGCGGCCGTCACCTGGTATGCCTCCGCCAGCATCCAGGATTTTTTTCTCGCCCATGTCGAGGCCGATCTGATCGCCCGGGCCGGGTTGATACGGGCGCGGGTCGAACGGCTGCTCGCCGCCCCGTCGGAGCTCCGGTCATTCTGTGTCCAGGTCGGGCGCGAGTCGAAGACCAGGATCACCGTCATCTCCTCCGACGGCAGCGTCCTCGCCGATTCCACCGAGCGACCGGAATCGATGGAAAATCACCTGACGCGGCCGGAGATAGTCACGGCCTTGGCCGGCGGCCACGGGCAATCGCTGCGCTTCAGCAGGACCCTCAACGAGTCGATGCTCTATGCCGCCATTCCCATCCGCCATGCCGACGCCGCTGACGCATCCACGGTTTATGCCGTGCTGCGCCTGGCGGTGCCGGTGACCGCCATCGATCGCGCCCTGGCCGAAATCCAGATGCGGATCGGCATCGGCTCGATCGTCGTCATCGCCGTCGCCGGCCTGCTCGTCCTCCTCCTCGCCCGCCGCATCAGCCGGCCCTTCGAGGGAATGAAGCAAAATGCCGAGAACTTCGCCCGGGGGGATTTCAGCCGCAAGATGCTGATGTCCCTGGCCGACGCGGTCCCGCTCGAGGTGGCTTCCCTCGCCGCGTCGATGGATCGGATGGCGGAGATGCTCGACGACAAGATCACGGCGATCGAGACCCATCGGAAACAGCTCGATACCGTTTTTTCCAGCATGATCGAAGCGGTCATCGCGATCGACAAGGACGAGCGGGTGATCGGCATCAATGCCGCCGCCGGCCGCCTGCTCGGCGTCGAGGCCGGGGCGGCGCCCGGCAAGTACCTGCAGGTGGTGGTCCGCAACATCGAACTGCAGGTCCAGATCGGCCGGGTATTGTCCACCGGCGAACCGGTGGAGAACGAGATCGTCTTTCGCGACCGGGAGGGGGAAAAGCTGCTGCAGGTCCGCATCGTCAGCCTGCATGACGGCCGGGCGCAGGAGGTCGGGGCGCTGGCGGTGATCAACGACGTCACCAAACTGCGGCGGCTCGAGACCATCCGCCGCGATTTTGTCGCCAACGTCTCGCACGAATTGCGGACGCCGATCACCTCGATCCGCGGCTATGTCGAGACCCTGCTCGATGGGGCCCTCGATAACCGGGAGGTCGCGATCTCGTTCCTGCAGACCGTGTTGCGCCAGTCCGAGCGGCTGAACGCGATCATCGACGACCTGCTGGCCCTGTCGAGGATCGAGCAGGGGGCGAGAGCCGGCGGGATAGAACTCCGGGAGGGACCGCTCGCCATGGTCCTCGAGGCCGCGGTCGAGACCTGCCGGATCGAGGCCGAGAGGGCCGGCGTCGGCATCGTCGTCGATTGTCCGGAGGGTATCCTGGCGCCGATGAACGACACCCTGCTCGAACAGGCGATCGTCAACCTGGTGGTCAACGCCGTCAGGTACAGCCGCAGCGGCGACGTCGTCACGGTCGCCGCCGCCCTGGGCGCAGGTGAAGGCGGGACTCCGCAGGTGACGATCTCGGTCCGGGATACCGGCTGCGGCATCGCCCCGCAGCATCTGCCGCGGCTGTTCGAGCGCTTCTACCGCAGCGATCAGGCACGGAGCCGGGCGGAGGGCGGAACCGGCCTCGGCCTGGCCATCGTCAAGCATATCGTCCAGGCCCATGGCGGCAGAATCGATGTCCGCAGCCAGGAAGGGGTCGGGTCCGAGTTCATCATCACCCTGGAGGGCAGAAAGGCCTGATCCCCTTGCACCATCACGAGTCGGCCCCGGGGTTCCTGCCGCCGCCCGGTGATCATGGCGCGGCTTGCGCCGACGTCTGCTTTCATCCCGCTTTGGTCGCCCGTTGCCGGCGGCCATCCGTGCCTGCGCCCTGTCCGCGCTCCTGCGCCTGCACGGGTGAAAGAAAAATCCGATAATTCACATTTGTCTTTATTTTTCCCGTAATATCTGGACAATTGTTGTATCGTATTGTCGCCGCTATCCCGACAAAGGGCGGCTCTCAATCCCTTGCCGTCACCTGCTGCGGGCGTTCGGCGGGATCGAGATTGAATGACGCCGGCAGCAGCACGTGCGACGATATGTCCCTGGTGGTGGGGCGATTCAAGGTAGCAACCATGATATGCGAGAATAATCTCCTGTGGTCCGTCGCCGGCGAGGCGCCGGTCGTTCATCTGGGAGTGCCGGCATGAGCGGAGCGGAAAAGCTGCTGGTGTTTGCACTGGCCGGTCTGCAGTGTGCGCTGGAGATTTCGAAAATCGAGCGAATAGTGCCGGCCGTGGCAATCAGCCCGGTGCCGCAGGCCCCGGCGATCGTCCTGGGCCTGGTCAACGTGCAGGGCCGGATCCTGCCGGTGTTGAATATCCGCCGGTTGTTCCGCCTGCCGGCGATCGAGACGTCCCCTGCGGATCGGATGGTGATTGCCCGTACGGCGAATCGTCCGGTCGTCATGGTCGTTGACGACGTCCTCGGGGTGCAGGAATTCGATGAAGAGGATATTGTCACGCCGGATCAGGTCTATCCCGGTATTGAATATCTCGATGGGGTCACCGGGATTGGCGCAGGGATAATCTATATTTACGATCTCGACAGCTTCCTCTCCTCGGAAGAGGATGCCGAGATCGAGCGATTGCTGGCGGCCGGCATGCCGATGCCGGATGACCAGAAAGCCTGAACGTGTGCACAACCTGACCTCTCACACAAGCGGTGCGGCAGGATTGCGGTCCTCCCTGCTGGCACAACTCAGCGGGTTTGTTGAAACCCGCCTGGGCCTGCATTTCCCCCCCGAACGCCGGGTTGATCTGGAAAGAGGGGTCGGCTCCGCCGCCGGTGAATTCGGCTTCAGTACGATCGAGGCATGCATCGAGTGGCTGTTGTCCTCAGCCCTGTCGCGTCGTCAGATCGAAACCCTGGCCAGCCACCTCACCGTCGGCGAAACCTATTTTTTCCGCGATCGCCGGGTCTTCGACATCCTCGAAACCCAGGTGCTGCCCGCCATCATCGACTCGCGCCGGGGCCGCGACCAGCATCTCAGGATCTGGAGCGCCGCCTGCTCCTCCGGTGAAGAACCGTACTCGGTCGCCATGCTGCTCACCAGGATGATTGCGAACTTGAAGGAGTGGAATATTTCCATCCTGGCAACGGATATCTCCCCTTTGTCCCTGAAAAAGGCGGGCGAAGGGGTCTACGGCGAGTGGTCATTCCGCGAGACGCCGCGGTGGGTCAAGGAGGGCTGTTTCAAGCAACGGGCAAACAAATTTGAGATCAACCCTCAAGTCAAGCGGATGGTCACCTTTTCCTGCCTCAATCTCGCCGAAGATCCCTACCCCGCGATCATCAATGCCACCAACGCGATGGATATCATCTTCTGCCGCAACGTGTTGATCTATTTTTCGCGTGACCGTGCCGATGCGGTGATTTCCAACCTCTCCCGCTGCCTGGTCGACGGCGGCTGGCTCGTGGTCAGCCCCGTCGAGGTCCCCGGCACCACCGCGCCGCCGCTCCTCCATCCGGTCCGTTTTCCGGGGGCCGTGCTCTACCGCAAGGGGGCGATGGCGGAGGACGTCATCCCGCGACCGCTGACGCTGCCGGTGCCGGCGACGGCGATGCCGATAACCGCGGTCGCCGGCAAAACCGGGAAGCCCCCCGCGACCGCTCGGGTGGCCCGGCCGCAACAGAAGCCGCAGGTTCCGGTCCCTGCCCAGGGTCCGGCCGCCGGCGATGGCGGCCAATCGCCGCAGCAGGCGAGACGGCTGGCCGACCAGGGCAAGCTGGCGGAGGCGCTGGCGGTATGCGAGGCGGTGATACCGGCCGACAAACTCAACCCGGCATTGTACTATCTCCAGGCGACCATTCTGCAGGAGATGGGGAGAACGGACGAGGCCGTGGTCGTGCTGCAGCGGGCGCTGTATATCGACCAGGAGTTTGCGATCGCCCATTTTGCCCTGGGGCATCTGCTGCAGGGCCAGGGCCGGCACAGGGAAGCGGGCAAACACCTGGCCAAGGCGTGTTCGCTGCTGCAGGCGTTTGGCCACGACGAGGTGCCGCCGGAGGCCGAAGGAATGAGTGCCGGCAGATTGATCGAACTGATCCAGGCGATGCAGAGTCTCGAAGATCGGGGGTGAATGAATGGGTACGGGGAGGTTTGACTGGGACGAGATCCATCGCAAGATCGATGCGGTGGGGGTGGCGATCGACAGCGGATACGCGCCGACTGAAATAGAGAGGCGGCGGATTCTGCAGCGACGGGCCGCGCAGCTGGCGCACGAGGAGGAAAAGGAGGCGGTGGCCGACACCCTCGAGGTCGTCGAATTCCTGTTGGCGCACGAACATTACGGCATCGAATCGCACCACATCCGCGAGGTCTATCCGCTCCACGACTACACCCCCCTGCCCGGGGTCCCGGCCTTTGTCCTCGGCCTGATCAATGTGCGGGGGCGGATCCTTTCGGTCGTCGACCTGAAGAAATTCTTTGATTTGCCCGCCAGGGGGATCAGTGATCTCAACAAGGTCATCATCATCGGCAACGAGACGATGGAGTTCGGCATCCTGGCCGATGCGATACTCGGGGTGCAGGCCATCGCGGTCAGCGCCATCGGCCCTCCCCCGCCCACCCTCACCGGCATCCGGGAGGAGTTCCTGCACGGGGTGACCGGGGAGCGGCTGGTAATCCTTGATGCTGCCCGGATACTGGCCGACGGAAAAATCATGGTCCATCAAGATATATGAGTACAGGGAGAAGATATGAAATGGTTTGTTGATCTGGCGACACGCACAAAACTTTTTCTCAGTTTCGGTCTGATGATCGTGTTCATGCTGGTGGTGATCGCCGTGGCCTACCTCGGCTTGACCGCGGTCCATCGGTCGCAGGAGAGCCTGTTCCAAGACGATTTTCTGCCCTCGATCGAACTGCTCAAGTTGCGGTCGTCGCAGAATCGGGCCCATGCCCAGCTCCTCGAGATGATGATGACGAGGGACCGTGCCCGGCAGCAGGAACTCGAAAGGGATATCGTCACCAGGACCAGGGAGGTGGATGAGGGGCTCAAGCTGGTCGCGGCATCGTTGCAGGGCCGCCCTCGGGAGCTGCAGAAATTCGATGAACTGGTTGCTGCCCTGGCGGACTACCGGAGGGTGAGAGACCAGCAGATTGCCTTGATATATGAGGATAAATCGCTCGAGGCGCAAAATCTCGACGCCACGGTGCAGGACAAAATGTACAACCGGGTGCGGACACTGGCCGTCGATCTGGGAAACTCCGCCATCGTCCAGGCCAAGGAGCGTGTCGCCGCCGAGAACGCCCGGGCAAAGCGGTTGTCACAGACCTTTATCGGCATCAGCATCCTCGTCTTTGCCCTCAGTGTGGTTGTCGCCCTGTATCTGAGCCGGATCATCGCTCAGCCGCTGCGGGAGATCACGATCGCGGCGGATCGGATCGCCTCCGGGGATCTCGAGGTGGCGATCCGGGGCAACGACAGGCAGGACGAGGTGGGGAGCCTGACCAAGACGTTCGCTACGATGGTCCGTTACCTGCAGGAGATGGCGGCGATCTCCCGTCATATCGCCGTAGGTGATCTGACGGTGACGGTTAAGCCCGTTTCGGACCGGGATGTTCTGGGGAATGCCTTTGTCGATATGACCGGCTATCTCCGGGAGATGGCGGCCGTGGCCAAACAGATCTCGGAAGGCGATCTGACGGTACCGGTAAAGCCCGAATCGGACAGGGACATCCTGCGCAATGCCTTCGCCAGTATGCTTACCATCCGTCGCCGGATAACCAAGGACCTCAGCGACGGTATCAACGTCCTGGCGTCGTCGGCGAGCGAGATCCTGGCCTCGACGACCCAGATCGCCGCCGGGATGTCGGAGACGGCGGCATCAGTGACCGAGACGACGGCGACGGTGGAACAGATCAAGCAGACGGCGCTGCTGTCCTCGAAGAAATCGCGGGGGGTGTCGGAGAACGCCCAGAATTCGGCGCAGGTCGCCGAACAGGGCAAGGCGACGGTCTCCGAGACGATCGACGGCATCAACCATATCAAGGAGTTGATGGAGACCGTCGCCGAGAGCGTCGTCATGCTGAGCGAGCAGACCCAGGCCATCGGTGAGATCATAACGGTGGTCACCGATCTGGCGCAGCAGTCGAATCTCCTGGCGGTGAACGCGGCGATCGAGGCCTCGAAGGCCGGCGAACACGGCAAGGGGTTTGCGGTCGTGGCCCAGGAGATCAAGAGCCTGGCGGATCAATCGAAACAGGCGACGGAACAGGTGCGGAAAATTCTCGGCGATATCCAGAAGGCGACCGGCCGATCGGTGCTGGCGGCGGAGCAGGTGAGCAAGGCGGTGGAAGGAGGGGTGAAGCAGACGGCCGAGTCCGGGGAATCGATCCGGAAACTGGCGGAGAGCATCGGCGAGGCGGCTCAGGCGGCGGAGCAGATCGCGGTATCCAGCCAGCAGCAGCTGGCCGGCATGGAGCAGGTGGCGATCGCGATGGAAAATATCAAACAGGCAACCCATCAGAATGTCCTGGGGACCAAACAGGCCGAGCAGGCCGCCCATACGTTGAACGACCTTGGACAAAAGCTCCAGGAGATGGTGTCACGCACCAAGATATGATGGCGGCAGGGCGAGGCATGAAGCAGGAGAGGGATCCAACATGGTGACCGGAGACGCCGAGTTTTTAGAACGATTGCTTGCCATGTTTAGGATCGAGGCCCGGGAACATCTCAATGTCATATCCGCCGAACTCGCCCGATTGGAGAAAGGTGATTCGCGGGATCAGGCGGGAAGTATTGAGACGATGTACCGGGAAACCCACACCCTCAAGGGAGCGGCCCGATCGGTGAACCTGGCCGATATCGTGTCCCTCTGCCAGGCCGTGGAAAGTGTCTTTTCGGCGCTGAAGAACGACCGCATGGCGCTGTCGCCGCAGGCGGCCGACCTGCTCCAGCAAACGGTCGATTACTGTTTCCGGCTGGTCGATGGCAGGGAGCCGCCGGCCGCCGCGACCGCGCATGTCAACGACCTCGTCCGGCGACTTGACGGCCTGATCCCGGTGCCGGGGCCCACAGCCGCGGCCATGGACCAGGGTCCGCCGGGCGGCTCGCCGGACCCGACGATCGCCGGGACGGAGAGGGCGGTGTCCCGCGATCAGACGGCGGTTGCCGATGAAGCCGAACCGCCGGATCTGGGGTCCGGCGGTGGGTCGGCGGCGTCCCCGGCGGAGACGGTCAGGATTGCCGCTGCCGCGCTCGACGCCCTGCTGCTCCAGGCGGAGGAGATGATCGCGGTCAAGATCGCCACCGCCCAACGCATGGCGGAATTGCAGGAGCTGAAAAAGCAGTTCGATGCCTGGAAAAAAGAGCGGCAACGGGACCTCTCCTTCACGATGCCCCGAACTCGCGTCGCCGCCGGTCAGATCTCGACGGAAAACTTCATCCCCGCCTTCGGCGCCAGGATGATGGCGCTGGTCAGGGCGGCTGAAGACGATCATCGGGTCGCCGCCTCGCTGATCGATACGCTGCTCGACGATATGAAGAAAACATTGATGCTGCCGTTCTCGTCCATGTTCGAGATGTTCCCCCGGCTGGTGCGCGACCTCGCCCGCACGGCGGGGAAAAAGGCGGAGGTGACGATCGATGGCGGCGAAATCGAGATGGACCGACGGATCCTGCAGGAGCTCAAGGACCCACTCGTCCATCTGGTGCGGAACTGCCTCGACCATGGCATCGAACCACCCGCCGAGCGGGAGAAAAAGTACAAACCGGCCTATGGCACCATCAGGATTGAGGTCGCGTCGCGCGACGGCAAGGTGGAGATCGCGGTCGCCGACGACGGGAGAGGGATCGATATCGCCAGCATTGTCTCCGCCGCCGTCAAGCAGGCGATGATCGCACCGGAAGCGGTCGCTGCCCTCGACGATCGGGAGGCGCTGCAACTCCTGTTCCAATCGGGGGTGACGACGAGCCCCCTCATCACCGATCTGTCCGGCCGGGGGTTGGGGCTGGCGATTGTCCGGGAAAAGGTGGAGAAGCTGAACGGCACGGTAACGGTCGATACCAGGCCGGAGGAAGGGACGACCTTCCGCCTGGTCGTGCCGCTGACGCTGGCGACGTATAAGGGCGTCCTCGTCAGGGTGGCGGAACAGCTGTTCGTCCTGCCGGCCACCAATGTCGAGAGGGTGGCGAGGGCCAGGCGGGAGGAGGTGCGGACGGTCGAGAACCGCGAAACGCTGGTGATCGATGGCCGGCCGCTCGCCCTGGTCCGGCTCGGGGCGGTGCTCGGCCTGGAGGCGGCTGCCGCCCGGCAGCCGGTCGACGACCCGTTCGTCCAGGTGACGGTGGTCGGCCTGGCCGAAAAGCGCCTGGCGTTCATGGTCGACGAGATATTGGGTGAACTGGAGGTGCTGGTGAAACCGCTCGGGCGGCAGCTACCCCGAGTCAGACATTTCATGGGGGCGACCGTTTTGGGCAATGGCCGGGTGGTGCCCCTGCTCAATGTTCCGGACCTGCTGAAGTCCGCGGTGAAACAGGGGCCGTCGCTTGGTGTCGTCCCTGCCGTAGCAGCGGCCAAAAGCAACTCCGTCCTGGTGGTGGAGGATTCGATCACGGCCAGAATGCTGATGAAAAACATCCTTGAAGCAGCCGGCTATCAAGTCCAGGCGGTGGTCGACGGGGTCGATGCGCTCGCCGCCCTGCGGAGCCGGGAGTTCGATATCGTGGTTTCCGATGTGGAGATGCCGAGGATTGACGGGTTCGACCTGACCGCCAGAATCCGTGCGGATAAGAAATTTGCCGATCTGCCGGTCGTGCTCGTGACGGCGCTCGAGTCCCGCGAGGACAGGGAGCGCGGGATCGATGTCGGGGCCAGCGCCTACATCGTCAAGAGCAGTTTCGATCAGAGCAACCTGCTGGAAGTCATCGGGAGACTGATATGATCAGGGTCCTTGTCGTCGACGATTCTCCCGTTGCCCGGGAACTGTTGATCCACATCCTCAACTCCGATCCCGGCATAGAGGTCATCGGCTCGGCCGCCAACGGCAGGGAGGCGGTGGAGTTCGTGGCCCGTGACCGGCCGGATCTCATCTCCATGGATATCCATATGCCGGTGATGGACGGGTTCGAGGCGTCGCGGATCATCATGGAAACCCATCCCGTGCCCATCGTCATCGTCACTGCCAGCTACGATATGCGGGAGTTGGAAACCTCGTTCCGGGCGATCGAGAGCGGGGCCCTCACCGTTCTGCAGAAGCCGCAGGGCATCGGCCACCCCGCCCACGACCGGAATGCCAAAAGTCTGATCGCGACCGTCAAGCTGATGTCGGAGATCAAGGTGGTCCGGCGCTGGGTCAGAACGGCCGAACGGCGGCCGCAACCGCAGACGGCGCCGGAGAAGGATTTCGATTTCCGCCCTTTCCCGGTGAAGGTCGTGGCGATCGGGGCGTCGACCGGCGGTCCTCCGGTGATCGAAAAGATACTGGCGGCACTGCCGAAGGATTTTCCCCCTCCCATCCTGATCGTCCAGCATATGGCCGAGGGGTTTATCCGCGGGTTTGCCGAGTGGCTGGGCCAGACATCTTCTCTGCCGGTGCATGTGCCGTTTCATGGCAGCATGACACGCCCCGGCCATGTCTATGTCGCCCCGGACGGCAGCCAGATGAAAATGGATGCGAGCGGCAGGATCTGCTGCACCCGCGACCAGCCGGAAAACGGCCTCCGTCCCTCCGTCTCCTATCTTTTCCGGTCGGTGGCGGAAACGTTCGGCAGGAATGCGGTCGGGGTGCTGCTGACGGGGATGGGGAAGGACGGCTCGGCGGAACTGAAGCTGATGAAGGACAGAGGGGCCATCACCATTGCCCAGGACGAGCAGAGTTCGGCGGTTTACGGCATGCCGGGGGAGGCGGTGAAGCTCAATTCGGCGCGCTACGTGCTGCCCGCCGACCGGATAGCCGGGGTATTGACGGGTATTGTCATGCCCGGGATCAAAAATGAAATCAGGGGCGGGGATAGTGTATGAATACGATGGCGGCAGGAAATCATCTGGACATTCTGATCGTCGAGGACAGCCGGACGCAGGCCGAACATCTGCGCTATATCCTGGAAAAAAAGAACTTTCAGGTCTCGCTGGCGGCCAATGGCGAAGAGGCCCTGCGCTGTCTCGAGACCCGTCTGCCGGATATTGTCGTCACCGATATCGTGATGCCCGAGATGGATGGCTATGAACTCTGCCGGCGGATCCGGGCCGACCGGCGATTGAAGGATCTGCCGGTCATCCTGGTCACCACGCTGTCGGAGCCGACCGACGTCATCAAAGGTCTCGAGGCCGGGGCCAACAACTTCATCACCAAGCCCTACGACGAGAAGTATATCGTTTCCCGCATCGAATACCTCATCGCCAACCGGGAACTGCGCGGGACCGCGCAGGCGGAGACGGGATCGGAGGTCTTCTACTCCGGGCAACGGTATCGGATCGGCGCCGAGCGACTGCAGATCCTGGACCTTCTGCTCTCGACCTACGAGAATGCCTATCACCAGAACCGGGAACTGCTCGTCACGCAGACGAAGCTGCGGGAGTCGCATGAGCGGCTGGAAGAAGAAAAGGCGAAGACCGAGTCGATCATCGCGGCGATCGGCGACGGCATCAGCATACATGATCGAGACATGACGATCCTCTACCAGAACCAGATCCATATTGCGTATTTTGGCGATCATCGGGGACAAAAATGCTACCAGGCCTACGCCGGAATCGCCGCTCCCTGTCAACCCTGTCCGGTGCTGAACGCCTTCGACGACGGCCGGATCCACACCGACGAGATGGTCATGCCCGTCGCCGACGGCACCTCATGCTTCGAGATCACTGCCTCGCCGCTGCGGGATGCGACGGGAGGCATTATCGCCGGCATCATTGTTGCCCGCAATATCGATCGAAGGAAAAAACTGGAACGGGAGCGGGAGGATCTCATCCGTGATCTCCAGGAAGCCCTGGCCAACATCAAGACCTTGAGCGGGCTGTTGCCGATCTGCGCCTCCTGCAAGAAGATCCGTGATGACACAGGGTACTGGAACCAGATCGAAACCTATATCAAGAACCACTCCGATGCGACCTTTACCCATGGTATATGCCCTGAATGCATGAAAAAACTGTACCCGGATGTGTATGAAATCATGCAGGCGAAAAATAACGAGTGACGGTTATGGGTCGATTCCTTCCCCGGCATGATTGGACCGGCGGAAAGGCGGTTTCGAACCTCCGGTAGCTGTTGCCGGTCTGCGCCTCCTGTGCAAGAAGATCCGTGATGACACAGGAAGGGTGGATTGTCTGACGGGGGCGGAGATGGTACACAGACGGGGTGACCCGGTTGCCGGGACGGATGGGGCCGACTCCTTCGCCGATCGCCCCTGTCATGGACATATATAATGAATATACAAGCACTTGTGATCAACGATTTGGGAACTTCCAACACCTTCGATATCCGGTCGTCAGCCAGGAAGCCGGTCATCATGGTGATCGACGGTGATTCCGCCTCCCGCCTGCAGGTACGATGTAACCTTGAAACCAGCGGTTTTACGGTTGTCGACGTCGCCAGTGGCGAGGAAGCGGTTGCATGCTTCAAATCAGACCGGCCGGATCTGGTTCTGCTCGATGTCATCATGCCGGGGATGGATGGGTTCATGACCTGCCAGGCGATCCGCGGCCTGGCGGGCGGCGCGCATACGCCGGTGGTGATGATCACGGCA
>Ga0075012_10004501_pt1 | contig 12949 bp, 10 predicted proteins | sample All_14_2_FD_71474 | JGI IMG/M metagenome (GOLD analysis project Ga0075012, IMG submission 71474) | Freshwater microbial communities in response to fracking from Pennsylvania, USA - Allegheny Zone_MetaG_DW_15 | ecosystem: Environmental > Aquatic > Deep subsurface > Groundwater > Drilled...
TGGTCGCTCAGCACCCGGCTCGTCGTCGCGATCACGGGGCTTCTCGCGGTGCTCGCGCTCGCGATCGGTGCGGTCACCGTCGCGGCCTCGCACGGACAACTCGTCGCGCGCCTCGACCGGGTGCTGCTGACCGCGTCGGAGCGCACGACGGCCGCCGTCAACGGGGATGGTCAGGGGCCGGGCGCCAACGACATCGTCGCGATCCTCCCCGGGCAGGGAGCCGGCGCGGTCGGGCTCGTGAGCGACGGCGGCCGCACCGTGGCCGGATACATCGGCGTGACCGGACAGCAGCAGCCGCTCGACGACACCCAGATCGCCGACCTGCTGGACGTGCCCGCCGACCGCACCCCGCGCACCGTCGATCTCGGGGCGCTCGGCAATTACCGCGTCGTCGCGACCCCCGTTCTCGACTCGGGCGTCGTGCTCAACGGACTGTCGCTCGAGGAGGCCGAGACGACGACCGCGTCGCTCGTGTCGACGATCGCCGCGGTGAGCGGCGGCGCGATCCTCATCGCCCTGCTGCTCGGCACGCTCCTCGTCCGACTCGCCCTCCGGCCGCTCACGCGGGTCGTCGACACGGCGACCCGCGTCTCGGAGCTGCCGCTCGAGTCCGGCGAGGTGACCCTCCACGAACGCGTGCCGGATGCCGACACCGCTCCCGAGACGGAGGTCGGCCGCGTCGGGGCGGCGCTCAACCGCTTGCTCGGCAAAGTCGAGACCTCGCTCACCGCGCGGCACGCGAGTGAGCAGAAGCTGCGCCGCTTCGTCGCCGACGCCTCGCACGAACTGCGCACGCCCCTCGCGTCGATCCGCGGGTACGCCGAACTGGGTCGCCGCGACGCGGCCGAGCTCCCCGCGGACACGGCGCGCTCCCTCGAACGCATCGAGTCCGAGTCGATCCGCATGACGACGCTCGTCGAGGAGATGCTCCTGCTCGCGCGGCTCGATGCCGGGCGCGACCTGCGAGACGAGCCGGTCGCCCTCGGCGCTCTGCTCGTCGAGGCCGTCTCCGACGCGCACGTCGCCGGGCCCGACCACGACTGGCAGCTGGAGCTGCCCGACGTCGACCTCGAGGTGCGCGGCGACGCCGACCGACTGCGGCAGGCGCTCGGCAACCTGCTCGCCAACGCGCGGCTGCATACGCCGCCCGGCACCACGGTGACCGCGACGCTCGCGGCCGGCGCCCCGGACTCTCCGGGAGGCGGAGCGGTGATCACGGTCGCCGACGACGGCCCGGGAATCGATCCCGCCCTCGTTCCGACGCTCTTCGAGCGCTTCACGCGCGGCGACGAGTCGCGGTCGCGGGCAGCCGGCAGCACGGGTCTCGGTCTCGCGATCGTCGCGGCCATCGTCGACGCCCACGGCGGTCACGTCGTCGTCGAGTCGGCGCCGGGGCGCACGGTCTTCCGGGTCGAGCTGCCCACCACCGCCGACGATCCCGAGCCCGCTCACAGCTGAGTCAGAGCGCCCCCCGAGGAGCGCACGGTGGTCTGAACCCATGACCGATTCGACCCGCTCCGCCGCCCGATTCCAGACCTCGGTCGCCCGTCGGGTGATCGGCGCCCTCGCCGGACTCGCGCTCGCCGGAGGGATCGCCGCCGGGCCCGCGGTCGCGGCCGTGGCGGCCACCCGACCGATGAGCGTCGCCCGCGCGACGACGGCCGCCGACTTCCTCGGACTGCTCGACTCCGCTCAGGCGGCGCAGCTCGCGGGCGGGATCCCGAATCTGCCCGGGACGGGGCTGCGCCTCGGCGATCTCACAGCCGAGCAGCGCGCGGCCGCCTACGCGCTTCTGCGCTCGCTCCTGAGCGCGGCGGCCTGGACCCAGCTCGAGGATCTGCTCGCCGCGGACGCCGTGCTCGACGCGGCGGCGGGAGGCGGCTCGGCGTGGGCGGAGGCGGAGTACCGCCTCGCCCTCTTCGGCGACCCGGAGGCCGACTTCGTGCTGCAGTTCTCGACCGCCGATGTCGTGCTGAGCGCCCTCCGCCAGCAGGACACGATCGAGGTGCGGCCGGACCTCGTCGGCTAGTTCGCGCCGAGCGCCCGCCGGCGGGTGCGGGCGACGTCCGCGGCCGCGCGAGCGCGTTCGAGCGCGGCGGTGGCCTCGTCGCGGTCACGGGCGAGGGCGTCGGCCTCACGCTGAGCGGCCGCGAGCGCCTGCCGCGCGGCGCGGAGACGGGTCTCGATCGCGGTGAGCTCCTCGGCCGCCTGGGCGGCCGCTCCGTCGGCGTGCGTGAGCACGGCGTCGGCCCGCGCTCGCGCGCGCACGAGTTCGGCGTCGGAGTCGTCGACGGCCCGCAGGCGCGGCCGCTCGGGCGCGGCGCGCGGCTCCGCCGCGCGCGATCCCGCCGTCGGCACGGCGACGGCCTCGGCGAGATCGACCGGTTCGAAGCCGATCGTCTGCAGGGCCCGGACGAGTCGGCCGCTCCGGATCGCCTCCGCGGCGTCGGGATCGGCGGCCCCGGCGTCGAGGGTCGCGACCACCGCCTGCCGCACCGCGGCGGGGAGCGCCGCGTCGCCCGCGAGAGCGAGCCCCTCGCGGGCGAGCTCGGCGACGCGCGTGCGGAGTTCCCGGCCGAGTCGAGTCAGCTCGGCGCGATCGAGCGACTCCTGGGCACCGCGCGCCGCGACGCCGAGTTCCAGCAGCGCGTCGAGCTCGGCGCGGCGTTCGCGCGCGAGCAGGTTGACGACCCACGCGGCGGGAGCGGGTCTGCGCAGCGCGCGCACGGCATCCGCGAGGGCCCGGTCGTCGCGGCCGAGGTCGGTGGCGCGGGCGTTGCGGGCCGCGACGAAGGCCGCGGGCGGCACCGCGTAGAGCTCTTCGGCGATCCCGGTGAGTCGATCGGCCATGGCCCCAGTCAAGCACCGGGGCCCTAGCCTGGGGCGGTGAGCAGCGGTCGCGTCGTCGTCGTCGGGAGCCTCAATCTCGACGTCGTGTCGCGCGTGCCGCACCTGCCGCGGCCGGGTGAGACGCTCCTCGGGGTCGACCTCGTACGACTCTCGGGCGGCAAGGGCGGCAACCAGGCCCATGCGGCGGCGTGCTCGGCGCCGCCGGGCGTGCGCGTCGCGATGGTGGGCAGGGTCGGCGACGACGACGCCGGAAGGCTGCTGCGCACCGACCTCGCGCGCGTCGGGGTCGACGTCGTCCACGTCGGGGTGGCTCCGGGGCCGTCCGGGACGGCGCTCATCGCGGTCGACGCGAAGGGCGAGAACACGATCGTCGTGCACCCCGGCGCGAATGCCGACTGGCCGGGCTCGGCGATCGAGACGTTCGCGATCGAGCCCGGCGACGTCGTCGTTGTGCAGCTCGAGATCCCGTTCCCGGTCGTGGCGTCGGTCGTCACGCGGGCGCACGCCGCGGGGGCTCGCGTCGTGCTCAATGCGGCGCCACTCGACTCCCGCGTGCTCGAGCTGCTCGACGGGGTCGCCGTGCTCGTCGTCAACGAGGGCGAGGCCGCCGAGTTGTTCGGCCTCGACACCCCGATCGACCCGGATGCCGTGCGGGCCGTCGCGCGGAAGCTACCAACGGATCTCGTCGTCACCCTCGGCGCCCGCGGGGGCGTGGTCGCGCCCGCGGACGCCGCCACGCGGCCGATGCCGGCCTTCGTCGTCGACGTCGTCGACACGGTGGGGGCGGGCGACGCGTTCGTCGGCGCCCTCGCCGCGGCGCTCGCCTCGGGGGCCTCGCTGCACGGCGCCGCGCGCTGGGGCGCCGCCGCCGGAGCGCTCACGGCGACGGTGCGCGGAGCGCGCCATCCGACCCTCGATCGGGACGCCGTCGCGGCTCTCGCGGGCGGCCTGGAGTAGACGCCCGGGTCTGTCGTTCCCCTCGGGGGACGGATTTATCCGCTCACAGGGTTCCATGCCACACTTGCGATCAGCCGTTTTCGCGATCTGATGCGCGAGCCGGTGAGGTGCCCGCCGCCGCATTCCCTGATCCGCCGCGGCGGGCACCGCTTCGTTCTCACCCGGAGTGCTCCGGCCTGATCTCCGGAGCACCCCGTGCGGTGAGGTGCCCGCCACCGCACCTGTGTGATCCACCGTGACGGGCACCGCTTCCCCTGCGGCGCTGCTCGCGTCCGTCGGGAGGAATTCCCCTACCCCTAGTCGGATTCCCTCCTCGGAGTGCGGAAACTGCCCCGCAGGGTCGGAGGGCACGGACTCGCGTCCTGACCCCTCCGAATGAGTAGTGTCGGCGACAGCCGGATCGTCTCGCACGGGTACCCGGGGACATACCGGTCTGTTCCGATCGGTCAGGCGACGCCGATCCAGAGCCCGTCACGGGCACGCGTCAGCGCGACGAAGAGTTCGCGGCGCTGCCGGATGGTGCGCTCCCTCGCGGCGTCGTCGAGCGTGGGCGGCATCGCCTGCACCAGATAGGGCGGGGTGCGCACGACGAGCACCTCGGCGAAGTCCCGGCCCTTCGCCCGGCGGATCGTGCCGACCCGTACGGCGTCGATCTCGGCTCCGACGTCGTCGGCGAGATCGATCGTCGGGATGCCGGCGGCCTCGAGCGCAGCGGCGGCCTCCTCGGCGTGCCAGGAGTGCAGGGCGAGCACGCCGACGTCGCCGAGCCGGGGCGCGGCGCCCGAGTCCGCCCGCTCGGCGACGATGCGGCGCACCCGTTCCACGAGGGAGCGGTCGTGCACGGCGCGCGAGGGGAAGACGGTGTGCACGGGTCGGGGGCCGTGCCGCCGGGTGTCGGCGGTATCCGCGACGGTGAGGGCACCCTCGAGGTCGGTGTGCTCGTCGCCGCGGACGAGCAGGTGGGCGAACTCGGTGATCTCGACCGTCGACCGATGGTTCGTCGTCAACCGGGCCGAGCGGCCGTCGATCGAGACTCCCGCCTCGGCGAGCGTCGCCCCGCTCGCGGAGAGGGTCTGCTGGCCGTCGCCGACGAGCGTCAGTCCATCGGGGAGGTCGCCGACGAGGGAGTGCAGCAGGCGGATCGCGACGCAGGAGAGATCCTGGGCTTCGTCGACGATGACGGCGCGGTAGCGGTCGATCGGCTCCCGTCGCAGCGCGGCCTCGGCTTCGAGCACGACGTCCTGCTCGTCGACGACCTCGACGGCGCGCAACCCGCTCTCGTAGGCGACGTAGAGCTCCCACACGGCGGCGCGCTGCCGGGGATCGAGAGGCCGACGCCGCCCGTGGCGGGCGAGTCCCGCGTACTGCTCGAACCGGGTCAGCCCACGGCCCTTGATGACCTCCAGGACCTCCTCGTACCAGTACCGCGCGGCGGGGTCGAGAGCGCCGAGCGGCCCCTCGAGCCCGCGCGAGCGCCAGACCGCGTCGAAGATCCGGGATGCGGCCTCGGCGTCGACCGGCAGGCGCACCCCCCGCGCGGCGAGCACCTCGGTCGCGAATGCGGACACGCTGCGGAAGTCGATGCGGTCGACGACGTCGGGGGCGAGACGACGGGCGAACCCGCGAAGCACGGCGGGGAGGTTCGACGAGAGCGCGGTGACGAGCACCGGTCCGCCCGTGACGCGAGCGAGGTGCACGGCGCGGTGCAGCGCGACGACCGTCTTGCCCGTGCCGGCAGCGCCGCGGATGCGCGCCGGTCCGGAGAACGATCGGCGCACGAGACGGGCCTGATCGGGGTCGAGGAACGACATCCACTCCTCGACGGGTCGCTCGGCGGCGGCGGTGCGCAGCGCCTCCTCGATCGCCGTCGCCGTCGGGAGCGCTCCGGGCTCGAACGCGGGCGCCGGGTCTCGGGGATGCGCGATCGTGACCGGGCCCGTCGTGTGCGGGGGGAACAGGGCCTCGAGCGCGACCCGAACCTCGGCGACCCGGGTCGGCGGGAGCCGCGGGGGCAGGCCCGCGATCTTCAGGACGGCGTCGGCATCGCCGAGCAGCGTCAGTCCGAACAGCTCGGTTCGGGGAACCTCGAGTCCCGCGAAGGCGACGACGGCGCGCACCTCGCCGGGAGGCAACCCGATCTCGGCGAGCTCGCCTTGCGTGCGGTGGAGCAGATCGGCGAGACGTTCGATCTCGGCGGTCGCGTCGTCGGCGCCGCGCCAGACCCGGCCGCCCGCGATGGTGACGTCGCGCCACGGCGCGACGTCCACGAGCAGCACGCCGCTCGGTCCGACCAGGAGATGCGCGAGGTGGCCGCGCGCTCCGCCCGGGGCGCGTCGCTCCGACAGGAGCGTGTAGCCGAGGGGTTCCAGTTCGATGAGGGCGCGCGCGAGTCGCTGCGGGCTGCCCGCCGCGGCGGCGAAGGCGGTCGCGACCTGGCGCGCGATGCCCGCTCGCCGCGCGGCGTCGTCGGCTCGTTCGCGGTCGCTCATCGCGCCCCGCGCGTCCGAGCCTGCGCCAGCCACGATCCCTCGAGTCCCGGGACCGTCGTCCGGCACGCGTCACGCGATGCGGTCCCTCCCCGACAGTGTGGGGTGTCGAGGATTCCCCCGGTATCGCGTCTTCGGGGGTCACCGGTGACCCGGGGTGTGCGCGTAACGTCCCCGAAATCGGCCGGGGTTAGCCTCGACCATGGCCTTCTCCGTCCCCTCCATCGACATCTCGCCCTACGTCGCCGACGGCAGCGCGGAGCAGAGGGCCGCGGTCGCTCGCGCGATCGACGAGGCGTGCCGCTCGGTCGGGTTCATGCAGATCCTCGGCCACGGCATCCCCGACGAGGTGATCACCGGACTCACCGAGGCGATGGATGCGTTCTTCGCCCTCGACCTGGAGACCAAGAAGACCTACAAGACTCCGCCGAAGATCAACCGCGGCTACTCGCCGCCCAAGTCGGAGTCGCTCTCGCTGTCGCTCGGGGTCGAGAGCGCGAACCGCATGAACGACTTCTTCGAGGCGTTCAACGTCGGCGCCGCGAAGAGCGACTACCCGGGAGTCGACCTGCCCGACGACGACTACGCCGAGAACGTCTGGCCCGACCTTCCGGGATTCCGCGCGAAGGTCGACGCCTACTTCGTCGAGGCCAAACGCGTCGCCGAGACGATGACGGTCATCTTCGCCGACGCCCTCGGGCTGCCGGAGGGCTTCTACGACGCCTACACCGGCCATTCGCTCGACGTGATGCGCATGAACAACTACGCCCTGCCGGCCGGCACCAACATCCGCCTGGACGGCGACCTCATCGGCATGGGGGAGCACACCGACTACGGAATCGTGACGGTGCTCTGGGCCGACCAGGTGAAGGGGCTGCAGGTGCTCGGCACCGACGGGTCGTGGAACGACGTCAGCCCCGCCGACGACGCCCTGCTCATCAACCTCGGCGACGTCACCGGCCGCTGGACGAACGACCGGTGGATGTCGACCCTGCACCGGGTGAAGCCGCCGATCGTCGACGGCACGATCGAGCGCCGGCGCAGCGCCGCGTACTTCCACGACGGCGACATCGATGCGCTCATCTCGACGATGCCGCACCTGATCGACGCGGAGCACCCGAACCGCTACCCGGAGCCGATCACGGTCGGCGACCATATCCGCGCCAAGCTCGCGGGCTCGCGGGCGGGGAAGAAGAACGACGCGGCCGGCGCCGAGAAGGACCGGGTGCTGTCCGCGCGCGGGTAACCTCGGCGGCATGGCAACGCCCCATCTCTCCGCTGAGCCCGGGGACTTCGCCCCGGTCGTGCTCATGCCCGGCGACCCGCGTCGCGCCCGCCGCATCGCCGAGGAGCTGCTCGACGACGCCCGGCTCGTGACCGAGGTGCGCGGCATCCTCGGCTTCACCGGCACGCACGACGGGCGCCCGGTGTCGGTGCTGGCGTCCGGGATGGGCGGCCCGTCGATCGCGATCTACGCGACCGAGCTGGCGCGGCTCTACGGCGTGCGGCGCCTCGTGCGGGTCGGCACGGCGGGCGCCCTGCGGGCGGGGATGCCGCTCGGCACCGTCGTCGCGGCCTCGGTCGCGCACACCGATTCCGCGATGACCACGAGCTGGGTGCCCGGCGTCGCGCTCGCGGCCGCGCCCGCCTTCGTCCTCCTGCGGGCCGCCGTCGATGCCGCCGAACTCGACGGCATCCGCCTCGCCGTGGGGCCGGTGTTCTCGAGCGACACGTTCTACGCCGACGATCCGTCGACGACGCAGCGTCTCGCCGCCCTCGGCACCCTGGCGGTCGAGATGGAGGCCGCGACCCTCTACGCCGTCGGGGCGAAAGAAGGTGTCGAGACGCTCGCGCTCGTGACCCTCACCGACGACCTCACGACGGGGGAGCACCTCTCCGCCGAGCAGCGCGAGACCGGGTTCGGCGTCGCCGCGCGACTGGCCCTCGCCGCAGGACTCGCCGGCTGATCGGGCGAGGGTAGCCTCGGAGGGTGGCCGGTTCGCGCATCGAGACGCTCGTCATCCTCGGCGCCGGGGGTGACCTGACCTCGCGATTGCTGCTGCCCGGCCTCGCGTCGCTGCTCGGGTCGGCGCGCGGCAGCGACATCCGTCTCGTGGGAGTCGATCGGGATGCCGTGACGGACGCCGCCTGGAGTCGCCGCGTCGGCAAGGCGTTCTCCGGTGTCGATGGCGCGCGGATCGAGCGTCTTCTCGACTCGACGAGCTACGTGCAGGCCGACGTCACCGACCCCGAGGCGCTGCAGCGGGTGCTCGCCGCGACGACGGGTCGCGTCGCGCTGTACTTCGCCCTGCCGCCGGCCGTGACGGTGCTCGCCTGCCGCACGCTCGCCCGCATGGACCTGCCCGAGGGCATCGTGCTCGCGGTCGAGAAGCCGTTCGGCACCGACCTCGCGTCGGCTCGCGCGCTCAACCGGCTGCTGCAGCGGCTCGTGCCCGAAGAGCAGATCTTCCGGGTCGACCACTTCCTCGGCAAGTCGACCGTCATCAACCTGCTCGGGCTGCGGTTCGCGAACCGCATCTTCGAGCCGCTCCTGTCGGCGCAGAACGTCGCGCACGTCGAGATCAACATCGAGGAGGATCTCGGGCTCGAGAACCGGGCCGGCTACTACGACAAGGCCGGCGCGCTCGTCGACATGATCCAGAGCCACCTACTGCTCATCCTCGCCCTCGCGACGATGGAACCGCCCGCGACCGTCGACTCCGAAGACCTGCGCGGCGCGATGGCGCAAGTGCTGCGGGCGACCCACCCCTGGAAGCGCGACGGCACCGAGAGTCGACGGGCGCGTTACACGGCCGGCACGATCGGGCGCCGGAAACTCCCGGCGTACGCGAGCGAGAACGGTGTCGATCGCACGCGACAGACCGAGACCCTCGCCGAGATGACCGTCGCGATCGAGAACTGGCGGTGGGCCGGCGTGCCGTTCGTGCTGCGCTCGGGCAAGGCGATCGGCGGCCCGCGTCAGGAGGTCGTCTTCACCTTCCGCGACGTTCCCCACCTTCCGACGGGCTTCGCCGGGCCCGCCCGCCAGGCGCAGTTGCGCATCGGCATCAAACCGGCGACCATGAGCCTCGATCTCGTGACGAACGGGCGCGACGATCCCTTCGACCTCGAGTGCGACACCCTCGAGGCGGAGTTCAGCGCGAGCGAGCTGAGCGCCTACGGCGAAGTGCTCGCCGAACTGCTCGACGGCGATCCGACGCTCTCGGTGCGTGGCGACATCGCGGAGGAGTGCTGGCGCATCGTCGCCCCCGTGCTCGCCGCGTGGCGCAAGGACAAGGTGCCGCTCGACAGTTACGCGGCGGGCACCCGCGGCCCGCGGTCCTGGCGTTAGTCCGAGCCGGTCAGCTTCGCGACGGCCGCCGCGACCCGACGCGCGCGCGTGTCGTCGCCTTTCGCCGTCGTGATGAGCCGCGACTGCTCCTTCTGCTGCGACGGGGGCAGTTTCGCCCACGCCGCGAGCGCGTCGGCGTCGCCCGCGAGCGCGGCGGCGAGGGCCGCGGGCATCTCGACCGTGCGGGGAGCCGTGTCGTGCTCGAGGGTCACCTCGACCTCGTCACCTCCGCCCTTCCCGGTCTGAGCGCGGGTCTCGGCGTTGAACGAGATGAGGGTGCGCCCGCCCATGACCGCCGTCGTCGAGCGATAGGAGTAGCCGCCGTCGATCGTCACGACGACGGGAACCCGCTTGCCGGCGCCGAAGGAGGCGAGGACGTCATCGGGGACGACGATGCCGGCGTTGTTCCCGGCACTCCAGAGCGTGGTGCGAAAGGTCGGCACGGTCATCCCTCCTGGGCGAGTCGTGACCACCCTAGGGTGCGCCCGCAGCCGTGTCGATCGGGGCGATCGGGGCTCGCTCGCGGTCAGCGCAGGATGCCGCGGTAGATCCCCGCGATCTCCTCCACCGTGGGCTCCACGGGGTTGTTCGCGGGGGAGCCGGAGGCGATCGCCTGCTCTGCCATCGTCGGGATGGCCCCCTCCCACGCCGCCGCGGTGACGCCGAGCGCGCTCAGCGGGGGGACGTCGAGCACCGCGGCGAGCCGTGCGAGCTCGTCGGCGAGGGCGGTTCCCGCCGCGGGGTCGTCGAGGCCGGCCACCGGGAGGCCGAGGGCGCGCGCGCAGTCCGCGTAGCGTCCGGGGGCGCCGGCGAGCGAGAACCGGGTGACGGTCGCGAACAGCAAAGCGTTGGAGAGGCCGTGCGCGATCCCGAAGCGGGCGCCGATCGGGCGGCTCATGCCGTGCACGAGCGCGACGCTCGCGTTCGAGAACGCGGTGCCCGCAAAGAGCGAGGCGAGCATCATGTCCTCGCGCGCCCGGCGGTCCGACCCGTCCGCGTACGCGGCCTCGAGACTCCCCGCGACGAGCGACATCGCCCGCAGCGCGAACGTGTCGCTGAGGGGCGTCGCCTTGCGGCTCACGTACGCCTCGACCGCGTGGGTGAGCGCGTCGATCCCGGTGTCGGCGGTGAGCCGGGGCGGCATCGTGAGGGTCAGCTCGACGTCGACGACCGCGACGCGGGGCAGGAACGCCGGCCCCGCGCAGAGCATCTTCTCTGCGTTCGCGTCGTCGGTGATGACGGTGAACTGCGTCGCCTCCGATCCGCTGCCCGCGGTCGTCGGCACGGCGATGATCGGCAGCGCGCCGCCGACCGTCGAGACGGGGGCCTTGTACTGCCGCATCGTGCCCCCGCTCACGGCGAGCAGTGCGATCGCCTTCGCCGTGTCGATCGGACTGCCACCCCCGATGCCGATGACGGCATCCGCTCGGGCCGCGAGCGCGGCTGCGACGCCCGCGTCGACCGAGGAGGCCGAGGGGTCGGGAACGGTGTCGGCGAAGATCACGGGGTCGAGCCCCCCGGCGCGCAGGGTGCTCGCGAGCTCGTCGGCGACGCCGTTGCCCGCGTGGAAGGCATCGGTGACGAGGAGGGGTCGGCTGACCTCGAGCTCGCGGGCCGCTTCCCCGAGGCGGGCGCGCGCCCCAGGGCCGACGAGCAGGCGGGGCAGACGGAAGGACGCGACGGGGTCACTCACCGGCCCAGTCTGATCCACGCGGGCCGGGCCCGCCATCGGCTCGTTCGCGGAGTGAAAGGCCGCGGGTCAGCCGGCCGAGAACCGCGCGAGGAACTCGCGGGTCGCCGGCTCGCGCGGCGCAGCGAAGACGTCGCGCGCCGGCCCCTGCTCGACGACGATTCCGCCGTCGAGGAACGCCACGCGGTGGGCGACGTCGCGCGCGAACCCCATCTCGTGCGTCGCCATGAGGATCGTCGTGCCCTCCTCCGCGAGCTCCCGCACGAGCTCGAGCACGTCGCCGACGAGAAGCGGGTCGAGGGCGGAGGTGATCTCGTCGAGCAGCAGCACTTCGGGATCGGTCGCGACGGCCCGAACGATCGCGGCGCGCTGCTGCTGACCGCCCGAGAGCCGGTCGGGATGCTCGCGCGCCTTCTCCGCGAGACCGATGCGGTCGAGCAGCTCGAGGCCGCGTGCCTCCGCGTCCGCGCGGGAGACACCGTGCACCTTGCGTGCCGCGAGGGTGACGTTGTCGAGCACGGAGAGGTGCGGGAACAGGTTGAGATGCTGAAACACGACGCCGAACCGCGCCCGCGTTCGGTCGACGTTCACCCGTGGGTCGCTGATGTCCTCGCCCCGCAAGAGGATGCGCCCGTCGTCGATCGGCTCGAGCAGGTTGATCGTCTTCAACAGCGTCGACTTGCCCGACCCCGACGGTCCGATGAGCGCCACGACCTCGTGCTCGTCCAGCTCGAGGTCGACGCCGCGGAGCACCGACGTCTCGCCGAACGACTTGCGCAGGCCCTCCACACGCAACACGGTGCTCATACGACAGACCCCATCTGCTCGCGACGACGCAGCCGGGCGGAGATCCAGTCGGTGAGGCGGATGGTGGGGATCGCGAGCAGCACGAAGAGCACCGCCGCGACGATGTAGGGGGTGAAGTCGGCGAACTTCGCGGTCTCGATCTGGGCGCCGCGCACCGCGTCGACGACGCCGAGCACCGAGACGAGACCGACATCCTTCTGCATCGCGACGAAGTCGTTCATCAGCGGCGGCGCCTGCCGGCGGATCGCCTGCGGCAGCACCACGAGGCGCAGGGTCTGCGCGTGGCTGAGGCCGAGCGCCCGCGCCCCCATCCGCTGGGACGGATGCACGCCCTCGATGCCGGCCCGGATGACCTCGGAGACGTAGGCCGAATAGGTGATCACGAGGGCGACGGTGCCGAGCAGCTCGGTCGAGATGCGGGTCTGCACGAGGCCCGGGATGCCGTAGCCGATGAGGAACAGCACGATGATGAGCGGCATTCCGCGGAAGAGATCGGTGTAGGCCGTCGCGAGCGCGCGCAGGGGGAAGAAGACCGGCCCGCGCAGCGTGCGCAGGAACGCGAGGAGGGTTGCGACGACGGCGACCCCGATGACCGAGAACGCGAGGATGCGCAGGTTGACGAGGAACCCCTGCGCGACGCGCGGGAACGCCGCGATCGCGGTGTCGAGGTCGAAGAAGCTGTCCTGCACCCGCGCCCAGCCGGGCGTGTTGACGACGAACGCCCACAGCGCGACGGCGAAGACCACCGTCGAGGCGGCGCCGATGAGCACCGAGGCGACCGACTGGCGACGACGGAAAGCCCGCCGC
>Ga0075012_10004502_pt1 | contig 12947 bp, 12 predicted proteins | sample All_14_2_FD_71474 | JGI IMG/M metagenome (GOLD analysis project Ga0075012, IMG submission 71474) | Freshwater microbial communities in response to fracking from Pennsylvania, USA - Allegheny Zone_MetaG_DW_15 | ecosystem: Environmental > Aquatic > Deep subsurface > Groundwater > Drilled...
GAACTGACCGTGCCCGCCCCCGGCGGCGGAACGTCAGAGGGCGACATGGGCGCGGGCTTTCAGGATGGCTTTGAGTTCGAACTGGCGCAGTCCCGGCCAGCGGCCGAGCATCAGGCAGCACATGCCGGTCACCGTCGGGGTGGCGAAACTGGTACCGGTCTTCACCGTATAGCCGCCGCCGGGGGCGGGCACGGTCAGTTCATTGCCGAGGGTGGCGAATTCGATCAGGCCCTGTTCGATGAAATGCAGGCTCATTTCCGGGACCTGGTGATTGTCGATGGAAATGACGCTGGAGAATTCCGCCGGCAGGCCTTCGTCGGTGACGGGCACATTGCGCTTTGCTGCGACCACCACCTGGTTCCGCTGATAGGCGCTTTCGCACAATTTATAGAGCGCGTCGCGCTGGGAAGCGGGGATCGCCAGGCTCATGTTGATCAGCCGGTGGCGCTTGGCCAGGACATGGCGGAAGGCGACCAGCGAGGCGCTGGGATCGCCCTTGTTCCGCGCATCCAGTACCCGGATGTCATGGATGCGGGCATTGGGCGCGACCCGGGCGATGATGCCGGCAACGCCGGTGCCATGGCCGAAGGTATCGTTGTTGATGCCGGTCTCGAGTTCATGCACGGCCAGGCGGCCGTCCTCGTCCTCCACCGTCCATTGGCTGACCACGCGGCCGGCCAGATCGGGGTGAGTCGCATCGACGCCGGAATCGATCACCGCCACATCGACCGGTTCCAGGTCGGTGGCGGCCAGATCCTCGAAGCGGGCGAGGGCGGCCTCGGATATCGCGAGGTGAGACATGCCGAACCCCGGTCAGACCGCGATTTCGACCATCTGCTCGAACAATTGGGCGAGGCGGGGCAGGCGGTCCGGCCGGGTCTGCGCCACGGTCGCCAAGGCCGCGATGATCCGGGTTTCCTCGGGCCCGAAACCGCCGGCCGTGGTCAATTCGCCGCCGCCGCCGGCGAGATCGCGCAGGCGGTTGTGCTGGTCCAGCATGAGGGCGGCAATGGTGGCGAAATTGCCATAGGCACGGCCGTCATCGGTGGTGAAGCGGTGGCCGGGCTTGAAGCGGACGGCGGTCAGCACGCCGATCAACTGGTCGCCGGAAACCATGGGGGCGGCGATCACCGCGCTCGGTTCGCCTTCGACGCCGGTCGCCTTATTGGCATCATCGACGGTGCGATAGGTCGGGGCGCCGATCTGCACCTCATGGGTGAGCGCGGCAAGCCCGGTCAGGCCGGCGCCGATCGGCACCCTTTGGCCGACCAGATTGCCCGGGCCGTTCACCGTCATGACGAAGCGGAGATCATTGGCATCCCGGTCATAGGCAAGGACCGAACCTTCGGCCGCATCCACGGTGCGAATCGCGGTTTCGAGAAGAAGGCGCAGAACCCCTTCCTCGCGGCTGGACGGCGCGATGCCGAGATAGTGGCTGAGATGTGAACGATCCAGTGCCATCAGGTTTCCCCCTCCTTTTGAGCGCGGGCGAGTGTATCAGCATGAGGGAGAGACTGCGACACTCAGGCGCAACGCGCAGTGAAGCGGCTCATAGGCGGCTCACCGCCGGCATTTGTAACCTTTGGGTATCGGTCATGTTGAGAGGCAGACGATGAGCGAAAGCGCCACAGCCGGCTTCCGCCGGGGCGTGAAGATCCAGCGGGATCTGGGGGAGGCGGTCGATTTCGCCAACCTTCGCATCCTGTTGATGCATCCCCAGCCGGTGGAGGAAACCAGGCTCCAGGAATGGTACACGGGCTATGTCCAATGCCCCTGGTGCGGCCATGTCGGCTGGGCGGCGGGGTTGAATCTTCACCGCCCGGTCGATCTCGTCTGCGGCCATTGCGGCCGCTATTTCAAGGCGTGAGGCGTAAGGGGGGATGCCGGTGCCGGCATCCCCCGATCGATTAGAGGCCGAACAGCCCGGCCAGCAGGCCGGTGGTCGGCAGGGTCGCGGTCTGGCTGGCGATCTGGTCCGTCGGCAGGCCGGCGGTCAGCCCGCCAAGGAGCGCGTTCAGCGTATCGACCAGGGGCGCAAGGGCCCCATTATTGGCCCCGACCAGGCCATCGACCAATTGCGTGACCGGGCCGAGCGGGCCGCCGTCGATGGCGGTCAGCTCGTTCAGCGGGGTCAGCAGGCCGGACAGCACGCCGTCCGGGGCGGTGGAGGTCAGGGTGGTCAGCAGGTCGGTCAGGGGCTGGATCACCGAATTGTCGCCAAGCCCGGTGAGGACGCCATTCACGGTGTCGATCAGGCCCGCCGTGCTGCTGCCGCCCGACAGGGTGCCGCCCAGAAGCCCGGTCAGCGAGCCTGCCCCCGGCAGATTGCCGAGGCCGGCCGTAATGGCCGACGGATCGGCCCCGGCCGCAAAGCCGCCGAGAATGCCGTTCAGCGTATCGATCAGCGGGTTCAGCGCAGCATTGTCGGTGCCGGCCAGCCCGCCCACCAGTTCGGTCAGCGGCGCCAGCGGTCCGCCCTGCAGCGCGGTCAACTGGTTGAGCGCGCTGGTGACCGGGCTCAGGGCGCCATCGGTCGGGTTGGTCAGGGCATTCAGCAGGTCGGTCAGGGGCTGCACCGCTGAATCATCGCCCAATTGGCCGAGCGTATTATTCACCAGGGTGATCAGCCCGGTATTGGAGCCGCCGGGCAGGGACAGGCCGCCGAACAGCCCGGTCAGGCTGCCGGCGCCCGGCAGGCTGGACAGGCCGGAGGCAATGGCCGTCGGATTCGCACCCGAGGCCAGCCCGCCCAGGATACCGTTCAGCGTATCGACCAGCGGGTTCAGCGCGGCATTATTGGTGCCGGCCAGCCCGCCCACCAGTTCGGTCAGCGGCGCCAGGGGGCCGCCTTGCAAGGCGGTCAGGCTGTTCAGGGCGCTGGTCACCGGCGCGAGACCGCCATCGACCGGGTTGGTCAGGGCGTTCAGCAGGTCGGTCAGGGGCTGGATGGCCGAGTCGTTGCCCAATTGCTCCAGCGTATTATTCACCAGGGTGATCAGACCGGTGTCGGAGCCGCCGGGGAGGGCCAGGCCGCCGAAGAGGCCGGTCAGGCTGCCGGCGCCCGGCAGGCTGGACAGGCCGGAGGCGATGGAGGACGGGCTCCCCCCCGCTGCCAGCCCGCCGAGGATCCCGTTCAGCGTATCGATCAGCGGATTGAGCGCGGCATTATTGGTGCCGGCCAGCCCGCCCACCAGTTCGGTCAGGGGGGCCAGGGCGCCGCCTTGCAGGGCCGTCAGATTGTTGAGGGCGCTGGTCACCGGCGCGAGGCCGCCGTTCACCGGACTGGTCAGGGCATTCAGCAGGTCGGTCAGCGGCTCGACCGCGGAGTCGTTGCCCAATTGATCGAGCGTATTATTCACCAGGGTGATCAGCCCGGTGTCGGAGCCGCCCGGCAGGGTCAGGCCGCCGAAGAGGCCCGTCAGGCTGCCCGCGCCGGGCAGGCCGGACAGGCCGCCGGCAATCGCGCTGGGCGAAGCACCGGAGGTCAGGCCGCCGATGATGCCATTCAGCGTGTCGATCAGCGGGTTCAGGGCGCTATTGCCGGTGCCGGCCAGACCCTGGACCAATTCGGTCAGCGGGCCGAGCGGGCCGCCCTCGACCTGGGTCAACTGGTTCAACGGGTTGGTGATGGCGCCCAGGGCGCCATTCGGGTTGGTCAGACCATTGATCAGGTCGGTGATCGGCTGGATCACCGTATTGTCGCCCAATTGACCGACAACATTGTTCACCGTATCGACCAACCCTTGCGAATTGGGCGGCGTCACCGGGGCATTGGGGTCGACCACATCGCCGAAGGGCCGGCCGCCATTGGCGGCGGCGGCGGCGCGGCTGATCTGACGCAGGCCAAAGCCGGTCGGATCCGACAGGAAGGCATTGGGGCGCAGGTAATTGCGGTGCAGGGCCATCAGGCTGGGGCTATGGGTCCGTTTGGTCCGGTCGGTGCCCAGCAGGCTGTCGCCGCTGTTGAAGTAGAAGCGCAGGCCGCCATAGCCGGCGGTGCCGTCGTCGTCATGGCTCAGCGTGGCGAAGAGGGCAAGGCCGGAGACCCCCTCCATCAGGGCTTCCGCCTGGATATCGCCGCCGAGCTTGGCCTCTTCGGAATAGGTGATGCCGGCGCCAAGACGCAGGTTCTGGGTGGCATAGACCGCAATGCCGGCCCGGCCATAGACCGTGCTCTCCAGGATATCGCCGTCCTGATAGCCGATGGTGGCCTCCAGGGTCACGGCATCGATGTAATATTCCGCGATGGCGGAAATGGCGAATTGCCCCATGCCTTCGACCGCATAGCCGCCAGCCATGACGCCAAGGGTCATGACATCCGGATTGCGGTAGAAGACCTGGACCGCGCCGCCGGCAAAGCCGTATTCGTCACCCACCACGCCGGCGATCCCATCGACCTGCAGGCCGAGACGGTCGCCCAGCGGCATGGTGAAACTGGGTGCGCCGCCATAGATCCCGCCTTCGGAATCGGCGCCGCCGAACAGGCTGGCCTGGAAATTGGCCTCGGCCACGGCGCGGCTGCCATAGCCGAATTGATCGGTGCTGACCGGGACCGCGTCCTGGGCGAAAGCCCCGGTACCAGCGGCAAGGCCGGTGAGCAGGGCAGTGGTCGAGAGCAGGGAGCGAAGGGGCGCCATGGTTTCTCCTGGGCATCGTGCCGGCGATCGGCTTCTGCTGCCCTTATGGCGCCACAATCCTTAATATCACCATAATGGTTGTATATTCGCAGATGCGAGAGCGCTGGGTGCAATTCCGCCCATATGGTTAGCGCCGGGTTAAAGCGGGGCCGCAGACGTGAAAAACCCCGGCAGGGTGGCCCTGCCGGGGTTTTCAAATTGTGCAGATCTGGAACGCTCAGTTCAGGCGGGTAGCCACCGAACCGATGGTGTCGCCGATGATGCGGTCCTTGGAAGCGGCGTCGAGCCGGGTCGCGATGATCTCGCGAGCGGCGGCGACGGCAACCTCGGCCGCAACGGCGCGGACTTCGGCGATCGCATTGGCTTCCGCCTGGGCGATCTTGGCCTTGCCCAACTCGACCTTGCGGGCGAGGGCGGCAGCGAGGTCGGCTTCAGCCTTGGCGGCCAGGGCTTCCGCCACGGCCTTGGCTTCGACGACGATCGCTTCGGCTTCCTTGTCGGCGTTCTTGGTCGCTTCGCGATATTTCGCGAGCGCGGCTTCAGCTTCAGCCTTCAGCTTGGCGGCTGCGTCGAGGTCCGCCTTGATCTTGGCGGCACGCTCGTCGAGCGCCTTGCCCATCATGCCCGGCACCTTCAAATAGACCACGAGGCCCAGGAAAAGGATAAAGGCAACGGCAACCCAGGTTTCGGGATTGGACAGGAAATGCATGGTGTCCTCTCCTTAGCCGTTCCGGGCGAGCGCAGCATCGACCGCATTGGCGGCAGAGGCTTCGTCCACGTCGATACCGGCAACCTTGGTGGCGATGGCGCGGGCGGCGTCGAGGGCGATGTTACGCACCTCGGCAAGGGCGGCTTCCTTGGTCGCGCGGATGCGCGCCTCGGCGGCCTTGGCTTCCTCGGCCAGTTTAGCTTCAAGCTCGGCCTTACGGGCGGCGCCCGCGGCTTCGATCTTGGCCTTGGCTTCGGCGGCAATGGCATTGGCACGAACACGTGCCTCGGCCAGGGCCTTTTCATAAGCCGCGACCGCAGCCTCCGCCTCGTCCTTCAGACGGGCGGCAACTGCAAGGTCACCCTCAAGCTTGGCCTTGCGGCCTTCGATCGTGCCCTGGAGCCTCGGCACCACAAGGGTGCTGAGGATCACCAGAAGCAGGACGAAGGTCACCGCGAGCCAGAAGATCTGCGGCGGGAAATCCTCGAAGCGGAGCTGAGGCAGCCCCTTCTTCTCACCGCCTTCCGCCAGGGCCGGGGTGACGGCCGCCAGCGCGAAGGCTGTTCCCAGGATGATGTGCCGCATGACCGTATCCGATCCCGTTCGCTTGGGATCAGCCGAACAGGACGAGCAGGCCGATCAGCAGCGAGAAGATGCCGAGCGCTTCGGTCAGCGCGGCGCCGAGCAGGAGGTTCGGGAACACCTTCGGGGCCGCCGACGGGTTGCGCAGGGCGCCCGCGACGAAGTTCGAGAACAGATTGCCGAGGCCGATGCCCACGCCGCCGAGGCCGAGGGTCGCGAGGCCGGCGCCGATCATCTTGGCAGCTTCGACTTCCATGGAACCATTCCTTCTAAGTTAGGAGCTTCTTGCTCTTAGGATCAGTGGTGAGGGTGGAACGCGTCGTGGAGATAGATGCAGGTCAGGATCGTGAAGATATAGGCCTGCAGGAAGGCGATCAGAACTTCGAGAGCCGTCAGCGCCACAACGAAGAGAAGGGGAACGACACCGGCGACGCCAAGGGCGACGACGAAGCCGGCAAAGACCTTCAGGGTGGTGTGGCCCGCCATCATGTTGGCGAAGAGACGAACGGCGAGGCTGACCGGACGGGTGAGATACGAAATCACCTCGATCACGATCAGCAGCGGCGCCAGCCACAGCGGCACGCCCGAGGGCAGAAAGACGTGGAAGAAGCCGAACCCGTGCTTCACCAGACCCAGCACCGTGATGCCCAGGATGATGATCAGCGACATGGTCGCGGTCACCGCCAGATGGCTGGTCACGGTGAAGGAATAGGGCACCATGCCGAGCATGTTGGCCAGCAGCACGAAAATGAAGATCGTGAAGATGAAGGGGAAATACTTCATCCCTTCCTTGCCGGCATTGTCGCGCAGCAGGCCGGCGACGAATTCGTAGGACAGTTCCGCCACCGATTGCAGCCGGCCCGGGACCAGGGCGGCGCGGGCAGTCGCGGTCAGGAAGAACACGGTCGCAAGGGCGACGATGATCACCATCCACAACGCGGAATTGGTGAAGGAAATGTCGATGCCACCAACCTCGAGCGGAATGAGCCGTTGGATCTCGAACTGGTGAAGGGGACCGTGTGCTTCGCCGCCTGCGGCCATGTCGGAACCTCGAAACTCTCAGCCGCGCGTTGACGAATCTTGCTCTTCACTGGCCTCCGCTTCCGCCTGAAGGCGGCGAGCAGAGCGGATCAGGTTCAACGTCCCGGCGGCGGCGCCCAGGAGGAAGAACACGACCATCAACCAGGGTCTCGACCCGAACCATTGGTCAAGCGCCCATCCGATCAACCCGCCGACGACGAATCCGGAAGCGAATTCGACGCCAAGCCGCATGGCCGACCCGAAGGCATTCGACGTCCGGGAGGGCGCTTCGGGTTCTGGCGGACCCAGAACTTCGTCGCGCGCCTCCTTCAGGCGCCGGTCGAGATCGGCGAGGGAGGGAAGCGGTTCATCAGCCATGTCGCTAGACTACCTTCTGGCGCGTTGAAAGCCAGTTTGCAATGCGCAATAAGGCGCATCACACCGAAAGCCCGCGGCCACTGCCGACCCCACACCCCGACCCCTAGCCAAGGCGGGCGCAAGGTAAGTGGCCCTTGCATCCTAGTCAAGGTACAAAAGGCCGCATACAAGCCTTTGAAATATCAGCAAAAAGTCGAGTATGGGCAAGGTGCCGCAGGCAGAATCGCACCGCACTGCGGCATGACCCCTTGAAATTGATCAGGAATTCACTCTGCAGCGAGCAAATCCGGGGCCTTCGAAAGATCGACCGAGACCAGTTGCGAGACCCCCGGTTCCGACATGGTGACCCCGAAAAGACGGTGCATCCGCTGCATGGTCAGCCCGTGGTGGGTGACGACCAGGAAGCGGGTGCCGGTTTCCCGTGCCACGTCTTCGACCAGATCGCAGAAGCGGACCACATTGGCATCGTCGAGCGGGGCATCCGCCTCGTCGAGCACGCAGATCGGCGACGGGTTCACCATGAAGACGGCAAAGATCAGCGACAGGGCGGTCAGCGTCTGCTCCCCGCCCGACAGCAGGGACAGGACCTGCAGCTTCTTGCCCGGGGGCGAGGCATAGATTTCGAGCCCGGCATCCAGCGGATCGTCGGATTCCGTCAGGGCCAGATGGGCCCGGCCGCCGCCGAAAAGCCGGGTGAAGAGCACGCCGAACTGCTGGTTCACCTGTTCGAAAGCGGCCAGCAGCCGTTCCCGGCCTTCACGGTTCAGGGCACCGATCGAGGCGCGCAGCTTGGCGATGGCGGCGACCAGATCTTCCCGCTCGGCGGTCATCGTGTTGATCTGGCCTTCGATCTCCTCCGCTTCCTGTTCCGCGCGGAGGTTGACCGGGCCGATGCCGTCGCGCTCCCGGCGCAGGCGGTCGAGGCGGGTTTCCAGTTCGGAGAGGGTGGGCAGGGGTTCGTCGTCACTCACCTCGGCGGTGGCGAGGATGGCCTCCGGCGCGCAATCCAGTTCTTCATTGATGCGCTCGGCCAATTCGCTGCGCCGGCTCTGCGCCTGTTCGACGCCGCCCTCGGCCCGGACCCGGGCTTCACGCAGGGCGCCTGCATCCGCCTCGGCGGTCTTGGCCGCGCGCCTTGACTCGGTCAGCAGGCGTTCGGCTTCGGCCAGGGCATCGGCGGCCTTGCGGCGGCGGCGCTCCGCATCCTCGATCCGTTCCGCCAGGGCTTCCGCCGCTTCGGCCAGTTCTTCGGGCTTGCCGGCCATTTCCTCGCGCTCGGCCTCGGCGATGGCGCGGCGTTCGGCCAATTGGGCGCGCTGGGCATCGGCAGAGGCCGCCCGCTTGGTCCAGGCCGCGAGTTCGGCCTTCACATCGGTGAGGCGTTTTCGCCGGGCTTCGACCTCGCGGCGGAGGCCGTCCCTGGCGGCGCGGGCCTGGGACAGGCTCTGGCGGTGCAGTTCCACCTCGCGCTGAAGGCGGCCACGGCTTTCATCGAGATGCGCACGCGGCGGCAATTCCTCGATCGTCGCCAGCAGGGTCTCCCGGCCTTCGGCGACCGCCGCCAGATCGGCCTCGACCCGCTCGATCGATTCGGCGAGGGCATTGGCGCGGGCTTCGCGGGCCACGGCCTCGCGGCTGGCGCGGGCTTCTTCCTCACGCAGGCGGTTCACCTGGTCATTGGCTTCCCGCGCCCGGCGCCGGGCTTCGACCTCCAGGGCCTGGGCCTGTTGCGCTGCCTGGCGGGCGTCCTCGAAACCGGCGCGGGCCTCGGCGGCGGCAAGGTCCAACCCCTCGCGTTCCGCCGCCAATTCCTTCAGGCGGTTGCGTTGGGCCAGGCGGATGGCGGCGGCGCTCGGGGCATCCGCAGGCGCCGTGAAACCGTCCCAGCGCCAGAGATCGCCTGCCGCCGTCACCAGCATCTGGCCCGGCAGCAGGGCGGCCTGAAGGGCTGCGCCCTCGTCACGGCTGACGATGCCGATCTGCGCCAGCCGGCGGGCGAGGGCCGCCGGGCCGGAGACATGGGCGGAAAGGGGCGCCACGCCGCCCGGCAGGGGCTGCGTCGTGTCGTAAGCGGGCAGGGTCGCCCAATGAACCGGGGCGGCGGGATCGGCCGGCACCGACAGATCGTCGCCAAGGGCCGCCCCCAGCGCGGCCTCGAATCCCTTCTCGACGGTCAGGGCGTCGACCACGGGCGGCCATTCGCCGCCGGCATCGGCGGCCAGCAGGCTGGCCAGGGCCTTTTCTTCCGCCGCCACCCGCGCCGCTTCCCGCTCGGCCAGGCGCAGGGCCTCGCGGGTGTCCGATTCCTCGCCCAAAGCCTCGGCCCGGGCGGCTTCCGCCTCGGCGATGGCTTCCTGGGCGGCTTCAAAGGCATATTGCGCCGCTTCCAGCCGTTCGACCAACTGGCCGAGATCGACGGCGCGGGATTTTTCCTCGGCCAGACGGCGCTCGTCCGCATCCAATTGCTGGCGGGTCTGGGTCAGGCGGTCCAGGCGGCCGGCGATTTCGCGGATTTCCCGCTCCAGCCCCTGGCGCCGGGCTTCCACGGCCGCGATCTCGCGGTTGGCCTTGTCGAGTTCGCTTTCGCGTTCCTGCAGGCGGTCGGCGGCTTCGGCGACCTGGGCTTCCGCCTCTTCGGAGTCCTGGCCGGAACCGTCTTCAGCATCTTCGAGCAGGGCCTGTTCTTCCGCCAGCCGGTCGAGGGCGGCGCCCGCATCCGACATCAGCGCCTCTTCGCGGCGCTGGTCACGGTCGACCGTCTCGATTGCCTGGGCGAGGCGGGACAGGGCTTCGCGGGCGCGCCGTTCCTCCAGCGCCAGGCCATCCCGTTCCACCACCAGCCGGTGCAGGATCTGGGCGGTGCGGCTCTCTTCCTCCCGCAGGGGGGGGATGGCTTCGGCCGCCCGGTTCTCGACATTGGCGGCATGGGCGGCCTGTTCGGTCGCGACCCGGACGGTATTCTGCGCTGCGGCCAGATCGGCCCGCGCCGCCTCGAGCGCGGCTTCCGCCTCTTGCCATTTCAGGTGCAGGACGACCGCCTCGCCCTTGCGGATCTGGGCCTGGACATTGCGATAGCGCGTCGCCTGGCGCGACTGGCGTTTCAGGGCGTTCAACTGGCCGGTCAATTGCCCGACCACGTCATCGACGCGGACGAGATTGTTTTCCGCAGCCTTCAGGCGCAGTTCCGCCTCGTGCCGGCGGGAATGCAGGCCGGAAATCCCGGCCGCCTCTTCAAGGATCTGGCGCCGGTCGCCGGGTTTTGAGTTGATGATCGTGCTGATCCGTCCCTGGCCGACCAGGGCCGGCGAGCGCGAACCGACCGAGGCATCGGCGAACAGCAACTGGACATCGCGCGCCCGCACATCCTTGCCGTTGATCCGATAGGCCGAACCTGCCTCGCGTTCGATCCGGCGCGAGATTTCCAGTTCCACATGATCGTTGAAGGCAACCGGCGCGCGCCGGTTGCTGTTGTCCAGCACCAGCGCCACTTCTGCCAGATTGCGCGCCGGGCGCTTGGAGGTACCGGCAAAGATCACGTCATCCATCTCGGAGCCGCGGATCAGCTTGGCCGAGGTTTCCCCCATGACCCAGCGCAGCGCTTCCAGCAGATTGGACTTGCCGCAGCCATTGGGGCCGACAATCCCCGTCATGCCCGGCTGGATGATCAGCTCGGTCGGATCGACGAAGGATTTGAAGCCGGAAAGCCGCAGCTTGGTGAACTGGACCATAATCGTTTGCCCTCAAGCGCCGGGCGGCGGCCTGCGCCGCCTTGGCTCGCTACGCTGAAGCTTCGCGGGGCCTCAATGGCCCAGTCGGGCACCCCGCGAAGTATTGTTTTCCCTCATGCCCTCAAGCGCCGGGCGGCGGCCTGCGCCGCCTTGGCTCGCTACGCTGAAGCTTCGCGGGGCCTCAATGGCCCAGTCGGGCCCGGGCCCCTTAACCCTTGAAGCCGTTTTCCTTCAGGAAATCGGTGAATTCCTCGATGGTCAGGGCGCCCGCCTTCACCTTGCCGTTGATGACGAAGCTCGGGGTGGAGCGGATCTGGAACTGCTTCTCCGCCTCATAGCGCGATTCGACCACGGCCTTCTTCAAGCCCTCGTCCGCGAGACAGGCATCCGCCTTGGCATCGCCGACGCCGGCCAGTTTCAGGGTCTGCTTAAGGGCAGCGACCGGATCGGCGGCACGGGCCCAGGTGCCCTGCGTCCGGAACAGGAGGTCGACCAGGGCTTCAGACCGCTCCGGCCCGGCACAACGCACCAGTTGCGACGCCTGAAGCGCCACGATATCGAGCGGGAAATCGCGGAAGATGAAACGGATCTTACCCGTCTCGACGAATTGCTTCTTCACGTCCGGCAGGGTGGCGGTGGTGAAATGCGCGCAATGCGGGCAGGTCATCGAGGCATATTCAATGACCGTGATCGGCGCATCCTTCGGCCCGATAGCATAAGTCCCCTCGGCGAAAGGGTCTTCCGCCGGCGGCGGCGGAACGATATCGGCGAGCGCGGAAAAGCCCAGGGGGGCTGTCGCGGCAACACCGGCCATGGCGGTCAGGATCATACGTCTCGTGTTCATGGACTCATCTCACCACAAGATGTTGGGGCAGGGCAAGGCGGTTGATCGGGATCGGTCTCACCGGCCACCATCGGCGATGGCGCGGGCCCGCATGGTTCGCCCCAGGCTGGCCAGGGCTTCCCGTAACTTGTCGTCCTCGATTGCGGCAACCATGCGGTCGATCGCCGCTTTTTCTGCCGGCGGCACCGGGGGCAGGGGGCTGCGCCGGGGCGGCGGCGGCGGCACATGGCCGCGCATGATCTTCAGCCGGCCGGCCGCGCGATAGCCGCAGAAACTATTCACCTTCTCCAGGATCTGGGGCTCCAGATGCTGCAGCTCCAGGGCCAGCGGACCATCGACCCGGACTTCCAGAATGCCCGCCTCATTGGCGCCGCGCTCGAATCGAAGCCGTTCGGGCAGGGTGCAACTGGCCAGGCGCTCGCCGACGATCAGCGGCCAATGGGTCACGATCTCGGCGGCGGCAAAGCCCCGCTTGCCGGCGACGGAGCGCAGCAATTTGGCCAGATTGGCGGCGGCGGGCTCGGTCCGCCGGCGTCTTTCCGGTGAAGGTTCGAAGGTCTTTGTTGATCGCACCATGGTCGCCCACTCTAATCACGGAATGCCGCCCGTCGATTCTGAATTCGCGCTCGCCCTTCCTGTTCCGGCCGCCCGGCCGAAAAGCGGATTCGCCGGTGCCCTGCTCACCTGGTATGACGCCAACCGCCGTCACCTGCCCTGGCGCGCCGCGCCCGGGGAAAAACCCGATCCCTATCGGGTCTGGCTTTCGGAAATCATGTTGCAGCAGACGACGGTGGCAACCGTCCTGACCCGTTTCCCGGATTTCCTCGACCGCTATCCGACGGTGCAGGCCCTGGCGGCGGCGCCCCTCGAATCGGTGCTGGCGACCTGGGCCGGGCTTGGCTATTACGCCCGCGCGCGCAATCTCCATGCCTGCGCCCGGGAAGTGGCCGCCAAGGGCGGGCGCTTTCCCGATACGGTCGAGGGGCTCGCCAAATTGCCGGGCATCGGCGATTACACGGCGGGCGCCATTGCGGCCATCGCCTTCGGTC
>Ga0075012_10004503_pt1 | contig 12946 bp, 13 predicted proteins | sample All_14_2_FD_71474 | JGI IMG/M metagenome (GOLD analysis project Ga0075012, IMG submission 71474) | Freshwater microbial communities in response to fracking from Pennsylvania, USA - Allegheny Zone_MetaG_DW_15 | ecosystem: Environmental > Aquatic > Deep subsurface > Groundwater > Drilled...
GAGCGGAACGGCCAGGTCCGGACCACCACCATAAGGACCGGCTCTTGACCCCTCCGAACCGCAACCGCACCAGCCTCGCCGCCGTGTTGGCCGTCATCCTGGCCGCGTCCGTCCCCGTCTTCGTCGCCGCCCCGGCCATGGCCCAGGCGGGCGGCCGCCAGACGCTCAATGTCCAGGGTGCCGACATCCGCGCCTTCATCCAGGATATCGCCCGCCTGACCGGCCGCACCTTCATCGTCGATCCGGCGGTCACCGGCACGGTGACGGTGACCAGCGACCGCCCCCTGACGCGGGGGGAAATCTATGAGGTCTTCCTGTCCACCCTGCGGGCCAATGGCCTGGTCGTGATCCCGACCTCTTCGGGGGCCTATCGGATCGCTCCGGCCCAGGGCGCGGCCCAAGGCCCCTCGACCGCCGGGACCGAGCGGTTCGTGACCGAGGTCTTTACGCTCAGGAACATCGACGCGGCCTCGGCCGCCGAGACCATTCGCCCGCTGGTCGGACCCCAGGGTCAGGTCCTGGCCAACCCCACCGGCAACACCGTGGTCGTGGCCGATTTCGCCGACAACATCGTTCGCATCCGGGGCTTGATCAGCCGCATCGACGTGGACCGGGCGGCCTATGAGGTCATCACTCTGGAAAACTCCTCGGCCCAGGAGATGGCGGCCGTCCTGGACGAGGTTCTGGCCCCGGTCGGTGGCCAGCCGGGCCAGGGCATGGTGTCGGTGACGCCGGTACTCAGTTCCAACTCCCTGGTCCTGCGCGGCGACCCGGCGGCGGTGGCGCGGGTGGTCAATCTGGTCACCGACCTGGACGGAAGGGCACAGACCTCGGCGGATGTGAAGGTCGTCTTCCTGCAGCACGCCGATGCCGAGCAACTGCTGCCCGTGCTGCAGCAGATGGTGGGCCAGCCGGTGACGGCGGCCAGCGCCAATGCCGTCCCGACGACCGAGGGTAATGCCGCGAGCGCCACAGCCGCCGCCGCCACCGCCCCGGTGCCGGGCCAGCGCGCCGTCATCGCTCGCTTCCCCGGAGCCAACGCCCTGGTCATTTCGGCTCCGCCCGAGACCCAGCGGATGCTGGCCGACGTCATCGGACAGCTGGACACCCGCCGCCAGCAGGTTCTGATCGAAGCCGTTGTGGTCGAGCTCTCGGACAATGCCGTGCGCCAGCTGGGCGTTCAGTGGGCCGTGGCGGGCGAGGACGGCAATCCGCTGGGCTTCACCAACTATTCGGACTCGGCTGTCCCGCTGCTGCCCATCGCGGGAGCCATCGCCAGCGATGATCTGGACGCGGACGATCCGGCGCGCGACACGATCCGCGATGTGGCGGTCAACAGCCTGCTGACCCTGAACGGCTTTGTCGGCGGCGGCGGGCTGCAGATCGGCGACGTGCTGCTGGGGGCCATCGTCAATGCGGTGAAGTCCGACAGCGGATCGAACCTGTTGTCCACGCCCTCGGTCATGACCCTGGACAACCAGCCCGCGACCTTCCTGGCCGGTCAGGAAATCCCCGTGACCACTGGCGAGGTTCTGGCCGACAACAACTCCAACCCCTTCCGCACCACCGAACGCCAGGACATCGGCGTCAAGCTGGAAGTCCGGCCCCAGATCAATGCCGGGGGATCCATCACCCTGCATATCCGCCAGGAAGTGTCGGCCATCGATACCCGGCTGTCGCTGAGTTCCACCGATCTGGTCCTAAGCAAGCGTGAGATCGAGACGACCCTGGTGGTCGATGACGGCGACATCGCCGTGGCCGGCGGGCTGCTGTCCCAGGACGAACGACTGACCGCGACGCGCGTGCCGGTGCTGGGCGACATTCCGGGTATTGGGGCCCTGTTCCGCTCCACCTCGCGCCAGTCGGAACGGACCAATCTGGTGATCTTCATCCGGCCGACGATCGTGCGGTCGCGTGCGGATCAGCAACGTCTGAGCGCCCAGCGCTACGACTATGTCCGGGCCCAGGAACTGGCCATCGATCCGGCCGCCGAGCCCAACATCGACGTCCTGCTGCGCGACTATATGCGGACCCAGCCGCCCGTGGCCCCGTCGGCCGTGGACTATCCGGTCCAGGGCACGCCCCTGGCCCCGACCGAATAGCCCCCGCCATGATCACCCTGGTCAATCCGACCCTGCCCTATGGTTTCGCCAAGCGTCACGGCGTCATCCTGCTGGATGCGGGCGACATCGCCCTGATCGGGCTGCGCGAGGGGGCCGACCCGGCCGGGCTGATCGAGACACGCCGGGCCCTGGGCCGTCCCATCCGCGTTCAGGCCCTTACCCAAGCAGCGTTCGATCGCGAACTGTCGCAGGTCTATGCCGGAGACCACCTGAACGCCACCAACGGCGGCGACGACCTGGATATGCCGTCCGGCCTGGACAGTCTGATCGATGACATTCCCGCGACCGCCGACCTGCTGGATACCGCAGACGATGCCCCGGTCATCCGCCTCATCAATGGGGTGATCGCCGAGGCCGTGCGCGCCGGGGCCTCGGACATCCATCTTGAGCCGTTCGAGCACGCCCTGATCGTCCGGATGCGGATCGACGGCGTGTTGCGCGAGACGCTGAGCCTTAACCCCCGGATCACACCGCTGCTGGTGTCGCGGGTCAAGGTGATGGCGCGGCTGGATATCGCCGAGAAGCGCATTCCGCAGGATGGCCGCATTCCGTTGGCCCTGGGCGGCAAGACGCTGGACGTGCGCGTGTCCACCCTGCCGTCGCGGGCGGGCGAGCGGGTCGTCCTGCGGATCCTGGACAAGGATCAGGCAGACCTGAAGCTGGAGGACCTGGGCATGGGCCCGGATGCCCTGGCCGCCTTCAAGGGAGCCCTGGCCGAACCGAACGGCATCATCCTGGTCACCGGCCCGACCGGATCGGGCAAGACCACCAGCCTTTATGCCGGTCTGACCCTGCTGAACGATGCCAGCCGCAACATCCTGACGGTCGAGGATCCGGTGGAATATGCCATCGACGGCGTCGGTCAGACCCAGGTCAACGTCAAGGTCGGCATGACCTTCGCCGCCGGCCTGCGCGCCATCCTGCGCCAGGACCCGGATGTGGTCATGGTGGGTGAGATCCGCGACGTGGAGACGGCGGGGATCGCCGTACAGGCCTCACTGACCGGCCATCTGGTGCTGTCGACCGTCCACACCAACGATGCCGCCGGGGCGGTGACGCGGCTGCGCGATATGGGGATCGAGCCCTTCCTTCTGGCCTCGACCCTGCGGCTGATCGTGGCCCAGCGGCTGGTCCGGCGGCTGTGCGGTCACTGCCGCCGCCAGGAGGATGCGGACCCTGCGACGACCAAGCTGCTGGGCGTCAAGACCGGCAAGACCGTGTGGCGGCCGCAGGGCTGCGCCCACTGCAACAACACCGGCTACACCGGCCGGGTCGGCCTGTATGAGACGATCCGCATCGACGACCGCATTCGCCGGCTGATCGCGGCCGAGGCGGGCGAGGAGGCGATCAATGCCGCTGCGTTCAAGCAGGGGGGCACACTGACCGAGGCGGCCAAGCGGCTGGTTCTGGACGGCGTCACCTCGGTCGAGGAAGCGGTGCGCGTGACCCGACAGGACGCCGCCGCCGACGAACCGGCGCGCGAGGTCGCGGCCTGATGGCGGCCTTCGATTATGTCGCGGTGGACGCCGGCGGACGCACGGTCTCGGGCGCGCTGGACGCCGCCGATGAAGGCGCGGCGCGCGCCCTGCTGGGACGGCGCAAGCTGGTCCCGCTTCAGATCGCGCCCACGCGCGGCGTGACCCAGAAGGCGGAACGCAGCCTGCCGTCGCGCGGCAAGCTGGATTCCAAAACCTTGGCCCTGACCACCCGCCAACTGGCTACCCTGATCTCCGTCGCACCGATCGAGGAGGCGATCCGCACCCTGATGCTGCAGGCCGATCGCCCGCACGTGCGCCGCGTCCTGACCGGGGTCCACGCCGGGGTGATGGAGGGACGCCGCCTGTCCGAGGCGATGGGATTGCAGGGGCAGGCCTTTCCCCCCCTGTACCGTGCCATGGTGGCGGCGGGCGAAAGCTCAGGGGCCCTGCAGCCGATCCTGGAGCGGCTGGCCGACGGTCTGGAACGCGACCAGGTGGTGCGGGGTAAGGTCATCACCGCCCTGGTCTATCCTGCGGTGCTGGCGGTCGTAGCCCTGGGGGTGATTATCGCGCTGATGACCTTCGTCGTGCCCAAGGTGGTCGATCAGTTCGACAGTATGAACCAGGCCCTGCCCTTGCTGACCCGGATCGTGATCGGGGTGTCGGACCTGATGCGGAACTGGGGCTGGATCCTGGTGCTGGCGGGGGTGTGCGGTGCGGCGGGGCTGGGGATCGCCCTTCGAAACCCGGCGCTCAGGCTGAAGGTCGATGGAGGGCTGCTGCGGCTGCCGGTGATCGGGCGGCTGACCCGAGACCTGCACGGGGCGCGGATGGCGCGGACCCTGTCCACCATGATCGCCTCTGGCCTGCCGGTGCTGGAGGGTCTGACCACGACGGCCCGGACGGTGTCCAACCGTCGGCTGCGGCTGGCGACCGAGACCATGGCCGATGCGGTGCGCGAGGGTGGCGGCTTGTCGGCGGCCATGCGGCGGGCAGACGTCTTCCCACCCCTGCTGGTCTATATGACCGCGTCGGGCGAGAGCAGCGGGCGGCTGGAGCCCATGCTGGAGCGGGCCGCCGACTACCTGGAACGCGAATTCTCGAACTTCACCGCCGTGATGCTCAGCCTGTTGGAGCCGGCGATCATCGTTTTCATGGGCGGGGTGGTGGCGCTGATCGTGCTGTCGATCCTGCTGCCCATCCTTCAGATCAACACCCTGGCCATGGGCTAAGGAGGCATCATGTTTGGTTGTCCTAACACTCGCCGCGCGGCGGCTCGTTTCTTGAGGAATGCTTCTGGTCCTAACGCGCGCCGCGCGGCGGCACGCTTCTTGAGGACGGGCTTTGCTCGCGCTCAAGCAGTAAGCGACCGCGTCGCGAGCGATAGCGCCCAAAACAGGGCGGGCTTCACCCTGGTCGAACTGATGGTCGTCATCGTCATCATCGGCCTGCTGGCGACGGTCGTGGCGATCAATGTCCTGCCCAGCCAGGACCGGGCCATGGTGGGCAAGGCGCGGGCGGATATCTCGGTGCTGGAACAGGCGATCGAGACCTATCGCCTGGACAACCTGACCTTCCCCACCTCGCAGCAAGGCCTACAGGCCCTGGTCGCGCCGCCCGCCGATCTGGCCCGGCCCGAACGCTATCGCCAGGGCGGATATGTCCGCCGCCTGCCCGAGGACCCCTGGGGCAACGCCTATCAGTTCCGCCGCCCGAGCGCCCATGGGCAACAGTTTGACGTCTATTCCTTCGGCGCGGACGGCAAGGAGGGCGGCGAGGGCGACGACGCCGACCTGGGCAACTGGCAGGGATGATCAGGGGTCGGGCTCAGGCCGCGAGCGCACGCAGAGGCGATGGCGCTCAAGCAGCGAGCCGCCGCGCGGTGAGCGATAGCGCCCCTGAAAAGCATGGCTTCACCCTGGTCGAACTGCTGATGACCATGGCCATCCTGGGCCTCGCGGCCACGGCCGTCGTCATCGCCGCGCCCGATCCGCGTCCCAGCCTGGGCGAGGAAGCGGACCGGTTCGCCGCCCGCCTGATCAAGGCACGCGAGGAATCCCTGCTGACCAATCGCCCGGTGGCCATGGAGGCGACGGCAGAAGGCTATGGAGTCTCGCGCTTCGAAGGCCAGGACTGGGTGCCCCTGAGCGAAGGACCTTTCCAGCCCGGGGTCTGGGACGAAGCCACCTTGATCGACACATCGGATGAAGGCGTTCGCATCGTCTTCGATCCGACGGGCGTGGCCGAGCCCGCGACGGTCACCCTGACCCGCGAACGCACCCGCGTCACCATAGCCGTCGATGCGGCGGGCGAGGTGCGGGTCGATGGGTAATCGGCAAGGCTTCACCCTGATCGAGATGCTGGTCGCCCTGGCCGTCTTCAGCCTGGCGGCCCTGGCGCTCTTGAACCTGTCCGGCGAGAACACCCGTTCGGCGGCGCGGGTGGAAGCGCGCACGATCGCAGGGATCGTCGCGGAGAATCTGGCGGTCCAGGCCATGGTGGATGTCGATCCGCCGGCGCTGGGCGAAACGCGCGGTGAAACAACAATGGCCGGGCGGACCTGGACCTGGGTGCGCGTGGTCAACGGCACGGACGATCCCGACATTCTCAGTGTACAGATCGCCGTTTCCGACGGCGGCGAACAGATGGCCGACCTCACCCTGTTCCGGGCCAATGCGTCATGACCGGGCCACGCCAGAACTGCGCTCAAGTAGCAAGCGACCGCGTCGCGAGCGGTAGCGCCCAACGAACAGGCTTCACCCTGGTCGAAGTTCTGATCGCCCTGATGATCTTCGCCTTGATCGCTGCGGCGGGAACCGGCGTGATCGCCTTGTCGATCGACAACCGTTTCGCGGTCAAGGAATCGACCGATCAGACCGCCGAACTGCAACGCACGCGCGCCCTCCTGAAAGCGGACGTCGGACAGGTGGTGACCCGCCGATCGCGCGGCCCGACGGGCCAAGCCGACACGGTCGCCGTGCGCGGCGGCTCGTCTCCCGGCGAGCCGCTGCTGACGCTGAACCGATCGGGGTGGAGCAATCCGGGCGAGCGGGCACGGGCCTCGCTGCAGAGGGTCGAGTATCGGCTGGTCGAGGACCGGCTGGAGCGCCGCGTTTTCACCCACCTGGACGGGGCCAGAGCCGGTCCACCCCAGGTCCTGTTTCGCGGCATCGAGGCGGCCAGCGTGGCCTTCGTCTCCCTGGGCCAGGAAACCCCGACCTTCGTCCCGGCCCAGAACCGTCCCCTGCCCGATGCCGTGCGACTGCGGCTGACGGTCAGGGGTTATGGCGAGATCGATCAACTGCTGCTGGTCGGGAGCGGGCGATGAGGTCTGACCCAGTCCGCCGCAGGGGAGGCGACCGCGAGGGCATGGCCCTGCTGACCGTTCTGCTGATGGTGGCCGTCATGGCCGCGATCGCGGTCCTGGTGCTGGACGACGTACGGTTCTCGATCCGGCGCGCCACCAATGCCGCCACCCTCGGCCAGGCCCAGTGGTATGCCCTGGGGGCCGAGGCCCTGGCCCGGCGTCAGATCAACCGTTTGAATCGCGCCGATCCCGCCCGCACGCCCCTGACGCCCGACTGGAACGGTCGGCCCCTGGCCTTCCCGATCGAGGAAGGCGAGTTGCGCGCCGTGGTCACCGATGGGCAGGCCTGTTTCAACCTGAACAGCGTGGTGCAGGGTGCCGGCGAGACCCTGACCGCACGGCCACGCGGAGCCCTGCAACTGGTCGCACTGGGCCGGGCCGTGGGGGTGGACGAGGGTCGGATGCGCGGCATCGCCGATGCCCTGACCGACTGGATCGACACGGACCAGTCCCCCCTGCCGCGCGGCGGCGAGGACGGAGCCTATGCCGGGCGGGCCGAGCCCTATCGCACGGGCGGAACCCTCCTGGCGGAGGTCAGCGAGCTGAGAGCCGTGAAGGGGGTGGATGCCGACGCCTATCGCCGCCTGCGGCCCTATCTGTGCGCCCTGCCCTATACGCAACTGTCGCCAATCAATCCCAATACCCTGCGGCCGGATCAGGCCCCGCTGCTGATCATGCTGTCGGAGGGGCGGCTCAGCCCCCAGGCGGCCCGGTCGGCCATCGCCGCGCGCCCGGCGGGTGGCTGGACTGATATCGGGGCCTTCTGGAACCAGCCGGCCCTGTCGGCGGTCGCACCGGCGTCGGAGGTCTATGACCAGCTCACGCTGCGGACCCGATTCTTCGCCCTGCGGATCGATGTTGATTATGGCGGCGCGCGCGCCGTCCGTACCTCGCTCTTGCAGATCACCGCCGATGGGTCCGTCAGGCCCGTCATCCAACGCTGGACGCCCGACGAATGAGCCGAACCCGCCTTGTCCTGATGCCCGCCCTGGCGGGGGAACCCGCGCCCTGGCTGACCGTCGATGCGACGGGCAGCGTGCTGGAACGCGGCCTTCTGACCCTCGAAAGTCCAGCGGCCGGGCCCGCCATCCGCACGGTCGCGATCGTGCCGGGAGCCGATGTCCTGATCCGCTGGCTCGACCTGCCGCCCGGCAATCCGGCGCAGCAGCGCACGGCGGCGCTTTGGGCCCTGAAGGACGACCTGGCGGCGACGCCGGACCGCATCCGTCTGTCGCTGGGTCGTGCGGTCGCAGGCGAGCCGCGACTGGCGACCGTGGTGTCGGATCCCCTGCTTCAGGCCTGGACCGACTATCTGACCAGCCTGGGCCTGAAGGCCGACGCCATGGTCCCCGACTGTCTGACCGTGCCGGAGCCGGCCGATCCGACGATTCTGGCCGCGGTAGGTTTCGGCCCCAGCCTGGCCCTGCGCGGCCATCGGTTCGCCGCCAGTGTCGATCCGGATCTGGCGGAACTGATCGCCGGTGACCGGACCATCGTGGCGGTCGAGGACCGGGTGCAGGTCGAGCGGATGCTGGTCCACGCCGCCCTGAATCCACCGGTCGATCTCCTGTCATCCAGCGGACGTATCGCGGGCGAGGGACTGGGGCCCTGGCGGCGGGCGGCTGTGCTGGCGGCCGCGGTGCTGGCGGCCCCCCTGGTCATCACCCTGGCCCTGGCGGCGCGAGACGAATTGGCGGCGCGCGACGATCGCCGGATGGCAGAGGCCGCAGCCCGGCGTGCCTTCCCCGACATGGCTCCCGGCGTCGATCCGGTGGCCGAGGCCGAGCGACGGCTGGCGACCGCCGCGCCACCCGGCGGCGTCGCCGTGGCGGCTGCGGTTTTGTTCGCGGCGCTGGAAGGCGTCGAGGGGGCCGAGCTGGACAGCCTGAACGCGGACCCGACCGGCGGCATCCGCGCGACCGTCAGCTATCCAGCCTATCAGGACCTGGAGGCCATGCAGGCCTCGGTGGCGGCGGCGGGACTGATGCTGACCGACACCTCGACCATCGACGACAATGGTCGGGTCGTCAGCGATGTCGTGATCGGAGCGGGCGCATGAAGGCCATGATCGAACGGGCCCTGGCCTGGTGGGCCGGCCGTACCCCTCGCGAGCGGGCGATGCTGAGCGTGATGGGCGGGCTGATCGTAGCGGTCGCCCTGTGGTTCCTGGTGCTTTCGCCCACCCTGACCTGGCGGACCGAGGCGGCCGAAAGACGTGTCGAAGCGGCTCAGTCCCTGGCGCGGATCGAGGCGGGCGTCGCACGGATGGAGGGCCAAACCGGCACATCAATGGCCGTGGCGGACATGGAACAGGTGGCGGCCCAGACGGCCGGGGCGGCCGCTCTGACCGTCGACTTCTCACCTGCGGACGGCGGCCTGGGCTTTGGCGTGACCCAGGCCACGACGGGGGCCCTGTTCGGCTGGCTGGCCCTGCTCCAGGCCGAACACGGCATCGCGCCCCGCACCCTGGTCGTCAGCGAGAATGCCGACGCCACCCTGTCGGCCCAAGGGGTGTTCGCGGGCGGTTAGGCTGGGTCGGTCATGACGGGATCAATCCGCAGCCGGCTTTCGACCACCGTGACGGCCCGGCCGCGCAGCAGGACCCGGTCACCCTTCGTCTCCGTCTCGATATTGCCACCCCGGCCGGGAAAGGCCTGATGGAAACGGACGGTCGCGCGTCCCAGGCGGTCGGCATACAGCGGCCCCAGGATGCAGTGGGCGGAACCCGTCGCCGGGTCCTCGTCCACACCGCAGCCGGGCGCGAAGAAGCGGTCGATCACATCGACGTCGTCACCGGGACCTGCGGGCGCACAGACGACCACATGACCTGCCTCCCCCGCCTCGCCCTGGATCGGGGTCAGGGCGCGGATGTCGGGTGAAAGGCCTCTCACCGTCGCCGCATCGTCGAGCACGGCCACCAGATACCGCCCGGCCCAGACCTCGACCGGCACCACGCCCAAGGCCTGGTTCAGGCCCGGCGGGCTGTCGGTCCGGCGCGGCGGATCGGCCGGGAAGTCCATCTCGTATCCCTCGCCCGCCCGCCGCACGATCAGTGGCCCCGACTGGGTGTCGAAGGTCACGGCAGGCACGTCCAGACCCATCTCGGCCAACAGGACATGAGCCGCCGCCATCGTGGCATGGCCGCACAGATCGACCTCCGCCGCCGGTGTGAACCAGCGCAGGTCGAACCGCGCCGGGCTGTCCGTGGCCCGCAGGAAGGCCGTCTCAGCCTGATTATTCTCCATCGCCAGGGCCTGCATCCAGCCCGCGTCCGGCCAGGCCCCGACCGGCTCCACCACACAGGCCGGATTGCCCCGGAAGGGCGCGGCGGCAAAGGCGTCGACGGTCCATTGACGGGTCATGTGAGGGGCTCCTTCACCGTGATCTCGGGCCAGCGCGCCACCGCACGGTCCACCGTCCGCCGCCAGCCCCTGGCCACACCCCTCAGCGGATTGGGCCGCAGCGTCAGGCCGAACACATCCTCCAGCCCGAACGGCGCGGCGACACTGATCGTATCGTCGGCCTCCAGCCGCACCCCGACGCCGAACGCCGGGGTGACGAAGCGCGACAGGGCCTCGTCGGTATTGGCCAGGGGCTCATAGGGTTCGCCGAACCGGCCCTGGAACCACAGATGCACCCGCGCCTGGTTCCGCACCTCGACCATGGACCGCAGCGGCTCGTCGAAGGCGGCGGCGACCCGCTTGATGACAATGTCCTCGGCGTCCCAGGACGTGTCCGGATCGAAATAGCCCAGGTCGTAATCCTTGATGCCATATCCGGCGGGGCGCCCCGTTACGGCATTCCAGACCCCCTGATAGACGGCCCCCGAAAACACGCGCCAGTCGGGCAACTCCAGCCCCCGCACCGTGGTCAGCACCTGCATCAGCGCGGGGTCGGCCCGGACGATCTCCGTCAGGCGGCGTTCCAGATCGCTCATTCGCGCCCCCGCACCGGCCAGCCGTGATCCAGCGGCCCATGTCCGCCGCCCAGGCCGGGGGCCCGGCGAATGGCCTCGGCGACATAGGCCCAGGCCTGGGCCACCGCCTGTTCCAGGGGCAGCCCACGGGCCAGTCCGGCGGCACAGGCGCTGCCCAGGGTGCAGCCGGTGCCGTGGGTGTGGCGGGTGTCGATCCGTTCGCTGGTCAGCAGGGTCTCCCCGTCGGGCGTCAGCAAAAGGTCGGTCAGAACCTCGCCCGGCACATGGCCACCCTTCATCAGTACCGCCCGCGCGCCTAGCCGCAGCAGGGCCTCGCCCGCCCGCCTCTGACCCTCCAGATCAGTGACGGCGATGCCGGTCAGGGCCTCGGCCTCGGGCGCATTGGGGGTCAGCAGCGCGGCGCGCGGGATCATCAGCGTCCGCACCGCGCCGATCGCCGCATCGTCCAGCAGGGCCGCCCCGCCCTTGGCCACCATGACCGGATCGATGACGGCGGGCACGGTCGCGCTGTCCAGGATGGCGGCCACCGCTTCGACCACCCCGACCGAACCCAGCATTCCGGTCTTGATCGCATCGGCCCCGATGTCATCCAGCACGGCCCTGGCCTGGGCCGTGATCAGGTCCAGCGGCAGGGGATGCACCCCGTGGACGCCCAGGGTGTTCTGAACGGTGATGGCGGTGATGGCGGTGGCGGCATACCCGCCCAGCATCGTCACCGCCTTGATGTCCGCCTGGATGCCCGCCCCGCCGCCGGAATCCGACCCGGCGATGATCAACACCCTGCCCTTTGGGAGGCTACCGCTCGCGACGCGGTCGCGCGCTGCTTGAGCCGTCACGCCGGTGCGCCGGAGAACAGCTTCAGCCCCACGATCCCCGCGACGATCAGGACGATGCACAGGATCCGGATCGTGGTCGTGGGCTCGCCATAGACCAGCATTCCGACACCCGCGGCCCCCACCGCCCCGATGCCGGTCCAGATGGCATAGGCCGTGCCGATCGGCAGCTTCTGCGTCGCCAGCCACAGGAACCAGAAGCTGGCCAGCATCGCCACCCCGACCGCCAGCGACGTCACCGGCCGCTGCGGCCCCACGAATTTGAAGCCGGAGGCCCAGCCCACTTCCAGCAGGCCGGCAATGACCAGGGCAAGCCAGGGATTGATCGTTATCGGAGACATCCCCGCCAGATGGGACAGACGGCGACGGGGGGCAAGGCACAATCGCCTGAGCCGTCCCCTCCACAGTTGTGTGGCGATCAGTCCCGCGCCAGCGCCGCCTGGACCGCCAGGGCCTGGACGGTCTCGCGCACGTCGTGGACCCGGATCATCGTCGCCCCGCGCCGGGCGGCTTCCAGCGCCAGGGCCAGTGACCCGCCCAGACGGTCGCCGGGATCGGTGGCGGAAGGGTCGATGGCGGCGATCATCCGCTTGCGACTAGCCCCGTACAGCACCGGAAACCCTCGTGCCGCCAGCCGGTCCACCGCGCGGGTCAGCGCCAGATTGTGCTCCAGCGTCTTGCCGAAGCCGAGGCCGGGATCCAGCCAGATGCGTTCGCGCGCCACCCCCGCCGCCATGGCCGTCTGGGCCCGCTCGACCAGGGCGTCGCAGACCTCGGTGACCACATCGCCATAGGCGGGATCAGCCTGCATGGTTCGCGGTGCACCGCGCATATGCATCAGCACGACGTCGCACCTCAGGTCGGCCGCGATCGCAGGCGCCTCGGGACTATAGGTCAGGGCCGTGACGTCGTTCCACATCGTGGCCCCAGCGGCGACGGCGGCGCGGGCCACGGCCGGCTTCATGGTGTCGATGCTGATCGGCCCGGCCCAGCGATCGCGCAGACCCAGGATCACCGGCACGACGCGTTCGATCTCCTCGGCCTCCTCCACCGGTTCGGCCCCTGGCCGTGTGCTCTCGCCGCCGATGTCCAGGATGGCCGCCCCCTCCTCGACCAGCGCCAGCCCGTGGTCCACCGCCGCCTGGACCGAACCCAGCCGACCGCCGTCCGAGAAACTGTCGGGCGTGACGTTGACGATCCCCATGACG
>Ga0075012_10004504_pt1 | contig 12943 bp, 10 predicted proteins | sample All_14_2_FD_71474 | JGI IMG/M metagenome (GOLD analysis project Ga0075012, IMG submission 71474) | Freshwater microbial communities in response to fracking from Pennsylvania, USA - Allegheny Zone_MetaG_DW_15 | ecosystem: Environmental > Aquatic > Deep subsurface > Groundwater > Drilled...
ATTATATTTTAAATCAGATTCAAAATCTTAAGCTGATAAATAGTGGTTGTAGAAGTCTAATTTGCATTCAGGAAATATTTGCGCATTCTGTGTACTAATGCATTATTAGCCATCAAAGCCAAGTAAAAAAAGACCCTCGCGGGTCTTTTTTCATGGCAAAGAACGCTAATTTTGATAGAATTGCACCCCCTTAGGTTTAGGGGGTGCAAGTTGCGTTAGGGGGTGCAAGCCATGCCCCAGATAGCCACGTTATGTAGCGGCAGTCATACAAGCGGCAATTTCTTGAATCTTATTTCCCGTAAGTGTGGCGAATTGCTCCATGTTTGCATCAATGTCCTTCGTCATAGTGTATTCTCCAATTCCAAGAGATACTACAGCTGAAGCTTTAATTTTTTTCATTATCAACTTGCCACTCTCATCAAGAACAGGCACCTCGGTTTCTACATCACGATCTATTGATACAGTGTTGCTTATTTCACCCGCTGATGTGCCATGCGCGGCTGCAGTGCGATATTTCTGCGCGTCAACATAAATTGGGTCTGTTTGGAGCTCAGTAAAAATAAGATGGAGCGCTGGATTATCACTTTTCAACTTCTTTAGGACACTATTTCGTAATCTTAAATCGATAATAAAATCATATGAATAAAAATGATTGATAATCTCAATGATTGAATCCCACACCGCCATCAATTTGAGATAATATGTATCGGCGAAGTAATTAAACCAGTATTTTCTCATCCAGTGCTCTTCATGGAAATTTGGCATGTATTTAATTGCTTGACCTTCGGGACCCGATGAAGCATACCAAGGATCGTCTGGTATCCCTTGGTCAAAGTAATGTCTACACAAAGCATACGTAATTTGCAAGGAACCAATTTTGTTATTGTGCTCCTTTATCAGCTCAGGCATTTTCGGATGACTAATATTCTCAAAAAAAACCTTACTAATGCCAAAGGTAGCACAAGACAGCCGCATATTTTCGAAAAGGTCGATTTCTAAATACCGATCCCACTCTTCCTGTGACAATGTCTCAAACGAATTTTCTATTCGAACATCCATTGTTATATTCCTTCCACAATGATTATTCTTCTCAACTTTTGCCGGTTGAGTATTCTCTCACGTGTTCTACTTTCCCGTTTCTGATCCATGTATACCCTGAAATGTCATGCGATACCTTTGGAGTACCTTTTCTGGGGCTCTCTTCTGGTCCTGATGACGAAACGTTATCATCAATAACATCAGATTCAGATTCGGATTCGGAAGGTACGATATGGTTTCACTTCCCGGAGTAACGAAAGATATTAAGTTTACATCAAATGTTTATGAGTAGTAATGGGAATTAAACATCTTTTCGGACAGCATGTTAAGCACACACTTCTTGAGGCTCTGACTCCAGCGAGTGAGCCGGCGAATCGGCCTAAGTTCCCGAGCCGTTTTGAATGTTTCTGGTATTTTAGAATCCTTCTATATTGGCAAAGATCTTTTGTTTGAGCTCCTTCTACGCTCTCTAGGGTGAAGTACCCACTAGCAAAATTTCTCCGAAAATCATCATTACTTCAGATTCCAAGCGGATACATTACATTCGCCATATCTGTTCCATCCCACTGCTACCACTGTTCCGTTCGCTCTCAGCCCCACGGTGCTACCATAACCAGCAGCTATGGCAACAATACCGCGCCATCCTGATACATTGCATTGTTTGTGCATATTCCATCCCACCGCTACCACTGTACCGTTCGATTTCAGGCCAACGGTATGAGCATTGCCTGTGGATATTGCCACAATATCACGCCAATCGGATACATCACATTCGCCGTTGTCGTTTTCACCCACCGCGACCACAGTGCCATCAGCTTTTAGCCCCACGGTATGATCGCCTCCAGCAGATATGGCCACGATATCATGCCAGCCGGAAACATCGCATTGACCAAATGTGTTTTCCCCCACCGCTATCACTGTTCCATCAGCTTTCAAGCCAACGGTATGATCGTACCCTGCGGATACGTCAACAATATCACGCCAATCGGATACACTGTATGCACCCCATTCGTCGTGTCCAGTCGAAATCACAGTCCCGTCAAATTTTAGGCCAACCGTATAATCATCCCCTGCGGATATGGCTACGATATCATGCCAACTGGATACATCATACTGATCATCATTATATGGTCCCTCCGCAATAACTGTTCCATCTGCTTTCAATCCAACGGTTTGATCGCCACCTGCAGAAATAGCTAAGACATCACGCCAGTCAGATACATCGTACTGTCCATAACAGTCATAGCCCGCCAATACTACTGTGCCATCCGATTTTCTTCCGACTGTTTGGTACGATTTCGAGGATATTGCAGGCCCTATGAGTGACAGACAGTTTTTCACTTGTTCCTGCACGTTTATAGATACACTAGCTTTTTTATACCATATAACTGCTTTAACATAGTCTTTTGCATCATAATAGTCTTCTGCTACTTTATAGTAAACAGATGAGATGCGTTTTGTCGCATCATCGTAACTTCCTGCTTTTTCAAACTCCCTAATAGACCCTCTATAATCACCTGTTGCAAATAATTCTTCCCCGCTTTTGTAGTAAACTGAGAGTATGCGTTCTGTCGCGTCTTCATAATTCCCTGCCATAGCAAACGCCTCGATAGATCCACTATAATCTCCAGTTATTAATAAATCTTCACCGATTTTATAATAAACAGCAAGAATGCGCTGCTCCGCATCTTCATAATTCCTTGCTTTCTTAAACTCAGCAATAGCTTCACTATATTGACCCGCTGTAAAATATTCTTCTCCTTCTTTATAATGAACGGCCAGGATGCGCATACCTGCATCACTATAACTTTCTACCTCGGCAAACGCCTGAATAGATCCACTATAATCGCCTGCAGCAAATAATTTCTCCCCCATTTTATAATATGCAGAAAGAATACTTTCTGACGAATCTTTATAATTATTTGCTTTTGTAAACTCTATGATCGCGTTTTCGTAATCACCAGCAGCCAACAGTTCCATGCCATTTTGATAATGACCAGCTGGTATAATGACTTTTATCGTTAGAATGACTAGAATTAAGCCAACAGTAACAGTTGGCAATATTATAGCAAGTCTCTTTTTAATACGTTTTCGTTTCTCACTATTTTCCGCTGCCGCAATGCGCTGCAGCTCTTTTGCCTTCTCCGCTGCAATTCGTCGCTCTTCTTGATACGCTACGAGTCGCTCCTTTAACGTGAATTCATCAGTCAGCTGCTCATACTTGTCAAACGCGATTCCGCAATGTGGACATTCTGATTCTTCTTTGGTATATAAAGCGCCGCAAGCACAAAAAACCAAATCACCATGTTTCTTTGGTGCATACGCTATATTCCACTTTGATAGTTTTTTACATTCGCGAACATATTGTTCTGCTAACTCTGCACCTAATAGAGCATCGAGGTGTTCTATGCTTGGTGTGATTTGCATGCGCTGCTTTGGCTCAGGAGCTTCCCAAGTATCTGCATTCGAAAACACGATTGTTTTTATATGTACAGCAAATGAGCGAACTGCATCTTGTGATATCGGGATTGCCGTTTTTTGACCAAATTGATCAGAGAACCCTACTGATAAATCTCGATACCAGAATTCTTCGCGGCATATAGCGGTAGAACCTGCAGGATCGAAACACTCCAAGGTTACACATACCGCAGAGATTGGATTCCTGACTATGCTTTCCAATTTGAGCTGAGCAAAAACGTGTTGCGTTTGCGTATCTAATAAAAGTGCTGAAGCAGCAAGTACGACTGGACAGTTCACCTGATACTGCATGCCGGTTTTTAATAATTGTTTATAACGTTCAACCATCACGTTCTCCTTATAGCTCTGGTAGCTCATCAGAGACAGTTGGGAATACATTCTTATCGGCAGTATCTTTATTGCTTTCAGCAGCCCTAGCCGAGCGTTCCGTGTTAATAGCAATAACATGCAGTCCATCAAGAACTAGCCCTAGCCAAGTAGTTACGAGCCCACTGCCGAAGCCTATAGCGAAATATAAAAATTTTCCTGCTGTAAATGCAATGATCGTTAAAAAGAAAACGCCCAGTGCTGCTAAAATATAGAATAGGCCTGCAAACCCGTGCAATAATGAAGCTGTTTTGTTAGACATAAATCCCCCTTCTCGCAATACATCTCAGTACTAGATTTGTTTTTGCTTTGCTTTGGTTTTCTCTTGGCGTTCCTGAAAAGAATCAATGTTTTAATGAAATGAATGATAAAAGAATTATAGTATATTTCGTTTAGATTCACAATCCATACTCGTAGTTCTTCGTATGATTGTTATGAGCTTTAGCGTAAATCAGAATGTTATTGCACCCAGATTTTCATACGCGGTTTTATATACTACACTTCAATCTCGGCTCCTGTCAAAAAGTGAAATGCCATCCGTCCGTCCGAATGCACCGTGACAGAGCTTATGGTGGCTGTCCATAATCTCGCATCAAAGTCTGTTAAGACGTCCTGCTCGCTAATGGCAAACATGAATGCGCCGATAGCATCCGCTTTTGCCTGCCGTAGTGCGTGCTCGCGCTGCAGATCTTCCAGCTTGTTTTGCGCGACTTCATATCGTTCAACGTAGCTGTTGTAGCGCGTTCCATACTCTGACTGGTTCTGCGCATCGCGGCTGTTTTCCTCAACACACTTTCTTATCAGTCCGGCTACCACATCCAGTTCTTCCTGCAGGTCGGGTATATCCGCATCAAGAGCCGAGCAATCCGAAAGAGCGGTCTGCATAATGCGGCAGTCATCAAGAAGTTGCGTTTTGTCAACCGTAAGTTTATTGTATGCCGTTACGAACCGCGCCTTGATCTCTTCCTCATCCAAATGGGGTGTCGAGCAACGCCGATCATTTTGGAACTTCGCGTTGCATTGCCATATCGTTCTGCGGTATTTGCTGGTAGAGTTCCATACCTTGGAACCGAAGTAGGCGCCGCAGTCACCGCAAACGATCCGAGACGCTAATATGCTGTTCCCGCTGTAACTGTATCCGATAGCCTTACGCCGGACGAACTCAGCCTGCACCAGTTCAAACTCTACGGGGTCAATAATCGGTTCGTGGCTTTTCTCTATATAATACTGCGGAACCTCGCCCTCATTGGGCTTCATCTTTTTTAGCAGAAAGTCGACCGTGAACTTCTTTTGCAAAAGGGCTGCGCCCTTGTACTTTTCGTTCGTCAGAATACTCTCGACCGTGGATGAGCGCCATTGCTCTTTCCCGGCGGGAGTCGGTATGCCTTCCGCTGTCAGCAGTCGGGCTATGCCGCCCGGCGTTTTACCAGCCATGAAAAGCGCGTAAATCCGCTGCACGATCACAGCTTCTTTCTCGACGATCCGCGGTATGTCATCTTCGCCCTTTTCGTATCCGAGGAATTGTTTGTATGCTACGCTGACTTTCCCATCCGCAAACCGTTTCCGCTGACCCCATGTGACATTCTCCGAAATTGATCGGCTCTCTTCCTGCGCTAGCGAAGACATGATCGTAATAAGCAATTCGCCTTTACTGTCAAGCGTATAGATGTTTTCTTTCTCAAAGTAAACCTCGACGCCCTTTTCTTTGAGCTTACGGACGGTCACCAAACTGTCGACCGTATTCCGCGCGAAGCGACTGACGCTTTTTGTGACAATAAGGTCGATTTTTCCGTTCAGCGCATCGCGCACCATCTGATTGAACCCGTCGCGCTTCTTCGTGTTGACCGCCGAGATTCCCTCATCGGTATACACACCGGCGAACTCCCAGTCAGGCTGTTCTTGAATGTAGCGCGTATAGTAGTCCACCTGCGTTTTATAGCTGGTCATCTGTTCCTTGCTGTCGGTGGAAACCCGGGCATAACCAGCCACGCGCCGCTTTGCCGTCGGTGCCAAAGGCATCCGTGCCAAAGGGCTAATCGTAGGTGGAATGACCGTTACCGCCCTATTGCTCATCGCGTAAATCCCTCCGTTTCTTTGTTGCTCGCTGCCTTGCCTCTTCTTTCATTTCATCCGTCCAGCTATCGCGGCGCGAACGGTCTCTCCAAACTCTCGTCTCCGTATGACCATCAGCGAAGAGAAAGAGGAGTTCGTTCGGCGCCGTGACCTGTATACCGGATATTCTTTTGGTGAAGACCCGTTCGTCAAATTGCGCGATGTCCAACACATCACAACAGACTGTCATCAGCGTGGGTTCGGGTATCTGCTTGGCTGGGCAGGCACTTTTTCCCTCGAACTGGAAGGTCATGCATATCCATGACACCCGTCCATGAGTTGTTTTTCTGCCGAAATGCTTACCGCAATTTCCGCAAACGATCTTGCCGGAGAAAAGATACCGCGCGGTGGTAGGCTTTTTGATATTGCATTTTTCGGTGTTTTGCGCAATGCGGCGTTGCGCCAGTTCATAGGTATCAGGGTCTATGATCGCGTCGTGCGTTCCTTCGACATAGTACTGCGTGAGTTCGCCGTGATTGCGAACCAGCCTCTTTGACAGATGATCGGCGACATACTTCTTTTGCAGGAGCGCGTTGCCTATATACTTCTCGTTCTTGAGAATATCTCGCACCCGTGAGTCGTTCCACTTACCGCCCGAAACCGTCGGTACGCCGCCTGCTTCCAGCGCTCGAGCAATGCCGACGGTCGAGCCGCCGGAAACGTACTGGTCGAATATGCTTTTTACGATCGCGGCTTCTACTGGGTTTACCGTAATGACGCCGCTAACGATGTTGTAACCGAACATCCGGCGCAGCCCGACCATGTTGCCTTGCTTCATTCGCTGTCGCCAGTACCATTTGCAGTTTTCGGAAACTGAAAGGCTTTCTTCCTGGGCGTATGATGCGAGAATTGTCAGCATGAGTTCGCCGTCCGCGCTCATTGTATGGATGTTCTGCTCCTCAAAGAAAACATCGACTCCCATGTCCTTCAGTTCGCGCACGATCTGCAGGAGCGACACCGTGTTCCGTGCAAATCGGGAAATGGACTTTGTGAGTATAAAGTCTATCTCTCCAGCCCGGCAGTCATCCAGCATCTGCTGAAAGTTCGCACGGTCATCTTTTGTGCCGGTCATCGCTTCATCCGCATATACGCCGCAGTAGAGCCAGTCGCGCCGCTTTTGAATAAGGTCGCTGTAATAACTGACCTGAGCCGAAAGTGAATGCAGCATAGCGTCCTTGCCTGAAGACACTCTGGCATAAGCGGCGACGCGCTTCAACTTTGTTAGCGGGCGCTTGTAAAACCGCACCTGTTCCACTGCTCTTTCCATATAATCACCTCCTTTTTGTAGGTGTTATATTACCTCTGTGACGGCTGTTTATCCAGTCAATTCGGCGGTAAATACTGCGAGAAAAGAGTCCATATTTAGCTAAAATCAAGGGTTCTATCCGTTGATAATCCTCATTCGTAATGATCCCATCCCGATGCAAATGATCGGCGGTCGTCATCGCCAGAAGATATGCGCTCACGCGTTTCAGATGATCGTCGCCCATTATCGCACCTTCCGTCTTCTGTATGCCGCATAACACGCGCGAGAACAGAACTTGCGGTTTGCGCCGCCATAGTATTCAAACGAGCGGCCGCATGAAGCACACATCGCGGTATGATAGGATCCCCGCTTGACCCGTTCGGGATGTGAGTTCCACCACGCCATCCGGCAAGCGTCTGAGCAGAACAGCTTCCGCTTCCTGTGCGGCGTCTGTTCCACTGGCTTCCCGCATTGCCTGCAACGGAGTGTATCCTCAACTTCCGCGCAGACAATCGGATGTCTACGGCAATATGACTTGACCGTGTTTTGCGGCAGTTTGGTCATCTGTGCTATCAACTTATATCCAAATCCGCGGCGCTGCAGGCGGACGATCTCTTCGATTTCGTTCTGTACCATGCTGACACCTTTCTGAAAACGAACGCATCGTTCTCAATATACGGCCACAGAAACGGCAGGATCGGGCGGTATAAACAAAAAAATACCCGCGAGACGGCGCTAAACCGTTTCGCGGGTATAAAATTTCGTTTCTGTTCGTTAATCTCAGATTCAATCCGCCTTCATCTGACCAATCAAATGCTCCGCCGCACCTGTGATAAGCGCGGAAATGTCAACCTGGGCGGCGGTCAGCACGTCCATCGCTGAAGCAGAGAGTTTTGCGGTGGTTTTCTCGTAGAGCAGTTGTCCGAGTTGCGCGATCTCATCCTTGGTCAACTTGCCGTCCTTACTCGCGGCCTTCATGCCTTCCACGACCGTTTGTTTCAATTCGCCGACCGTGATCTGCGCGAGCTTAATCAGCTCCTGCTGCGCACGATTCACAGTATCGAGTTGCGTTGACTTGCCAAGCTTTGCGGTCAGCCATGCGCCGAACACGCCGATCAGGGAAATAAAAAATGCCGCTGCAATGTTCACGGCATTCTCTATCAGGATTTGGGCGACGGTAGCGTCTGCAGTTCCGCCGGTGTCCGCCAGCGCGGTGACGGGTAACACGAGCATCAGTAGAACGATAAGGACCAGAATCAGTTTCTTTTTCATGTTGTGTTTTCTCCTTCTTTTATATAGATGTAGCTTGTTCTGAAGCAAGCTCGTGGACAAAATCTTCGTATTCCTCTTGCGCGGTCTTCGCTTTTTCGCGCGCAGTCTTCATCTCGCCGTTGGTTTCACCACGCTCTACGGCGATACAAGTTGCCAAAGAGAGTGATAGGCTTGCGTCCTGCATCTTCATGGCGAGTTTCGATTCTTTTGCGCGAATTGCGGCGCGCTTTTCTGTTTGTTTTCGGTCGCGCGTCATACGCACTTGTAGCCAAACGACTAGAAGTGCGAACACGCCCGATATGATTTCACCGATGAATTCCAAATTCGTTCCTCCCCGTTCTATTTATATAGAAGCTTGCAGCGGCCGCACTTGTGCCAATAACCGCTGCCTCCCTGATTGATCCCCTCTACTACGACGCCGACGTCGCGACCTCTTGCGTGGATCACCATACCGCGGCCGAGATAAAGGCCGACATGCGTTTCGTCGTTAGCATTCGTGGTGCTGTTTCGGAACAGAAAGTCACCAGCAATCAGCTCATTGCGCGAAACGGCATCACAAAGCGCCCAGAGTCCGTCGCAATTTTTGCGATCGTCCCAAATGCCAGCCTCACGCATGAGCCAGGAAAGAAAGCCAGAGCAGTCATGTGCCATGAGGCTGGCAAAGCCAGCCTTGTACTGGCCGTCGCGGAAGGTGATCGCACGCGCAAACTCTTCGTCCATTACCTTGATCTTGTTGTCAGAAAGATCGGTTAAAGCGGATGCGCCCCAGACATACAGGTCGCCAATCCTAGTCAGCGCCAGCGCACAGATCGTCTTTGCCTTATCTGTTACAACCGGTTTCGTGATCGGCTCCGTCTCCGTAATCGTGCCGTCAATCAGAGCCGCCCACGTTTCCTTTCCGATCACTCCATCGACAGTCAGAGCGGCTTGGGCCTGGAATCGCTTTACAGCCTCCAGCGTGTCTGCGCCGAACGTTTTCCTGGTCACTGTCGTGATATGGTCGCCATAGAAGCCTAGTTCCAAGAGCTTTTGCTTACAAAAAAGCACATCCTCGCCGGACGTGCCTTTTCTCAAGTTGCGTGTGTATTCCATCCGTTTCCTCCTGCCGTGGTTTAATTTTTTCAAGTCCGTCATGGTTTGCTATTGCTCTGCTCATAAATGTCTGTTACGCTTCCAGTGTGGGATTTGCATGGTCTTAATGCGTTGAACTTTTCTTTCCTTCCTTTTATTCATTACATTGACCATGCAAAAACAGGGCGCTTCGAGAGGAGCGCCCTATCAATTTATCTGTTACCCTATGCCGTCCTCTTCCAGAAATAACAGGTGATGTAGGGCTGCAGGTTGTTGTGCGCTACGCCGCTGCCGTTACTGCCAACCGAGCCAGAAACGGAACCCGTATGGTCATGCGACCCGCCGGAACCGGTCGTCTGTCCGCTCGTTGATCCACCGTTGGTCATGTAGTAATAAGTAGATGCAGACCCGCTTCCGACCTTATAGGATCCCGCCGATGCTTGATGGGTATGCGCACCGTTGGCGTTGACCGTCACTGATCCGCTAAACGAGTGGTTGTGCGATGGCAATTCTGCTGTCGCAAGCGTGTGCGTGTTCGCGCCGCCTGTCTTCTCCACGGTGTTAAAGTTGGTGTCCGAGGTATTCACACCCACAGGCACGCGGCCCATTCCCCAGCGCACCCAGGTGCCTCCAAGGAATGCGCTTTCATCCGCGGCGGAAACCGTCATGCGAATGCTTCCTACCGGGAAGATCAGGTTCGTAAGCCACAGAACGCTTGAAAACGTTACTGCATCGTCAAACTGCACGTTTTCGCGAAACCGCGCCGGCCAGCCGACATCGAAGCTGTCCTCTTCGGCGACCTTCCCGACCGCCAATCCCATGCCGGTGCTGCGCACGGATAGAATGACTTCCGCTGTGCTCAGGTCGGTGTATCCATACGTCTCTCCGAAATAGTCACCGAGCGTCACTCGGATATCATAGGTGTACTGGTTCGATAGGCTTCCGCCGATGCGATAATTGCCGTTGACAGCATACGTCGACAGCGTGAACGTCGTATCCGTGTAATACGTTTCGCTCTTGCGCTTATACCCAATCTTGAGTACGCGGGTGTTCTTGTTATTTACAGAGTAGATCGCGCCGGTTACCGCCACCATGGAATATGTTCCTGTGTTACTCGCATTACCCGCAGCGTCGCACCGAAAAACCGAAACTGACTGGGCGGAGGGCGAATCATATGCCACAACCTCAAACGTTCCAGTCAGCACCGTGGTTCGACCCCGGCTGTCCGTGATCGTCGTGCGTATCGTGTTCGTGCCTACAGTTGCTAATTCATTTGTCGTGAAGGAGTTTCCCGAATACGTCGCTCCGTTTACCGTGGTCGAGATCGATGAAATCGACGAACCGTAGATACCCGAAGCAGAAATACTGACACCTAATTTGCTCTTTCGTTGAACAAAGCACCCGAATTGCGTCGACAATTCTCCCTCCGCCTCGGAGAACCAAATCGAACCCATCGGCACGACGGAAACGGGAATCGCAGCGTTAATGCTGACCTGTGTTGTGCCGAGAAGAACCCCGTTGGAGTAAGTGTCACAATACAGAGTCCCTCCGACGCTCGTTGCATTCGGCGCGGCGTTGGCCTCGTCGAGCGACGGCGTCCATGAAATGCTCGTTGCCGAGGTTTGCGCCGCGATTGTCGTCTCGGCGCGCGAGCCAAACTTCGCCCGAAGTGTATGCAGAAACGCGCTCGACGCCGGCGTCAGCGTGATCGTCGCCGCGCTGCCGAGCGTGACGGCTGAGATGATGGGCGTCGTAATACGCGGGATTGCCGGGAACGATAGGACCACGCTGCCGTTTGCCGATCCGATTGAAGCGGAGTAGGTGCAGTTCGCTGTAAAAGTCAGGGTGATCTGCTTGGTTCCATCCGAGTTGTGGGTGACCGTACATTCGCCATACGCTTCGCTCTCTGTGCTCGCGTTATCGGTTAGGATCATCAGGTACTGGTAGCCCATCGCCGTATCATATGGTTCCTGATACTGCGTGATATACTCATTGCGGTAAGGAATCCGCGAGATCGCGAAACCTCTCCCGATACGGTTGTACACGGAGCTTCCATCAACCGATACGCTCATTGCGCCGCGGGAATTTGAATCGACATTATTGCTGTAAACGTCAAACTGCGAGGTGTTCCCGGAGGTCGCGAGAAACACATGGAACCGGATGGTAGATGTGTTGTTGGCGACAGACTGCGAAACGATCTTATACTCCAGCCAGCAGGAAACCTTGCTCGCTGCGGTTCCGGAAAGCGAACCGTTGACGATCATGTATCCGTCATGAATCGACTCATATGGCCAGTTTGCCATTTCCTCACCCCGCGATCTTTTTGAAGTTCAGGTTGCCGCTCTCGGGCACCCAGGCATAACCGCCAATCCGCAGCGAAGAAAGCACCTGTACATCGTTGACATACAGCTTGCCGGACGAAAAATAGGCGATCGCGCTATCTGTGGTCACACTGTCCTCGCTGCCGGAAAAGAAATACAGCACATCGTTCTCAAGCTTCAACTTGATCGCCGACGTGCTCTTTCCGATCACAATACCGGACGAGATCAGGCGGATGAAGCTGCGCACCGTCTCGAACTGCTGCGACGTTTCACCATTCAGTGTCGAGATTCGGCTTGCAGTTTCTGTGAAGTTCGCTTCGATCGTCCCCGCCATGATCGAGAACGATGTTTGAATCGTATTCTGCAGCGCGACGAAATCCTGTGATCGGACGTAATCTTCCAGCGCGGTCATAATGATCTGCTGCGCGGATTGCAGAATCGACGTGTTTTGTGTTATCTGCTCCTGCACGATCTCCTTGATTTCACCATGCGTGGTGTAATCCGATTCGATTGACTCGATACGGTTCTTCACCGACGTGTTGTGCAGGATCTCTTCACCGATCAGAGACGGGCGCGAATCGCCCAGCACTATCCCCGTGCTCGCCGGGTTATTGAGTGGAATCGTGAGCTCTGACAGCACATACGTTTCTTCCGGGCAGAGCGAGCCACAGGAAACGACCACATTATCCAGGAATTGGAAAGACTCCACGTTCGCGTCGGCGTTGTGCAGATCGACCGCTGATAGTTTGATCGTCTGTTTGAACCGCGCACCAGTCCCGCTCAACCAATCATGGCCTTTGTTCATGAGGATCGTCGGATCCGTGACTTCATCCCATGTAGTCAATCCGGACGGAGCGAATATTACCCCGTACTCGGCAGCAAGTGCAGTATCTATTAGTGATTCTTGCCCTTCGTTCACGCTCACGATCGTGAGCCGCGTGTCGTTTTCTGATTCCGGGTCGATATCCCGCAACGCGGCTCCGAGCGGAACGCAGGCGGTATAGGTCTCGGACGCATTCTTGCTCATCACAAGGTCGAT
>Ga0075012_10004506_pt1 | contig 12940 bp, 11 predicted proteins | sample All_14_2_FD_71474 | JGI IMG/M metagenome (GOLD analysis project Ga0075012, IMG submission 71474) | Freshwater microbial communities in response to fracking from Pennsylvania, USA - Allegheny Zone_MetaG_DW_15 | ecosystem: Environmental > Aquatic > Deep subsurface > Groundwater > Drilled...
GCTTGGTGGAAGCCGCTGCAGGCGAAGTGAGGACGCTCGTTTCCACGCAGATCGCAGCATTTAGGCACCGGATGCGCAACGATGGCTGAAGTTCCTTTTAAAAGAATACCGGCAATCGATGGCCTTCGCGCATTCGCTGTGGGGATTGTTTTTCTTTTTCACCTGTTCCCAAATTACATCCCCGGCGGCTACCTTGGCGTTGACATTTTCTTTGTCATCAGTGGGTTCGTAATCACGCGGTCGCTAACGGGCACTCAGCTGTCTTTTAAGCGTTTCTATCTGCACCGGTTTTTTCGGATATTCCCTCCGATGGTGCCCGTTTTACTGTTTGCCTGGTTTGCGTTTCCGCACCCAAACCCGTTGGATTTTATCGGCGGGATAGCCAGTGTTCTGAATTGGTTGATTGCTTTTGATCTGACAGATGGAGGTGTCATCACGCACTTTTGGTCACTGTCGGTTGAAGAACAATTCTACTTTTTGTGGCCGCTTTTGTTTTACATTTTGTCGCAAAGGCAGCGGTCGCCGGTAAGGCCCTTAATGGTCTTGATAACCGTGCTCATAGCTTGGCAAATGTCTTGGCCGCTTTGGGCAGAAACGCACGTGAGGGTCTATAGCGGGCTTGATACAAGAGCCTCACAGCTGTTGATGGGATGCCTTCTGGCCTTGGTTTCACCGAGAAATTTGGGTAAATTTTGGCCTATCCCGACACTGGCTATTTGTGTCGCGGTGATGACTTTGGGTTTCAAATCACCATTGTATGTTTCACTTGGCATTCCCGTGATCGGCTTGCTGACCATGCTACTCGTTGCGGTTCTGGCATGGGCGAAAACACCACTGAATAGGCTTTTTGAGCATCCGCTTGCCCAGTGGGGGGGAAGCCGGTCTTACGCACTTTATTTGTGGCACTATCCTGTTTTGCGCGTTGGCGTGCATTATGCCAATGCATGGGGACTGTCGCTTCTTGCGGTCAAGATTGGCGTCGTTGCGCTTTCGTGCGTGGCTGCTGAGATTTCGTACCGCACGCTTGAACGTCCGATGGTCGGAGTGCGAAAGCGCCTCGAAGTGAAGCTAGCTATATGACTGACTTGCAGCAGTCCACGCCGAAGGCTGGCGCAGAGAGTCGATGGGCGGGGCTCGATCATATCCGCGCTTTGGCCGCATTTATGGTCTTCACTTGGCACTTCACCCATGGAGCAAATGCCAGTCCAGTGCCGCTTGAAGGCGCGCCAACTTTTCCATTCGCAGCACTTTTTGACGAGGGGCATGCTGGTGTCGCCTTGTTCATGTGTCTTTCGGGATATCTCTTTGCCGCATTGCTTGACGGCAAAGAGATTCACTTCCCGAAATTCATCATCGCTCGCGTTCTTCGGCTAGCACCGTTGCTGGTGTTTTTGTTTGTTGTTGATTTTGTGATCCTTCTGGCAACCGGAGGTAGCGTGATCGGATTTGTCCGGAATCTGATTTCCGGTTTTGTCCTGCCGCGGTGGCCGAATGGCCGGTGGTCGATCGGCATCGAATTGCAGTTTTATCTTTTACTGCCATTTTTGCTGGGCGTCCGTGGCCGCTTTCCAATGGCTTTGCCGTTGATGGTCGTGGGAGCATTGCTGATGAGGGCAGCGCTCTTCATTTATTTTGGCACAGTTGAACACTGGGCTTACAGCACGCTGATTGGTCGTATCGACCAATTTATTTTGGGCATCGCCATCTTTGATTACCGCTTGTTTTTCAAAGGAAGGCATGGCCTTGCAGCGGCGACTGCCTCGATCCTCGGGATTGCTTACTACCTGTTTGATGCAGCAGGTGGATTTTTCGGATACAAATCGTGGCCAAGCCAAGAGTCACTTTGGATTTGGTGGCCGACATTTGAAGCAATCACTTTCGCAATCCTGATCGCTTATTACGCCACGACGTTTTCGCCCAGAGGACGGTTCTCCGATGCTTTGAGTAAAGTCGGTTTTTATAGCTACGGGATCTACCTCATTCACTTCTATTTCGTTTTCGCAGCGGCGGAATGGATTAATTCCTCGCTTATTGCGCTGGATAATTTCTATGTGGCGTGGGCCGTATCATTGCCCGTCTTCTTGGCGATGGTAGCCCCGGCGTGGGCTGCCTACCATATCATTGAAAAACCGCTGCAAAAGTACAAGCCGCGCTACGTTTTGGCGCGGCCAATCACTAAACCAGCAATGGATTCAAGCGTCTTCCCGGTGGCTGACGCGCAATGACGGTTCATACTAACTTTTCAGAAATTTTTGCAGGGTTGCCAGCAGCATGTGCACCTTCTGGCAGGTCGCGGATCACAACTGCACCGGCCTCTATCCTGCAATTGGATCCTATTTTGACGCCAGGCAAGACAATGGCGCGGGGACCAATCACGGTTCCATCGCCAATAACTGTGTCGAGATACAGCCCACGGGTCATATCGTGCGTGAGGATCACAGCATGATGGTCGATAACGCAACCCGCGCCGATGTGAACGCCGCGTGGATACGTGCGGTCAACCAACGCGGTCGGAGCGATCCAAGCCGACGGATCGATATCCATCTTCCACAGTCGTTTGCGGATAGTGGACTGCCACCGCTGTTTGAACGTGACGGGGAGGGGTTTTGCGGGGAGTTTCTCGGCCATGACGTGTCAATAAATCATCGCTCGCTTCTCTGCAACGATGAGGCGGTTCGCTAATGCGATCGTTAAACAGCTTGGCACCTTTGCGCAAATTTCTGGCTGCCGCGCGTGGTGCGTGGTTGGCACGTACAGCGGGTGCAGATATTCATCCGAGCACCAGCGTCTCGCTATCATGCACCATGATTGGAGGCCCTCCGGGTTCAATCGTCATTGGCGAGACGACGCTTGTTGCCTTTAAAACGCTGCTGATAGCACGCAATCCTGACGGGAGCGTCAGTCCGATCCATATCGGCGCGAGGTGTTTCATCGGTGGGGGATCGACCATACTTCCCGGCGTTACCATTGGTGACGGCAGTGTCATCGCGGCGGGATCAATTGTTGCCAACGATATTCCGCCGCGCTGTGTTGCAGGGGGCAATCCGGCCCGGATCTTGCGCGAAGACGTGGACGTTTTGCCTTACGGACGCTTTCCTGAAGCAGCGAAGAACCAAGCTAAATACTGGTCAGAAAACGCACCGCCGCAGCCAACTCGGCGTAAGGTGTTTTCATTCCTGCTTGTCGTCAGTCTTTTCCTGCTAGATATTAAGGGTATGACGGAAAATCACATAATTTTCTCGGATGGGGCGTCATCACAAACTCAGCGCCACAATTCCATTGACCTCCCTCATGATGACCGGGGGGATAGAATTCTCATTAGAAAAATCGCCCCTAATTCATTGGATGGCGATCATTCGGGGGCGATGATATGAGCATGACTGCAAACCTTGCAGTTGGGGGATCGTCAGCGCGGCGTCCGAATGTGAACATGCCGATCAAAGCGGCTGCCTCGATTTGGCCAGTCTTGCCAATCGTGGTGCTTGTATATTCATTCCTGCTGCTGGCGCCGGAAGTGCGCTTTACCGTCGCGGGGATTACCCTTCCGCCGTATAGACTAGTTCTTATTCCCTTGTTTTTGCAGGTTTTCGTGTCCCTCGTAATGGGGCGCTTGCGCTTAAATTGGGCAGATTTGCTCGTAATTGCTGCTTCTGGATCGACGCTGGTTTCATTTATGAGCCATTACGGCAATAGTGAGGGCGTTGTTCGGGCCTTTGGCACTATCATCGATTCTGCAGGGGCCTATTTTGTAGCCCGATCCAGCATCCGCAAACCGAACGATCTTCGGATTGCGCTGATTATGCTTGCGCCGGGGTTGCTGCTTGCGGGCCTTGAAATGGCTTTTGAGAGTTTTTCGAAACGCCTCATAATTCGTCCGCTATTCCAAAAATATTTTGGATCCTCCTATATCTATCTTGATGGGCAAGAGGTTGGTGCGCTTCAATTGAGGCAGGATTTCCGCATGGGGGGCTTGCTGCGAGCATATGGAACGTTTTCACACCCCATTCTTGGAGGTCTTGTCCTGAGCAGTTCGCTGCTCATGTTTTTTTATAGCAGCATCCGTGGAATACCAAAAAAAATAGGGATTTTTGCGAGCTTTCTTGGATTTTTTGCACTGAGTTCCGCTACAATCATCTCCTTGGCACTTTCGGCAGCGGTAATCGGTTTAAACGAACTCGTTAAGCGCGTACGCAATGTGACGTGGTGGTTGGTTACTGGTGCGCTGATCTTTGTTGGTGCCTTTATTGAAATTGGTTCCAAAGGGGGCCTAGTCAACGTTTTGATCCGACAGACACTCGATCCGCAAACAGGATATTTCCGCAAACTTATTTGGGAATATGGATTGATTTCAATCGGCAAACATCCTTGGCTAGGTATTGGCTATGAGGAATATGAGCGACCGCCGGCAATGCACTCGTCAAGTGTCGATGCGCATTTTCTTGCCTTGGGTATTCGCGACGGGGTGTTCGTGCCGCTGGCGATCCTTGCTGCCTTTATCATAACACAAGTGGCATTGGGCCGGGCAATCGGCCGCATTTCAGGGCCTGACCGCAAGCTTCTCTTGGGTGTGAACGGGTCACTGTTTGGATTGCTTGTCGCCAGCATGACGGTGACCTTCTTCAGTGAAGGCATGATCTGGTTCATGGCCCTGATCGGGATTGGCTCATCCTTGGGCCAACTCGTGCCAGACGCTCGGCCGGTAAGCGCGCTCAAACCGTCACAGCTTCACAGACCAACGTCGGCCGCCTTGCAAAACGCAGAAGGGGTGAGGTGATGGCTAAAGTCAGTGTGATCATCCCAACGTACAATACGGGATCCTTTATCCGCGAAACCCTCGACAGCGTCGTCGCGCTGGCAGGCGTGACGACGGAGGTTATCGTGATCGACGATGGGTCGGTTGATAGCACTCCCGATATTGCCGAGACCTATCCCGGTGTGATCGTGCATCGCCAGAAAAACGCTGGTGACTCGGCTGCGCGCAAGAAGGGGTTGGAACTCGCAACCGGCGAGTTCGTGATTTTCCTTGATCACGACGATGTGTTGCATCCTGAGGCCGCAGTATTGCATCTCGCTGAACTTGTCGCTGATCCCGAACTCGACATGGTGTTCGGATCCAACCTGCTTATCGATTCTGATGGGAAGCAGATTGGGGAAAATATGCAGCCGCGGCGCAAATTCTCAGGGGCTGATGTCGTGATGCACACCACCCCCTCGTTCTCGCAATGCATGTATCGCCGTTCGTCGCTGGATCGCATCGGCGGCTTCCGTGCCGAGGCTAAAGCCAGTGCTGATATTGATCTCAACTTACGGCTGCTGGGATGGCGGCAGGCAGGTTTGTGCCATGGCAAAGTGGTCATGTCCTACCGCTACCACCCGGGTCAGCAAACCCGTAGCCCATCAAAGCTGTTTCGGCAGCACATGGCAGTATTGACGGATATTCTTGGGCCTCGCGGTGGATTGCCTAATGAGCCTTTGCTGCGCACGGCACATCGCTATTGGGGGCGGTATTATGGTCGCTATATTCCCATGGAGATAGTGCGTGCCGCTTCGCGGCGCGATTGGCCGAAGCTGCGCTTGGCCACCGGTGCTTTCGCCGGAGCCTTACCTTTCTCGGCAATCGGTGCTGCCGGTTTCGTATTTGAGAAACTGTCGGGCGCAAAAAAGGCGTCAGTCAAGTAGCATGAGCCTCACGCGCAATAGTATCTATTCCTTCGCCAGTGCAGCGCTGCCGGTTATCAGCGCGATTGCGACTGTGCCTTTCTACGTCAGCGAGATCGGCGCAGAACGCTATGGTGCGCTGGTCATTGCCTGGACATTGCTGGGCTATTTCGGCCAGGCAGATTTCGGCATTGGGCGCGCTGTGACGCAGCGTATCTCGTCTAACAAAGACGCCAATAGCGGCGTCCTTGCGTCCACTGTCTGGTCCGGCATTGTCAGCATGATCATTTTGGGGGTGCTTGGCGGAGCGTTCGTGTATGTTCTGGCCGGGTATTTCTTCGGCGATGTGATGAAGGTCGAGCCGGGGTTGCGAGCCGAGTTGATGGCATCGCTCTGGGCATTGGCACTTTGCAACCCGGTCGTGACGCTTACAGGCGTTTTGTCAGGCGCCCTGATCGGGGTGGAAAAGTTCAAATTCACCTCGATTAGTTTTCTGGTCGGCAATCTTGGGCTGCAAATACTCCCGCTTATTGTCGCGATGACCATTACACACGACCTTCAGTGGCTGGTTGCTGCGTCGCTCTTAGGCCGGGCGCTAGGCTTGGTGATGATGGCGGCGGCGGTCTGGCGCGTATTTCTGATCCGTCAGGCTGTCCGGCCCTCGTGGACGGAAATGCGCAAGCTGGCCAACTTTGGCGCCTGGATCATGGTTACGTCGCTGATCGGACCTTTGATGATCTATTCAGATCGGTTCATTATCGGTGCGATTTACGGTGCTATGGCCGTCGCCGTTTACACAATTCCCTATCAGGTGGCCTATCGTACCCTGATCCTGCCACAGGCGGTTGTCGGTGTGCTCTTTCCCCGGTTTGCCGCACTCGATGATGCGCAAGCGGTTCAGCGCTGCCGTGAATACCTTGTGTTTATAGGGCAGTTTTTCGCGCCTTTCGTTATTGGAGCTATTTGTCTGGCAGGTCCATTGATGGAACTGTGGCTCGGCTCGCATCTTGATCCACGCTCGGTAAGCATCGCCCACGTCATCCTTGTGGGTGTATGGTTCATGGCTGTTGCCAATGTACCGACGGCCCTGATTCAGGCGCGCGGAAATCCACAATTTACGGCAATGCTCAGCATTGCTGAACTGCCGTTCTACATGGGGGCTTTGTTCGTATTGGGCGGTTACTACGGCCTTGTGGGCATTGCCGGGGCATTTGCTCTGCGCAGCGCGGTTGACGCCTGCATTCTCGCTTGGCGCGCGCGCGTTGCTGATCGCTGGGTGTTGCAAAAGGTGGCGCCTACTGCGCTTCTTGTAATTACAGCAGTGATCGCAAGCCAGCTATCGACTGGTTGGACAGCAGCGATCCTGATCGCTTTCGTGCTGGTCAGCGCATGTTCGCTGCACTTGCTCTATGTCTTGGCAAACATGCAACCAGATGTGCGTGGACATTTTGAACGTTTGCCCTTGGTTGGCAAGATCGTGGCACACCCTGTGTTCCTGTCGGTCGCGCGCCGATCTGCGTGACAGTGGTCATCGAGGAGGAATTACCGATGCTGGAGCGCAAACCAACCGATAGCAGAAGCCCTGCTAAGCCAATGCAGTGCATTGTGCTGCTCCCCCACAGTTATGCGGGACGTGGCCCAGCGGAAACTTGTGTGCAGATCCTGCGTGCATTTCCTGATTGCAATATTGAAACAACGCTTTTCGTTCTGCGAGCCCGCAAACCCGTAGATTCCGGTATCAAGCTGGTAGAAGGCGCGGGGCCACTGCTTCGCAGGCTACCGTTCCGCTACATGCAGGCAGCCGCCACCCGCCAGCTTTACCGTAAGTTTGCGCGGGCGATCGACAAAGCATTACCCGGCACGATTGTGTGGTTTTGGCCAGACAGCCCGATCTCCCTGGTAAAACGAGCAAAGGAGCGCGGGCTGACGACCGTGCGTGAATTGATCAATAGCCCGGTAGCGCATGCCAAACCGATATTGGATAAGGCGTATCGCAATATCGGTCTGGAACCGGGTCACGGCATCACAGATTCTAGCGTGTCATCAGAGAATGAAGAGCTTTTCCTCTATGACTATCTGTTCGCTTCAAATCCCGAAGTAGAGACGGCTTTGGTTGCGCTGGGATTGCCGGTCAGCCGGATTCTCAGCACGAGCTTTGGTTGGGACCGATCACGCTTCTCCTCATCGTTTTCCGACCAGACATCTGCGGAGGATGACCGGCTATTCCGTGTCTGCTTCGTCGGGCTGATGAATGTCCGGAAGGGTCTTCCCGTGCTTATCCAAGCTTGGCAAATGGCAGGCATTTCTGGGGAGCTTTTGCTGGCCGGAAGTATCGAGCCTGCACTTCAGCCAATGGTCGACGCCGCGATCACACAGGGGAGCGTCAAGCATGTCGGGCACGTCAGCGATGTAGCCAGCCTGTATCGCAAATGTGACGCGTTCGTATTTCCTACGTTGGAAGAGGGGGGGCCACAAGTTACCTATGAGGCGGCCAGTTGTGGACTGCCCGTAATCACAACGCCAATGGGAGCCGCTCGGCTTGTTGAAGACGGGACCACGGGATTGGTTGTGCCCGCGGGGAACGTTCAGGCATTGGCCGACGCCATGCGGCGACTTGAAGCCGACAGGAAGTTAAGTATTAAATATGGACTGGCAGCCCGTCAGGCAGCTGAAACTTTTGAATATGGGAATGTTGGCCGAGAAAGGGCTGAGCTTTTGAGAAGGGCAATTTCCTAAACGATGGCGCAAAGGGAACAGGAGATCCTCTGTTTCAGGTCACCCAATAGTGCGGCCATACCATTTTTGTTATGTATTTGTATTCAGGTTCGCGGGCTGGATTTTTAGATCCGGCGAGTGGTGGTGCGGGGCGCTATGCGTCGAACTTGCTCGTCTGTCCATGCTCTGGAGATGGCTTCGTAGGGTGCGAGCCCTCGCAAGGTCTTGACGCTGCGGACTTGTAACGGTTTTGTGCCGGTCACCTATCTCATTAAGCCACCTAGGCTTCGAAGGCGAGCGGGCTGATGCCTCCCAGATATCGGCGGCGGGTGTTGTAGAACCCGTTGATGTACTGGAAGATGGCGGCCTCGGCCTGACGCCGGGTTGGCCAGCTCTGCCGCCAGATGAGTTGTACGCCTTCGTTGTGGACCGCAGGTAGGCGGCATAAAGTACTGCGCCTCAATGGCGGGCAGGGACCAGAACCTGCTCGTCAAGCCTTTGAAGCGAGATCGACAGGTCCTGATCTTAAAAGTTTCATTGCCGATTCGGAGTTTAGCCAATCGCTCCTGCCGGTGCGAGCGTTCCGCGCACCTGCTTTTTTGCGTCATAAAGAAGAACTGGCTGTTTCAAGTTTGTCAGAAGCTGTCCCGAAGGGCCAAAGTTTCCCGCCACCGCATCGATGAAAACAGTCGAGGAAGATCCACCTTGAGTTGTGGCGATCACGCCGTTGGTCGGTACCGCAAAACCGTCGAACATATGGTTGGATATAGGGACCATGTCTGCATCAGTGGCCCCGCCGAACCATTCGAAGGACGGGACGGTATTGTTCGCCCACAGGCAGTAGGCATCCGGATTGAACTGGCCATTGACGTCCCGCCGAAGCCAGACACGCTGCGTGGCAAGATTATTGTGTGCAAAAACCATATGGCGCTCGGTATTTGCAAACTGGGCTCGACTGCCCGCTAGACCGCTTCCGTCTATCCCGTAATAGCCATCCTTGTTGTGCCATGAGTTGTTGATGACAATCATGTCATCGACATTTCCCCAGAAGATGGACTGACCAACAAAATTGGTTGTGATGTTGTCGGCGATTACAACGTTTTCCACATTGCCGCCGTTCTGCTTCTGCCACCAATCCGCGTGAATATCGAAATGCGTGCGAAGTTCAACGTTGGCGCCTTTGACGCTTATGGCGGGGAATGTTCCGGCAATATAGCCTGGCCTGGTCAGAAATACGCCCGCCCTGGTATCATCCAGAACCGTGGCCGACCAATTCGGCAGCGAGTTGAGCCAGTTTGCGATATTTTGCACTGTGTAATTTGTGTTCGCGGTATAGTCGGCAAGCGCAATGCCCAAGGTCAGCGATCCGACTGCCACCCCTGCAACCTTTGCAACAAATGTGTTGCTTGATCGCTCGAGCGTTGCCGTTGCCCCAGTTCCGGAATACGTCACGCTCAGCGCAGTGATTGGGATACCATAGGCCGTGCTATCCCAGTCATCAATTCGATTACCAAGCACGCACAGGCTATGGTTGAACGCATCTGACCAGCAAGATGTCAGCGTGTTTCCCCGCGCTAAGGATGTATTGATGAGGCAATTCCAAAGATTGGTAAAATTGCACTCGGTGACCCACGCGCCTGCCCCAGGGGCCGATTGCCGACACAACCAGCCTGTGTTGTTGCGCGTAGTCTTTCGGTAAAGGTCATGCCGGCCGTTCGAGTTTGTCAGCTTTATCCCGTCAAGCCAGTGGTCGCGGCCAGTGAAATCTGTAGTCCAAATTTCATTGGCGTACTTGAAGTCAAGAGTGATCTTGTCACCTGACAGATGTAATCCGCAACTCGGACGAAAGGCGGAAGGATCGGAATTTGCTGCAGGAGCGGCTTTGCCCAGAACGACCGGTTCGGTTGCCGTTAGATGAACATAGCCGTTGCTCCACGTGGCACTGCTCCACCCGTTGGTCGGACCATTGACATCATAAGTTCCCGCTTCCACAAATTTGATCATCGGGTTCTTGGCATTCACCGCCTTCAGATAGCTAAGTGCGGCGGCAATCGTTTTGTAGCGGACGCCAGCTGCTTCGGTCGGCGTCGCCGCAACGTCGAGGACATAGTCGTGGATCGTATCCTGAGGGCTAAACTGATAAGGGCCGATCACGCGACGTTGCATGGTCGGATCTTTGGGGACGGTTTCAAAGTAAAGGCGGGAGTGGCCATTACGCCCATCGTGCTTGAGCCGCACCCACCAACCAAAATAGGTCGTTAGATTACCGTTTGCATCGGCCATTGTCTGAAAGCTTGCTGCTGAGATGAAGTGCCTTGTCCCTTCATAGTGGGCAATGACGGTCTCGATCCCCATATTATCGATGAGACTTCCGCCGTTATTCGCCGCTGCAAACACCCCCACGAGTAATTCGTCATTGTACCATTGGAATGGGGGAACAAGGAGGCGCGTGGCAGGCTTTGCGGTCGTCCGCACAGGATCTACAGGAACGTTGGTAAAACCGCTCCCAGCTGTCCCTTGCCACAACTCGGATGGAGCAATTAGCGATGCTGTTGCCACGTTTGCTCTCACCGTTCGGGGGCGAGAGCCAAATCCAAATCCCAGCCTACCCATCAGGCTAAACCCACAAGGTTGCTGGCAGTTGTACCCGTGGCATGAACCGCCATTGCCCGGATATCGAGAATCGAACCATCCTGCACGTTCACAAACGAAACCGGGTCGCTGTTGCCTACAGAGACGAGCCTTACAGTTCCGCCCGTTCCAACATAGATCGCTTTGGTTGCTTGCAGCAGAGTCGAGGCATCAGCAGGAACAATCGCGAAGCACACTTCAGCTGGAGAAATCGGGCTATTGCTAAACGTTTTAAAGGCGTCTTCGTACATAGAATTCTCCATTTGGAACAAATGAGGAACTTCGATATCACCGTGTGATTGTTGTAGGAAAGTGGTTTTTATGCTGCATTGCGGCAAACTTGGCTTGCAGGTCGAGACTTGCCAGTGTCTACGTAGTGCATTCAGCCAAGCTGCGACATAGCCGCATCGGCGTTTGTTTGGTATGATAAGGCGCTCTCTAAGGGGGCCATGACAGAATCTGCGGCACGAGGGTAGTTCGCAACATGACCTTGAATGCAAAGCCCGAAGTCACGGTTATCATGGTGAGCTACAACACGCGTGCGCTCACGCTGAAAGCAATTGAAACACTCTTGGCCAATGCAGGTGACGTGACCATGAGGCTCGTGGTCTGGGACAATTCATCGCATGACGGTTCAGCCAACGCGATAGCGGCCGCCTATCCGGACATCGAATTGATCCGTAGCGCTGAAAACGTGGGCTTTGCCGCAGCGAATAACAGCGTCGCCAAAACCGTCGATTCAGAATGGATTCTGCTGCTCAATCCCGATACCGAAACCCATCCACGAGCAGTCGAGAACCTGTTGCGCTTTGCCAAGGCGCATCCTGAAGCGGGCATCGTCGGCGGGCGAACGGTATTCCCTGACGGCTCGTTGAACATCGCTTCGTGCTGGAATCGTATGACGCCCTGGAGCCTGCTGTGCTCCGCGTTGGGCCTGTCCAAAATGTTTGCCACTTCGCCGTTCTTCAATCCGGAAGGCATTGGCGGCTGGCGCCGCGATAGCGTTCGTCACGTAGATATCGTGGTCGGATGTTTTCTGATGCTCCGTACCGCGCTCTGGCATGAACTGAACGGCTTCAGGCCACGCTACTTCATGTACGGTGAAGAATCGGACATGTGCCTTCGCGCCGCAAAACTGGGATATCGCCCCATGATCACGCCCGATGCGCAGATCATGCATCTGGTCGGTGCGTCGATTACAAAGCGCGAAGACAAAGTCATAAAAGTTGTGCGAGCGAAGGCAACCCTGGTCAGGGATCACTGGAGCAAACGGACAATTCCTGTGGGAATATTCCTTCTATGGTTATGGGCCGCAACCCGCACCGCAGGCGCTCATGCGGTTGCCGCTGTATCCGGCAAAAAGGCCGGTGCAGAGCGTTGGCAAGTTATCTGGCGCCAGCGTAATGACTGGCTGAAGGGCTATTGAGGGCGTTAGAGTATCCATGATGATCAAGCCAGAGATTGCGCCCAGCAGCGATCAGCTTTGAGCAAGGCATTTGCGGTGACGACAAGCTTTCGCATGACGGCGGTGATGGCGATTTTGGCTGGTTTTCCGGCAGCGACAAGCTGCTGATACTTCGTTTTGAGGCGTGGATTGAAGCGCGCGGCGACGAGGGCTGGCATGTAGAGGGCCTGCCGCACGTTGGCTCTGCCACCGCGGATGAAGCTCTTGCCTTTCCACTGTCCGGACTGGCGTGCGACGGGTGCAAGGCCAGCCAGTGCAGCGGCCTGCTTGTTCTCAAGGCTGCCGAGTCAGGCATGGTGGCGATGAGTTGGTTGGCGGTCAGCGTTCCCACGCCTGCGATGCTGGTCAGGATCTGGTGCCGACGGGCGAGTGTTGCATCGGCAGCGACAAGAGTGGCGATCTCGGCGTCGAGCGCTTCGATACGTCGGTTGATCTGTTCAAGCCGTTGCCGACACTGGCGCTTGAGCAGAG
>Ga0075012_10004508_pt1 | contig 12937 bp, 11 predicted proteins | sample All_14_2_FD_71474 | JGI IMG/M metagenome (GOLD analysis project Ga0075012, IMG submission 71474) | Freshwater microbial communities in response to fracking from Pennsylvania, USA - Allegheny Zone_MetaG_DW_15 | ecosystem: Environmental > Aquatic > Deep subsurface > Groundwater > Drilled...
GTTCATCGCCGGCCATCGCCGGGGCGGGCGTAAGGGGCGGGGCCGGGCGGTCTTTTGGTCTGTTACGGCGTGTCATGGGGTTGCCCCGTCCTGCGGGGCAGAGGGCAGCGTGATGCCCAGCACCCGCCGGATCGCTTCGGCCGGGGGCAGGTTTTCCTGCGCCATGCACTGCCGCACCTCGCGCAGCTTGGCATCCACCAGAAACCGATACCAGAACCCCTGAAGGATGTGGAACGCAGCGCCTTCGAACCCGTCCAGAAAGCCAAGCCGGAAAACATAGCGATACAGGAAATAGACCGCAGCCCGCAGCCCCCCCGGAAGCCGGGCATAAAGCCTTTCCTTGATCCAGCGTTTCACCCCGTCTTGCCGCCCGCCGCGCAGGCGGGCCACGCTTTGCATGGGCAGAAACCGGTATTCGAGGTTCAGCAGATCAATGACTTCGCGGCTGGCATAGGCATTGTGCTTGTCTGTCCACCAGCCAAGCGGATTGGTGTTGTCATCCAGAATTTCGCCGCGGAAATCGGCGGTCTGGCCCGACACCAGAATGTGTTCATCCATCCAGCGGTTTTCGCAGCGGCCCGAGCCATGGCGAAACAGCCGCAGCACCCGGATCGGGAACACCCCGCCATGCCGGATCGGGCGACGCAAAAAGGTCATGCGGCGCGAGACATGAATGCCCTGCACCTCTGGCGGCTGCGCCTTCAGGCCATAGGCGATTTCGGCGCGCAGTTCGGGGCTGACGATTTCGTCGGCGTCCAGACGCAGCACCCAATCGGTCGGCGCGGGCAGGTTATCCAGCCCCCAGTTGAACTGGGTGGCATAGTTGACCCAGGGGTGATGCAGCACCCGCGCGCCCATGTCTGCGGCGATCTGGCAGGTCGCATCGGTTGAACCGCTGTCAACCACCACGATGCAATCGGCCACAGCCTGAACGCTTTCGATGGCGCGTGCGATGTGGCGCGCCTCGTTCCGGGTCAGGATCAGCACGGTTAGGAACATCCGTCTCTCCGCAGGTCAGGGCCGGGCCGGCGGCGCGGCGTGGATCGGCCGGGTGCGGCGGCGACATCGGCAGGCATCGGCCCGCCCCCCAGCAGCCAGTCGTAAACCGCCGCCAGACGCGCCCCCACCGCGGGCCAGGAAAACCGTTCGGCCACCAGCGCCCGGCCTCTGGCGCCGAGATCGGGCAGGTCTGCCCGCCCCAGATGCGTGGCCAGCGCATCGGCCAGCGCCTGCGGCTCTGGTGTCACCCGGATGGCGGCATCTGCGGCAAAGCCTTCGGGCAGGTTGCAGGCCGCCGTCAGAAAGGCCGGTTTGCCGTGGCTCCAGGCTTCCAGCACCGCCATGGGCAACCCTTCGGAATGCGAGGCGAGGATGAAGGCCGAGGCCCCGCGCAGCGCCGCCTCTTTTGCAGGGCCGAACAGCGGCCCGGCAAAAGAGATGTCGCCAGAGGCCAGCATCGGCCCGGCCAGATCGCGCAGCGCCGCGCCATGGCCGCCGTCATCCCAGCCGGCAATGACCAACCGCCAGTCAGCGCGCAGGGCTGCATCCAGCCGCGACCAGGCCTGAATGGTTTCAGCAAGGCCCTTCTTGGGGTGCAGGCGCCCAAGAAACAGCATGACCCGGCGGCCATCGACATCGCCGGCGGGGGCATCTGCGGCGGACACCACAGGGGGCAGATGCACGCCGTTGGGAATGACCGCAACGGGGCCGCGCAGCCCATAGGCACGCAGCGCCGCCGCCTCGGCCAGGTTCAGCGCATGAACACAGCTTGCCGCGGCAAGATTGGCCCGTTCGAACATCAGGCCCGCCAGACGCTTTTTCCACGCGCTGTTTGCCAGCGCCCAGGGGTCCAGCATCCCGTGGGGTGAAATCACTGTGGGCCGCCCGCTGCTGTTGCGCCAGCCCGCCATGGCGCGCGATGGAGGCAGCCAAAGTCCGTGCAGATGAAGCACGTCGGGCCGTTCGTCGGCAATCGCGCGGACCAGCGGCGCAGGCACCCCCAGCGGCATCCTGTGGCGCAGCGTCACAAGACGGCTGGCCAGCCGCGGATCGGTGGGGCGGTCTGTGGCCGAATGGCTGTCGGCAAGGCCGACCAGCGACACCTGCACCCCGCGGTCGGCCAGCGCTTCGGCCGCGCCCAGAATCGAGGCGTAGACTCCGCCCCCATCGCGCGACAGCGCGGCAGACAGCATGGTGATGCGGGCAGCGCCGGTCATCATGCCACCGTCTCTACCGGGCGGCGGCCCATGCGCTGAAACAGCATCCGGTCCAGCGGGCCGGGGCGCCGCAGCGGCCGGGCCCGCGCCATGCGCATCGCTGCGACCATGCCGCGGGCAAAGCGGTCAGGGCCCCAGTCGGCAACACGGGCGCGGCTGTCGGCCGCCATGCCGGCCCTTTCATCAGCGGTCAGCCGCAGCATCTGCGCCAGCCCCGCGGCGATGGCGCCACAGTCATCGGGCGGCACGAGCCAGCCGTTGCGGCCGGGTTCCAGCAGTTCCGGGGCGGCCCCGATGGTGGCAGACAGCAGCAGCGGCAGACCCGCGGCCGCGGCTTCGTTGACCACAAGCCCCCATTGTTCGGTCAGCGCCACATGGGCAAAGCCCTCGGCCAGACCGTAAAGCACCGGCATTTCCTCGTAGCTGCGCAGGCCCAGCAGCCGCACCACCCCGCGCAGCCCAAGGGCCGCGATGGCCGCGGTGATCTGCGGGCGGTCTGGGCCATCGCCCACGATGCACAGCGCAACCTCTTGACCGGTTTCGGCACGCGCTTGACCGAATGCCTCGATCAGGCGGACAAGGTTCTTCTTGGGCACGAACCGGCCCGCCGCCAGAACATAGCGCTGCGGCAGACGCAGCGCCTGCCGCAGCGCCCCGGCCCGCGCCCGCGCCATATCGGCCCCAAGATGGAAATGCGCGTTGTTCACCACGTCATAGCCCGTGGCGATCTGGCCCGGGTCAAAGCCCAGCTGGTGCAGATAGGCGCCATGGCTACGGCCCGCGACCAGTGCTGCATCGCAACAGCGCAGAAAGCGGCGTTTCAGCGCCTCGCGCAGCGGATGGCGCGCAGCATCATGGGCCTGGCTGTCTGACATCACCACCAGCCTGCGCTCGCGCCGTTTGGCCCAAGCCAGCGCAGCATAGCTTTCGGGCGAGGCCCAGCCGGCGATGGCCACCACCTCTGGCGCGATCCGGTCCAGCTCTTGCCACAAGCGGGGCGCCAGCTGCGAATCTTCGGCCGCGGCGCGATAGCTTGCCAGACCAGACCACAGCCTCTGCGCGTGATAGCCCGCTGACAGCGATTGCGCCAGAAAGCCAGCAAAGCTGCCTTCGTCGGCCATTGCCAGCACATCAAGGCGCGGCAGCATCGGTGCCAGCGCGGCAAAGCGCGCATCGTGATAGGCCGCTATTTCGCGGGTCAGTATGGCAAGACGGGGCAAGGCGGTCATGGATAATCCTGAAGGTTGCGCCGGATGCGGGCAGGGGCCCCGACGATCAGCACGCCGTCGGGAAAGCTTCCGTGCACCACGCTGTTGGCGCCCACGATGCAATTGGCCCCGATGCGTGTGCCCGGCCCGATAAAGGCACCACGCCCGATCCAGGTGTTTTCACCGATCTCGACCGGGGCGATCTTGTAGCCCTGCCCCAGAACGCCATGGCCCGCGCGAAAGTGATGCTGCTGATCACGGATCGAGACATATTCGCCGATGGCCACCCGGTCTCCGATGCGGATGCAGTCAGAGGCGACCAGCGTGCAGCCCGAATTCAGCGCCACATCGGCGCCCAGTTCGATGCGGGCCTCGCGCCCGATGTTCAGGGTAACGCCATCGCCCAGGCTGCACCGCGGGCCAAGGCTCAGGCGGCAGGGCACATAGGCAAAGCTCAGCCGACCATAGATGCGCGTGCTGGCGGGCACCGGGCGATGCCAGACAAAGACCGTGATCTGATAGCGCAGCAGCCGCAAGATCAGGCCGATGCGCCGCGCCAGGCCAAAGCCCAGGGCAGGCAGGGTTCTGCGCGTCATGGTATCATCCCGCGCGGTTGCGGCGCGAGCCACAGATGCAGCCCCTGCAATCGCCGCCCGACCCAGGCGCAGACCCACAGCAGCGGAATGACCACCAGCAGCGAGGCGTGGTGATGCGTCACAGACACCAGCGCCAGCGCCACCTGCCCGACGTAAAGCGCCTGCGCCCAAACGTCTCCGGCCTGACCGGCATTGTAGAGCCGGCGCATGATATGGGCGATCACAAAGAAATATCCGGCCCCCAGCCAGCCGAAATCGTCAAACCCGCTGCCCAGCCCGGTCGTGGTCGTTCCAAGCGCAAAGGTAAAGCCGAAGCGATCTTCGATACGGTCATAGATGCCGGTATTATCGCCGTTCTTTCCGGCACCGTCGCCCAAATACAGCGACCGCTTGACCTCTGCGCCCACGATCTGGCCCGGAACATATTGGGTGACAAAGCGGTTCCAGGTTTCGGCGCCCAGACCAAAATGTCCCTCATCGCGGCGGTATGCGATGATGTAGGAGGCGTTCAGCATGTCGGGCGCGTCGTCGATGCCGCGTTCCAGTTCCGCCGACACATCCAGCCGCTGCCACAGTTCGGCACTGAAGAGGCCGGGCCTTTCGCCGGTCTCCGCCTCGATCGCGGCCGAGGCGCCGCGCAGCGGGCCGACGACAAAGACCACCACCGCAAAGCCTGCTGCCGTCGCCGCCAGCACGCTTAGCGGAATGCGGATCCCCCGCCCGAACCAAAGACCGCACATCATCGTGGCGATAAATCCCATGATCTCTGTCCGGCGCAGGCCGATCAGAACCAGTGGCAAGGCCACGCTCAGGTTCGCCGCCAGCAGCAGGCCCAGCATCGGCGAAGGCCGCCGCAGAAAGGCAATCAGCGCCAGCGCCAGCGCAAGATGCCGAATCATGGCAAAGAAGGCGACGATGGTGATGGGGCCAGACCATTGCGACACATCTGCCATGTCTGCGGCCATCGACCCTACCTTCAGGTTCAGCGCCACGCTGATCGCGGTCAGAACCGCCACCGGCACGCCAAGGTTGCGGGTCGCCGGCACCCGGGGCCTACCTGCGGCGGGCGCCGCATACCAGCCCAGCCAGCAGGCCGCGAGGCTGAGCACGGCCATCACCACAACGCCATTGCGCCCCGCCTCTGGCAGCGTGTCATTGGCGGCAAGCGATGCCAGTTGCGGCAAGACCCAGCCGGCAAACAGCCCGGCATACAGCACCGGCAGCCGCACATAGCCCGCAGGCTGGCGCAGCCCGTGCAGCAGGATGGCAAGGCACAGCCCGGCAATCGCGATCATGCCATGCCCCCGGGCGGTGCAAACAGCGCGGCATCCAGCCGCTGTTCATAGCGCGACCAGATGTAATCCATGGCCTTTTGCCGCGCCGCCACAGCCATGCGCGCGCGCAGGTCGCGATCGGCGGTCAGCCGCTGGATGGCATCGGCCAGCGCCTCGGCATCGCGCGCGGGCACGATAAAGCCGTGAACCCCGTCTTCGACCACCGATCCGCTTTCAAAGGTGGTCACCACCGGCACAGCCGCGCCAAGCGCCTCATAGGTCACGCCGGCCGATCCTTCGGCTAGCGACGGCAAGGCAAAGACATCGGCCCGGGCAAATTCGGCCATCATCTGCGGTCCGGTCATCCGGCCCAGAAAGTGCAGCGCCGCGCAATCGGGGCGGGCCCGCAGCCCATCGGCGCCGCCGCCCGCTACCACCACCTCGCAGCCGGCGCGGCGATCCCGCAGGATGCGCGCCGCCGCGGCCAGAACATGGATACCCTTGCGCAGCCCCACCCCGCCGGCAAACAGCACCCGGCCCGGCACCGGCCGGTTCTCGACCGCAAACCATTTCGGGTTGACCGGATAGGGCACCAGCCGGGTTCTTTCGGGTACAATGCCAAAGTTTTCGATCAGGTCGCGCCGGACAAAATCTGACGGGCACAAAAACAGATCGGTCGCTTCGGCCAGACGGGCCATCGGCCGGCGCCAGTGGCCGCTTTCTGGCAGGGTCTGGCCGTAATACAGCGCCGGGCTTTCCCAATCGGGGTGGGCCGCCTGTTCGCGGCGCACGATCTCTTCGGTCGAGGGGGCAATGTTCACGTCGGTCGCCACTGTCAGCCCCGCGTTACGCGCGGCGTGGTGGAGCGGGATTGCTTCGCCGAACTGCGTCAGTACATGGCTGGCAGCGCCAAAGCCGCGCCGCACCATCTGCCGCGCCACGCGGTCATGCACGGCCGCCGTGGCAAACACCCGCGCAACAGGATCAGCGTGGCGCTGCGCTGCGCGCAGGTCGGTCATCCAGCGCAGATAGGTTGTGGTGCAGCTCAGGACGTTATCGGGCGGGCGGCGGTTGGTAAGGTCGATCATCATGCGCCCGCCTGCGATGCGCGACAGTGCCGGCACCAGCCGCCCGGCCCCAGCACCGGCGCAGAGATCGGTGTAAAACGCGGCCAGCCGCCCGCGGTTGGCCAGCGCATGGGGCACGGCGTATTGGTGCCGCCCGCCGAACTGTACGACGATGGCCGATTGTCTGCTGTGTGGCTTTGTCATGGCACATCCTTGTCGGGGATAAAGCGGTTTCTGTCGGCCGCGCGGCCGCGCAGGATCAGACGCAACGAAAGACCGGCCAAAGCCAGCGTGTAGCCCAGCCGTCCGGCACCGGCGCCAACCGTGCCCAGCATCAGCGGCCCGGCAACCGCCGCCATGATGAAGGTGCAAAAGGCGATCAGGCTGATACCGAACAGCCGGTCGGCGCCAAACCGCAGCACGACCAGCGAATCCAGCGCGAATGTGGCGGTGCCCACCGCCATGCCCGCGGAAATCAGCATCATGTTCGGCCATGCGGCGGCATAGGCCGACCCGAACAGTATTGACAGTAGCGGCCCGCCCCACAGTGCCAGCGCTCCAAGCGCCAGCACTGCCAGCACCCCGGCAAGCCGCACCAGCCGAAAGGCGACATGCACCGCCTCGTCAAACCGGCCACCCGACACCAGATGGCCCAGCTCTGGATAGACCGATTGCCGCCCTGCCTCGGCAAAGCGGGAAAACAGTGCGCCAAACCGGTAGGCCACGCCAAACAGCGCGCCCGCCGCCGGGCCCAGCAGGTTGCCCACGATCAGAAACTCAGCGCGGTTTTGCAGGGTTGCCATGATGGTCACCCCGCTTGAACCAAGCGCAAAACGCAGCATGTCGCGCGGGGAGTAGCTGCGGCCCGCCCCAGGGCCATCAAGCGTGGCCGCCACCCGGCGCAGCCGCCGCCAGCCCAGCAGGTTCAGCGTGACAGGCCCGATTGCCGTGATCAGTGAAACCCCAACCAGATAAGATCCGAACCCCGAACCCAGCAGCGAAAGCACCGCAGCATTGCCGCAAAGCATCGCCGCCACCGCGACCTCGACCGCGATCACGGTGCGAAACCCGTCGCACAGGCGCAGGATGCCCGTGCTGCTGCCGGCAAAGCTGACCGCCAGCGTCGCCACATAGATCGCGCCGGCCCGCCCGGTTTCGGCCGAAAGGCCGATCCATTCGGGCACCAGAAGAAACAGCCCCAGCACAACCAGCGCCGCCGCCGCCGCCGACAGCGCATCCAGCATCAGGCCAAACCGCCAGATCGCCCGCAGCCCTGCCCCGTCTCTGGCATTGATCGCGCTGGCGCCGAACTTGACCGCCATGCTCCAGCTTTGAAAGCTGCACAGGCCAAGTGCCATTTCACCGGCGGCCTGCACCAGCATCAGCCGGCCCAGTTCATCGAGCCCCAGCGCGTTGGTGTTCAGCGCTAGGGCGGCAAAGCCAAGCATCGTCGCCGCAAGCTGGCCCGCCACGACTGCGCCAAAATTCTGCGCCACGCGGGCCAGAACCCCCGGCCCCACCCGCCAGACGCGAAACCGTTCAGGGCGCATCATAACCCAGCGCCCGCCGCAACGGCCCCATGCGTTCGGTCAGCACCGCTATCTGGGCTGCTGAAAACACCCGCCAGTTTCCGATACTGGGCACAAAGCCACGGGTGCCCCGCGCGATCGGATCCTCGATGCCGAAATTGTGCTGGCTGGCCCATGGGGTCATCACCGCGGGCTCCCACGGCTCGCCCAGATACTGGAACAGGCGGCGCAGCACCGGCTCGGGGTCGGTGGCAAGCTGTTCATAGCGCAGCACATGGGCCCGACCCATACCGATGAAATCGGCCAGCTTGCCAAAGTAATCTTCAAGATAGCAAACCGTGTTTTCGAACAGATCCGTTTCAGCCTCAGGCCTGTCGCCGTAATGTTCGATGAACCAGCCCCGTGCATATACCGAGGCCGCCACATCGAAAGGATCGCGCAGGATCACCACCCATTGCGTCGCGGGGGGCGCAAGCGCTACCATTTCGGGCCAGCGCCTGACATAAGCGGGGGTCTTGTCGGCCCATCTTGCCTTTCCCTGGGCGATGCGAAAGGCTTCGTGATACTGAAAGGCGGCGGCGCGGATCGTCGTATCCACTGCTTCGGGGCCCACGATGCTGCCCAGCCCTTCGCGCGATTGCGGGCCGCGCAGAAAATCCATGAAATGGTGCAGAAAGAACGATTCCGGCGGGCAGGCGATGGCGCTGTGCGAATTCAGGATGCGCCGCAGCAGCGTGGTGCCTGACCGATGGCAGGCCATGACGATGATCGGCCGTTCGCACATGGGATTGCTGTCACGCATCACGACCGTGCGCTGCACCTGCAACCGCGGCGCCGACAGCGCCGCGCGCAGGCGGCGATACCTGCCGCGCAGCCGCTGAATGTTCAAGGCCAATGGGTTTCGCATGAATGCTCTTTCAATCGCACGCCTCTTTTTCGGTAAGTTCAGGCCAAAGGGCCGGGCATGATCGCAATGGTATGCGAACCGACACGGCTTTTAACCCCAGCCACCATCCGCTACAATTCATCTAGCCGAAGCCATCAAGCTATCTTAGGAGAGCCGGTTAAATCGGCCGATTGTTGCTGGACTATCCGATGAAAGACCCATGATACCGTCGGCGCATCCGGCCAGCCAAAGAGATATATCCCGCCATCCGGTTGTGATTGCGGCCTCCAAGGGGGCGTGAGAATGTCTGCCAAGACCATGCAATGGAGGTTGGCGTGTATCATCCCGTTCCAGAAGCGTCTGGCTTCATGCGGCAGCTGCATCGGATTGCCAGTGCAGCCGCGCATTTCTGGGCTGATAAAGCCCGGCCAAAGCCCCGCGCAAGTGAATTTTCAAATCTGCGGTCTGACCGACTTGAATCGCTTAACATCGGCCCGGATGAGGCAATTGTTCTGATCGGCCCCCAGCTTGGCCGCGCGCGCGACTGGATCGAGGCGCAGCAGGTGACGGTTCTGGCGGTTCCCAGTCTTGCGCTGATTAGATCGCCGGTTCTTGCGGGGCGCAGAATTTCCCATCTTGTTGTTGATATTGATTATTTCGGAGGTGTCTGGGAAATTTTCGACGATCTGCGCCGCATCCGCACCACCCTGCCCGAGGTGGCGGTGGTGCTGGTATCCCATGACTTTTCGCAAGATGATTTCCGCTGTGAACGGCTGGCAATCTGTGATGCCTCGCTGCGGGCGCCCTATAGCCTCGCCTCGCTGGAATTCGGCCTTACCGAGGCCGGGAATGTCAATAACCCGATCTGGCAACGGCGCCTGCGCGAATTGCAGGAAAATGAAAGAAACATGATCGCGCAAAACCGCCCTTCGGATACAACGGATATCCAAAGATAACGCGCCGGTCGCTTTCGCGCAGAATGTCTGTGTTTTCTTGTATCACCGGAATGGCGCAGATAATACGCCGCAAATCGCAATGGCGATCTGAAATACCCGGAAGATACCACGGCAAAGTCTTGGTGAAAGAACCGGCCACGCAACATTTAAGTGCCGCGCCAAGATATGTTGGCGCGATGGATGGATAAATGATCGACAAATTCAGCGCCCCGGCCGGCCTTGCGATCTTTCTGGTTCTGGCGGCCTGCGCCGATGGATCGGTGCGGGTGCCGGTGTCGCCGTCTGCGCAGGCCAGCGCCTTGCGGGGTGCCAATGTCGTGGCGCTGACCTATACCAATATCGCCAGCTTTGCCGCACAGCCCGTCGGCAGCAAACGCACCGCGCTGCCTACGGGCGGCAAATGGATCTACCGGGTCGGCCCTGGCGATGTGATCCGCATCGCGGTCTTTGATCACCCCGAGCTTTCTACCGGCACCGCAGACCGGCAGGGCGCGGCGGCCTCGACGGTTATGGTGCAGGATGACGGCACGTTCTTTTACCCCTTTGTCGGCAAGGTGCGGGCAGCCGGGATGACAGCGGAACAGATCCGCACGGCGCTGACCGAACAGCTGGCGACCTACATCCCCGATCCGCAGATCGAGGTCAGCATTGCCGAATTCAACGCGCACAGCATCGTCATCACCGGCGAAGTGGCCACACCGCGGTCGGTTGCGCTTTCGACCCGGCCGCTGCAACTGCTTGAAGCGATCAATGCCGCCGGCGGTCTGACGCCGCTGGCCGACACCGCTCACGTCACCGTGCAGCGCGGGGGCAAGGTTTACGATGTCGATCTGCACGCCTTTCTGGCCGAAGGGCTGACCGCCAACAATCCGGTGCTGACCGCGGGCGATATCGTCACCGTGCGCCGGCAGGTCGCGCTTGAGGCCTATATCATGGGCAGCGTGCGGCAGCCGTCTGTGGTTAACCTTGCGCAGGATCCGATCACGCTGACACAGGCGCTGGCCCGCCAAGGCGGACTGGATGAACTGCGCGCCGATGCCCGCGGGGTCTTTGTCTTTCGCCAAACCGCTGACGGCACCACGGTGTTCCAGCTGGATGTATCTGCGCCCGAGGGCTGGCTCACCGGCAACCGGTTCCTGCTGCTTTCGGGCGATGTGATCTATGTCACGCGCTCGCCGCTCAGCAAATGGAACGACACGATCAGTCGGGTGCTGCCAACGCTTTCGGCCGGGCAAAGCGCCGGCGCCGCGGGGCGATGACACCATGACAGCGCCATTGCCCGGTTTGCGTTCGGTTCTGGTCGTCTGCACCGGCAATGTCTGCCGTTCGCCGTTTGCCGAAGCGGTGCTGCGGGGCCGGGTGCCGGGTTACACGATCCATTCGGCCGGGCTGGCGGCAGAGCCGGGGCAACCGGCGCTGGACCTGTGGCAAGACCGTGCCGCCCGCGTGGGGCTTGACCTTTCTGCCGCAAGGGCGCGGCGGCTGACGCCGCAGATGGCGCTGGCCGCGGATCTGCTGCTGTGCATGGAAGCGGCGCAGGCCGATCTGATCGTGGCCCGGACACGGGCGCTGGCCGGGCGCGTGTTTCTGCTGACTCACTGGAGCGGCGGCGCCGATATCGAAGACCCGATCCTAGGGTCGGCAGACCACCATGACAGGATTTTCGCGCAGGTCTGGCAGGCCTCGCTGACCTGGGCCAGGGCATTGACGGAGCAGGTGAGATGGTAGTGCAGACGCATGACTGGAAATCGGTCGCCACCGGCGCGCAGAACGATGGCGTTGACCTGCGCGATGTGATCTCGCGGCTGTGGCAGGCGCGGCGGACGGTCGGTCTGGCGGGCGTGGCGGGGATGGTCACCGGAATGCTGGTCTATCTGGGCAGCGCGCCGGTCTATCAGGCCGATGCCCTGCTACAGCTTGAATCGCGCAGCGCCGCCCTGTCTCTGCCTAGTGCGCTGACGGCGCAGCTGGACGATGATCCACATACCGTAACCGAAATCGAAATCCTGCGGTCGCGGATGGTGCTGGGCGAAGCGGTCGCGCGGCTGAATCTGGATTGGCATGTGGCGCCGCAGCGGGCGCCGCTGATCGGCACCTACCTGGCGCAGCATGATGTGACGCTGCCCGATGCCGGGTTTCTGCGCCCCTATGCCCGCAAGGGCGATGTCATCGAACTGGACGGGCTACAGGTGCCAGACGGCTGGATCGGCGCCCGGCTGGAACTGACGGCCGGAACGGGTGGCGGCTATGTGCTGCGCCTGCCCGACGGCCGCTTGTTGCAGGGTCAGGTTGGCCAGACCTTGACCGATGCGCAGGCCGGACTGGTGCTGCGGGTGGGCAAGCTGGCCGCCCCCGAAGGCCGCCGGTTCGATCTGGTGCAGCGCAGCCGGACGGCGGCCATTGCCGATCTGCGCAGCCGCCTTGGCGTGACCGAAACCACCCGTCAGTCCTTCATGCTGCGCCTGACCTATGCCGACGCATCGCCCGCAGAGGCCGAACAGACGCTGGATGCCGTGGCGCAGGCCTATCTGCGCCAGAACATCAACCGCAGCTCGGCCGAGGCCGCCAGCAGCCTTGCCTTCATCGAAAGCAACCTGCTGACCGCCGAGGCGGCCGTATCAGCGGCCGAAACCGCGCTGAACGATTTCCGCCGGTCCAATCAGGCCATCGACCTTGATTTCGAAGTGCAGGCCATGCTGTCGCAGACCGCCGCGCTGAAATCGCAGCTGGAAACGCTGAACCGCGAAGAAACCGCAATGCGGCAGCGCTACACCCCCAGCCACCCGGCCTATCGGCAGCTGCTGGCCGACAAGAGCCATCTTGAATCGCAGCTGGTCAGTTTGCAGGACCAGATCTCGCGCCTGCCCGGCACGCAGCGAGAGCTGGTCAAGCTGACCGGCGCGCTGGATGCGGCGCAGGAAAACTATATGCAGCTCAGCATCCGCGCGCAGGAACTGCGGGTGATGCAGGCCAGCAAGATCGGCAATGTGCGCATTGTCGATCTGGCCCGCGCCACCGGTGCGCCGGTTTCGCCGCGGCTGTCGCGTATCCTGCCCTTCTGGACCGTGACGGCGATGATCGCCGCCGCCGCCGTCGTGCTGTTGCGCAACTGGCTGCGCGTGGGGATCACCCGCGCCGCCGATCTTGAAACGCTGGGTCTGGGCGTATTTGCCGTGGTGCAATACATGCGCGGGCTGGGTAACCG
>Ga0075012_10004509_pt1 | contig 12932 bp, 9 predicted proteins | sample All_14_2_FD_71474 | JGI IMG/M metagenome (GOLD analysis project Ga0075012, IMG submission 71474) | Freshwater microbial communities in response to fracking from Pennsylvania, USA - Allegheny Zone_MetaG_DW_15 | ecosystem: Environmental > Aquatic > Deep subsurface > Groundwater > Drilled...
TCACGATCGAAGCGGGCGCCGCGCGGCGCTGGCACGTGATCGCCGACGTCTCCTGCGACGCGCGCGCGGTCGGACGGATCCGCGTCTGGCAACGTGATCTCGCGCCGGATGCGCGCGAAGCGCTCGTGCTCGACGACGTGGCGCGCACCACGGAAGGCCTACGCGACATCGTCGGGCGCGCGGACGGGCTCAGCGTCGGTGGCGATCGGCTGACCACGGCGCACCACTTCGCCAACACGCTCTTCAACGTGATGCGCGGCGGCGTCTTCGTGGACGGACACCACGCCCGCGCGCGTGACTTCGACGCCTTCGTCGCGGTCCGCAACCGCGCGGTGCATGCACGTCACGCCGCGTGGCTCGGCGAGCTCCCCGAGAAGCTCCCGATCTCGTCGCTGATCGCGCGCGCCGAGAAGACCGAAGACCCCGACCTCGTGCGGCTGACCCTCGAGTACCTGCCGATCACCTTCAGTCGGCGCCACGGCGATCCGAGCCGCCCTTGGAACGAGTTCGCGATCCGCCTCCGCAATCCGGACGGATCTCCGCGCACGGACTATCAGGGAAACTGGCGCGACATCTTCCAGAACTGGGAGCCGCTCGCCTACGCCTATCCCGCCTTCGCGTTTTCGATGGTCGCGAAGTTCCTCAACGCCACCACGCCCGACGGATACAACCCGTACCGCGTGACCCGCGACGGCATCGAATGGGAGGTCCCCGAGCCCGAGGATCCGTGGGCGAACATCGGCTATTGGGGCGACCATCAGATCGTCTACCTGCAGAAGCTGCTCGAAGCGGTGGAGCGCCTCGAGCCGGGGCGGCTCGTGGGCGAGTGGAACCGTCGGATCTTCTCGTCCGCGGACGTCCCCTACCGCATCGTCGGTCACGCCGAGATGGTGCGCGATCACGCCAACACCATCCGCTTCGACGACGACGCGCACCGTCGCACGATGGAACGCGTCGCGCAGCTCGGCACCGACGGCCGGTTGGTGCCCGCCGCGCCCGGAGAGGGCTCGTCGGTGCAGCTCGTCACGATGGTCGAGAAGCTGCTCGTGCTGCTGCTCGCGAAGCTGACGAACCTCGTTCCGGGCGGTGGCATCTGGATGAACACCCAGCGGCCGGAGTGGAACGACGCGAACAACGCGCTCGTCGGCAAGGGCGTGTCCGTGGTGACCGCGGCGTACTTGCGGCGCTTCCTCGCGTTCTGGCGTGCGCAGCTCGATGCGGCGCCCACGGGCTCCTTCGCGGTGGCGGACGTGGTCGTCCGTCATGCGCACGACGTGCTCGCGATCCTGCGCGCGCATCGACCTTCGACGGAGCGCGAGCTGGGCGATCGCGAGCGACGCGCGGTCATGGATGCCCTCGGTGAGGCCGCGACGATCTTTCGCGCCGCGCGCTACGATGGCGCCGCGACGGTCACGGCCGAGCTCGATGCGGACACCCTGAAGGAGCTGCTCGATCTCGCGCTCGTGCACGTCGATCACGTCCTCGCGTCGAATCGGCGCCCGGACGGGCTCTTCCACGCGTACCTGCTGCTGCGTCTCGAGGACGACGCCGCGCGCCTCGAAGCGCTCGCGCCGATGTTGGAGGGGCAGGTCGCGGTGCTCTCTTCGGGCTTCCTCTCGACCGACGCGTCGATCGCGCTCCTCCGCGCGTTGCGCGCGAGCCCGCTCTACTGGCCGGAGCAACGCACCTACCTGCTCTATCCGAACCGCGCGCTCCCCGGATTCCTGAAAAAGAACTCCTTCGACGCGCAGCGCCTCGACGGTTCGGCGCTCGCGAAGGCTCTCGCGGCCAACGAGGACGATCGCCTGGTGCTCGTCGACCCCTACGATCGCCGCGGACACTTCGGCGGCGACCTCCGCAACGCGGACGATCTCCGCGCGCTCCTCGACGAGCTCGCGCGCGATCCGCGCTACGCGTCGCTCGTGCCCGCCGAACGCGCGGCGTACCTCGCGCTCTTCGAAGAGGTCTTCGATCACCACGCGTTCACCGGCCGCTCGGGAACCTTCTTCGCGTACGAGGGCCTCGGTAGCGTGTACTGGCACATGGTCTCGAAGCTCCTGCTCGCGGTTCAGGAGCGGCTCTTCGCGGCGGTCGACGAGGGTGCGCCGGCCGATCGTGTCGACACGCTCCGCGAGGCGTACGAGGACGTGCGCTCCGGGATCGGGTTCCGCAAATCCCCCGCGCTCTACGGGGCATTCCCCACCGATCCGTACTCGCACACGCCCGAGACGGGGGGCGCACGACAGCCCGGCATGACGGGTCAGGTCAAGGAGGAGCTGTTGACGCGGCTCGGTGAGCTCGGCCTTCGCGTCGAGCGCGGCGCCGTGCGCGTCGACGCCACGCTCCTGCACGACGACGAGCGCGTCGCGGCCCCCACCGAGCTCGCCTACCTCGACGTGTCGGGCGCGCGATGCACGGTGCCGGTTCCGGCGGGAGGGCTCGCCTTCACGCTCGCTCAGACGCCGATCGTCGTGGAGCCTCCGGCGGGCGTGGAGCGCTCACGGGAGACGCGCGCGCTCCTCCGAGTCGGATTCGCTGACGGAACCGAACGAGAGCTCGACGACGAGCTGCCAGCCTCGATCGCACGCCACGTCTTCGACCGCGATGGCGCCATCCGATGGATTCGCGTCTCGATCGGCACGTCGTCGGCGGGGCGCGCCTGAGCGCGGTGTTCGAGCACGAGAGCTTCGAGAACGCCGACTTCGAGAGCTTCGAGAACATCGAATCCGCCGGGTGACACCATGACGACAGCTCGAATCGGCTTCGCGGAGAAGGTGGGCTACGGGCTCGGCGACACCGCGTCGAACCTCTACTTCCAGTTCTTCAACCTCTTCCTCTTCTACTACTACACCGACGTCTTCGGGCTGAACCCCGCTGCGATCGGGACGATGTACCTCGTCGCGAACTTCTGGGACGCGGTCAACGATCCGATGATGGGCGCGCTCGCGGATCGCGTGCAGACGAAACACGGCAAGTATCGGCCGTTCCTGCTCTGGTTCGCGATCCCCTACGGTCTCTCCGGCTACGCGATCTTCGCCAATCCGGACTTGGGCGAGACCGGAAAGCTCCTCTTCGCGTACACGACGTTCATCGTCTTCAAGATGGTCTACACGGCCATCAACGTGCCCTATTCGGCGATGCTCGCGGTCATCACGGATCGCGACGAAGATCGCGTCTCGCTCTCCACGTACCGCTTCCTCGGCGCGTTCGGTGGAGGCTTCGTGGTCTCGCTCCTCGTGCGCCCCCTGGTGAAGCTCTTCGGCGGGGGCGACGAGATCGTCGGCTTCCAGACGACGATGGCGGTCTTCGGCATCGCCTCGACGCTGATGTTCCTCTTCACCTTCCTGACCACCCGCGAGCGTGTGGTGCCGCAGCAATCGAAGACCCCCGTCGCGCTCTCGACGGATCTGCGGCTCCTGATGAAGAACCGCCCCTGGCTGATCATGGTGGGTGCGGCGATCTGCACGCTCGCCAACGTCGCCGTCCGCGGCGCGGTCACGGTGCACTTCTTCAAGTACTGCGTCGGACTCTCCGAAGAGCCCGTCTTCGCGATCGGTTCGGAACAGTCCGCGTTCTTTCTCGAGTTCGACCTCCCGACGATCTTCCTCTCCTCCGGAATGCTCGCGTTCATCGGGGGCGTCGCGCTCTCCGGTCCGGTCGACAAATGGGTCGGCAAGCGCAACGGCGTGATGATCCTGACGCTGCTCAACGCGCTCACGGTCATCGGCTTCTTCTTCATCCCGCGCGAGGCCACGGTCACGATGTTCGTGGTGAACCTGATCGGCAGCTTCCTGGCCGGTCCCACCCCCGCGCTGGTGTGGGCGCTCTACGCGGACGTGGCGGACTACGGTGAGTGGAAGTTCGGTCGACGCGCGACCGCGCTGGTCTTCTCGGCCGCGATGTTCGCGCAGAAGATGGGGCTCACGCTCGGCGGCGCCGGCGCGGGCTGGATGCTCGACGCCTTCGGCTTCCGCCCCAACACGGTGCAGGACGAGACGTCGCTGCTCGGGATCCGTCTGATGTTCTCGATCGTCCCCGGCTCGCTCGCGGTGTTGAACGCGGTGATCCTCTGGTTCTACCCGCTCGGACGCGCGGAGACCGAGCAGATGCAGGCCGAGCTCGCGAAGCGGCGTGCCGCGGAGAACGAAGACGCAGCGAAAGCGACCGAGGCGAGCCCGATCTGAGGCGAGCGTCGAACGCCGAACGCGTCGGGTCCGCAATGTGCGTAGAGGCCGAGACCGTCGCCGGCAGGTTGCGCGTCACGTCGGTCTCGGCGTAGGTCGGTTGCTCCCATGTCCCGTCCTCTCTCGCTCCTTCTCGTGGTCGCCGCGTGTGCGTCGCCTGCGACCCGCGCACTTCCCGCTCCCGAGTCGGAGAGCGGAGGTGCGGCCGACTCACGGGTGGACCCGGGTTTCGGGTCTGCAGTGAGCACGGCTCCTGGCGCGGATGAGTCGGCCGCAAGCGTCGTGGACGGTTCTGCGACGGCGCCCCCTGCTGGTTCCGCGGTGGCAACCACGGTTCCTGGTTCTGCGGGCTCCGTGCTCGACGGTCCGACGTGCTTTCCGGAATGGGCCCGTGCTGCGACCCTCGCGGTGGACGTTCGATCGCAGGGGTCGCGACGATTCCGTCTCGGCGAAGAAGAACGTGTCCAGGGCAGTTGGGACATGCGGGCGAGCTTCCAACTGCGCAGTCGTCTCACCGCCGACGGAGCACATCTCGAACAGTCGAGGTTCTCCGGATGGCGTGGCGAGCCACTCGCGCCCATCGCGTACGCGACGCTCTACGTTCTGCACCGAATCCCGGGCATTCGGGTCGACGCGGACGGAGTGGTGATCGGGATCGAGGGTGCGGCGCGGGCCAAGGCGGCCGCAGAAGCCGACTTCGCCGGCCGGGAAGGAACACCTTCGGGATCGATGCAGTCGTGGGAGCAGCTCTCCAGCGAAGCGGGTCTTCGCGGACAAGCCGCTCAGTGGTGGCAGCTCTTCGCGTTCTTGTCCTGTCGCGGTCTGGAGGGGCGCACCACGCGCACCGAGATCTCCAACGACTCGGTCTGGATGCCGGGGATGAACGACGTGCCGGTCGTGATCGACACCGAGGTCGAACGCGTCGCGTGCGCTTCGGGGGAGCCCGGCTGCGAGAGGCGCACGGTTTCGCTCCGCCCGGACGCGGACCGCACGCTCGCCGCGCTCCGGCAGCAGATGTCGGCCCAAGGGGTGGACGGTGTGGAGCGAGTGGCCGGCTTCTCGATTCGTCGTGTGGCGTCGGGGGTGTTCGAGGCCGACGACCATCCCGTGGAGCTCTCGCTTCTCAAGGAGACGACCACCGTGCTTCGCCGACCCGACGACCCACGAACCATGTCGCAGGTCGACTCGGACACGTCGACGTATCGATTCTCGGCTCCGACGGGGTCACTCGGTCGGCGGGGTCAGCCGCCGACCGGCCCACGACGCTGACGCCCGAGCGCCATGGATCGCTCGGGGAGGTCCTTGCTCTCTGGATGTTCGCGGCCACCGCGCGAGTCAGGCCTGGTTGCGCTCCCAGAGCAGGCGCAGGCCGTCGAGGGTGAGGAACTCGTCGACCTCTTCGATCGTCGCGCTCTCCGGCTCCACCAGGCGCGCGAGGCCGCCCGTCGCGAGCACGCGGACGGGACCTTCCATCTCTTCGCGCAGCCGCGCGACGAGCCCGTCGACGAGGCCGACGTAGCCGAAGACGATGCCCGATTGCATCGAGTGCACGGTGTTGCGGCCGATGGCCTTCGGCGGTCGCACGAGCTCCGCGCGGAAGAGGCGCGCCGCGCGCGAGAAGAGCGCGTTGGCGCTGATCTCCATGCCGGGCGCGATCGCGCCGCCGAGGTACTCGCCCTTGTCGGAGATGCAGTCGAAGGTGGTCGCGGTGCCGAAGTCGACCACGATCACCGCGCCCTTCACGCGCTCGAACGCCGCGACCGCGTTCACGATGCGATCGGCGCCGACCTCGCGCGGGTTCTCGTAGAGCAGGCGCATGCCGGTCTTGATGCCGGGCTTCACCACCACGACGTCGTGATCGAACGCGCGATCGACCGCCTCCACGAACTGATCGGTCACCGAAGGCACGACCGACGCGAGGATGCTCGCGGTGACCTGGCGCCGCGGCACCTCCGCGATCTGCAGCAGGCTCGCGAGCAGCGCGTGCAGCTCGTCGGTGGTGCGACCCGCGGAGGTCTGGATGCGGAAGTCGTGGACGAGTCGCTCGCCTTCGTAGAGGCCGAGCACGGTGTTGGTGTTGCCGACGTCGATCGCGAGGAGCATCGCGCGGGGGAATGGCACGGCCGGTCGCGCACGACAAGCCCGACCCCCGTCGCACGTGCGGGACGCCACCCGGCACGGTCCAGGGTTTCCTCGGAGCGCGCACGCGACGATCGCGCGAACAGCTCACGACGAAGCGCGATCTCGTTTGGCAACGCACGCGTGCAGCGGCGAACATGCGCGCATGCTTCGACGTTCCGGATCGCTCGTAGGTTGGATCGTGTGTCTGGCGGTGGTGCTCGGAGGGTGCGAAGACGACGACGGCCCGGAGCGCGATGGCGGAGGCGAAGAAGACGGCGGACGCGAGGATGGCGGACGCCCCGACGGCGGACGGCCGGACGCGGGAGACAACGACGCTGGGCCCGCGGTCTGCGGCGACGGCGTGCAGAGCGGCGACGAAGCCTGCGACGACGGGAACACCGACGACGACGACGGCTGCGCGGGCGATTGTGCGAGCGTCGACGACGGCTTCGTGTGCGTACGGCCGGGCGAAGACTGCGTACGCGTCGTGACGTGTGGCAACGGGCGCATCGAAGGCCCGGAGACCTGCGACGATCGGAACGCGACGGCGGGCGACGGTTGCGACGCGAGCTGCATGCTCGAGCCTGGCTGGACGTGCCCGGTGGTCGGCGCCGCGTGTCGTGCGGCGGCGTGTGGGGACGGGCTCGTGGCGGGCTTCGAGGCCTGCGACGACGGTGGGACCTGCAACGGCGGCGACGGCACGCGTTGCACGTCGAGCGCGGACTGCGTCGCGGCGGACGACGGAGACGCGTGCGAAGCGCGCGCGGGCGACGGCTGCGACGTGAGCTGTCAGCTCGAGCCCGGCGCGGTCTGCCCGACGCCCGGCGAGCCGTGTGGACGATCGACGTGCGGCGACGGAACGCCCGAAGGCACCGAGGAATGCGACGACGGGAACCCGCTCATCGGCGACGGCTGCACGCCGCTCTGCACCCGCGAGCCCGACTGCACGGATGGCACCTGCGTCGCGGTCTGCGGCGACGGCGTGGTGTTCGCGCCCGAGACCTGCGACGACGCGAACACGCGGGCGGGCGACGGTTGCTCGGCGACTTGCCAGGAGGAGGTCGGCTTCGTGTGCGAAGAGGTCCCGCTGCCCGATCCGCCGACGGTGGTGCTCCCGGTCGTGATGCGCGACTTCATCCCCGCCTGTCAGGACGGGAACTCCGCGGTGACCACGCGGCTGCGCGAAGGACAACCCGGCGCGGCGCCTCCCTACGGGCATCCGGACTTCCAGTGCTTCAACGGCGCGGAGCGCGGCATGGTCGAGACGATGCTCGTCGACGGACGCCCGGTACGTCGCGCGACCGCGAGCCGGATCAGCAGCGCGGAGAGCTTCGACCTCTGGTACCGCTCCGACGACGACTTCAACCGCACGGTCGCGCAGTCGATGACGTTCTCGTCGATCGGCGCGGGGACCTACCGCTTCGACGAGGCGTCGTTCTTTCCGCTCTCGACGCCTCTCAGCGGCCCCGTGTCGGGCTTCCCGACCGAAGGCCTCGAAGGTCTCACGAACGACGGAGGCGGCTCGGGCGCGCAGAACTTCTTCTTCACGAGCGAGGTGCGCTTCTGGTTCGAGTACGGAGGCACCGAGACGCTCGCGTTCTCCGGCGACGACGACGTGTGGGTGTTCATCAACGAGCGGCTCGCGGTCGACATCGGCGGCGTGCACGGCCGCGAGGACGGGTCGATCACGCTGGCGGACTGCGCGAGCGACGACCCGACGGAGAACGAGCCCGGTTGCCTCGCGCCGCTCGATCTCCGGGTGGGCGGCATCTACGAGGCGGTGGTGTTCCAGGCCGAGCGCCACACCACGCGCTCGCAGTACCGGCTCACGCTCGCGAACTTCGTGCGCGCGCCCTCGCTGTGTCGATCCGAGTGCGGCGACGGAGTGCTCGCGGCGGACGAGGCGTGCGACGACGGCGACGACAACGGCGCGGAGTACGACGGCTGCTCGGACGAGTGCCGCCTCACGCCGTATTGCGGTGATGGGGTCGTGCAGGAGGCGTTCGGCGAGACCTGCGACGACGGGCGAAACCTCGGCGCGCGACCGGAAGATTGTGCTCCGGGCTGTCAGTCGATCGGCGCGCGCTGCGGCGACGGCGTGGTGCAGACCGAGGCCGACGAAGAGTGCGACGACGGCAACGAGACGAGCCTCGACGGCTGCAGCGCGGAGTGCCGCATCGAGCTGATCTGAACGACGCGGGCTTCGATCGGACGGCGTCTCGCACGGAGCTCGGTCCAATGCGCGGCATCGCGATCGAACCGCGATGCGCGATGACTTCGGAGCGCGAGGAAGCTCCAATCGCACGTCGCTCGCGACGACGTCTCGAACGCAGAGGGTCCCACTCGCGGCATCGAATCGCGGTGCGCGACCACTCGGATCAGAGCGAAAGGAAGCTCCAATCGCGCGTGCTCGCGACGAGCTCGAGGAACGAGCGGACCTTCGCCGACAACAAACGCGTCGTGGGATACACGACTTGGATCGGGAGCGGTGGAGGCTCGAAGTCGGCGAGCACCACGCGGAGCTTCTTGGTTCGCACGGCGTCGATCGCCTGGTAGGCGAGGACCATCGCCACCCCGCCGCCCGCGATCGCACGGCCGATCGCGCTCTCCGCGCTGTTCGTCGAGAATCGCGGCCGAAACGCGACGCGCGCGCCGTCGCCACCGAAGCGCCACTCTGGCATGGGGCTCAGCGACGTGAACTGGATCAGGTCGTGCGCGGAGAGCTCCTCGGGAACGCGCGGCGTGCCCCGTCGACGCAGGTACTTCGGCGCCGCCACGACCACTCGGCGCGTCGCCCCCACCTTGCGCGCGACGTGGCTGGAGTCGTCGAGCGTGCCGATCCGGACTGCGGCGTCGATGCCCTCCTCCACGAGGTTTTCCATGCGGTCCGCCAACCGAAGCTCGCCGACGACCGCGGGGTGCCGCTCGAGGTACTCGTCGATCAGCGGCGCCACGTGCAGCCGGCCGAAGACGTCTGGCGCCGAGACGACGAAGCGCCCCGTCGGCGTGGTGCGCTCGGCTTGCGCGGCATCCTCCGCCTCGGCGAGGTCGGCGAGGATGCGCTGCGCGCGTTCGAGGTAGCGAGCTCCCGCGTCCGTCAGCGTCACCGAGCGCGTCGTTCGTTGGAGCAAGCGCGCGCCGAGCCGCTCTTCGAGCGACGCGACGAGTCGCGTGACGGTCGGGGGTGAGAGTCGGAGCTGGCGCGCCGCCGCCGCGAACCCTCGGAGCTCCGCCACCGCGACGAAGGCGGTCATGGCTTCGAATCGATCCATTGGATTCCTCGGAGCCGAGCGACCCGTCGTCACGGGAGCGAGCCCTCGACTCGATCATTTCACGATCCGCAAGGGTGAAGTGTCAACGACGTCGATTGTTGTTCCTGGCGACGTACTCCAGGTTTCGAGGCGTCAGGGCCGAGGCCGCGCCGGAGAACGCCGAGCGCGCCGCCGCACGAGGTCGCGTCGAGCGACCGAGGCGTCCCATGGCCCTCTCGTCACAGGAGAACCGTCATGTCCCGCATCGCGACCCCCAGCACCGTCGAAACCTCCCCCGCCGCCGCTCAGCCTCTGCTCGCCGCGGTGCAGAAGCAGCTCGGCAGCGTCCCCAACCTCTTTCGCATCGTCGGCAACAGCCCCGCGGCGCTCGAGGGCTACCTCGGCCTGAGCGGGGCGCTCGGGAAGGGCTCGCTCGACGTGCGCACGCGTCAGCGGATCGCCCTCGTGGTGGCCGAGCTGAACGGCTGCAACTACTGCCTCTCCGCCCACACCTACCTCGGTGAGCACGTCGCCAAGCTGGACGCGGCCGAGATGGCCGCGAACCGCGACGGTTCCTCTTCCGAAGCGAAGGCCGCCGCGGCCCTCCGCTTCGCGACGCATCTCGTGCGCGCGCGCGGCCACGTGTCGGAGGCCGACGTCGCGGCGGTGAAGTCCGCGGGCTACTCGGACGCGCAGGTGGTCGAGATCGTCGCGCACGTCGCGTTGAACACGCTGACCAACTACGTGAACTCGGCGCTCGGGACCGACGTCGACTTCCCCGTGGTGGAGGCGAAGCCCGCGTACGACGGTCTGTGCGCGGTCGCGGTCTCGATGGGCGAGCGAGCGCCGTCCGACGCGACGTCCAGCAGCCGCCACGACGGTCGCCTCTTCCGCTTCTCCAGCCCCGAAGCCAAGGCCACGTTCGACGCCGCGCCCTCAACCTTCGTCGAGAAGGCCGACGCGCGCTGGGCGAAGTGGCGTTGAACGAGGCGCGGCAACGGACTCGTCGATCGCGGATCGGGAAGAGAGCCATGCCCGAGAAACCTTCGAGCGACGTCGCCTTCAGCGAGACCGTCAAGGCCATTCAAACACGCTTCGGGTCCCGCGCCGGTTACGCGCGCCTCGAAGCACGCGGCGGGTTCGAGACCTCGATCACGGCGGACCTCGCGGCGTTCGTGCAGGAGCAAGTCAGCTTCTTCTTCGCGACCGCCAACGCGGCGGGTCAGCCGTACGTACAGCACCGCGGGGGGCCGCCCGGGTTCCTCCGCGTGTTGGACGAGCACACCTTGGCCTTCGCCGACTACCGCGGAAACCGTCAGTACATCTCGATCGGGAACCTCGAAGAGAACCCGAAAGTATATCTGTTCTTGATGGACTACGCGCATCGACGACGCGTGAAGATCTGGGGAGAAGCGCGCGTCGTCGACGACGATCCGGAGCTGCTCGCTCGGCTCGTCGACGCGGACTACGACGGACATCCGGAGCGGGCGATCGTGGTGCAGGTGGTCGCGTGGGACGCCAACTGTCCGCAACACATCCCGCAACGCTTCGAGGCCGCAGACGTCGCCGCCGCGCTCGCCACACGCGACGCACGGATCGCGGCGCTGGAGGTGGAGATCGCGGAGCTCCGTCGGGAGGCGCGTCGCGCGTAGCCCACGGGCTCTCGCGTCGGTTCTCGTAGGTCCGCCGCCGCCGGTCCGACCGATCGTCAGCGCGCGACCACGCAGGTCGGGAACTCGAGACCCGGCGAAGGATCGCAGACCACGGTGGGTCCGTTGCAGCAGGGCTCGCCGCCCGGGGTGCAGAGCTCGCCGAGCTGCGGTCCGGCGCACGCGTCGCAGCGCGCGGGATCGCTCGTGCAGACGTTGCCGCCCGCGCCGTCCGAGACGCAGCCGCAGCCGCAGCAATCGGCCGCCGTGGTGCAGGCTCCGCCGTCCGCGATGCACGTCGCGCCGCAGCGGAGCACGCCGTCGGTCGGATCGGGCGCGCAGATGCCGCCGCAGCACAGGTCGCCGAACGCGCACTCTTCGCCGTCCGCGAGGCAGCAGGTGCGCTCTCCGTTGCGATCGAGCTGACACGCGATCGCGGAGGACGCGTCGACGCAGCAATCCTCCGTCGTCTCGCACGTGCGGCCGGGCAGGGTGCACTCGCCGTCGCCGCCGAAGCAGCGTCGGAAGCCGGTTCCCGTCGGCTCGCAGCCGGTGTCACCGCCACCGTTCGGGCAGCAGTTCGAGCTCGAGCCGCCTTCGCCGCAGACCTCGCCCGCGGGGAGGCACGAGTCGGCGTTGGCGCAGCGCCGGATCTCGCGGCCGTCCGCGGTCGCACCCACGCGCTCGCACGCGCCCGAGCAGCACTCGCCGTCGGTGCGACAGAGCTCGTCTTGCACGCGGCAGCCGCCGAGGAACTGGCAGCGCGCGCCGGTGCCGTCGGTGTCGAGGCAGACGGTGGAGCAACACGCGCCGCTCAAGCCTTCGGTGCCGCAGAGCTCGCCCGCCGTGAGGCACGCGGTCAACGTCGCGCAGGTCCCTTCGCCGCCGCCCGGTCGATCGCAGAAGCCGTTGCAGCACTGCGCGTCCTCGCTGCACGTCTGGCCGCCGCCGCGACACGCGCCCGGTGGCGCGCACACGCAGCCCGACGTTCCGGCGCAGCTCGCGCCGCCGGAGTCGACGCAGTTGCCGCTGCAACAACCCTCCGCGTCGGTACAGCTCGCGCCCACGGTGCCGCAGCCAGCCGGCGGGGGCACGCAGACGTCGCCTTCGCAACGCGCGGAGCAGCAGTCTCCTGCCGCTTCGCAGGCGACGCCGTTCGCCGCGCACGTGCCCATCGTGCAGACGCCTTCGTCGCACGGGCCGTCGCAGCAGTCGGCCATCTCGTCGCACGCGCCGCCGCGACCGACGCAGGCGGGCACGTCGCCGTCCGTCGTGCCGTCGGTCGTGCCGTCGACGACGTCGCCGTCCACCTCGGTATCGCCGTCGGCGGGACCGTCGGATCCTCCGCAGTCGCAGCCGGTGAGCGCGAACGCGAACGTGAGGGCGTGCAGCGTGAAACGAGTGCGCATCGCACCAGGGTAAACGACGTCGACGAGCGCGCGCACGATCGAATCCGCTCGGTCCAGCTCCAGGCCCTGGCTCGCAGAACGAGCGACCGCATGTCGAGCGTACGAGTCAAACGCGCAAAGCGAGCGCGCGAATCAAACGAGAAAATCAAACGCCGCGACGTGGGATCCCTTCAGCGCGGACGCAGCGCGAGGGTGCGGTCGAGGAGCTCGCCGAAGGTCGAAGGCTCGGTCTTCGGGGCAGGAGCGACGACACGCGCGACCGGCGCAGACGCCGTGGGGGCGGGCGCTTCGATCGGGCGGGCCGACGGGACCACCCGC
>Ga0075012_10004514_pt1 | contig 12921 bp, 14 predicted proteins | sample All_14_2_FD_71474 | JGI IMG/M metagenome (GOLD analysis project Ga0075012, IMG submission 71474) | Freshwater microbial communities in response to fracking from Pennsylvania, USA - Allegheny Zone_MetaG_DW_15 | ecosystem: Environmental > Aquatic > Deep subsurface > Groundwater > Drilled...
AGCTGTTTGAGACGGATGGCCGTGGACAGCCCTGCCGGACCTCCTCCCACCACCACCACGTCGTATTCCATGGCCTCTCGGGGGCCAAACTGTTCGAGTATCTCTGAGGGGGTCATGGTGGGGCTCGCTAAGATGGTTTTGGTGAGTGGGTGGGCTGTGCCAGCTTGCAGTCAGCTGACACGGGCGCGACGGATTTTAGTGGCGGTTCACAGACAATAGAACGGTCGTTCGTTTTCTCGGACGTGTTTTTCCAGAAGGATCAGAAATGGCATACAGCTTGGATTTGGATGGCCGCGTGGCCCTGGTGACCGGTGCTTCCAGCGGTTTGGGCGCCCAGTTTGCCCGTACCCTGGCGCGTGCTGGGGCGGGGGTGGTGCTGGCCAGTCGGCGGGTGGACAAACTCAAGGCCTTGCGCGCCGAAATCGAAGGGGAGGGGGGAGATGCCCATGTGGTGGAAATGGACGTGACCGACACCGACTCCATCCGCGCCGCCGTGGCGCACGCCGAAACCGAAATGGGCAGTCTGGACATTCTGGTCAACAACTCCGGTGTCAGCACCACCCAGCGCCTGGTCGATGTGACGGAAGAGGATTTTGGCTTTGTGTTCGACACCAACGTCCGAGGGGCCTTTTTTGTGGCTCAGGAAGTGGGCAAACGCATGCTGGCCCGTGCCAGGGGCGAGGCACCGGGCAGCTTCACGGGGGGGCGCATCATCAACATTGCCAGCATGGCCGGGCTCAAGGTGTTGCCTCAGATCGGCGTGTACTGCATGAGCAAGGCGGCCGTGGTGCACATGACCAAGGCCATGGCGGTGGAATGGGGCAAATACGGCATCAACGTGAATGCCATCTGTCCCGGCTACATCGACACCGAAATCAATCACCACCACTGGCAGACCGAGCAAGGTCAGAAGCTGGTGCAGATGCTGCCGCGCAAACGCATCGGACACCCGCAAGACCTTGATGCCTTGCTGGTGATGCTGGCCAGCAACGAAAGCCACTTTGTGAACGGCGCGGTCATTGCCGCCGACGATGGCTTTGGCATCTGAAGCCGGGGCCGCGGGTCCGTCTTCCCCACCGCAGGCCGCCGACTGGGTCAAGGGCGTGATGGCAGGGCTGGCCGCCGGCGCGCTGTGGGGCATGGTGTTTGTGACGCCACGCATGGCCGAGGGGTTCGGCTCGGTGGATCTCACGGCAGGCCGTTACGCGGCGTGTGGCCTGTTCTCGCTGCTGGCCATGGCTTGGCTGCACCTGAAGCCGCGTCGCCAGGTGGCAGCCCACGGGGCCCGGTGGTGGCCCACCCCACACCAGGCGGCGGTCGCCTTGGCCCTGAGTGTGCTGGGCTACACCGGCTACTACCTGTTGCTGGCACTGGCCATTGGGGACGCGGGCTCGGTCTTGCCCACGCTGATCATTGGCACCATCCCGTTGTGGATGATGGTGTTGGGCAAGCCCCAGCACCTGCGCTGGATTGGTTTGCTGCCCGGTTTTGTGCTCACCGCCGCAGGCCTGGCGCTGATGGTGTGGGCAGAGCCCCATGCCTTGGCCACCACAGGCGGCGGGGCTTTCTTCTGGCGTGGTCTGGCCTTCGCCGTCCTGTCCATGCTCGGCTGGACCGCATTCGGTCTGCTCAATGCCGCCGTGCTCAAGCGAGACGCCTCGGTGCGTTCCTCGGATTGGGCCAATTGGATGGGCGTTGCCGCGGGTGTGGGCGGACTGGGTCTGTGGGCTGCGCAAGGTTCCGACTGGGGCGACATGGTGCAGCGAGAAGGATTTGCGGCGTTTCTGTGGGTGTGCGCACTCACCGGCATCGGCGCGGCTTGGGTGGCGTCGGTGCTTTGGAACGTGGCCAGCCGTCACCTCAGCCCCAGTCTGGCGGGGCAACTCATCGTCAGCGAGACGGTGTTTGGTGTGGTGTATTCGTTTGCGTGGGACAGACAGTGGCCCGACCCGGTGCAGTGGCTGGCCTGCGGGCTGTTTGTGGCGGGCATCCTGGCGTCGGTGCGCGCCCACCGTTGATGACAGAGGGCACATGAGAATTGAAATTCCCGAGCAGAAAGCGCTGGTGCACGAGATGGTCATCCCCATTCGCTGGGGCGACATGGACGCGATGGGCCACGTGAACAACACCAGCTATTTCCGGTACATGGAGACCATCCGCATCGAGTGGCTGCTGGCCGCTGGGTGCCCACCCGACCCCCAGGGCGAGGGGCCGGTGATCGTCAACGCCTTTTGCAACTTTTACAAACAGCTGGAGCACCCGGGCGATGTGCTGACGCGCCTGTATGTGAGCGACCCGGCACGCACCACGTTTGAAACTTGGTGCACCCTCAGCCGCACCGACGACCCCGACACCGTGTACGCCGCAGGCGGCGCCACCACCATCTGGGTCAACTTCCCGGCGCAAAAAGCCGCACCGTTGCCCGATTGGTTGCGGGCCAAATATTTCAAGTAAAAATGGCCGTTTGCGCAATTCAGCATTGCGCTGTCAGCTATTTATTTTGATTTCGGCACCCGACCCATCAGATAAAACTCCGGATTGGGCTGCATGCCGCTGAAGCTGGCCATGCGGTTGCTCAGGCCAAAAAAGGCGGTGATGGCGGCGATGTCCCAGGCGTCTTCGTCGCTGAACCCGTGGGCGTGCAGGGCGGCAAAGTCGGCGTCGTCCACCTGGTGTGAGGCTTTGCACACCTTCATCGCAAAGTCCAGCATGGCTTTCTGACGCGGGGGGATGTCGGCTTTTTGGTGGTTGATGGCCACCTGGTCGGCCACCAGCGGTTTCTTTTCGTAAATGCGCAGGATGGCCCCGTGCGCCACCACGCAGTAGAGGCAGTGGTTGGCCGCGCTGGTGGCGGTCACGATCATTTCCCGTTCGCCTTTGGTCAGCCCACTGGTGCGGCCGTCGGCTTCGGGTGTCATCAGGGCATCGTGGTAGGCGAAAAAGGCGCGCCATTCGGCCGGGCGGCGGGCAAAGGCCAGAAACACGTTGGGGATGAACCCGGCTTTTTCCTGCACTTCCAAGATGCGGGCGCGTATGTCGTCGGGCAACGTGGACAGGTCGGGGAAAGGGTAGCGGGGGGCTGTGGTGGCAGTGGCTGCGGTCATGGGTGTCTCCGGTTTGTGTTGAAAATGCACCTTTTCCATTTTGCACACACTGTCCATGAACCCCTCTGACACGAATCCCCTCCGTGACGCGCAGTTTGACGCCGGCCTGACCACCCGTACCCAAGTGATGGGCGAAACCTTTGTGTCCAAGGCCTTTGCCGGGGCCGACGACTTCACGCTCGTCATGCAAGAGTTCATCAGCCGCAACGCCTGGGGCACGGTGTGGCAGCGCGACGGGCTGGACCTGAAAACCCGCAGCCTGCTGACCGTGGCCATGTTGACCGCGCTGGGGCGCCAGCACGAACTCAAGGGCCATGTGCGCGGCGCACTCAACAACGGGGCCACGCCAGAGGAGCTGCGCGAGCTGTTCCTGCATGCCACGGTGTATTGCGGGTTTCCGCTGGCCATCGACGGTTTTCGCTCGGCTTGCGAGGTCATCCACGAAGTGAACGCTGCACAGGTTTGACCCGCAGGGGCGGTCCGCTTTCCCTCAGCCCCCCATGAGCCGGTGCACCAGGTCCGCCGTGGTGGCCGCCCCGTATTTGCGCATCAGCTTGGCGCGGTACACCTCCACCGTGCGGTGGCTCAGACCCAGGGCCTTGGCCATCGCCTTTGCGGTCAGGCCCTGCGTGACCAGGGCCGCCACCTCGCGCTCGCGCGGGGTGAGTTCGGCCTGGGTGGGGCGTCGGGCACTGAGGTCTTCAAATGTCCAAATGCCCGCTTCATGGGGGTCATGGCGGTTCAGGGCCCGGCCTGTCACATGGCACCAGAACGTCTGCCCTTTGAAGCGACCGTCCACCCGCTTCATCAGCCGGTCATCGGTGTAGCAGCCCTGCGTGTTCAAAATCGGGGCGATGCGGGCACCCGTGCGCTCGTATTCGTCAGCGCTCGGGTACAGAATCCGAAAGCTCTGTCCCACCAGCTGCGCCCGCGTGGCCCCAAACATGTCGCACACCACTTGGTTGCAGTCCACCATGGTGCGGTGGCGTGACAGCACCAAGCCCACCGGTGCCAGGTCAAAAGCCAGCCGATAGTCGATGGGGGGTGTGGCGTCGGGTCTGGGTTCGGGTGTCATGTCCGGTATTGGGGTTGCGCTTTACGAAATACTACGTAGCGGGCTACGTAGTATGGTTGCAGGTTTCGACATGTGTGCTTGTCCCTTTTCAAGGAGTTGCGTGTGAACAAGATTTACCCAAGTGCGGCTGCGGCGCTGCAAGGCGTGGTGGCCGATGGCCAACTGATGGCCGTGGGCGGTTTCGGCCTCTGCGGCATTCCCGAGGCGCTGATCGACGCGCTGCGCGACAGCGGCGTGAAAGACCTGACGGTGATTTCCAACAACGCGGGCGTGGACGGTTTTGGCCTGGGCAAGCTGCTGGAAACCCGCCAGATCAAAAAAATGATTTCGTCTTACGTGGGCGAAAACAAAGAGTTCGAGCGCCAGTACCTCGCCGGTGAACTGGAGCTGGAATTCACCCCGCAGGGCACGTTGGCCGAAAAGCTGCGCGCTGGCGGTGCTGGCATTCCCGCCTTCTTCACCAAAACCGGTGTGGGCACTTTGGTCGCCGAGGGCAAAGAGCTGCGCGAGTTCGACGGCGAAACCTACGTGATGGAGCGTGGTCTGGTGCCTGCCGTGTCGCTGGTGAAAGCGCACCGCGCCGACAAATCGGGCAACCTGCAGTTCCGCTACACCGCACGCAACTTCAACCCTGCCGTGGCCATGGCAGGCAAGATCACCATCGTGGAAGTGGAAGAAATCGTGGAAACCGGTGACATTCACCCCGACCAGGTTCACCTGCCCGGCATCTATGTGCACCGCCTGGTGCTGAACGCCACGCCTGAAAAGCGCATCGAAAAGCGCACCGTCACCCCCACCGCAGGAGTCTGAACATGAGCTGGAACCAAGACCAAATGGCCGCCCGCGCGGCGCAAGAACTGGAAGACGGGTTTTATGTGAACCTGGGCATCGGCATTCCCACCCTGGTGGCCAACTTCGTGCCAGCCGACAAAGAGGTGTGGTTGCAAAGCGAAAACGGCATGCTGGGCATCGGCCCCTTTCCCACCGAAGCCGAGGTGGATGCCGACCTGATCAACGCCGGCAAACAAACGGTGACGACGCTCAAGGGCAGCAGCATTTTCGGCAGCCACGAGAGCTTTGCCATGATCCGCGGCGGCAAGATCAACCTGAGCATTCTGGGCGCCATGCAGGTCACAGCCAAGGGCGACCTGGCCAACTGGATGATCCCCGGCAAGATGGTCAAAGGCATGGGCGGCGCCATGGACCTGGTGGCAGGTGTGAAACGCGTCATCGTCCTGATGGAGCACGTGGCCAAGAAGAAGGACGGCACCATTGACCTGAAAATCCTGCCCGAATGCACGCTGCCGCTGACCGGCAAGGGCGTGGTGGATCGCATCATCACCGACCTGGGCGTGATGGATGTGACCCCTGATGGTCTGAAACTGGTGGAGTTGGCACCGGGCGTGACGCGTGAAGACATCCAAGCGAAAACCGGTGTGCCACTGATCTGATCAGTCCCACCCCTCACAACAAAAAAGCAGCCTTGGGCTGCTTTTTTGTTGTTCTTTTGGCCTCTATCGCTTTACAGGCAAGCGATGTTTGCTGCTCCATTTGATGGATCTACAACTCATCCACCCTGCGAGGCGAGTAGCTGTCCCACGTCTGGCAGCCGGGACATTGCCAGAAGTGTGTGCCCGCTTCAAACCCACAAGCTGCGCAACGGTAGCGGCGCAGGGGGGTGACGGCTTTGTTCACGGCCTTGAGCACCGCCTCTGGCATCTTTGAGGGCTCCGCTGTCAGCGCCAGCCAGCCCGCTGCCACCACCAGAGAAGGGGCATGCGACAAATGCTGCAGATACAGACTGGACTGCGCTTCTCCCGGCGGCTCCAGCAGCGCCAGCGCCTCGACGTGGTCCACCGACGGGGCCAGTCGTTCCGCTGCCATCAGCAGATGGCGGGCTTCGGAGACACGGTCCAGCGACAGCGCCAGTTCGGCCAACTGTCGGGCCGCCAGAGGCAAGGCACTGGGCACCTGCCGCGCCAAGGCCAGCAACTGCTCGAAGGCCTGACCGGGCTGACCGCTGCCGGTCAGCAAGCGGGCCAGATCCAGATGCGGGCGGGCGTTGTCAGGCGCAAGGCTCAGTGCCTGGTCCAAGTGCCCACGTGCATCATCCGGTACACCCCGGTCCAAGGCCTCCTGGGCCAATTCGCAGTGGAAATGGGCTCTCCGGTGCTTGAAGCTGCCTTGCTGCGCGGATTCCAGGGCCTGGGCCACCGGCAAGGCTTTGGCCCACTCCCGGGTGCGTTCATACAACCCCAGCAGGGCCAGTTGTGCCTCTGCCTCGTAAGGCGTGCCAACGAGTGGCTGCAGGCTGGCTTCGGCTCGGTCCAACAGCCCAGCACGCAAGAAGTCCAGCGCCAGCGCATGTTGTGCCCGTTCACGTTCGTCCTTGCCCAGATCGGCGCGTTGCAGCAAATGCTGGTGCACACGCACGGCACGGTCGTAATCACCCCGACGCCGGAACAGGTTGCCCAGGGCGAAGTGGAGGTCGGTGGTGTCGGGGTCTTGCTGAACGGCTTCGATGAACGCGTCGATGGCCTCGTCCTGACGCTCGTTCAGCAGGTGGTTCAATCCTTTGAAATACGACTTCGGTGCACTGCGCGTTTCCAGGCGCCATTGGCGGATGTCAAAGCGCGAAGCAAGCCAGCCCGCCACAAAAGCCAGTGGAAGGGCCCACAGCACCCAGCTCAGGTCAAATTCCATGGGGAGGGATGGGTTCTGATGCCATGCCCGCCGACGCGGGAACTGGGCTCGTGGGTTTGGCTTGGCGGCGGGCGCCCAACCACAGGGGCAGCATCACCACGATGCCGGCAAACATGCCCAGCACAAAGGCTGCCAGCACCACCAGCACCAATGGGGCTTGCCATTGCGTGCCAAAGAAAAAATGCAACTCGACCGGCGCCTGATTGTTCAGCGCGAACGCGAAAAGCACAAAAAAAATGACTGCCTTGAGCAGCCAAGTGAAGTATTTCAAAGCGTCCCCAAAGGTGAGGCTTGATTGTAGAGGCCGAAGCCAGACTGGGCCATCGATCTGGCTCACCCCCCCGCAGGGTCTGATTTTTTGCGTGCAGGAGGCGTCAGCACCACCCCGTTGGCCAGCATTTGCTGTGTGCGGTTGTCGACAGCCTCGCGCAGGGCTTTTCCCGGTTTGAAGTGGGGTACGCGTTTTTCCGGAATGGCCACACTCTCGCCAGACCGCGGATTGCGGCCTTGCCGAGGAGGCCGGTGGTTGACAGAGAAACTGCCAAAGCCTCGGATTTCAATGCGGTGACCTTTCACCATGGCATCGCTCATGGCGTCCAGAATCGCTTTCACGGCGAACTCGGCATCACGGTGTGCAAGCTGGCCAAACCGTTCGGCCAATGCTTCAACCAAATCACTGCGGGTCATGGTGTTTGAATGGAAAAACGCCCGGCAGGTTCTGCCGATAGAGGGCAGAGCACACCGGGCGTCGATCAGTTGGCTCAGCCGTTGTTGTCCAACTTGGCGCGCAGCAGGGCGCCCAAGCTGGTGGTGCCGGCGTTTTCGCGGGCAGCCTGCTGGCTCAGGGTGGCCATGGCCTCTTGCTGGTCAGCGGCATCTTTGGCCTTGATGGACAACTGGATGTTGCGGGTCTTGCGGTCCACGTTCACCACCACAGCGGTCACTTCGTCGCCTTCTTTCAGCACATTGCGTGCGTCTTCCACGCGGTCACGGCTGATTTCGGAAGCGCGCAGGTAGCCCAACACGTCTTCGCCCAAGTCGATTTCAGCGCCCTTGGCATCCACGGTCTTGACCTTGCCGGTCACGATGGCGCCCTTGTCGTTGATGGACGCGAAGGTGGTGAAGGGGTCGGAGTCCAGTTGCTTGATGCCCAGGCTGATGCGTTCGCGGTCGACGTCAACGGCCAGCACCAGGGCTTCCACTTCCTGGCCCTTCTTGTAGTTGCGCACGGCGGCTTCGCCGGTTTCGTTCCAGGACAGGTCAGACAGGTGCACCAGACCGTCGATGCCGGCAGCCAGGCCCACGAACACGCCGAAGTCGGTGATGGACTTGATGGGGCCCTTCACGCGATCGCCGCGCTTGGTGTTCTGTGCAAACTCTTGCCATGGGTTGGCTCGGCACTGTTTCATGCCCAGGGAGATGCGGCGCTTGTCTTCGTCGATTTCCAGCACCATGACTTCGACTTCGTCGCCCAGGGACACGAGTTTGGAAGGGGCCACGTTCTTGTTGGTCCAGTCCATTTCGGACACGTGCACCAGACCTTCGATGCCTGGCTCCAGCTCAACAAACGCGCCGTAGTCGGCGATGTTGGTGATCTTGCCGAACATGCGGGTGCCTTGGGGGTAGCGGCGGCCAACGCCCATCCATGGGTCGTCGCCCATTTGCTTCAGACCCAGGGAAACGCGGTGCTTCTCGGTGTCGAACTTGAGCACTTTGGCGGTGATTTCCTGACCAGCTGCCACCACCTCGGAGGGGTGACGCACACGGCGCCATGCCATGTCGGTGATGTGCAGCAGGCCGTCGATACCGCCCAGGTCCACGAACGCACCGTATTCGGTGATGTTCTTGACGACGCCGGTCACGATGGAGCCTTCGCGCAGGGTTTCCATCAGTTTGGCGCGCTCTTCGCCCATGGAGGCTTCCACCACGGCGCGGCGGCTCAGCACCACGTTGTTGCGCTTGCGGTCCAGCTTGATGACCTTGAACTCCATGGTCTTGTTTTCGTAGGGAGTCAGGTCTTTGGTGGGACGTGTGTCAACCAAAGAACCGGGCAGGAAGGCGCGGATGCCGTTGACCAGCACGGTCAGGCCGCCCTTGACCTTGCCGCTGGTGGTGCCGGTGACGAATTCGCCGGATTCCAGGGCCTTTTCCAGGCTCATCCAGGACGCCAGACGCTTGGCCTTGTCGCGGCTCAGCAGGGTGTCGCCGAAGCCGTTTTCCACGGAGTCGATGGCCACGGACACAAAGTCGCCGACCTGCACTTCGAGTTCACCCAAATCGTTCTTGAATTCTTCCAGGGGAACGTAGGCTTCCGATTTCAAACCGGCGTTCACAACCACGTGGTTGTGATCGATGCGGACCACTTCGGCAGTGATCACTTCGCCAGAGCGCATTTCGGAACGCTTCAGGGACTCTTCAAACAGGGCGGCAAAAGATTCAGACATTGGGTTTCCTAAACTGCTTCCCGGCCAAAGCGCGCCACGCCGACATGGGTGACATCAGAAGGGACAGGGTGCAGTCGATTGGGTGCGACGGGGTCGCGGGTTAAAGTCAAAAGAACCAGACCGACTGCGCACTGGGAAAGTGCGGCGGGACAGACTGGGCCCGGGGGCCTTTCTGACGGCATCAAAAAGGCTGCTTGCGTTGCCACCAGTCCAACACCTGGGTCACCGACTCATCGATGGACTGGGCAGAGTTGTCCAGCAGCAAAGCATCTTCTGCAGGTCTGAGGGGCGCATGTTGGCGGGACATGTCCTGCGCGTCACGGGCCTTCAATGCTCGCAAAAGGTCTTCGATTATAACGGGCTCCCCCCTGTCGAGCAATTGCTGATGGCGTCGCTGCGCCCTTGTTTCGGCACTTGCGGTCAGAAACACCTTCAATGCCGCATCGGGAAAAATGACGGTGCCCATGTCGCGTCCGTCGGCCACCAAGCCGGGAAGCTGGCGAAAACGGCGCTGCAGCGCCAGCAGTGCAGATCGAACACCCCCAATGGCGGACACCGCCGATGCGGCCATGCCCGTTGACTCGGCACGCAAGGCGTCTGTCACATCTTCTTCCTGCAGCCACACACGTCCGCCGTGAAATTTCACGTCCATGGTGCTGACCAAGGCCGTGATGCGGGTGGCGTGGCCCGGCTGTGCGAGGTCGGCGGCCTGAAGCGGTAGGCCGGCCCGCAAGGCGCACAGGCCCACCAGGCGATAAAGCACACCCGAATCCAGCACGTGATAGCCCAGCCGAGCGGCCACTTCACTGGCCAGCGTGCCCTTGCCTGACGCGGTGGGGCCGTCGATGCAGATCACGGGCACCGCGCCTGGCGAGGCCTTGACCACGGAAAACAGGCACTCGAAGTAGTCGGGAAAGGTCTTGGCAACGCATTTGGGGTCTTCGATGCGCACAGGCACCTTGCCTGGGTTGAACGCGGCCAGCGAGAAGCACATGGCCACTCGGTGGTCGTCATAGGTGTGGATGCAGGCGGGCGACCAGTCGCTGCGCAGGGGGGGGGGCGTGATGCTGATCCAGTCGGGGCCTTCTTGCACCGAAGCCCCCAGTTTGCGCAGTTCGCAGGCCATGGCTGCAATGCGATCGGTTTCTTTCACGCGCCAACTCGCGATGTTGGTGAGCGTGGTGGTGCCCTCTGCGTAGAGTGCCATGACGGCCAGGGTCATGGCAGCGTCGGGAATGTGGTTGCAGTCCAGTGCGATGGCCTTCAGTGGCCAGCTGCCTTGGGTGATGTGCAGCCAGTTGGGGCCGCTGGTGATGTTTGCGCCCATGAGGGCTGCCGCGTCGGCAAAACGGATATCGCCTTGTATGGAGTCTGCACCCACGCCGCGGATTTTGATGCCTTTTTGACCCTCTGGGCTTGATGATATTGCGCCAAGTGCTATGAAATAGCTGGCCGAGGAGGCATCGGCTTCGACATGGATATCCCCGGGTGAACGGTAGCTGCTGCCCGCTGGGATGGTGAAGCGCTCCCAGCCGTCGCGCTTCACGTCAACCCCAAAGCGAGCCAGCAGCTTGAGCGTGATGTCGATGTAGGGTTTGGAGATCAGCTCGCCCACCACGTCGATGTGGATGTCTTGTCCAGTCGCAGGGCCGTCCAAAGACTGGGCAGGCCCCTCGGGGGGCAACGCCTGTGGGGGCGTGGGGGTGTGGTGGGTTGCCACCAGTGGCAGCGCCAGCAGCAGCGCGGTCAGGAACTGGCTGGACACGTCGCCGCGCACCCGGATGGGCTCGTCCAGGTTCAATGCCGCCGTTTGTCCGTTGCCTATTTGCAGCGGGGGGTAGCCTGTTTGGGCGCCGTAGCTGACGGGGCAGCCCAGTTGCTGAAGCGCTTCCACCAGGTCGCCAATGGGGCGCTCGTGCATGCGGGGCACCCCGCTGAGTGCAAACGCACCGCCGTGCACAGCGGTCAGCAGCGACAGCGCGGCCGTCAAGGGACGCATGGCAGTGCCCGCGTTGCCCAGAAAGAGGTTGGCTTGCTTCACAGGCAGGTGGGCGGCCAAGCCTGTGATTTGCCAGGTGTTGCCGCCCAATGGCGTGACAGCGCAGCCCAATTGTTTGAGCGCCTGGAGCATGACGCGGGTGTCGTCCGAGTCCAGGAGGTCGTGCACGGTGGTGGTGCCTTCACACAGCGCGGCCAGCAGCAACACTCGGTTGGAAATGCTCTTGGAGCCGGGCAGGGTGACTTCGCCCCCGGCATGCGCCAGGGGAGGGAGGTCCAGAAACGCGGTGTTGAACATGGTGCCTGTGGCCCGGGAAAAGCAATCAGTTTTGGGGGGGGTGCCAAGCGGAGCGGGAACGGCTGGCCTGGGCGATGAGTTGGGTCAGCCCTTCCAGGTCGCCTTCTGAAATGCGCTGTTCCAGCGCTTGCAAGGCTTGGCAGAAATGGCGCGACTGAGCCAGCAGTTCGTCTTTGTTTGCACTGAAGATGTCGCGCCACACCTTGGGGTCGCTGGCGGCGATGCGGGTGAAGTCTCTAAACCCAGGGCCAGCGAGGGAGAGAAAGCTGCTTTTCTGTGCCTGAGATGCGAGCCCGTTCATGTAAGCGAACGCCAGCAGGTGAGGCAGATGGCTGACGGCGGCGTAGGTGGCGTCGTGGATGTCGGGTGACATGTGACGTACCTGGCATCCCAGTGCTTTCCAGAGCCGGTCGGCATGGCTCAGCTGGGCTGGCAGTGTGTGCTCGGTGGGGGTGAGAATGACTTGTTTGCCGCTGTACAGGTTGGCATCTGCGTGCTCCACCCCTGCCACTTCTTTGCCCGCAATCGGGTGTGCGGGCACGAACGAGCCCAATTGACTTCCCAGGCTGCGGCGGGCGGCGTCCACCACGTCACGTTTGGTGGAGCCCACGTCCATCACCAGCGTTTTGGGGGTGACCAAGTGGCGTATGGCCTTGAAGGTGGCCTCGGTGGCGGCCACGGGCACGGCCACTAACACCAGGTCGGCACCCGACACCGCCAGCAAAGCGGACGGTGCCTCCACATCGATCACACCCATCTGCCGGGCTTTGTCGGTGGTGGAGGGCGATTTGCTGTAGCCCACCACCCGTTTGACCAAACCGGCCTTTTTCATGGCGAGTGCAAACGAGCCACCCATGAGCCCGCAACCGATCAACCCCAACTGTTCAAACATGCCTGATCCTTGGCTTTGAGGGAAGCTTCAGTCGGAAGTGGGGTAAGAGCCCAGCACTTTGTAAAACGCACACAGGCCTTGCAGTTCCTTCAGGGCTGCCGCCACGTGAGGTTGGCTGGTGTGACCTTGCAAGTCGATGTAGAAGTAGTACTCCCACTGACCCGATTTGGCAGGGCGCGACTCGAACCGGGTCATGGACACGCCGTTGTTTTTCAGGGGCACCAGCAGGTCGTGCACGGCGCCAGGGCGGTTGGGCACCGACACCACGAGGCTGGTGGTGTCCTTGCCCGATGCCGGTGGTGTGGCCAGTGTTTGTGGCAGGCAGATCACGGCAAAGCGGGTGCGGTTGTACGCCTCGTCCTGGATGGCATGGGCCACGATGTGCAGGCCAAACTGCGCGGCCGCGC
>Ga0075012_10004516_pt1 | contig 12913 bp, 9 predicted proteins | sample All_14_2_FD_71474 | JGI IMG/M metagenome (GOLD analysis project Ga0075012, IMG submission 71474) | Freshwater microbial communities in response to fracking from Pennsylvania, USA - Allegheny Zone_MetaG_DW_15 | ecosystem: Environmental > Aquatic > Deep subsurface > Groundwater > Drilled...
AATAGTATGGCAGATTTCATTTGATATTTTTAAGAGATTTTAAAAAGGCAATTTAGGCATTTCTTTTATCACTAGGACAATTGGTTTGTGTCAAATAAAATACAATTTGCATGTTCTAGCTGTTCCAACCACTAGCGCATAGCCTACGTGTTGTCATTGTGGTTTGGAGGCTTGAACCAGGATACCCCTACCACTTTGTCCAACAAAAGGCACTCACCACAAACTAAAATCTAATCACCTTATTAATCCCCAATAATAACGGGGTCTTCTTGAATCATTATTTCTGAAGAATACCAAGCGTTGATGACCAGTTCAGGTCTTTTCTGTTTCATCATGGTTTCGAAGCCATCTTTTAACTCGATATTGTCGAGGGTGACCAATTTGAGGGCCGGGGCATTTTCAATTACATACTCGACGCCGCTCTTATAATTGGGGCAACTGGATATGTTGAGTGTTTGTAGCTTTTCAAGGCGGGCAGTCTCTGCGGGCAGCGTCTCGAATTTGTCGAGGGAATAGAGTTTTAGCGATTCCAATTCTTTGAGTTTGTAGATGTCGGTAGGCAGGGTTTTCAAATCGTTGTACTCAATGGAAAGGTACTGAAGTTTTTTTAGTTTGAAAAGACCGTTCTTGAAATCGTCCGGGTTCCTGAGTTCGTACAGCCTGACTTTGTCCTTATATTTCAATGCTTCTTTTATATCAGAGAAAACCAATTCTTCGATAGGCGTCTCCCAAATGGTTTTGCCCGAAAGGTCTTTCAGCGTGTGCGTAGAACGATTGCCATCAAAGTAGAGAATATCGCTGCGGTCGGTCCATCCATTGATACCTTGTTTTGTGCAAAATTTCATGGATAAGCTGTCCTGTAGGTCAATCAGGCAGTGGACATAAGACCTTCCATCGGAAACCTGCACCTTGGCATAGCGGCCATCCATTTCAATGAGGCTCAGGATGACTTCACCGTCGGGAAGTGTGGGTTTGTGCTTGTTGCCTTTGGTGTCAACGAGACTGTAGCTACTTTTATAGGAGTTTCCTTCGGCGTCGGAAGCTTCTTCAATGAAGGTATATCCGCTGTGGAATTTAGGCCCGTACTTATTAATGCTCTTAAAGCTGAATTGGGTTTCGCCCTTTTCGTTGACCCAAAATACATCGGAGAATATGTCGCCGGACCGGGCGAAGGCGATGGGGCAAAGCCCTTGGCTGAACTGCCCGATAAAATTCACTTTCTTGCCTGGGAATTTCTCGGAAACCTGGAAGCGTTTCTCACCGAGGGTGTTCACAAACAGATAGTCGTATTGCTTTTTTTTACGGTGCTTAATCATGAGTTGAGCGGTATTGTTTTCCAACAATTCCACTTTAATTATCTGGTAGTCATTGGGCACTTGGATGGTTATAGTGGCTTTGCCGTTTTTATCTATGAAATACCAAGGTGCCTCCTCGTTTTCTTCCTGAACGGCGGCCACGCCATTGATGAAGGGAGTCGCTTCCCAGAATATTTTTTCACCAAATACATTTTCGCCCTGTGGGTTCAGGAAAGCGATATAAAAGCCCTGCTTGTCTTGAATCCTAAACAATGCCTTGCAAAGCCCAGCTTCGAACTGGCCCATAGCGGCATATTGGTCGCCAAAGTCTTTGATGGTTTCACCTTTGTCGTTTATCCAATAGTAGGCGCCTTTGTCGGAACGCACCACGCAAACCCCATCATAGAAGACCTGCATGGGCTGGTTATAGCCAATATTCAGGAAGGAAAAGAATATGCCAGTGCTAGGCTCACCCACCACGGGACTGTGGCCTTTGGGAAGGCTGAAAACAAGCTTTCCCTTTGCATCTATGAACGGGGTGGTAAAATCCTTGCCCCGGAAGATAGGAGTAAGCGTTTGGGAAGTGGCATTGATGCAGCAAAAAAGGCTAAGAATGGCGCAGGTAAATAGTCGGGACATCGTTTTTGTTTTGGTGAAAATGAGACAGTGTTTGAAGATTTTTCACAAAGTTAGGCATAGAACCTTTTTGTAAAAAAAAGACCGTGGAATTGTCGTGTTTTTGCATTATTGCCAGATGTTGCGAGGCTTTACCCGCACTTGTCTCCTCAAAATTCCGCAACAGTTTCCCTTTTTGAACAAGCAGTGGAATGCTTACTATGCCTTTTTCCCTCCAAAAATTGCCTTGGCACCATTTAGAATATTCCCAACGGGATTTTGGAGATTTTTTGACCGTTGGGAATATTACCAACGGGATTCAGGAATCCTGATCGGCGTTGGGAATATTCCCAACGGGATTCCGGCGACTGGATTGGCGTTGGGAATATTCCCAACGCCTCTTGGAAAGCTAAAATAGCGTTTAGAATATTCCCAACGGCATAAAAGGCGTTTTTGACCACTTTAGAAGATTTTAAGTTAAAAATCGGGTTAATTAGCCTTGAAATACTGAAAACCAATCGTCTTCCGTGCATCTGCGCTAGCCTTTCAAAGCAATCTTTCCCATTCCAGGCTTATTTTTGCACTAAAATCCAAAGTCATGCAGCCTGACAAGTCTTATCCTTCGCCCAATGGCCGCTATCGGCTCGATATTTTCAGCCACGAGGTGCGCATGTCGCATTGGCTTGACTGCCCAAGCTTGTTTGACAATAATGAAGGAAAGTACATTTTCAGTACTGGCCAGCATTGGGACGCTTCCAACGTGGAATGGTCTGATGACAGCAATGTGCTCAAGCTCGACTTGCGGCATTATGGGCAAGATTACTCGCAGATAACCATTACTTTGGAATTGAACAAAGGCAAAGTGTTCATCCATTCAAACAATCGCACCGTTGGTGTAGGGAGCCTCTCAAGTGTGGGTGCGGAACTGTCCAATACCACGGAGTTCAGGATGCTGTTTTTCTGAAAAACGATTTAGTATATTCAAATGCAACGCAAAAAAGAAATCCATTTCCGCCACGATGATGGCCAAGATTATTTTATCTCCTTGCCAAGTCCCCGACCAACGGGTGACAATTCGCCTTTTTATCAATTGCTGGACTTGTTGGCGGCCTACGGCATTTGGCCAGTCTATGAAGTGGAGGAGGATGTCAAGGGCCGTTACCTGACTATTTATGTGAACAAATCCCTTCGGGTTTTGGAGGAGGAAAACATCCAACTGCCCGAAAACGTCCTATTAAGGTATGGCAATGAGGAGCCTTATATTCTCATGGAAGGGCCAAGCATTATAGCATACAACCCTGATTTTATGGAGGTCGTGGACAGGGTTTGGAAAGCTGCTGCACTGTGAGTTTGCGGACGGTATCTGTTCTGACAGGTGGCGGTTTTCGACCCGCAGGTTTTGCCGATTTATCAGTTGCCGAAAGCATGTTTTCAAAGCCCGAAAGCACCCTCGTTCTTGCAGTTTTTACATTGTTTCCCCCCGTCCTACCGGCCAATCAGCGGATTTCCTGCCTCAACTTCTCCCCATTAAACCCTCCACACAATGGATTAAGAAGGTCAGGTCGCCTTTTCCGTTACAGGCATTGCAATATCCAAAAGCGACCTTTCCATCCGATTCAATTCATCTGCCATATTTCCCAGAAAAGTGGAGGCTTCCAGTTTTAATCCATTGGCCAACTTTCTATAATATTCGATACCCGACAATAAATTGCTTTGAAAAGTACGCAAATAACGGCCCTGTTGTGCGGTGGCGTTATTCATCAATCTTCCTGCTTCTTTTTTGAAGTAATCTACATACAGGGCAAGTTCGTTTACGAACATATTGGGGCGTGGGACGGAATTAAGCGCATTGATGCGGCCATATATATGGTCAACCATTTGCTTTAGGGAAAAAACACCTGAAAAATAAGCGAGGTTGGGGCCGGGACATATTGCCACAGCGGATAGTTTATGCGATGGCGGAAGTCCAGCTTTTAGTAGGGCCGATGTGCCAAGTCCAGTGCAGAGGCATTCCTTCGCTACGATATTATCGTATTCCTTTTCATATACCTCCACCGGAAGGTTTTGGGCCTTCAATTGCTTTATCTTCAATTCCTGGTATTGGCGGGAAGCAGTGCAGATGGGCACTTCCGTAAATTCTGTATTGGAAGACAGGAATTTTTTATAGCATGGACTGCCGGGTCTTCCTTTGGCAATACGTGCCTTGCGCTGTGTTTCCGAGGTGGTATTCCGCAAATTATTGAAAGGGATGCCAAGCGGTGAAATATTGCTCAAATAATAGTCTTCCTGCTTGGCAGTAGCCAATTGTTGCAGGGTTTCCTCGTCCACTTCGGTGGCCTCGGGCACTAGTAAAAACGGGCTTCCCCAGCCAGTACTGTCAGTTTGGTAATAGTCCAACAGGAAATTATTTTCATGGGCGGTGCCGATTCCTCCCTGCACGGTTACCCTGATTTCGGGTGTATTTGCAAAAGAAGAAATGCCTTTGGTTGCCAATGCTTGGTTGCATATCCCCATTAATTCCAAGGCGAGCGCTGACCGGTTGTTTTTAAATTCTTCGAGGATGGGCCCAAGCAGCAGGCCGTCGGTGGCGAAGGCGTGGCCGCCGCAGTTCAGCCCCGATTCTATCCTGAACTCCGATACCCACAAGCCTTTTTTGGCCAAGAGTTTTCCCTGCGTAATGGCAGAACGGTAATCGCTTACTTTGAGGATTATTTTCTTTTTTAGTTCGCCGTTTATATCTGGGAAAAAGTCGCTGAAGGTCTCGATATAAGCATATAGGCGAGGATTGAAGCCTGCGGAAAATATGACCGAGGCATTTAATTCACTCTGTGCAAAACCCCGCAATGCCGCATGGCCATCTGCATATTCGGCTGGCAATGGCGTCCCGTCTTTTTCATAGTTTGTCTTGTCCAATTTCGACATGATATTGACATCAATGGAGCCAGCTAGAATAAGGCTTCGCAACTGTTTTTGTAACAAATCCTTATCCGTTCCATCTTCCAACGCCAGCATCTCATTGAACTGCTTTTTTGCTGGGGAATCTTCTGGCAACATTTCAAAATACTTCATGATTTCTGTGCCAGGCTCGAACGGAAGTTGCCGCAATTGCTCGGTTTGCCGCTGCACGATGCGGTGAACGAGGTTCAGGTAAGCGGTGATGCGCCTTGCCCGATAATCTTCTTCCCTTGTTTTAATGGGAATGTATTTCTCGCCTGTTTGTTGGCAGTGGAATTTGCGCATTTCTTCAATCAATTCATCCTCCACAATGGAAATGACGGAGGAAATCCCGAAGCGGGCGACTTTTATCGGTGTATCAATGGTGAAACCAATTCCCATGACCGGGATATGGAACTTATGCATGTATGCATTATTTGCAGGTCTGTTCATAAATGGTGGCAAAGAACTATGCGTAGAAATTGAAAATTAATTTCTACGAAGTGCTTAAATTGATTTAATAAATACTTGCTGCATCATCAGGATTTGTGCGGCTTTTGGGCCGCCGAATACTGCTGCTGTCAGCAAGCTGTAAAACTAGCACCATCACCTAAGACCCGATGGATGACAATTATCAACTAAAAATAATGCGCACCAAATGGACAAAACAAAAAAGTCAGGAAGAAGCCTCCGCTTCTACCTGACTTTTAGTTTGGCTCAACCAACTGCGCTCAATGAAATCAAGCGTTTTTAAGCCAATATTTTGAAAGGCTATAGGAACTTTTGCTTATTCCCCTTGCACTTTCTTCAGCAAATATTTGGTGGCATCCTTCACCGAACCATCGGCATTCATGCCAAGCAAACCGTCCGAAGTGACTTGGTATTTTGTTTCGCCAGCTTCACCTTTTAGGGTGACCACGGTGCCCGCTACTGACCATGTCCCTTTGGATTCAACCTTTTTGGGCTGTTTGCCTTGGTATTCTTCCTCCATGGTATAAGACCTTTGCTCATCTGCATTCAAAGTGAGCATGGTTTGAATACCGTCGCAATTGTCACATGGCAAGGTGCCATTGTAGAATGCGGCCAATTGTTCCACGGCAGCTTGCTCAGTACCGGCATTAGCAGGCACGGCTTGAGTGGTGTCGGCAGTAGGTGCTGCTTCTTGCGCAGTTGCATCCTCCTTCGGGGCTTCACCGCAGGATTGAAAACCAACGAATGCGAAAGCAATCAAAGCCAAAAGCCAAAAATTCTTCTTCATGAAATAGGATTTAGATTAAAAAATGGGTTTGGTAGCTGTACCAAACTTTTCAGCGTGCAATTTAGGGTAATTATTTCCCATTTTCGTGCATAGCTGTAATTCGAGACTCCTTAAAACACCGTCAATTTCTCAACTTGCCTACCTACTTCGCTCAACGATTGTACCATGTAAATGCCGGGGGGCCATTTGCTCACATCCAATTGAATGTTTTGGTCGCCAACTTGGACTGATTTAGCAAAGACTAGGCTACCATTTATAGCATGAATTTTTAGCTCAAAAGCCCTACTTTTTTGAGGGAATTCAATCCTCACCAAATCATCGGCGGGGTTTGGGAAAAGCCGCCATTGCGCAAGCGCATGTTCCTTTGTTGCCGAAGGCAATACCTCGCAACTCTCGCCCGAAATCTGCCCATCCATCCAAGCCAAACGTGCGGCAATATTGGCCTTGCGGTCGGCCACGTTGCCATCGAAATCGGCGTAGCCCAACTCTGGCCAACGTTGGAAATTGCGGACAGCAGCATCGCCTAGGAGCGTGTGCAGCGAGTCCACCATTTGCAGGAAAGCATCAGTCGCCCAAGGGCTTTCCCGCAGTTCCTGCCAACGGCAGTAGCGCTGCTGCAAAAAGGCCGAATCGCTGTGCATGATGCTCCACCAATCGGGGAAAGGCCAGCCAGTGTGCGTTATTTCCCATACCCAGCCTTCCACGCAGCAATAGCCACGGTCGTAGTCCCAAGCTGGTCCAATTTTGAGCTTGCCGCCGTCCGTGATTTTTTCCTTGTACATAAAAGTGCTGCGGCCATAGCTGTCGTAGTTGTTGCTGAACTCATTGACGAACATAAAATCCATGAACGTGCTTTCGTCAATCCATTTGCGGTAGCCCAATTCCGGGTCTGCAAAATTGGGTTCGTGCAGGCTCAGTTCAAAACTGTCCACAAAAGCATGGATATATTCGGCCTGCACAGGCTGTATCTCATTGCTTTTGGGGTAAACAAACTTGTATTGAACAGGAAGGCTATTAGAGGCAAAATTGATGGGCAGGTACTGTGAGTCCCAAGCGCCCGGCGCACCGTTGTGGTTCATCTCGATGATATAGCCACCTGTCAGTTCGGCGTCCGAGGTGTCCTGGGGGCTTAGCTTCGCAATATCCACCCGGTTCTTGCTCCGTTTCACTTTTTCCGTCAGGTTGTAAACGCCCATGTAATCGTCGTCCACGAACACTTCGCAGTACATCGTGCGGGGAGCGTACCGTCCCATCCGACGGGCAAACTCGTAGGCCACGGCGTTGCTCATCAGCGTGGGGTCGAGGTATTCGGCTTTCAGAATCCAGTCGTTTTCGGCAGGTAGGCCCAAAAGCGATGCGTCAATTTCCAGCCCGGCGGTATCCAACAAATCGAAATCGTAGTTCTTCTTGGGATACCAAGGCCCAGTGTAGCCTTGCAGTTCCACCGCAATTTTTCCCGAATATTCATAGACCGAATCATTTGGTAAATTCAGTTGGCCAATGCCCTTGTTGATGATTTGAAAGTCAGCCACGATTTTCGGCTCGTTGTCAATCACCTGGCCGCCCGTCGAGATTTTCACGATGGGCAAATGGCTGCCGGGAAACACATAAGGGCCGGGCGCTCCCATGTCAAAGGTCAAGCTCCAGTCCTTCAGGTAGCCAGCATCCGCAAAAGCATAAGTATCATACAGCAGGATTTGCCAAGTACCGTTGGGGTTTTGGCCGTTGTTCAGGTTGCCCATGCTGCCCATTGGTTTGAAAACGCCATTGAAAGGCGCCCCGAAATTGAAGATAAAATCCGATGCATCGTCCCGCAGGCAGCAGTTCTCCCAATTGTCGTCACCACCCCCAATCCCAGCGAAAAGCAGGAAGGCAGTGCCATCGGGGGCAATTATCCGCACATCCATGTCGCTGTCATAAGTATGGTCCATGTTCAAGCAGACCTGCACCAAACCGAAGTCGGTATTGATATTATCAGGCAAGCCATTTACTTCCAAATTGAACGCAATTGAATTGCCATCATCAGGAATCGGCTGCTCAACCGTGGCGCTGAAGGTCTGCGCATGAAGGCAAAATTGGCAGAGTGCAAAAAACAGGATAAGTAGGTTTCGTCTTGTTGTATTCATGGGGGCAAATCTAAGGAAAGGATTGGCTTGCAAAGGTCAGCCCGCAGACGCTTGGCTGGATGTTGTTGATTTGCTCCACAAAGCCAATTGGTGCGGTAGCATGATTCATATCATGCTTAAAATTTCGCACCGACAACTTCACGAACCATTGAGAAACTGCTGGGTTTGATAACCCGGCCTCTCGAAAAAGGCATTCCAAATTCCTAGCTAAGGCATCTCATTACCAACAACAGTTACCGGCACTCCAAGATAACAATCATTCCAGCTATTCGTTATTGAAAACTGGGTTCATTGTTTCACCAACCAACACCATTTTCCGTATGAAAAAAACACTGGCATCAATTGTTGTACTTGCATTCCTCGGATTTGGCTGCCACAAGGAAAACCACACCACTTCTGAAAAGGTATTGCGTTTCAAGCTCAAATTTGACCCTGACCAAATTCGGTTAGACAATTTGGGTAACCCATCAGGAGAACTTCCCGCAAACCATGCAGCACAAACTCCCGACTTCCACGCCATGAGTGCTCATTTTATTGAATTGGTGCCCGATGAATTCACCGCTTATAAAGCTGGTGCTTTCGTTTACAAAGGCGAGGAAGTGCCTGCTGACAATCCAAATCCTTTCAATTTTACTACTGCCATTGACTTTGAAAAGGCCATCGTGGTGGATGAAGGAGAGGTGTTTTTGGAAGTACCGATTTCGGAGGTGGCAGCCGGAACCTATCGGCATATACGGGTATCTGTTACTTATCAGAATTATGATGTAAAATATAACCTCCTGAATCTGCCCGTTATAGGGCAATTAAACCAGCAAAATGGAACTGTTGCTTCGTTTGTTGGATATAATACCTATATCGAAAAACTGCGCATTAGGGATAAAGAAATGGACGTTTCAGATTTCAAATTGCAGGGGTTTTGGGGCTTTGAAACGAACTTGAATGCGCCATATTCCGCCTACAATCAAATCAGTTCGGGGCAAGCACCAACGAACAGCACAACGGTGGTCAATCCATTCCCAAATGCGCCAATACCGCAGGGTTCCTGCGTGGTTTCTGGTAGTTTTGAGCAACCATTGGTCATCACTGGGCAAGAAAAAGAAGCCATTGAAATCACCCTTTCCATGTCCATCAACAACAGCTTTGAATGGGAAGACCTGAACGGAAACGGCGAATGGGATATTGACGCACAAGCCCCCGCCACCTCGGAACCCGTGGTGGATATGGGATTGCGAGGGTTGAAAGCGCTCGTGGATTGACTTATTCCGTAGTAGCTATATCTGTGGTCGGTTTCACTAATAAACACAATACCTAAAAACCTCACGAACCTTTGCTATTAATTTAGCTGCAAATTGTCAGTATTTTTTTTGTTTGAGAATTGTGAAGTAGTTTTGCCGGGCAAAAAACAAACTACTGACTATGAAGAAAACTACTACACTAATGTTCATACTGTTTTGGGTAATGAACATAAAAGCACAGGTGGACACGGCAAAAGTGGGGCTTTTCATCACTAATCTTTACGACTTCAATATTGGCGATGGCTGCTACACGACCGAATTTTGGACCTGGTCCATCTACACCAACGACAGCCTTAATTTTGAGGAATCACAAGAAGTTTCTTTTTCAAAAAAGACCAATTTTTCCAATTACAACCTGGAGCAGTTCGACGGCGGAAATTGGATGCAAAAGAAATGCACTTCCACCATTTTGCAGGATTGGGACGTGCGTTTTTTCCCTTTCGACAAACAGGTGCTTACCATCAACTTGGAGGACGCCCTTCTTGATACCACTAACTTGGTGTATGTTGCGGACGCCGGAAACTCCAAAATCAGCGACGCACTAACGCTGGAAGAGTGGAACATTGACAGCTTCAAGGTGGTGCCAAACAGTATCCGCTATAACACAACCTATGGCGACCCTACCCTATCCGGTGCGTCGGTTTACCCGTCCGTGACGGCAAAGGTGTTCCTGACCCGGAACCACTCCAAAGTCACTTTCGTGAAACTGGTCACAGGCGTTTACGTGGCTTTTTTCATCTCCCTGCTGGTGTTTTTGATTAAACCCCACGACACGGATACCAGGGTTGGCTTGGCGGTGGGCGGGCTTTTTGCAGCAGTAGGCAACAAATATATCGTGGAGTCCATTGTACCGACTACCACGCAGACAACCTTGGTTGACCTTATCCATATCAGCACTTTTGCGGCCATTCTTTTCATTGTCATCATGGTCATTATCATATCTCGCAACTACCATTTCGAAAAGACAAAACGGGCAGAAAACCTTGAAAAAATTTCGTTTTGGGCCACGCTTTTGATATTCGCTGGGTATAATTTCTACCTGATAATGGACTTATGGGCTTGAATTCCTACGTCCATATAATAGCCCAATGACCAAATGGCAATGAACAACTGAACACCTTCTTTCATACTTAAACACCGAAAATGTTCGTTCGCAAATTAACCCTCTTATGTTTGATGCTGGTCGGCAGTATGATGCAGGCCCAATCAGACTCAACTGCTGCCAAAAAATATTTCAGCGTAGCTGGCAATGCTGACCTGTACTACCGTTACGCAATGAACAAAACCCCGTCGTCCACTTCCCCTACCTACGACCATGCCCGCATTGGTTTAGGGTGGACAAACCTGTTGGCTGAAGCCGATTTCGAGCATTGGGGAGCTGCGCTGGAATTGGGTGCAGGCGAGCGAGCGAGTCAGTTGTACTATGCGGAAGGTGAGCATTATTCGCATTTAATTCAAGGTTATGTTTATGCGAATATGGGTGAAAACCTGCGGGCTTCAATCGGCACTTTCACCACACCATTCAATTATGAATACACGGAGCCGAGTTCCAATGGCAATTATACAAACACGTTTATTTACACCGTAATTGCAGCTTCATATTCGGGATTAAAACTGGATTACACACTGAACGATAATTGGTCGGTGATGGCAGCATTGTTCGGTGACAGCGACCGACGTAAGCTCAAGGGCAGCAGCCCGCATTTTTCCGCACAATTGAATTATGGAGGCGAAACGACCAACAATTCCATTGACTTCGTCATGGGGAAGGACGGTGACTCAACGCAGGCCATGATGGTGGACTGCTTTGGCGACCACCGCTTCACCGATCGATTCCTACTGGGCTGGCAGCTCCATCTTATGACCGATAATGACGAAGTTTACGGCAAATCAAAATGGTGGGGAATTGCACTCTATTTTCAAGAACAGTTTTCGTCGAGGTTTTCCCTAAATCTTCGGTCAGAGTGGTATGATGACTCAGACGGTTATTGGTTCGGAGCAACGAATCTCCATATTTTTTCAAATACACTTACTGGGAAATTCGTGTTACATCCATTTATACTAATGCCAGAAATCAGGTTAGACAATGGCAGCAGCCCAGTTTTCGAGCAAAAAAATGGGAGTTTTGGCAAACAGGAGCTTTCCTATTTACTTGGTGCATCGGTTGTTTTTTGAGATTTTAACACTAAAAAACCTCGAAAATTGGATAGCTCTTCGGTGCTTTTTTATTTTCAAGCCATTGCCTCCGTTTTTGGCAACAATACGGTAAACGTGCTTCCCTTGCCCAAGTCTGAATCCACCATTATTTTGCCACCATATTTTTGCACGATTTTACGGCAAAGCGACAACCCTAGTCCAGTGCCCATGTATTCGGAAGAATTGTGCAGCCGTTTAAAATGCTCAAAAATATATTCGTGGTATTTTGGCTCAATACCGATGCCATTGTCGGAGATGGACAATTTTAATAGATTTGCTTCTTCCGTTATTTTGATTTCAATTCTTGGTTGTACTGATTGGTTGTACTTTATCGCATTCTGGATAAGGTTTTGAAACAAAAGCGTGATTTCTATTGGATTTGTGAAATACTTCGGCAAGGCAGCACTTGTTATTATCGCCTTTTTTTCGCAAATATCCTGATGCAGATTGTTGATGGCGTTCATGAGCAAGATGTTCAAATCCACGACCTCCTTATGCGGATTCAGGTCTTGGTTTACCTTCGAGATTTCCAAAATGCCTTCAATTAAATAGTGCATTTGAATTGCCCCATTTCTCGCATAATCAAGGTTGCTGAGGAGATTGGAAGTATCGCCACGCTTGAACTCACGCTCGATAAGACCCAAAAAACTAGCGATATTACGCAGCGGTGATTTCAAGTCATGGGAGGCAATATTGGTAAAACGCTCAAGCTCTTGTGTTGTGACTAGCAGCTTTTGATTTTTCTTTTCCAAGTTTTGAATGAGCTGCGCATTATCGCGGTCATGCATGGTGAATATAAAATAAAGATAGCTAGCTGAAACAATAAAGGAAATTATTTCATCATAGGGGTCGTCTTTAAGTCTATAAAGTGGTCCATAAAACCTTATATACAAAAGCACAGCCACATATACGGCAATATTTACAATACCGATACTGAAAAATCGCCTTTTGTTGTCGGTGAAAAACACAAAGCCTACTGCGAGGCAAGCGAGTAAAATGGCACTTTGGCTAAAATCTCCTCCCATACAAAGCGTTTCTGCTGACACCAGTAAGGGTATTCCCAACACCAGCAAAACCTTCACAGCCTCTGTATTTTTAAACTTGAAAAATATAATTTCCAATGAAAAAATAAGGATAAAGGGCAAGGTCGTCATGAAGTTCATCCAATCGCCTTGCACAAAGACGGTGTAAATG
>Ga0075012_10004517_pt1 | contig 12912 bp, 11 predicted proteins | sample All_14_2_FD_71474 | JGI IMG/M metagenome (GOLD analysis project Ga0075012, IMG submission 71474) | Freshwater microbial communities in response to fracking from Pennsylvania, USA - Allegheny Zone_MetaG_DW_15 | ecosystem: Environmental > Aquatic > Deep subsurface > Groundwater > Drilled...
ACTGGGCGATCCCGATCGAGATGGTGATGGGAAAGGAGATGTCCGGACCGAGGCCGGCCTGGAGGCTGGTGCGAATGCGTTCGGCAAAGAGTGTGGCGGCCAGTTCGTCGGTATCGGGCAGCAGGATGACGAATTCCTCCCCGCCCCAGCGGGCCGGGGTGTCATAGGGGCGGCAGCAGGCCCGCAGGTGGGCGGCGGTGGCCTTCAGCACCTGATCGCCGACCTGATGGCCGCGGGTATCGTTGATGACCTTGAAGTGATCGAGATCGGCGAAGATCAGCGACAGGGCGGAATTCCGTCTGCGGGCACGGGCCAGTTCGTCGGCAAAGACATGGGTGAAGTTGCGGCGGTTGCTGAGGCCGGTCAGGGGATCGTGGGTCGACTGCTCCTGCAGCTCTTCGATCAGGGCCGTTACCTGGCGGTCTTTTTGCCTTCTGACGCAGCCCAGGATCCCGAACAGGGCGCCGAACAACAGCGGATGGATCATGAAGAACCACTGGACCGGCGTCACCAGGACCGTGGTCAGCGGCGAAGGGATAGTATGGGAGCTGAGGAAGGCATAGTGCAGGCTGATCGTCACCAGGGGGATGGGCAGGCCCCAGAAGATGCCGAACCAGATATAGACATTGTTGAATATATCGTAGCTGAACGGTTGTTTCGCCGCCGTGCAGAATTCCTTGATCTGCGTCCGGATCGATTGTGGCATGGGGCATCCTGGGGCGTCGGTGGAGCCGGAATCTGTGTCTGCCATCGTCAAACAGACGAGTTGAAGAGATCGGCTGAACTCCGCAGCCGTGAAAATGATAGCAATCCTGCTCCAAATAGACAAGCGCTTTGCCCCTGGCGGTCGGTGAACCGACCAGGCCGCCCGCAGGTAGGAAAAAGGGTGCCACTCTGCCCCTAAGAGTGGGTATTTTTTACCCACATTTTTTTTGCCGGAGGAAGACGGAAACATGTAGCAAATTATTAAAACATGTAAATTAGTATAGATATATAAATAGTTGATCATTGGCATCGTTGTTGCAGTATCTATGGCACAAGGCAATTGGAGCGATGGCGGCTGTCGCCATCACCCCTCAGGAAGATGCGAAGAAGCCCGGATAATTCGGTTTCGGGTCTTCATCACCAATCGAACAAGGAGAAACACCATGAAAAAGAAAATCGCAGCAGTCGTTCTCGTCTTAGGTCTGGCTACTTCCGGCGTCGCTTTGGCCCGGGGCGGCATGGGCATGGGCCCGGGTAATGGCGTGGGCTGCCCCCAGGGGGTTGGCCAGTACCAGCAGCTCGACGAGGCCACCAGGACCAAGGTCGACGCCTTCTATCGTGACACCCAGGACCTGCGGAAGCAGATCGTCATGAAACATGCGGCGATGCGGGCCCTGATGGCCAGCCAGAATGCCGATCCGGCCGCCGCCTCGAAACTGAGCGGTGAACTGTTCGACCTCCAGGCAACGATGCAGGACAAGGCCAGGGCCGCCGGGGTTTCCCAGTATGTCGGTGTCGGTGGATGCGGCATGGGCATGGGTATGGGCGGGGGCATGGGCATGGGCCCCCATGGTGGTCGCGGCATGATGGGCGGCAGAATGTAACATAATAACCTGAATTTCGGGGTACCTCCTCCCCACCCCGGACCCCCCAGACGGCCCTGCCGTCTGGGGGTTTTTTTTATTTGCGCCCCGTTGACCAAAAGGGAAAAGTGGGCTAGATGTCTTGTGGGACGGACGGCCCGCACCCGTACCGACGGCCCGGTATGGACGCGGCGGATACAGCAGTGCTCACTTTGCGCGGAGGAAGACATGGGGAGATCAGTGATTGCCGCCCTGTTGCTGGTGCTGGCAATGGCGCAGGGCGTTTCGGCGGAGACCGCGGTGATCTCGGTCAATCAGTTTGTCGAGCATCCCGCCCTCGATGCAGTCCTCAAGGGTCTCCAGGACTACCTGAAGGAAAAGGGCGTGGCGGTCGACTATCGCATCCACAACGCCCAGGCCAACATGGGCACGGCGACCCAGATCGCCCAGCAGATGGTGGGTGAGAAGGCCGATCTGCTGGTGGCCATCGCCACCCCCTCGGCCCAGGCCTGCGCCCAGGCGCTGGCCAAGGCCCCGGCCGACATGAAGCGGCCCTTGCTGTTCACCGCCGTCACCGATCCGGTCTCGGCCGGGCTGGTCAAGGACCTGCAGCACCCGGGCGGCGACATCACCGGCGTCTCCGATCTCCTGCCGCTGGCGGAGCACATGAAGATGGTGATGACCTTCAAGCCCGATATCGAGCGGCTCGGGCTGCTCTACAACGCCGGCGAGGCCAATTCGAAGACCGTGGCCGCCGGGATCAGGGAATTGAGCGGCAGGATGGGTTTTACGGTGGTCGAGGCCACCGCCGCCAGGACCGCCGACGTCTTTGCCGCCGCCAGGAGCCTGGTCGGCCGGGTCGATGCGATCTTCATCCCGACCGACAACACCATCGTCTCGGCCCTGGAGTCGGTGCTCAAGGTCGGGGTCGAGAATAAACTGCCGGTGTTTGCCGCCGACGTCGATTCGGTCGCCCGCGGGGCGGTGGCGGCGATGGGTTTCGATTACTACCGCCACGGCTACCAGACCGGAGCGATGGCCGAACGGATTCTCAAAGGTGAGAAACCGGCCGATATCCCGGTGGAGTTCCAGAAAGACCTCCAGCTTGACATCAACCTCAAGTACGCCAGGCTGATGGGAATCGACCCGCCGGCCGAACTGCTGCAGAAGGCGACCAAGGTCCATCAGTAACGGGTTCGGCGGATGACACTGTACGCGGCGCTGGGGGCGATAGAGCAGGGATTCGTCTATGGCATCATGGTCATCGGGGTCTACCTGACCTTCCGCATCCTCGATTTCCCCGACCTGACGGTGGACGGCAGTCTGCCGCTCGGGGCCGCGATCTCGGCGGTCGCCATCACCCACGGGATCAATCCCTTTCTGTCCCTGCTCCTCGCCCTGGCCGGGGGCTTTGTCGCCGGGACGGTGACGGCGGTGTTGACCACCAAGTTCAGGATTCTCCACCTGCTGGCCTCGATCCTGACGATGATCGCCCTCTATTCGATCAACATCCGCATCATGGCCGGCCCCAATGTCGCCCTGCTCGGGTCGGCGACGGTCTTCGATGCGGTGACCGGCCTCGGGGTCCCGACCCACTTCGCCGGCCTGATGGTCTTCGGCGCCTTCGCCTTCCTGGTGGTCGGACTGATGATCCGGTTCCTCGGCACCGAGATCGGCCAGGCGATCCTCGCCACCGGCGATAACCCGCAGATGATCACCAGCCTCGGCGTCAACACCCACGCCATCATCATCCTCGGGGTCGGGCTGTCCAACGCCCTGGTGGCCCTGAGCGGGGCCCTGGTGGCCCAGAACCAGGGGGCCGCCGATGTCGGCATGGGCATCGGCACCATCGTCGCCGGGCTGGCCTCGGTGATCATCGGTGAGACCGTGTTCGGCAGCCGGACCATCGCCCGGGCCATTGTCGCCGCCCTCCTCGGCTCGGTCGTCTACCGGCTGGCGATTGCCCTGGCGCTGGGCCTTGAGATCGGCGGCTTCAAGTTCAACCCCAGCGATCTCAACCTGATCACCGCCGTCCTGGTCATTGTCGCCCTGATCACCCCCAATCTCAAACAGAGGCTGATACAACGGTGATACGGCTGGAACGCATCGTCAAATATTTTCACCGCGGCAGCGTCAACGAGGTCTTCGCCCTCAACGACCTCAGCCTGCGGGTGGCCGAGGGCGAGTTCGTCACGGTCATCGGCTCGAACGGGGCCGGCAAGTCGACGCTGCTCAACTGCATCGCCGGCGGCTTCTTCCCCGATGCCGGCACGATCGCGATTGCCGGCGAGGATGTCACCCGCTGGCCGGAATACAAGCGGGCCCGCCTGATCGCCCGGGTGTTCCAGGACCCGCTGCTCGGCACCTGCCCCTCCGCCACCATCGAACAGAACATGGCGCTGGCCATCCGCCGTGGGATGAAACGGGGCCTGGCCCGGGGGGTGAAGGCCGCCGACCGCGTCCTGTTCCGCCGCCACCTCGAAAAGCTCGGCCTCGGGCTCGAGAATCGCCTGCTCGATAAGGTCGGCCTGCTGTCCGGCGGCCAGCGCCAGGCCCTGACCATGCTGATGGCGACGATGGTCCGGCCCGAGGTCCTGCTGCTCGATGAGCATATTGCCGCCCTCGATCCCAAGACCGCCGGCCAGATCCTCCAGTTGACCCGGGAGATCGTCGCCCAGCAGGGGCTGACCACCCTGATGATCACCCATAACATGAAGCATGCGATCGCCTTCGGCAACCGGCTGATCATGCTGCACCAGGGGCGGATCATCCTCGATCTCAGCGGCAGGGACAAGCAGGAGCTGACCGTCAGCGATCTCCTGGCCCGGTTCTATACGTCCCAGGGAGAGGAGCTGGCCCTCGACTCGCTGCTGCTCGGTTGATATTTTCCGCCCCGGCCGCTTGGACAGGCAACGCGAGGCCGTTCGCGGTCATTGTCCCCTTTTTGCGAGGAGGGTGTCATGCAAGAGGAATATAATTTCAACCTGACGGTGCCGCTGGCGGACCTCGACGCGGCGATTGTTCTCCTCGACGAGGCCCGGAGCCAATACCCCGACATGCGGCTCAGCCGCAAGCCGGACCGGCACGGCTATGCCCGTTTCTATCTCTGTTTTCCTTTCCATGGTGTCCGAACCGACCTGCAGTTCATGGCCTGGTTCATGAACCGCAACACCAGCAACTGGGAACTGTTCGGTCCCAATTACGGCATCTGGGGCCTGACCTGATACCGCGCCGAAATGTCCCGCCCGGCCGTATCTGCCGGCCGGAATGGACTCCCACCGGGCGGAGTGCCGGCAGCACGTCGCTGATTGACGCCGAGGCCGGCGGAAGACCAAATCCAGACTGAACGGAGTGGATTGCAATGAAAATAAACAGGATATGGTTGGTTCCCTTCTCCCCGACCGGGGGCTCGAGAAAGGTAATCACCGCCATCGCCGCAGCGATGACGGGTATTCCGAGTGAAGAATGCGATTTGACCTATGCCGCCGGGGTCGGGTCGCGGCGCTTCGGGCCGGACGAGCTGGTCATCATCGGGGTCCCGGTGTATGCGGGCCGGGTGGCGCCGCTGGCCGTCGAGCGACTGCAAGCCCTGCAGGGCGACCGTACCCCGGCGGTCATCGTCGCCACCTATGGCAACCGCGATTTCGAAGACGCCCTGGTCGAACTGCGGGATATCGCCCGCCAGGCGTCCTTCGTGCCGCTGGCCGCCGCCGCCTTCATCGGCGAACATTCCTTTTCCGGAGCAGAGACCCCGATCGCGGCGGGCCGGCCGGATGGCCCGGATCTGGGCATCGCCGAGGCGTTCGGGGCGAGGATCGGGGCACGACTGGCAGCGCTGGAGGCCTTGGATGCCACCTGCTGTCCGGATCTGCCCGGCAACGTCCCCTATCGGGAAGGGGCGCCGCCGTTGCCGCTTACGCCGTCGCTGGTCGAGGCGGCCTGCACCCAGTGTGGAATCTGCCTCACCGCCTGTCCCAGCGAGGCGATCACGCTGCAGGACAAAATCGCAATCGACGTCGAGCGTTGCATCTTCTGCTGCGCCTGCATCAAATCGTGCCCGGAGGAGGCCCTGGTCATCGACGCCGCTCCCGTCCGGCAGGTACGGCAGTGGCTCCATGAGCATTGCACGGCGCGGCGGGAACCGCAACTGTATCTCTGACGATCGCCGGCTTTGCCCCGGGTGGCCGGAGTCGGGGAAAAGCGACTATTCCCCGGTCGTGCCGCCTGCCGCCGCAATCTCCGGGCAGTGGTCGAGCAGTTGTTCCATGTCCCGGGCCTGGTCCAGCAGGGGCAGCAGCCGTTGCTGCAGGGTGCGTTCCGCCGGCGACGACGGCGCCTGCCGGCGCCAGGCGGGGAGCGCCCTCTTGCCGGCACGGAACAGATCGTCGAGACCCATCCGCTCACCACGTTGACCTTCCCGGTCGCGGCAGACCGCCGTCAGTTCCTGGTGCCATTGTCGCAACGACAGGGGCAGGGGCATCGGGCCCCGGCCTCCGGCCGACTCCCGTTCCGCCGTCGGTGCCGCCGCATCGGCCTGCAGGTCGATCTCTGCCGGCGGGGGCGGCGCGGCCTCGGGTCGAGGGACAGCCGGGGCCGGACCGGCACTCTTCAACGCCGGTGAGGATGGTTCCACGGCATTCCGGTCCATGGTCCCCGTTGCGGTCGTCCGGCCACTGGCGCTCGGGATCTGCTCCGATCGGATCGCCTTGTCGCCCTGCCGGGGACGGGCCGGGGCTTCGGTGGTGCCCTCGGCCTGATCGCTGGCAGCGGGGGCCGGTGCCGATTCCTGCTGCCTCGTCGCAACCGGCGGCGGTTCGCCGTCGATCCGGTAGCCGAAGGGGTTGATGTCGAGGAACAGGCCGACGCAGATCACCGCCGCCATCGCCGACACCAGGGCGGCGAGGTTGGCCGGTTTCAGGTAGAAGGGAATCTTCTCTCCCCGCCGTTGCCGTCCGCTTTCCAACTGCAGTTCCATCAGGACCAGCCATTCCCCGTAGCAGCGCCGGCAGAGACTGATATGGCGCAGCGCCTCCTGCTTTTCGTCGGCGGTGCAGTACCCGGATACGAAGGCGGTCATCGCCTCCGGGCTCAGGCATTCCCCCGCCGCCTCCTGCTTCTCCGTCGCCAACGCCAGCAGGGCGGTTCGTTTCCGGGCTGCCGATTTTTCGGCGATCTGATCTTCAACCATGGCAATCACGCAACAGCAAGGGTTGGAAGTGTATGTTTGATTGACGGACCAGACATCGCATTGTGTCCCATCGACGGCCTCAGTCAAGCAATTCCCGCAATTCGGCGGCGAGCCCGGCCTTCTCCAGCGTCTGCCGCAACCGGGCCAGGAGCCGGCGCAGGCGGCCATGCGCCTGGTGCCGGTTGAGGCCGAGGAGTTCGCCGGCCCTGGTGACACTGAGATCGTCCTGATAACACATCTGCAGCAGCAGCCGTTCCTCGGTGTCGAGATCGAGGCGCAGGCGGCGCAGGGCGGCATGGGTCCGGGCACGCCGTTCTCCATCGCTGCGATCGAACACCCCGGCAAAGAGCGTCTCCAGAAAACAATCCCGGTCATCGTCCTCGAAGCGGTCGAAGGGGGTACTGCCCCGGCGGCAGTCGTCGGCCTCGCCGATATCGACCTCGAGGGCCTGGTGGGCGCGGCAGTCGATGATCCGGTCGAGGACGGCCCAGGCCGCCGCCTCGATCTCCTCCCGATCGGGGAACTCCTGCCGCTGGGCCACGAGTTCGACCGCTGCGTTCAGCTCCAGCCGTTCGAGGCAGAGGAGGCGGAAGAGCAGGGCATGAATGCCGCCCAGGGCGCGGATCCACCGCGGAGGCCGCTTGCGGCCGAAACGGCGGCGGGCGAAGTCTTCCATGAGGCGCCAGGACAGCGAGGCGAGATAGGTGGCGAACGGTCCCGGCCCGGTATGGTCCCTGACCCGCTGCCAGTCGTCCTGTTCCAGGGCGTCGAGGACATAAAGGACGGCCTCCTCGGCCAGGGCCGGGCTGGTGAAGCGTCGCGCCGCGAGGCGGTTGAGCATGCCGAGTTCGGCTAACACCCTGTCCTTGTGCTCCATGCCGATGGTCTCTGGGGCGATGGTCGGTGGTTTGACGGCCATGCCGTCGGAGGCCTGAAGATACTCATTCGCGATTATTTTTGCGACACATTCGATCATCGGGTCCGTCAGGGAAGGAAGGGACGGCGAGATTGCGGTCCCGTCAACCTTAACCACAACGGAGGACAGAAGATGAAGAGAGGGACATGGTATCTGCTGCTGGTCGCACTCTGCCTGATCGCCGGCTGCAGCCGGCAGACTGAGCCCCGGACCGATGCGACCCCGGGTCAGGCGCCGGCGGAACAGGGACAGGCCGTGACCGAGGACCGGGGGAAAGAGCGGCACCTGATGGCGGTCGTTGCCGAGCGGCGGGAAGAGAAAGCGATCATGCCCGCGGTGCCGGCGGCGTCCGGCGACCGGGTCCCGCCCATGGCGACCGGCCCGGCGTCGCCGCTGGTGGCCGCCGATCAGATCCTATATCAGCCACCGTCGATGAACACCGAGTCCTACACCCCCAACCGGGAGAACGGCTTTGTCGCCGTCGGCAACGATCCGCTGTCGACCTTTTCGATCGATGTCGACACCGCCTCGTACAGCAATATCCGGCGGTTCATCGGCCAGGGCAGCCTGCCGCCGGCCGGGTCGATCCGCATCGAGGAGATGATCAACTACTTCGACTACGATTATCCGCAACCGGACCAGGGACCGTTGTCGCTGACCCTCGAGGGCGGGCCCTGCCCCTGGCTGCCGGAGCACCGGCTGGTCCGCATCGGTCTGCGGGCCCGTGATATCGACAGGAAGGATCTGCCGCCGTCGAATCTGGTCTTTCTCATCGACGTCTCCGGCTCGATGAGCGACCCCGACAAGCTGCCGCTGTTGAAGCGGGCGATGGCCCTGCTGGTCGACCAGCTCGACGGCCGCGACCGGGTGGCGATCGTCGCCTATGCCGGCTGCGAGCGGGTGGTGCTGCCGCCGACCGCAGGCGCTGACAGGAAGACCCTGCTGGCGGCGATCGCCACCCTCGAGTCGGGGGGATCGACCCATGCCTCGCAGGGCATCGTCACCGCCTACCAGTTGGCCCGCCAGACCTTCATGCCCGGCGGCAACAACCGGGTGATCCTGGCCTCGGACGGCGATTTCAACGTCGGCGTCACCAGCCGCGGCGACCTCGAGAAGCTGGTGGAAAGGGAGCGGCAGTCGGGGATCTACCTGACCCTGCTCGGTTTCGGCGAAGGCAACTACCACGACGACACGATGGAGATCCTCGCCGACCGCGGCAACGGCAACTACGCCTATATCGACTCGCTGCTCGAGGCCAGAAAGGTGCTGGTGAGGGAGATGAGCGGGACGATGTTCGCCCTGGCGGGCGACGTCAAGGTCCAGGTCGAGTTCAATCCGGCGCAGGTTGGCGCCTACCGCCTGATCGGCTATGAGAACCGGGCCCTGGCCGACGAGGAGTTCAACGACGACAACAAGGACGCCGGCGAGATCGGGGTCGGTCACCGGGTGACCGCCCTCTATGAACTCGTCCCGGTCGGCGGCAGGGTCCCGGTTGCGGTCGATCGGCTCAGGTACCAGCGGCCGGCGCGGCCGGCCGGGGCCGGCGACGAACTGCTGACGGTCAAGGTCCGCTACAAACCGCTGCAGCAGACCGCCTCGACGAAGATTGAGCGGAGCCTCGGCCTGGAGAACAAAGGCCTGGCGGAGGTGAGCGACGATTTCCGTTTCGCCGCGGCGGTTGCCGCCTTCGGCATGCGGCTCGGCGGTTCCGAATATCTCAACGATTATTCCTACGACGATATCATCACCCTGGCGCGGGGGGCCAGGGGCGAAGACCGCGATGGCTGGCGGGCGGAATTCGTTAAACTGGTGGAGATGAGCGAGATGCTGGCGAGATAGCCGGGACTCCGGCCATCCGGCTGAAAAGGTGCCGGGGCGCGGGGCAGGATCATCGCTGTTGTCGGTGCCGGATAAATCGGCTAGGCTGTAGGCTGTGGAGAAGAGCCGAGGACCGGGGAAGCCGCGGTTTCCCCGGCAGGATCACCGACCCGGAGCATGCCGATGGACTACAACCGCCTGAAGGGGCGCCCGCCCTACCCCTTTGCCGTCATCGCCGCGGCGATCGCCTTCTCGCCGCGGCTGGAGGCGATGGTGGCCGAGGCCATCCGTCTGAGTGCCATCTTCGGCGCCGAATTGCTGCTGATCCATGTCGGCACGCGGACCGCCGCCAAGGAGGCGATGCTCGACGAGATCTGCGCCAGGCGGAGGAGCGGTGCGGCGGGCCGGATCATCTGGCTGGAAGGGGACGCGGTCGATTCCCTGCTGGCGGCCTGCAAGACCAACATGGTCGATCTCCTCATCCTCGGTGCCCTGCGCCGGGAAAACATCCTCCGTTATTATCTCGGTTCGGTGGCCCGGAGGATGAGCCGCCGCGCCAAGTGCTCGCTGCTGCTGCTCGTCGACCCGTCCGTCGCCGGCACCTCGTTCCGGCGGATCGTGGTCGGCTGCGTCGACCACGGCAAGACGGCGCAGACCGTGGAGACGGCCGGCTATTTCGCCGCCGGCACGGGCTGCACCGATCTCCGCCTGGTCTGGGAGATGGATCAGGCCGGGCTGGCGATGTCGATGTCCGGTGACGGCACGACGGTCGAGACCGCCCGGATCCGGGACCAGCTGCTGCGCGACGAAGAGGCGAAACTGCGGCAGCTGGGTGCCTGTCTGGAACATAACGGCCTTCAGGTCGAACAGCTGGTGCTCGGCGGCCGGCCCGGTTTCGCCATCCGCCGCTATGCCGAGGATTGCGGCGCCGACCTGCTCGCCGTCAACTCGCCGGACGGCCGTTACGGGCTCATCGACCGGATCTTCACCCACGGCATGGAGCACATCCTCGAACATCTGCCCTGCAACATCCTCATCGTCCATTCGCGGCCTGCCGCCGGGACCGAGGCGAGGCGCACGGATGGCTGAGTTCGCGCCCAACGATCTCGTGATCCTGCTGCTGGCGATCAGCACGATGCTGATCCTGTCCCGCATCGCCTCGGAGATCGGCCGCCGGTTCGGCCTGCCGATGGTCATGGGGGAACTGCTGGTCGGGGTCGCGCTCGGGCCGACGCTGCTGGGGACGCTGCTCCCCGGGGTCTACAACACCATTTTTCCGTTCACCGACAACGCCAATTTCGCCCACTCGCTTGACACGATCTTTTCCCTCTCGGTGATCCTGCTGCTCTTCGTCGCCGGGCTGGAACTGCGGTTTTCCCTGTTTCTTGAACACGGAATGGTGGCGATCACCACCGGCATCGGCAGCATTGTCCTGCCCTTTGTCTCCGGCTTCGTCCTCGCCTGGTATTTCCCCGCCTGGTTTTCGGTGACGGCGGGCGGGGCGACACACCTGCTCTTCGCCCTCTTTCTCGGCACCGCCATGTCGATATCGGCCCTCCCGGTCATCGCCAGGATCCTGCTCGATATGAAGCTGCTGAAGACCGATGTCGGTGCGATCATCATCGCCTCGGCGGTGTTCAACGACATCGTCGGCTGGCTCGTCTTCTCGTTCATCCTGTCGATGGTCGGGCAGGGAAACGGCGATGTCGGCATCGTCCGGCCGATCATTGCCATCATCGCCTTTGCCGTCTGCATGCTGCTGTTCAGTCGGTTCCTGCTGAGCCGCATCCTCCCCTGGATCCAGACCCGGCTGTCATGGCCGGGCGGCGTCCTGTCCCTCAGTCTCGGCTTCTGCCTCCTCTGCGCCGCCTTTACCGAGTATATCCATATCCATGCCATCCTCGGGGCCTTCATCGCCGGCCAGGCCATCGGCGATTCCGTTCACCTGCGGGAAGAGGCGAGGGGGATCATGCACCAGTTCGTCACCAATTTCTTCGCACCGCTGTTTTTTGTCTCCATCGGCCTGAAGGTCGACTTCGTCGAGCACTTCGACCCGGTCATCGTCGGCCTTGTGCTGGTCCTGGCTTTCGTCGGCAAGGTGCTGGGCGCCGGGGCCGGCGCCCGCCTGGGCGGGATGCCGTCCAATAAGGCGTTGGCCGTCGCCTTCGGCCTCAACGCCCGCGGGGCGATGGAGATCATACTCGGCAGCCTGGCCTTCGAGGCCGGGCTGATCAATCGCCAGGTCTTCGTCGCCCTGATCGTCATGGCCCTGGTCACCAGCATCACCAGCGCCCCGCTGATACGGCTGTTTCTCGACAAAAAAAGGTAGCGGCGCTCGAGAGACAGGCCCGGCGAAAAGGGCTTGTCGCGGCGCCAGGGATACTCTAGGATAGGGCCTGTGGCGATAGGGGGTCCGGTGCCACATGGAATGTCCGGCAACCTGCGGCCGATGCGGCGGCGGATCTGGCGTGCGCAATTGGATGGAGTCTGTCCCGGGGAGGGAACATGAAGCGCGGTACCGTCAACAAGGCCGTTCTGCTGGTGATCGTCTGCTGCATCTCGGCGGTCTTTCTGGTGATGATCCACCAGTTCCTGATGCCGCTGTTCATGGCCGGGCTGTTCTCGGCGATGGTCGCCCCGGCCCACCACTGGCTCAGTCGCCGGCTCGGCGGTCGGGAGAACATCGCCTCGATCCTGACCATCATCGGCATCGTCGTCCTCGTCCTCGGGCCGCTGTCGATCCTGGTCGGGGTAGTGGTCGCCCAGGCCATCCATGTCGGCCAGTCGGTCTCTCCCTGGATCCAGGAATTTGTCAGCCAACCGACCGAGATGACGCGCTATCTCGAGAAGATCCCTTATTATGACCAGATCCTGCCCTACCGCGACGTCATCCTCGAAAAGATCGGCCTGATCGTCGGTTCGATCTCGACCTTCCTCATCGATTCCCTCTCCTCGGTGACCAAGATGACGATGCAGGCGGTGTTCGGTTCGATCATCATGCTCTACGTGATGTTCTATTTCCTCACCATGGGCGATAAGCTGCTGATGAAGATCCTGTATTTCCTCCCCCTGCACGACCGCGACGAACAGCTGCTGCTGCGCCGTTTCACCTCGGTGGCGCGGGCGACGATCAAGGGCACCCTGATCATCGGCATCATCCAGGGGGCGATCTGCGGCCTCGCCTTCGCCCTGGCCGGCATCGAGGGGCCGGTCTTCTGGGGCACGGTGATGGCGGTGATGTCGATCATCCCGGCCTTCGGCACGGCGATCGTCTGGGTGCCGGCGCTGATCATCCTCGTCCTCAAGGGGGATTTCACCGGGGCGGTGATCCTCGGGGTGGTCTGCGGCGCCATCGCCGGCAACCTCGACAACCTGGTCCGGCCGCGGCTGGTGGGCAAGGACACCGAGATGCACGATCTCTT
>Ga0075012_10004518_pt1 | contig 12908 bp, 10 predicted proteins | sample All_14_2_FD_71474 | JGI IMG/M metagenome (GOLD analysis project Ga0075012, IMG submission 71474) | Freshwater microbial communities in response to fracking from Pennsylvania, USA - Allegheny Zone_MetaG_DW_15 | ecosystem: Environmental > Aquatic > Deep subsurface > Groundwater > Drilled...
ACGGACAACCCGCTTCTCCAACCCTGCTTGGTAAAGAATTTCAGGTGTTTGTGGAAAGGCTGGACGTACAACTCGGCCTCTTGAAAAGTATCCCGCACCGGGCCAAATTTGGTGGAGCAACCGGCAATTTCAATGCTCATTATGCGGCCTATCCGGATTACGACTGGCAGCGTTTTGGAGATGATTTTGTGCATGAATTCCTCGGATTAGAGCGATCCAAACACACGACACAAATAGAGCACTACGACTGCTTTGCAGCCCAGTGTCAGGCCATCGGCCGAATCAACACCATCCTGCTTGATTTTTGCCGGGATATATGGACCTATGTTTCTATGGAATATTTCCGCCAAAAAACGGTCGCCGGGGAGGTTGGCTCTTCCGCCATGCCCCACAAAGTGAACCCGATCGATTTTGAAAATGCGGAAGGTAATTTCGGGCTGGCCAATGCCCTTTGGCAGCATCTGGCAGAAAAGCTCCCGGTCAGCCGGCTCCAGCGCGATTTGACCGACTCCACGGTTCTGCGCAACATTGGAGTGCCCATGGGTCATACCCTGGTAGCGCTGAAATCCATTCAAAAAGGACTGAGCAAACTGACCCTCAACGAAGGCAAACTGTACGATGATCTCGAAGACAACTGGATGGTCATTGCAGAAGGGATTCAGGTAATCCTGCGCCGGGAGGGATATCCACAGCCCTATGAGGCCCTCAAAGCCCTCACCCGCGGCCGCAGCAGTGTGACCCGGGAGCACCTGCACGAATTCATTGAAGGATTGGAAGTTGCCCAGGAGCTGAAGGAGGAATTAAAACTACTCACCCCACACAACTATGTAGGTGGATAAAGGCGGAAGGGTAGGATGGGATTAGTACGAACTTCCTATTCGGTCCCCTGTGAGACGCTCCTACCTTTGTCGCATAATCCGACACCATCAAGGCACGCCCCAACTATATTTCATGACTCCATTGCGTTTGGTCATATTTGAGGATAACGGTGATTTCCGGGAAAGCCTGTTGCATCTGTTTCGTTTCACGCCTGATGTTGAAGTGATTGGGGCCTACCCTGATTGTTCAGAGGTTCGCCGTGCCGTTACGGAACTGAAACCAGAGGTCGTATTGATGGATATTGATATGCCTGGGATGAATGGTATTGAAGCCACTGCGGTGGTAAAGGAAGCTTCTCCAAGCACCCAGGTGGTCATGCTTACCGTGAGCGAAGAGGAGGATCGCATTTTTCAAGCCCTGCGCAATGGCGCAACGGGTTATTTGCTGAAAAAATCCGGTCCCGATGAATTGGTGGATAGCGTCCGACTGGTACATAAAGGTGGCTCTCCCATGAGTCCTGCCATCGCCCGGAAGGTTTTACAGTTCTTCTATCTGAACAATAATACCAGTTCCAGTCCTGCCGCGGTATCTGTGGTCAACAAGGCCACTGAAAATGAGGAGGATGGCCTTTCTACCGGACTAACGCCTCGGGAACAAGAAATTCTCGAGGCCTTGGTGGATGGGTTGTCTTATAAAATGATAGCCGCCAAACACTTCATCAGTACGGACACCGTAAAAAACCACATTCAGGGGATTTACCGGAAATTGCACGTCAATTCAAAAGGCGAGGCCATTAGTTATGCCTTAAAACGAGGCATTGCAGGGAATAACCGGTAAAAGTGGATCGAACCTGTCCGGGGCCGGTTGAAATAGTTGGAACAAGCGCTTGAAATTGCGAACTTTCGGCCAATTCAATCCATTTCAGCCCATGTCCTTCCCCCAAATCATTGCTACGCTAATTTTCCTGCTCTTGCTGCTCGGATTCTGGTGGTGGATGTTCCCCCGGAAGAAAGCACTCCATGCATCTGTTTTTCAGGTGGCCTGGCGTTCCATACTTTCCGACAAAGTAGCTTTTTATCGATCGCTCGAGCCGGACGAAAAGCGCCGTTTTGAAGCAGGCATACTCCAGTTTCTGAACCAGGTACGCATTACTGGCGTTGGCACCGAGGTGAATGAAACCGACCGGTTGCTGGTGGCGGCGAGTGCGGTCATCCCCTTGTTTGGTTTCCCGGGCTGGCATTACCGCAATGTGAGTGAAGTGATCCTATATGAGGGCTCTTTCAATCAGGATTTTAAAACACAACATGCAGAGGCGAGAAATATCCTGGGCATGGTTGGAGGCGCCGGAATGACCAGCACCATGATTTTGTCCAAACCGGCACTTTACCAGGGTTTTGAACATAATTCCAGTCATCATGTGGGCATTCACGAGTTCGTTCATCTGCTGGACCGGGCAGATGGAACGGCAGATGGCATCCCGGAAGCGCTCCTGCAACAACCATTTTTGATTCCCTGGGTTAAATTGATGCACCAGGAGATCAGTGAGATCCGGGAAGGAGCCTCCAGGATCAATCCTTATGGCAGTACGAATGAGGCAGAGTTTCTGAGTGTTGTGAGCGAATTTTTCTTTAAACAGCCGCATTTGCTGGAAAAACAGCACCCCGAATTGTTTGCTATGATGGAGCGGATCTTCAAGCAGGACTTGTCGTAATTTTCACATCTGGTAGTATTTGCCGGTCGGGGCTCCTGCATTGCTGAAACATCTTACCTTCGCTGCCGATTATTCAAACCCATCTTATTCATGTTCGTCATCAATATCTATTTGCGTTTTGCCCTCATTTTGCTGGGCATTTTGGGCGGTATAGCACTTTGGAGTGTGTACGGTTTTTGGTACGGTTTCCCATTCCTGCTGACCGGGATCATCCTGCTTGCGGGCTATTTGATGCTCGGCACCATTCTTTCCACCAATCAACTGCTGGCCAAACAACAGCTGGTGGAGGCTGAGGCAAGGCTAAAGCTTACCTTTTTTCCACGGATCCTGCTTATGGGCTATAAAGGCGTATATTATATGACCTATGGCGCCCTCTATATGCAAAAACGCGATTTCAATACCGCCGAAACCTGGATCAAGAAAGCCCTGGACTCTGGTTTGCCTTCTGATAATGAGCGTGGCGCAGCAATGCTCCAGCTGGTCATGATCGCTGCTGGTAAAAATAATATCCGGGCTGCACAAAACCACTTTGCAGAGTTGAAAAAACTCAATGTAACCGAGGGAATGCTCAAAGAGCAGATCAAGGAAGTTGACAAACAACTCAAACAGGCCGGTCAATCCATGAATCCAAGCATGATGGCTATGATGGGCGGTAAAGGATTCCGTCCGGGCGGTAAACGCCGTCAGCCTCCAATGCGCTAAGGCCTTGTTCTTAGGTGTTCCACTGAATGTCTGATTTGCGCCATCCGTGCGCAACTTTTGACATTCGTTGTTGTTCAAAAACGGTGTTTGGCAGCGATGCTACCAGCAACGCCTCGTTTGAACTTTGGACCTTAAAAATTCTCCCCATGTCGTATTCCTCCCTTCGTGATGCCGTGCGCGACCTAGAGCGCCACGGGATGCTGTTAAGAATCCAGGAAGAAGTGGACCCGGATCTGGAGATCGCCGAGATACACCGCCAGGTTTTTGAGCGGCAGGGTCCTGCGATCCTGTTCGAACGGGTGAAAGGAAGTCCTTTCCAGGCCGTGAGCAATATCTATGGCACCTTCAAACAAACAGAATTTTTATTTCGGGATACGCTGGAACGGGTGAGGCGGGTGATAGAGTTAAAGAAGGATCCCACCAGTTTTCTGAAGAAACCTGGCCGGTATCTCGGCGCCCCGTTTACAGCGATTTCGGCTTTGCCGGAGAAAAAATGGTTCGGTAGCCCGGTCACCTGGGGGGAGACGACCATTGATAAATTACCCCAGATCAAAAGCTGGCCCATGGATGGGGGCGCATTCGTCACCATGCCGCAAGTGTACACCCAGGACCCGGACAATCCCGGCCCCATGGGGGGGAATCTTGGGATGTACCGGATCCAACTCTCTGGGAATGAATACATTCCAAACGAAGAAATTGGACTGCACTACCAATTGCACCGGGGGATCGGCGTACACCACACCAAGTACAACCAGCTTGACCAGCCCTTTTTGTGCAGTATTTTTGTGGGGGGGCCACCCAGCCATGCCTTCTCGGCCATTATGCCCCTGCCGGAAGGCCTGAGTGAGCTCACCTTTGCGGGTATGCTCGCAGGACGAAGGTTTCGGTACACACACCGCGACGGACATTTCCTCAGCAGCGATGCAGACTTCGTCATCACGGGTGAAATTCTCAAAAACGTAAAGAAGCCGGAAGGCCCCTTTGGCGATCACCTCGGGTACTATTCCCTGACCCACGATTTTCCGGTGATGAAGGTGCACAAAGTGTACCACCGCAAGGATCCGCTCTGGCATTTCAGCGTAGTGGGCAGACCACCCATGGAGGACAGCAGTTTTGGCTGGCTCATTCATGAATTGGTAGCCCCACTGGCTTCCCAGGAGTTTCCGGGACTGAAAGAGATTCATGCTGTAGATGCTGCGGGCGTACACCCTTTGTTGCTCGCCATCGGGCACGAACGGTATATGCCGTTCCGGGATCGGGTACCGGAGGAGATCCTGACCATAGCCAACCGGATCCTGGGTTCCGGACAGACCTCCCTCGCCAAGTTTCTGTTCATTGCTGCCAGCGACGACGATCCGAATCTGGACACCCATGACATCGCCCATTTTTTCCAGCACTTCCTGGAGCGGGTCGATTTTTCCCGCGATCTGCACTTCCAGACCAAGACCACGATCGATACCCTCGATTATTCCGGTTCCGGCTGGAATGCGGGGTCTAAATTGATCGCAGCTTGTCGCGGGGATCGGCGGAGGACCCTGAAAGCGGAGTTGCCCGACAACTTTTCTCTGCCACAGGGGTATGGAGACCCGAATTTCTGTTTTCCGGGAATACTGGCGATCCGCGCGCCTAAATTTGAGGCTGAAAAACCCGCCCGCGCTCAAATTGAAGAACTCTGTGTGTGGCTCGAAAGATTCGACCTGCAACACATTCCTTTGATCCTGCTGGTGGATGACCCAGCCTTCACGGCCGCTACGCTTAATAATTTCGTCTGGGTGGCCTTTACGAGGGCCAACCCAAGTCATGATGTACACGGAGTACGTGCCTTCACAGAGCACAAGCACTGGGGCTGCCAGGGCCCCCTGGTGTTGGATGCCCGAAAGAAGCCCCACCATGCACCTGAATTAGTGGTGGATCCGGACGTTCAAAAAAAGGCTCAAAAGTTATTGGAACGTTATCGATTCTAAGACACCCAACCTTTGGCGACGAACAGGCAGTCTTGGCAGCAGACAAAACTTTTTAAATATGAAAAAGATACTCTTTGCTGCCTTTGCAATCGTTTCCTTGTTTTTGACCGCTTGTCGGGAGGAGAAAGACCTGCTCCCGGAAGAAACTGACCAGATCATGGTTCGTTTCCAAAATTCCTTGTCCTCCGACCTTGAAGGAGTGCGCATGGAATTTGACGACACCAATGTGACTGAACTAGGTTCCATTGCCGTGGGGCAGAAAACCGCCTATTTTGATTTTGATTACTTCCTGGTAGGCGATGGATTCCCCATGGGGGTTTTAAACGGAAAAAAAGATGGGCTTGATTTTTCTGCCTGGTCAGGACTTTGGTGCGGGACAGGCGTTGAGTTCAAACAACTCGATCCGGGCTTTTACACCATTGAAATCGTTCAGTTAGGGCAGGAAGTGCCTGGTTTTTATCAGATTCGGTTTCTGGAGTAGTTGCATCTGGTTAAAGTAATTGGGCCTGATCCGGAACTCCCCGGCTGATCGGAGAAGAAGTTTTTAAAAATATTTTCAAGCGGGTTTGGAAATCAAAAAATAACGACGTTATCTTTGCCCCGCTTTTGAAAGAAGGTCCGTTCGTCTAGGGGTTAGGACACGTCCCTTTCACGGATGAAACACGGGTTCGATTCCCGTACGGACTACAAAGCATTTTGCATAAGCCCTTGTAAGTGAATCACTTACGAGGGCTTTTTGTTTTGTTACGGATCTTGCGGCCGCATTTTCATCATGCCGCCCCGCTACAGATATTATCGCCCCGCTGGGGCTACAGATATTATCGCCCGCTGGGGCTGCAGATATTATCGCCCCGCTGGGGCTGCAGATATTATCGCCCCGCTGGGGCTGCAGATATTATCGCCCCGCTGGGGCTACAGATATTATCGCCCCGCTGGGGCTGGGGGTGTTATCGCCCCACTGGGGCTTGTGTTGTGGTGTTTTATGGATTATATTTGTAATCCACGAATCACTAAACCAAATGGCAAACACTTACACACAATTGCATATTCAACTGGTTTTCGCAGTTAAAGGAAGAGCGAGTCTTATTCAGAATAGTTGGAAAGACGAGTTGTACAAGTACATCACGGGCATAGTTCAAAAACATCATCATAAGATGTTGCAAATCAATGGGATGCCTGATCATATTCACATCTTTATCGGCTACAATCCAAATCAAACAATCCCTGATCTGGTGGAAACCATTAAAAGCGACAGTAGTCATTTTATAAAAAGACGGGGGTTTTGCCCCCAAAAATTCAATTGGCAGGGAGGTTATGGGGCTTTTTCCTATGCACGGTCCCAAGTGAAAGCGGTGGTAAAATATGTTGCCAATCAAGAGGCACACCACCATAAGAAATCATTTCAAGAAGAATACCTGCTTATGTTGCAGAAATTTGAAGTGGACTATAAAGAAGATTATTTATTCGACTTCCTCGAAATCCACTCTTGGTAAATACCAGCCCCATCGGGGCGACTATACCTGTAGCCCCATCGGGGCGACTATACCTGTAGCCCCATCGGGGCGTCCATACCTGTAGCCCCAGCGGGGCGTTCATATCTGTAGCTTTAAGAATGGAATTGATTGTCAATCATTTGCATGAAATTGAGCCGCGTTGGTTTGCGGTCCGGACCCGCTCCAAAAGCGAGAAGTTTGTACAGCGGGTATTGACCAAAAAAGGAGTATATGCTTACCTTCCTTTGCAAAAACTGCTACGCAGCTATACCCGAAGTACCCGAACGGTGGAGTTGCCACTCCTCCATGGCTATGTTTTTGTACAGATTACCAAGGATCAGTATTTGACCGTACTTGAAACAGAAAATGTAGCGGGTTTTGTCAAATGTAAGAAGGACCTTCGTTCAATTCCGGAATCAGAAATTGATATTCTTCGCAGGATTACCCTGGAAAATGGGCTGGAACTGGAGGTTTATCCCGGTTGTTTTTCGGAAGGAGAGCCGGTGGAAATCGTTGCAGGAAACCTTATAGGTATGCAGGGAAGTATTGTAAAGTTGGAGAGCAAAAGGAAATTTAAAGTCGAGCTGCGGTCGCTTGGTTACAGTTTGCTGATCAGTGTGGATGCCGCCTTTTTAGGAAAATTAGGGGAAAATACGTGAATAGCAAAACGTATATTTGCGGATTCTAAACGAAGTTTGCGATGACACAAAGCGATTTTATCGACCGATTAGAGTTGGATCTGAATGACCTGTTGAAAACGGTGCGTGTCCGTTTCTTCGAACAATCTACTGCAGTGCTCACACAACGGAGTATGCCTGAAAAGTGGAATGCAATAGAATGTTTTGCCCACTTGAATGCCCAATTTGATTATTATCTGCCTCAAATAGAGCGGGCGCTGCATAAGGCAAAAGCACGCAAATGGATGGCTTCCCACGAGCGGCATTCCAACTGGATGGGGCGTCGAGCGATCCGTTCGGTAGATCCGGCCAACCGGACGGTCCATCCCCGTAAAAGCGCTAAAATAATTGACCCCCTGAAACTGCTCCAGGTGCGGGAAAATGAAGTGAAGATCTTCCTTATCAACATCGAAATGATGTTGCGTCTGTTACGCCAGGCCCGAGAGATTGATATCAACCGCCCAGTTATCAAACCCATGCGCTGGAATATTTCGTCCTTCATGATGGGGGATCTATTTGAATACCTGGTGCTCCACGCCCAGCGTCATTTGCTTCAGGCAGGCACTACGGCCGGCTGATCTCAGCCCTTTCTCCTTTTTGATACCAGGCCACCAACATCGCTATACTGAAAAAGCAAGGCGTAAGCATTAAATAGGTGTAGGGCATTTGGATAAAACCATAAAAGAAGGCGAAGTAGAACTTCAGACTCCCGAGCAAAAACAACGAAAGGTGCTGCATTTGTGCCCGTTTTTTCCACCAGATCAAGGCGCAAATCGCCACAGCAGCCATGGAACTGAGGAACTGCCATCGTTGCAGGGCAGACAACTTTGTAGCCATGTCTCCGCCCATTTCATCCCTGAAAATGCTGGCTACCCCCATCCCGTCGTATAAGGGTGTCGGATGTCCAACTTGTTCCCAGCCTTTTAGCGCAGCCACGGAGTAATATTTCAGCCCATTGAGGTAGATCATGGGATCCTGGCTCAAAAATGGCAGTACAAAAAGCAACAGTACCGCCCCCAAAACCCCTGCGGCCGTGCTCAGGGCGAGTTTGCGGTTCGAAACCCAAACCAGCAGGAAACCTAACGGCAACCACAGCAAAAAAGCATAACGGGAGAGCAAACACAAAGCGATGAAAAATGCCATCATTAACCCGCCTTTGACCGGGGAACCGGATAGATATTGCCGGATTTTGGCCAATTGAAGGGCGAAAAGCATGTAAAATCCCGCGATCATGATCTCAATGGTGTTGCCATAAGTGGCATCAGTGCCTTCTTCGATCAGAACAAAAAAGAAAAAAGGCAGGACCGTAATGAGCCATTTGGCTTCAGTACGGACTCCTTGTTGGTGCGCACGCCAGATCAGAGCGACTGCAGCGATGGCCCAGATCAAAAACGCCATCCAACGTTCATCAAAATGGAAAAGGACTGCCGGTAAAAAGGGCATCCACATCAAGGGCAGGTACGTGGGATTGAGGTCATACCCAAACTCCTGAATGATCGAATAGGGGTATTGGCCACTCAACAAGCGCTTATCCATCACCTGAATGGTGGGCAGAATATCTGACAGCTTCACATCAATCGGAATGACACTGATCTCCCGGTAAAAATGAAAGGCTGACAATGCCAGCCCAAGACCAAGGACGATCTTCAGCATCCACTGCTCCCAGGGGGCAGTTTCTGATGGGTTTTCTTTCGTGTTTGTTTTTTCAAACGCCGCCAGTACTGCAAATAAGCCCATCAAGGCCGCCAGGAGTAATAGCACGATGGCATTTTCCCGATGGCTCATATAACGCAGGCGTTGGGAGGTGGCGAGTAACAGCTCACAAACCAGGAAAATGACGAACAGACTGCGGTAAAGCGGATAGCGCATAAAGAGCGTAGATTGTTTTGGGTTTGACAAATAGGGTTGGGGCTTACCTGGAAGGAGGCAACGAACTTTCCTGGACAATGTAGGGCGGACGGCCTTTTGCCTGTATGAACAAACGCCCCAGATATTCCCCGATGATGCCAAGGGTCAGCAGTTGAAGTCCCCCCATGACGAGTACAGAGATCAATACAGAGGTCCAGCCTTGTACGGTTTCTTCCAGCACAAAATGAGCATAAAGGGCGTAAATAGCGTATAAAAACGCCAATCCTGAAATGACCGCTCCCAAAAATGTGGCGATCCGCAGTGGCCTCACCGAGAATGCCGTAATGCCGTTTAAGGCCAGTCGCAACATTTTTCGCAGGGTATATTTGGATTGTCCCGCGTACCGTTGATCTGGCATATAGGGGATCTTATGTTGTTGAAAACCTACCCAGGGGATGAACCCTCGGATAAACAGGTCGTTCTCCCGCGATTGGCGGATCAGGTCCACCACTTTTCGGTCCAGCAGCCTGAAATCAGCGGCGCCGGGTTCCAGGTTGACATCAGAGAAACGGTTCATGAGCCGGTAAAAACTGCTGGAGCTCATCCGCTTGAACCAGCCCGTTTTTTCATCGTCCTGGCGACTGGTGTACACAATTTCATAGCCCTCCGCCCATTTTTCCAGAAAAACAGGGATGAACGCCGGAGGATGTTGCAGATCTGCATCCATACAAATTACAGCTTGCCCGCGCGCATGATCGTAGCCGCAGCGTAGGGCACTCATGTGGCCAAAATTGCGGGAAAAACTGAGATAATGCACCCAATCTGGATACTTTTGATGCAAATGACGCAATATGTTCAGGGTGCGGTCACTGCTGCCGTCGTTCACAAAGATGAGCTCAAAGACATATTTTTCCTGCAGCCCCTTCAGATTTTCAGCGATCTTTTCAACCGCCACCACGAGGTTTTCTTCCTCGTTGAATGCCGGAAGGATAATAGAGACGAGTGTTTTGTTTTCCATAGGGTAGTGGCTACTTCTTGTGGGCGATTTTTACCAACTCGTTCAATTTCCACAAGGCATCCATGGGCGTCATCGTATTCAGATCCAGCGAGAGCAGGGTTTCCTTGATCTTCAGGGTAAAATCATCCACGTCAAAAATGTGAAGTTGCAGGGGTGCGCTGATGTTTTTAACTTTTTTGCGGATCGAGGCCTGGGTTTCCACCCGGTGTTCCTGGCCATTTGCTTCCGGATCCCGGCCTTCAACCGACTTTTCTTCCAGGGTTTTCAGGATCTCATGGGCGCGCTGTACGATGGCCTGGGGCATTCCGGCCATTCGGGCCACGTGAATACCAAAGGAGTGATTGGAGCCGCCGGGGACCAGTTTGCGCAGGAAAACGACCTTCTGACCAACCTCTTTGGTGCTCACATGGAAATTATGAATGCGCTCATGGCTTTCCGCGAGTTCATTGAGTTCGTGGTAGTGGGTGGCAAACAGTGTTTTTGGGTGGGCACGCTCGTTGTCGTGCAGGTATTCCGCAAGGCTCCAGGCAATACTGATGCCGTCGTAGGTGCTGGTGCCGCGTCCGATCTCGTCGAGCAGGATGAGCGAACGATCACTGATATTGTTCATGATCAGGGCCGTTTCATTCATCTCGACCATAAAGGTACTCTCCCCGCCGCTCAGGTTGTCTGAAGCGCCTACCCGGGTAAAAACTTTATCCACCAGGCCGATCCGGGCACTTTTGGCAGGGACAAAACTGCCCATTTGTGCCATCAGTGTAATGAGCGCCGTTTGCCGCAGCAGGGCGGATTTTCCGGCCATATTCGGTCCGGTAATAAGGATGATCTGGACCGATTCACTGTCGAGAAAAACATCATTGGGCACAAATTGCTCCCCGAGCGGCAATTGGGTTTCGATGACAGGGTGCCGCCCTTCCCGGATGTCGAGCAGGGTGGAATCGTCCAGTTCAGGACGGGCATAATGGTTTTTTTCCGCCACTTTGGCGAATGACAAAAAGCAGTCGAGCCGCGCTACCAGCTGGGCATTGTGCTGGATGGGCTGGATGTAATTCGCGATCTCTTCCACCAGCGCCCGGAACAACTTTTCTTCCAGTTCCTGGATCTTTTCCTCTGCGCCTAAGATCTTGGATTCCAGTATTTTAAGTTCTTCGGTAATGTATCTTTCCCCGTTGGCAATGGTCTGTTTCCGGGTCCATTCGGGGGGGACCTGGTCCTTCCATTTGGAGGTGACCTCAATGTAATAGCCAAACACGTTGTTGAAGGCCACTTTCAAGCTGTTGATCCCGGTGCGCTCACTTTCACGCTGCTGGATCTCGAGCAGCATGTCCCGGCTGTTGCGCACAACGTGGCGAAGTTCATCCAGGGTTTCATCCGCCCCATCGGCGATGGCGCCGCCTTTTCGGATATCCGCGGGCGGTTCAGGGGCCAGGTCGCGCTCAATGCGGACCAGCAGACTGAGACAAGGATTAAGGCCTTCGGCAAGCCGGGTAAATACGATGGAGCCCTGATCCGTGACTACAGAAACTTCTGCCAGCAGTCTTTTGAGTTGTTCAATGGCGCTCAGGGCCCGGCGCAGCTGCATGGCTTCCCGGGGACTGATCTTGCCGACAGAGGTTTTGGCCATGAGTCGTTCCAGATCGCCAATATGCCGGATATGGGGCTCTATTTCCTGTGCAAACTCTTGATTTTCAATGAAAAACTCAACTGCATCATGACGCTCCCGGATCTGGTTGATCTTGGTGAGCGGAAGCAATACCCACTTTTTCAGCAGTCTCGCGCCCATGGGCGACACCGTTTTATCCAGGATCTGAAGCAGTGAAACGCCGTTTTCGTGGTTGCTGTTGACCAGTTCGAGGTTGCGAATGGTAAAGCGGTCCAGCCAGACAAATTGCTCGGTTTGGAGTCGGCTGAGGGCCGTAATATGTGCCAGGCGGTTGTTTTCCATCGCTGCCAGGTAATGCAGCGCGGCGCCGGCAGCAGTTTGGGCGAGGTCCAGCTCTTCTACGCCAAAACCCTTGAGGCTGGCGGTCTGGAAGTGGTTCAGGAGTTTTTCCCGCGCAAAGTCGCGGGTGAAGATCCAGTCCTCCAGGGTATTGGTGTAAAACTTGTCGCCATACAGCGCATTAAATTCCTTGACCCTGCTTTTAGGGAGTATAACCTCGGCAGGTTTGAAACTCTGCAGCAATTTGTCCACGGCGCCGGAATCGCCTTCAGAAACAAAAAACTCCCCGGTGGAAATATCCAGAAATGCCAGTCCATGCTGCTCATTGGGCCCGAAAGCCAGGGTGGCCAGAAAATTGTTCGCATTGTGGTCCAGCAAGGCATCTTCCGTGGTGACGCCCGGGGTGACTACCTCGGTGACCGCGCGACGGACCACCTTGCCGGGGGTGGGCTTTTCCATTTGCTCACAGATCGCGACGCGGTAGCCTGCCCGTACCAGCCGGGGCAGGTACAGATCCAGCGAATGATAGGGGAAACCTGCCAGTTCGATGTCAGAACCGCCGTTGTTGCGACTGGTCAGCGTGATCCCAAGCGCCCGGCTGGCCTTTACGGCATCTTCCCCGAAGGTTTCGTAAAAATCCCCGACCCGAAAAAGCAGCACAGCATCCGGGTACTTGGTTTTCACCTGTACATATTGCTGCATCAACGGGGTGGTCGGGGAGCCGGTTCCGGGTG
>Ga0075012_10004521_pt1 | contig 12896 bp, 11 predicted proteins | sample All_14_2_FD_71474 | JGI IMG/M metagenome (GOLD analysis project Ga0075012, IMG submission 71474) | Freshwater microbial communities in response to fracking from Pennsylvania, USA - Allegheny Zone_MetaG_DW_15 | ecosystem: Environmental > Aquatic > Deep subsurface > Groundwater > Drilled...
ACAAATAATAATTTCGATTCAATGTGATTCATTTAGGCGATACTTTGTAAGTAGATGTATAATCACGCAGAATTGCCGAGCAAAAATGCAGGAACCCGTATTGGTCCTCAATGCTAATTTTGAGCCGATCCACGTATGCTCAACACGGCGGGCTATTGGTCTGATCCTTGCTGGCAAGGCTGGAATGATCGCGAATGGACGCGGGCATATCCGAACAATATCGCAGCTTCTTCCGCGCCCTTCTGTCATTCGGCTGGAAAGCCAGGTTCATCGTCCGCGGCCACGCGTAAAATTAACGCGCCGCGAAATATTCCGCCGCGATAATTATACCTGTCAGTATTGCGGCAGGCGCGACGTGAGTTTGACGGTGGATCATGTTATTCCACGTCATATGGGCGGGCAGCACACATGGACGAACCTCGTGGCGGCATGCCCCGCCTGCAACCATCGTAAAGGCGGGCGCAAAGTGGACGAGGCTCACATGCACCTCTTGCACCTTCCCGTGGAGCCCCCTGCCAGTGCGGCATATATTTTTGGGAAGCATATTTCTGAAAATGGCGATTGGGAGCCGTATATTTCGGGCTGGTAAGGTTTCTACGCCTTCTTACTTTTACTTCCATCCCCTCTCCCCAATTGGGCGAGGGGTATTTTTTGGCTGAAATCAAGAATCATAAAATCCTTGGCAAGCGAAATATCACCTGGAAATGTAGTTTTTGCTTCTGCAACTAAATCTCCCTTGGCGAATTTTCCTGTTGGATAATGGATGAGATACAGCTTGCCGACCTCCGCTTTTTTTGCGATCTCGCCCGCCTGCTTTGCAGAGGAGTGCCCAGGAGATTCGCCTGTAGCTTCGTGAATCAGCACATCTGCACCTTCACTCAGGCGAACAACCTCCTCACAAGGTTCGGTATCACATGAATATGCCATAGTGGTCTTGCTTTGGAGAAATTCGATACGCAGACCAATATTGGGAATCATGTGATGAACTGGTGAGGCATGGATCTTAAAGTCAGAACATTCCAACACCTGAGACATTTCTCGCGCAGGGATGCGGTGAAATATGACGGGGAAAAAGTCGGGCCATTCAGACCAGTTGTAAAAGCCCATCAGCCCTTCCACGCGATCAAGGGTGTAATGCAGGCCATAGATATTGAGCGGTTTCTGCCTACCCATCAGCCACATATCCATCAATAAAAGAGGTACACCTGAGGCATGGTCGGGGTGAAAATGTGTGATGATAATATCTGTAAGATTATTGAAATCCAGCCCTGCTTGTTCCAAACGTAAGATCGGGTTGCTAACAGAGTCTATCAACAGCATGCGATCTTTCCCCACAATGACCATGTGGGTGTTCTCGCTCTCTAAAGTTGGAATGGCATTGGATGCACCGAGAATAATTACCTTAGGCATGGGTGTATCTTAACTCACTTTCCTATCCCTGAAAATCACAAGTAAATAATAAAACATGAGTACGACAAAAACAGATTTTGTTTTTGTCGTACTCATGTTGAACTTTCTTAACTACCTAGCACATTAAGCAGCAAACCAGGCGTAATATATGCCTCGATCAATGCGGCAATTGCCAGCATGGGCACCACCAAACCGACAAATATTTTTGCCCAATCGGCCAGCAATTCAAGAATGACCTCACCCATCGATTTTCCCGTTTGCGGTGTGACGAGGGATGCGCCAATATACAAGACCACTGCGCTGCCAATCATCAAAGCAGGGATCTCAAAGACGCCATGTGGAGCAACTCCAGCCATAAATATCGGCCACGGTTGAATTCCCAACAATTGAAGGATCGCAAAAACTCCACCGATCAAACCGATATTGACCATGTACAGCAGGACACCAAGCACACTAAAAGAGAACAGCCCGACAAGAAAAATAAGGGCTACAGCGCGCGTATTGTTTAAGAACAGGAACGGAGCACTTATGCTATCACGTATCTCTGCAAAGTCTGGCAAATCGCGGACACTTTCTTCAACCTTTGCCAAATCCTCAGGGGAAGCCTTCGAAATGGTCTCTGCCACATTCTGATTGATCCAGTCATAGCCCATCCAAACACTTACGGCTGCAATCAATAACATAAAAAATAGGGCAGGCATAATACGCCGAAATGCCGAGCCCAATACATTCCGATACCAAGTTCCGATCGAAACTGCGTCGCCGCGAAAGTTCAACCAAAACGTCTTCCAAATCCAGCGCAGGTTGATGGCGTCGATCTCGCGTCCCAGCAAATATTCGCGCTGAAAATGAGCAATACCCACGCGGATCAACAACAGCGCAATGATCATCACGCCCGCGACCGCCAGCCACAACACCTGCTCGTTCCCCCAGAATAACATCACAGCCTCGCCCTGCATCAAAATGGCAACAGGGATCACGATGAAAGACGCAAGCAAGTTTGCCGCCTTAACCGACGTGGATTGAACCGAGATCACAATAGCGGCGCTCACCATCAAAAACGCATGGGCGGTTGTGAGGAAAAACAATTGAACCATCACTGAAGTAGGCGGCATTGCCAAATTCTGCCGTGACGCCATGAAAAGATACAATCCAATTGACACATAACTTGCGATCAATGGCGTTGCCACACCCACCAGCAATTTTCCAAAATACAATTGCCAGTCATCGAGAGGAGCGCTCAACATCGGCTCGATGGTGCCGCGCTCCTTCTCCCCCACAAAAGATTCCAACGCAACGATCAATGAAACCGTGATCGGGAAAAAGCCAATGATCATGATCGAAAACGGCACAAGTCGTTCGAGGATCAGGTTCGCATTGTATTGATTCAGGAAATCCACAGTTTGCTTGGCGAACTCATTCATCAAAAACGGGAAGCACAACGTGAGGATCAACATCGGCGCAAGCACACGCCAATCACGGAACTGGTCGCGCAATTCACGCCCAGCCACCAACCAGACGAGTCTCAATTTACTGAACATGTTGCTGCCCTCTTGCTTCTGTCATCACTTTTAGATAGACCTGCTCCAACGTCCGCGCCTCTTCTTGAAATGCCATAACAGATGCGGATTTGGCGGATAGCATCTTTAATAACTGTGGATTCATTTCCTCGGGCCGCCTCACACGGACCTTCAAACTGGTCGGCGTTTGCGAAAGCATTTCCACACCTTCGGGCAAGTTCAAACCACTTGCATCCCAGGCTTCAGTAAACTTGACCTCATATTCGGGAGCGCCAAGCACCTGACTCTTCAACTCATCCAATGTGCCTTGCAACAAAACTCGTCCCCGGTAAATGATGGCGATCTTATCGGCTAGCGCTTCCACTTCCGTGAGGTTGTGCGAGCAAATGACGATGGTACGGCTTGTAGATTTCAAACGAGCGATCTCATCCCTCACCAGCCGCGCGGACTCAGGGTCCATGGCGGAGGTGGGTTCATCCAAAAGCAAAACGCCGGGATCGTGCATCATGGCGCGTGCCAGCGCCAGCTTTTGGCGCATCCCTTTTGAATATTCACCGATCCTGCGGTGGGCTGCTTCTGCCAAGCCAAAATATTCAAGCAAATTATTGCTACGCGCCTTTCGTGCGGACGGCGAAAGGCTGTACACCTGCCCAAAATAATCCAGATATTCATTTGCAGACATGCGCATGTAAAGACCATGCTGTTCTGTCAGCACCCCCACCGAAGCACGGACATCATGCCCGTTCTTGACAACGTCATACCCGGCCACACGTGCCCAGCCGCGTGTAGGTTGCAGCAAAGCCGTCAACATACGGACAGTGGTGGTCTTGCCTGCCCCATTCTGCCCCAACAATGCCAATATCTGTCCAGACTGTACGGAAAGATTAACTCCATCCACAGCCATAAAGTCATGAAATTGCTTACTTAGGTCTTGAGTTTCGATCATAGGTTTTCCTCATAGATAAAGAAACGGGTTAATACTATTTTATTACCCGCCATGATTTCCCCCCTTCACAAAGACCTTACAATACCCGTGCAAACCGATGCCGCCAGAAGAGACTTCCGCCAGCACAAATAAAAAGTATTGCGAAGAACAGCTGATTTACATTGATTCCATTAACCAATGCGACATCGAGGCGCAGGAACTCGAGCAAAAAACGAATAATGGAATACATCCCCAGGTAAATAAGAAAAAGGTCGCCCGTCTTTAAGCGATCTGAAAATCTTCTTACAAACCACAGCAACAAGGCTAAGTTTACAAAGCTTAGAATAGATTCATACGCAAACAAAGGATGATAAAAATGAACCTCTTCATACCCAGCCAAACGGTTGGCAGGATCAATAAATATTGCCAGGGGATAATGAGAAGGGAGGCCGTAAAGTTCCTGGTTAAAATAATTCCCAATACGGCCAATTGCCTGCGCAAGTGCAAGACCTGGGGCGAATAGATCAGCCAAATCCCAAAATGAGATTTCATTTCTGCGTGCAAAAAGGAATAAGACAAAGATTCCTGCGATCATTGCGCCAGGAAGACCAAATCCGCCGATCCACAAGGCCAATGCATCCAATGGATGGGTGAGATAATGCCCAGTGGTCAGACCAAGCTGAACGGAAGAAAGAGGCGGGGTAAAAATATGCCAAAGACGTGCACCAATCGTCCCCAAAATTACTAGTGGCAGAAAAAGAAAATAAATAACTTCGGGATCATAGCCGCGGCGCTTTGCCTGATAAGCAATCAGCAAGGCTCCTGCTGCAATACCGAAAACGAGCAGAAAACCATTCCAACGCATCAACCATGGACCAATCAAAAAGCCTTGACTCATTAGTGGATATACTCTTTATTCTCTCTGGCTTTTTGCATACGAATGTGCCCCTGCACACGGACGTGTAAAATGCGCTGCAATGCAGTGACATTCCCCAGCACTGCGATCACAAGAGCCGCGATAAACGGCTGGTTGAAAACAAGCAGTGGAATCAAGACAAGATAACGTTCTACGCGAGTAAGAATGCCAACTTTTGCCGTAAATCCCAAGCCTTCAGCGCGGGCTTTAACATACGAAACAAGCACCGAGCCAGCTGCTGCTGCGAACGTAACCATGACACCGAGAGCATTTTCCTGTGAAAGGAAAAAATAGAGCAAACCCGCAAAAGTGATGAGTTCTGCGTATCTATCACTGACAGAGTCTACGAAGCCACCAAAGTCACTAGGCTCGCCGCGCAAACGCGCCATGGTCCCATCAAACGCATCCACAAGCACGGAGACGAGTAGGACAAACGCACCCGTGGTCATTTTCCCTTGCGAAATAAAATATGCACCAACCGTTGTGCCAACAAGCCCAAGCAATGTGATCGTGTTCGGGGTCAAACCAAGGCGATTTAAAAACGCGCCGATAGGGTCCAGGATGCCTTTAAAAATAATTCTTAATCGATCTGTGAATGTAGGTTTTGGGTTCATTGTTGACTCACAGGTTCCTTTTAATCAAGCTCTGGAAATTTTTTGCTAGTCTTGAAGGGGCCTGCTATTCGGATTTTTCCTCATCTGCCAGATCGTCTTCGCTGATGAGAACATCGCGCTCTTTGCCGCCGCCTTGAGAAGGTCCAACAACTCCCATTTCTTCAAGCTGATCCAGCAACCGCGCAGCACGCGGATATCCAATCCGCAGGCGACGTTGGATCAGTGAAGCAGATGCGCGTTGGCTGCTTCGTACAATGGAAATGGCTTGTTCGACCAAACCATCATCTTCATTTTCATCGGGTTCCTGCAACAGTTTCTCCCACGGCGGGATGTTATCGGTTGTATCCACTGTTTTCTGCCAATGGGAAATGATGCGTTCGATCTCCATATCGGTGATCATTACACCTTGTGCACGGATCGGGTTACCAACTTCCGGGTTAAGGAAGAGCATGTCACCACGCCCAAGCAGGCTTTCTGCGCCAGTGTAATCCAAAATAACACGGCTATCGATCCCTGATGCCACAGCAAATGCAAGACGTGCTGGGAAGTTTGCTTTGATAAGACCCGTTACCACGTCTGTGGAAGGGCGCTGCGTGGCAACAACGAGATGAATACCCGTCGCACGAGCCATTTGAGCGAGACGAACCAGATTGTGCTCAGTTTGGTCAGGCGCAGACATCATGAGGTCGGCAAGCTCATCGATCAAGACAACAATGCGCGGTAACGCTTTTCCATCAGCTTTTCGGGTGGTTTTGCGATTGTACGAATCCAAATCGCGAGCGTGAGCGGATTCAAGCAGTCGATAGCGGTGTTCCATCTCAACAACCACCCAACGCAAAACCCCCAGAATGCGTTCGAGATTGGTTTCCACTTTACCAAATAAATGCGGCAAACCATTGAAGCGGATTAACTCCACCATTTTCGAATCGATCATCACCATGCGCAAATCTTCAGGAGCGTTATTCATGGCGAGACAAGCTGCAATGGATGTAATACAAACCGACTTGCCTGAGCCCGTGGAACCTGCAATGAGCAAATGTGGCATACGGGAGAGATCAGCAATCAAGGGCTGGCCTGAGACATCACGTCCCAGAGCAACAGTAAGCGGCGCTCCCACTTTATAGAACGCATCCGATTCAAGCAGGGTCTTCATGCGGACAACAGAGCTATGTGTATTTGGCACTTCAATACCCACATAGGGTTTGCCAGGCACAGGTGCTTCAATACGCAATCGCTGGGCAGATAAGGCCAACGCAATATCTTTTTCCAGCGAAGCGATCTGCGCAACACGGACTTTCATTTGTTGCACATCTTCCTCGTCAGAACCTGGCTTTTTGATAAAGCCCGGCTGTACCGCAAATTGTGTTACTGAAGGACCAACCCGATATCCGATCACCGTGGCGGGGATGCCAAAATCTGAAAGGGTCTTCATGATCAAGCCAGCGGTTTGGTTAATCGTTCGTTCGTCTGCGCGCACAGCAGTTTCTGCAAGCAAAATCGTCAGAGGCGGCAAGTCTTCTCCACGTGGAGGCGGCTTGAGAGATTTCTCTTCTTTTTTATTGGATGCTTTTAGGGAAGTACGAAACTCCGGAGGTAGTGGCGGCGCTTTCTTTTTGGGTGCAACCGTTTTGACCGGTTCCTCAATAGGAGGCTCCTTTTCCACGGGGACAGAAACAGGAGCCTCCACAACAGCGGGTGCTTCACCCGCAACTCGCAAAAGCCATGATTCCAGCTTTGCCCATAAACCAAATCCTGTTGCTACTGCAAGAGCCCACAAGATAACCAAAACAAGCGTACCGAGAATGGAGCCCATGTAGCGCCACATCAACGTGACCATGCCCCAACCAAGGCGGCCACCTGCCATGCCAGACTCTGCAAGGAATAGGTCATTGCCGCTCGAAGCAGCAAACAGGCCTAAGGTTAAGAGAGAAGCGAGTTCAAGGGCAATGATTTGCCCCCAATGGACTTCGTTTCTATCACGTCGAACAAGAGAATAGCCGAAATATCCGACCCCAAAAATGATGAGCAAACTTCCCAATCCCAGCCATAGAGTGAGGCGGGAGGCAACAAATCCGAGAATGGCGCCACCGATAAATGTGGTTCCACTATTTTGGGTGGCCTGATTATAAATAAACTCCAACACTGCAAAAAAAGACATAACCGCAAAGGCAATCAACGCGACACCTGCCGTATCGCGTAAGAATCGTCCAAACTGCGCGTTGAAGCGGGCTAGCCTATCAAGCCAGTCACTTTGCGAAGCGGGCGGAATTTCCGTATGTTCGTATTGCCTATTACGAGGTTGTGAGTTTTCAGGCATTCGGATTATTCAAGTTTCATGCTTAAGCCAAGGCGCTGATGGGATGCTTCCAAGTGTAATATACGCACCTGAACTTGCTGACCATTTGAAAGTATCTCACGCAAGGGTTTGCCTTCAACATCAGGAATCTCGGAAACGTGAATCAAACCTTCCACGCCGGAATCAAGCCGAGCGAAAGCGCCAAAGGAAAGCACACTGGTAATGACTGCATTCTTGATGGAGCCTTCAGGAAATTCAACGGAGGCGTTTTGCCATGGGTTGGGCAGTAGGCGCTTCAGGCTGAGTGCTACTCTGCATCTTTCGGGCGCAAGGTCAAGAACCTGCACATCAATTGTGCTTCCCATTTTTACAATCTGGGATGGGTGTGTAACGCGCCCCCACGATAATTCAGAAATATGAATTAAGCCTTCGACACCGCCGAGGTCAATGAATACGCCAAAATCGGTAATGTTGGTAACCACACCCTGAACCTTTTGCCCTGCTTGCAGTGCATGAAATAATTCAGCACGCTTGCCCGGCTCAGATTGGGCAGCACGTTCAGAAAAGACCACACGTCCATCTTCCGGCACACATTCGATCACTTTCAAATGAAGCGAGCGTCCAACATAGGTTTCAAGGTCATGATCGCGTTCAGAGATATCTACCTTGCCTGCCAAGTCAACCAGATGAGAGAATGGGACAAATCCATACAGGCCATCGCCCTCCACAAGCAGGCCGCCGCGATTATGTCCGGTTACAGTTAAGTCAACAATCTGGTCACGCATATACAGGTCTTTAACCTGTGTCCAGTTTGCAGTGACTTTCTTCTCTGGAGAGGACGAATGCTGCGCCTCTTCACCAACCTCAGGCTTGCCACCTGGCATACGGACAGGAGTCCCCCCCGATGTACGACTCTCCTCCGCTAGCACGGATGCCCACCAGCCTTCATCCACTTCCGGTATTGGATTTTCATATTTTCTTTTTTGGCCAACCATGATGGCCTCCTTGTCTTAATACTAAATAAAATATGCGTAATGATACGCTTATTTACTGATCTTGAAGGTTTGTTTCCATTTCGAGAATTGCTTTGGCAACCGCTTCCACTGCTACACGCTGTTTCCGGTACAAGTCTGCTTCAGACATGGCAAGGCGTGCCGCCACATCTCTCACTTTGCGCCCTTCGATGAATTTCATTTCAAGGATATTGTACAGTATCCATTCGGTGGTGAACTTTCTATCACCCCGTGGCTTGACCTGATCCACGGCCTGACGCAGTAAAGCGCGCAAGGCATTTGCGGTATTTCCATCATCCTTTTCTGCAAGGTCACGTACCACTTGAAGTTTTATTAAAGGGTTGTTGGTTAATTTAGGGCCACCCCAGTAATGAGTTAGTGCATCCTTCACCCAATTTGCAAGATCAGCTTCTTCCAATACTGGCTCGGTCATCAAACTGACACGAGTATCATATCGCCCGGCCGCACGCATACGTTGGATCATTTCCACTTGCGGCTGTAAATCTGCCAAGGAACGAAACACATGCTGTTGCATTTGGCGGTCTTCCAGTGCAAGCCCAGCGCGATCCGCAAGAAGCCACAAGGCTTCACGTTGATCATTTTCCATTGTCTGGTTTTCCTGCTTGGCTACACCCAACAGGCCAAGTAATGGAGGCAATTCATCCCGATCCATATCAGAATTTCGGCGACGATGCAGGGGCAAAACCCAGAAGCTCCCCCACTGAAACTCGCGGCGCGTCTCGCCGTTAATCTGCTCCATCGCTTCGGTTAAACTTTCCTGATCCAACATGGCGCGATTGCCAGCCACTACAATTGGAGATAAAGTTTCGTCATCCAATGCAGCTACAAAAGCAGCTGGAGAACGCAGGTGATCACGCACAGCAGCAAGGATCGCTTCAAGAAATTGCTGCAAATCACTTTGGGTCAGCAGGCGCTCTTCAATATTTTGGAGTAATGCCAATTCATTTCGGTCGCGCCCAAAAAACAGCCAACGCTCCCAAAGCGGAGCTGCAAAGGTAATGGCATGTTCCATCAATAAAACGGTCGCCACCATAGTAAATGGGACAAAAGCATTATACGGCGAGCCAAGTAATTCACCACCACGACGGACAATCGTCATTAAAGCGAGCGTGACAGATGCAGTTACAGGTCCACGCATGATCCACTTGAAAAGGCGGCTTTTGATCACACGGTCTGGCCAGGAGACGCCAAAGAAAGCCACTGCATAGGCCATCACAACCACCAGCGCGCCAACCAACAAATTAATGACCGTTGCCGCCCCCCAGAACAAATACTGGTGCTGTGCAGCAATACTATAACCAAACAAAAGATAAGGGTAGGAACCAAGTGCAGGGGCCGTTGCACCAGCCATCAGGTAGAGCATGCGGCGGCGCCCAGAGCGCGTCAACATTAAACTGTACGCACGTGCAAAATTTATACCCGCCCAAACCATGGAAGCAATATAGAAAAGCGTAAATACTTCCGTCCACACGGTACGCAATAGATAAGGTGCTGGTTTACCATCAGGCACCATCGGACCGAGTAAATATCCAAGTGCTAATAAAAGAAGGAAAAAAGTGGAAACAACATACATTCCACGCACGGCAATGCGCCTTCGCCCACGTGAAGGACGCCCGGCGGTCACAAGCAATGCATCGGAAAGGTGAAGATAAGCTGCTGGGAGAAAAACAATGCCAAACCACTGCAAACGCAGGAAGAGTTCAATTGCTTGAAGAGTAAGCGATTTGTCTTGCAGGGCTTCGGCTGTAAAAACCACCACCACACAAAGCAAAATAATCGCGAACGAACGCGCAACTCTATCACGCAAGTTAAATGAAAGCGAATAGAGAAACAGCGAAAATGCTGTAATAGCGATCCCCGCCGTTAATATCTGGTTGAGCGTCTGGATCCCCGCCAGAAGTGTTGCCGACCAACCGTTAATCATACAAACCCTTCCAATAAATGATTCACAGCAACATGCTAAATTGTCGCTGGTTTTACTTTAAGATTTTGGCAAAAAAGATGGATACATCCTGATTGATGTAGTAATGGTCATTATACCCGCAGAATTCATATCCGAATTTTTGTGCGAGGCGGATAGCGGGCAAATTTTTCGCCTGCATTTCCAAAATCAAGCGACGATGCAATCTGGATGCCGCCCAATCCTGCCCAGCTGCCAACAAGGCTGCGGCCACGCCTTTGCGACGGTACGGCGCATCCACTACGAGATCAGTGATTCCAACTACAGAAGCTGTCCCCCGCTCCAAAAGGCAGATATAGCCGACCGAGTCTTTTCCAATAAAAGCTGTATACATCATGGACTTTCTGACCCAATCATCTGCAAGTGCAAAGGGATTATGAGGGTAAGCAACAGCAATTGTTCGAGGCAGGCGAACCTCACGGAAGGTACTTGTTACCTGTCCGTTTTCCCTTCGCAATTCCAATTGCCAAACCGAATCACTTTTTATGGAATGATCGAATCCCATTAAGCGTGAGAGATCGGTTGCAACTGTAGGGTGTAAGTCAATTTCAGGCATATCTAATTCCAGAGAATTTATTGTAAAGGCACAACCCGTACAGGCACGACACAAGCTGGAAGGGTCTGGCCTTGATTATCGGTAACCACCAAGCGGAGTTGATAATCACCAGGCGTGAGAGCAGTTGCGTCCCAACGCCCTAAAGAACCATTATTTACAATAGCTCGTCCAGCAGAAATAGTTGCCCACGTATCACTACCCGCTGGAGCCACTTCATACTTGTAAAACCCAAAATTTGGAATGTTCACTGTTCCACTTAATTCGATTGCACCTTTCACTTCATCTCCAGGTTGTGGAAAGGTGATGTCAATCTGATTCCCAATACAACCTGTGGAACTAGCTACCGACTGCGGGAGCACTCCTGAAAATTGTGTCATCATTTCTGGGGATAACGTACCCGTGGGCGTGGAAATTAAATCCAGGGTTGGAGTGGTGATGAATACATCAGCGGGAAGCCCCGGAATAATAAAAGTAGCCATAAAGAATTCAACACAAAACAAGATAACAACAAATATAGAAATAACAGCAGATCGACCAAGGCGGCGGGATGAGAATTCACGTTCAAGGCTATATACAGCAATCTGCCACTCACGCCACGAACGCCATAACCAGCGAAACGAGAACAACCCACCAATCGCCAGCATGATATAGATCAGCACCTCATACGAGGCGAGGAATTTATAGAATTCTGACATTCGCAAAACTTAGTTACAATCCATTCAGCACACCACGAATGATCTTCTCAACCTTGGGAGTAATTACCTTGCCTGCCTCTATTACCTCTTCATGAGTTGTAATGGTGGAACCATCCAAATTGGCTTTATTACTAATACCGGAAAGTCCGAGTACACGCATATTGCCATGACGCGCAATGATTACTTCTGGCACTGTGGACATGCCGACTGCATCTGCACCTGCATTTCGCAGAAAACGCAAATCTGCAGGAGATTCAAACGAAGGGCCGCTGAGGCCAGCATAGACACCTTCGCGCAAGGTGATTCCATTTTCTTTTGCAACTTTGCGAGCAAGATCGGCATAAGCACGATCATATGGCTGACTCATATCTGGAAAGCGTGGGCCGATCTCATCCAGGTTAGGACCCATGAGCGGGTTTAGTCCGGACATGCCCATGAGGTTGAGCTGATCTGTGATGAGCATCACGTCGCCGGGTTCAAAATTGGGGTGGACCCCCCCAGCAGCATTAGTGACAATCATGGATGGAATGCCCATACGCTGCATAACACGAACAGGTAAAGTTACCTGTCCCATAGTATAGCCTTCATAATAGTGGATACGCCCCTGCATGACGAGCACAGGCTTACCTTCCAACTCACCAATCACAAATCGGCCAACATGTCCGTGGACTGTTGAGACTGGGAAATTGGGCAGATCACTATAGGCAATGTTCACTGCCTTTTTGACAGAATCAGCTAAACCGTTAAGTCCGGAACCGAGAATGATTCCTACAATAGGCTGAATCGATGTCTGACTCTTTATCTTCTGTACAGTTTCATCTATTTGAGCAAGGGAAATATAATTTTGCATTTTTGATTACCTATGTTTGCATTTTTTACAAATGGGGTGCCCCCAAAAGGCCAATTTGCGTCCGGGATTATATCAGAAATCATTATCTGCTTTTCTACCGTTGGATCAACAGTTAAAAAG
>Ga0075012_10004523_pt1 | contig 12894 bp, 16 predicted proteins | sample All_14_2_FD_71474 | JGI IMG/M metagenome (GOLD analysis project Ga0075012, IMG submission 71474) | Freshwater microbial communities in response to fracking from Pennsylvania, USA - Allegheny Zone_MetaG_DW_15 | ecosystem: Environmental > Aquatic > Deep subsurface > Groundwater > Drilled...
GCCCGGCACCGTGCAGGTGCTCACCATCCACGGCGCGAAGGGCCTGGAGTGGGACCACGTCGTCGTGCCCCGCCTCGTCGACGGCGAGCTGCCCGGCACCCCGCGCGAGGGCTCGACCGGCTGGCTGCGGGTCGGCGTGCTGCCCTACGAGCTGCGCGGCGATCGTGCCGAGCTGCCGACCTTCGCTTGGCGTTCCGCCGAGAGCCGCAAGGAGCTGCTGGAGCACCGCACCGCCTTCGCCGCTGAGGTGAGCGAGCACCTCGAGCGCGAGGAGCGCCGCCTCGCCTACGTGGCCGTGACCCGTGCGCGGCACCGCCTCCTGCTGACCGGGTCGTTCTGGGCCGGGCAGGCGAAACCGCGCGACCCGAGCCCGTATCTGCGGGCCCTCGAGGGGGCCGGCCTGATCGAGCCTCTGCCCGAGCATCCCCAGAACGAGCAGAACCCGATCGTCGACGACAGCGGCGACGAGCCGTGGTGGCCCGTCGACCCCTTCGGCGCGCGGCGCGAGCGGGTGGTCGAGGCGGCGGCCCGGGTGCGGGCATCCGACCCCGCCGACCGGGGGGATGATCGCCGAGGGTGGCATCGCGAGATCGACCTCCTGCTGGCCGAACGGGCCGAGCGGCTCGCGAGCGCGGGCCGCGTCACCGTGCCGCTGCGGGTGCCCGCCTCATCGTTCAAGGACTTCATCACGGCGCCCGCCGAGGTCGCCGAGCGCCTGCGCCGGCCGATGCCGCAGCGGCCATTCCGGGCCACCCGGCTCGGCACGGTGTTCCACCGCTGGGTGGAGCAGCGCTACGGCCTCGGCGCGATGCCCGACCTGGTCGACGGGCTCGCCGCTGAGCTCGACGTGCCGCTCGAGGGCGACTCGGCCGAGGCGCTCGCCGCGCTGCAGGAGACCTTCGCGCGCTCGCCGTGGGCGGCGCAGGCTCCGCTCGAGGTCGAGCGCGAGCTGCACCTGCCGTTCGAGGGGCGCATCCTCGTCTGCAAGATCGACGCCGTGTACGCGACCGACCCGGACTTCGGCACGGTCCGCGACCGCGGCTCGGGCCGCCGGCCGCGCACCGTCGAGATCGTCGACTGGAAGACCGGTACGGCGCCGCGCGACGACGCCGACCGTGCGGCGAAGGAGCTGCAGCTCGCGCTGTACCGCCTCGCCTACGCCCGCTGGTCGGGGCTGCCCCTCGACGCGGTGAGCGCCGCCTTCTACTTCGTCGCCGACGACGCCGTGCTGCGCCCCGCGTCGCTGCCCGACGAGGCCGAGCTGCGCCGCCTCTGGCGGGCCGCCGTCGGCACGGCCTAGCCCGCCGCCCGCCCAGCCCAGCGGCCGGCCGCTACTCGGTCGGCTCCTCCGCGGGGGCCTCCTCGACCGGAGCGTTGTCCTGCTCGACGCTGTCGCGCAGCTCGCGGATCTCCGCCTCGAGCTCGTCGAGGTTCTCCGGCGTGGGCAGGCCGCACTCGCCGAGCTCCTGCTCGACCTGCAGGGTCAGCCCCTCCTTGCCGTCCGCATGCGCCGCATCCACGGTGCCCTCGTAGATGGCGTTGTCGGCCGACTCGCGGTTGACCGCCGAGGCCTCGAGGCACAGGTGGTAGACGTCGCCGCCGGCGGTCCAGGTGACCGAGTCCTGCCCGGTGAGCTCCTGCACGATCGCGGTGTACTCGTCGATCTGGCCCTCGTTGGCGTAGTCCTCGACCGACGGCGGGTTGAACGAGGCCCCGAGGAGGGTCGCGACGATGAGTACGACGATGCCGACCGCGCCGGCGATGCCCTTCTGCTTCCCGTCCATGTCCTTGTTCAGGAAGATCAGGATGATGAGCGGCAGGAAGGCGATCATCGTGATGATCGCGCCCAGCTGGTTCTGCACGAAGAAGCGCACCGGCTCCGACTTGCGGGCCGGGTCGAGGCGGTTCGCCTTCTTCCACAGCTGCGAGCCCGCGACGGCGAGCAGGCCGATGCCGACGAGCATCGCGATCAGCAGCCACAGGGCTGTCTCCGAGTTCTGGAACCACGGCGCCGAAACGCTCGGCTTGAACGGCTCGAGCCACAGCAGCCAGTAGATCGCGAGGCCCTCGCCGATCAGCGCGCCCGCCCAGAACGCGGCGGCGCCCCAGCGGAGGCCGGTCGCCTGACCCTTCGCCTCGGCGCTCGGCTTCCAGTCGGCGCGAGGGGCGTCGTCGCCGCCGCTCGCCGATGCGGAGCGCTCGGCCGGCGACTCGTCGACCTCGACCTTGACGACCTTCTTCGTGACCTTGCGTTCTGCCATGGGGGTGCCCTTCAGCTTTCGGGATGCGCGCACACGCTCGCCGCGAGCCTAGCCGGGCCCCCCGGCCGAGGAGTAGCGTCGCGCCATGTTCCTTCTCGACCTCAACTGGCTGGCCATCCTCATCGGCTTCGTCGTCGCCTTCGCCGCCGGAGCCCTGTGGTTCGGACCGAAGACCTTCTTCCCCGTCTGGTGGAAGGCCATGGGCAAGGGCGACGAGACCCCCGGCGGCGGCAACATGGGCCTCGTATTCGGCCTGACCGCCGTGGGGGCGCTCGTGCAGGTCATCGCCGTGGCCTCCGTCATCCACTTCGTTGACCTCGCTGCTGGCCCCGTGGGCCCGATCGGCGGCGCGCTGACCGGTCTGCTGCTGGGTGTCGGCTTCGCAGCGGCGAGCTCGCTCAGCCACCGGCTGTTCGCCGGGCAGGGCCTGAAGGTGTGGATCATCGAGGTCGGCAGCGACGTGCTCAACTACACGCTCGTGGGTCTCGTCATCGGCCTGTTCGGCTAGCGCGCGAGCAGCGAGCGCCGTGCACGATAGAGGGGTGGATGCTCCCCCCGTGCTCGCCGCCGCCCGCGCCGCCCTGGCGCAGGCCGCCGCGCGCCTCGCGGCCGCGGGCGCCGCGCCCGAGCAGCTCGTGCAGACGGTTCCCGCGCGGCGCGCGCTGGGGGTCATTCCGCGCCCCGAGACCTTCCGGCGCATCGGCGGAGGATACCTCGTGGGCGCGCTGCTCGTCGCCGCGGCCGGTGACGTGCTCGAGCCGGGCCGCATCATCCGCGCGAGCCGGCAGGTGCTGCCGGGGCACCAGTCGGAGAGCGCGCGCGCCCGCCGCGAACTGCGCCAGCGCCTGCTCGACGCGCGCCTGCCCGAGGGCAGCACGATCGTGATCGATCCCCGCCCGCTGCCGCTCGACGACCTGGCCGCGATGGCGGCCGAGCGCGCGCCGCTCGTGCTGCGCGAGGTCGACGGCACCCCGACGGTGCTGGTGCGGTGGATGCCCTCCGCGCCCGACGCGGCGCTGCGGTCCCTCTACGCGTCCCTCGCCGAGCGCCTCGAGCTGGCGCTGGGCGCGCTCGCCGCCGTGCGAGCCGAGAGCGGGCATCCGTGACCGACGACAGCCCCGCCCAGGGCCTCGACCCCGACGCCTTCGCCTTCTACGCCGAGCTCGCCGACCACCAGACCCGCGAGTGGTGGCTGGCGAACAAGAGACGGTACGACGAGAACGTGAAGGCACCTGTCGAGCGCCTGGTCGACGCGCTCGGCGGCGAGTTCGGGCCGCTGAAGATCTTTCGGCCCTACAAGGACGTGCGGTTCAGCGCCGACAAGCGCCCCTACAAGGACCACCTCGGGCTCGTGAGTGCCGATGCGGGGGCCGCGGCGGGCGCGACCGCGTTCTACCTGCAGCTCTCGCAGCACGGCCTCATGCTCGCCGGCGGCCTCTACCAGCCGGAGCGCGCGCAGCTCGCTCGATTCCGCGAGATCGTCGATGACAACCGCCTCGTCGGCGACCTCGAGGCGACGCTCGAGGAGGTGGGTGAGCACGGCTTCGCGATCATGACCGAGGATGCCCTCGCCACCGCTCCGCGCGGCTACCGCGTCGACCACCCGAAGATCGGCCTGCTGCGCCTGAAGCGCCTGGCCATCGCCGTCGAGCACGCGCCCGCCGAGTGGATGACCGGGCCCGAGCTCGTCGACCGTGTGCGCGCGGGCTGGCGCACCGTGCGCGTCTGGAACGATTGGCTCGTGGAGAACCTGCCGCGCCCGGTCGAGGCGAGCCGATGACGCCCGCACCCCGCCGCGTCGACGCTCGGCCCGTCGACGCTCGGCCCGTCGACGCTCGGCCCGTCGACCCCGTGGTGCGCGCCATGCGCGCGGTCGTCGCGCCGATGACCCGCACCCGCGCTTTCCGCTGGGCGGCGCCGCGCGTCATGCCGCCGATCGAGCACCTGATCGCCGCCGCCACGGGCCGCAGCGTGCAGCTCAGCGGGCTGCTCGTGCCGTCGCTGATCCTGACGACGAGGGGCGCGAAGAGCGGGCAGTCGCGCGACTCGGTGCTGATGTACACGGCCGACGGCCACGGCCGGGCGATCATCGCCGGCACGAGCTTCGCGCGCGAGAAGCACCCGGCCTGGACCTACAACCTGCTCGCCCACCCGGAGGCGCAGATCACGGTGCGCGGGCGGCGCTACGCGGTGCGGGCATCCGTCATCGAGGGGGACGACCGCGAGCAGGCATGGGGGCTCATCGAGCGCCAGTGGCCCGGCTACCGCGCCTACGAGCGCGAGTCGGGCCGCGTCGTGCGGCTGTTCCGGCTGCATCTGCTGCGCGAGCTGGAGTGCCGGTCATGACGGAGCTGCGCCCCCTGCCCGCCGCCGACCCGATCGTGCGCGGCGTGCGCACCGTCGTCTCGGCGATCACCCGCACGAGCGCGTGGCGCTGGGCGGCGCCGCGCGTCATGCCGCCGATCGAGAGCGCCCTCGCCGCCGCGACGGGCGGGCGCGTACAGATCAGCAGCCTGTTCGTGCCCTCGCTGATCCTCACGACGACGGGCGCCAAGAGCGGTCAGCCGCGCGACACCGTGCTCATGTACACGGCCGACGGCTACGGTCGCGCGATCGTCGCCGGCACCAACTGGGCGAGCCCGAAGCATCCGGCGTGGACCTACAACCTGCTCGCCCACCCGGAGGCGGAGATCACGGCGCGCGGGCGGCGCTACGCGGTGCGCGCATCCGTCATTGAGGGGGATGCCCACGATCGGGTCTGGCGCCACCTCGAGTCGCAGTGGCCCGAGTACCGCCGCTACGAGAGCGACTCGGGTCGCACGGTGCGGCTGTTCAGACTCCACCTGCTGCGCGAACTCTGAGCTGCGCGGTATCGGTCGGCACCGCCCGCCGTCGCGCCCGCCGCGCGGCCCGCCGCTCGCGGGCTGAGCGCAGGCCCGCCGCGATGGCCGGCTGCCCGAGCACGATGCCGGCGAGCACGGTGACCATGCCGAGCACCTGGACCGCGGTGAAGGTCTCCTGCGCAACGAGCACGCCGAGGGCGACGCCCGCGACCGGGTTCAGGAGCCCGACGAGGCCGACCGCACCGGCGGGCAGGTGCTGCAGCGCCGCGAACCAGGTCGCGAAGGCGAGGGCGGTGGCGACGAGGGCCAGGTAGGCCGCGCCGGCGATGCCCGCCGCGTCGAGCGCGGGCGGAGCGCCCTCGAGCAGCAGGGCGACCGGCACGAGCGCGAGTCCGCCCAGGGTCAGCTGCCAGGAGGTCACCGAGAGGGCGGGGGTGCCGTCGTTCCAGCGCCGGGCGAGCACGAAGCCGACCGACGACATGAGCATGGCGGCGAGCGAGGCGGCGACGCCCCACAGGTTCAGTGCGCCCGTCGCGCCGGCGAGCAGCACGACGACCCCGGCGAAGCCCACGATGGCGCCCACGAGCGACAGCGCGGCGGGCTTCTCGCGAGCGATGGGCCAGGCCAGCAGCAGGATCACGGCGGGCGAGGTGGCCATGAGCATCGCCGCGACCCCGGAGGGCAGCAGCTGCGCGGCGAGGTAGACGAGCACGAAGAACGCGCCGACGTTGAGCACGCCCAGCACGGCCGAGCGCCACCACCAGCGCCCGCGCGGCAGGCGGCGGGCGAGCACGAGCAGCACGAGCCCGGCAGGCAGCGCGCGCATCGCCGCGCCCCAGACGGGGGAGTCGGCGGGCAGCAGCTGAGAGGTGACGATGTAGGTCGAGCCCCAGGCGAGGGGGGCGATCGCGGCGACGAGGAGCCAGCGCCAGGGTGAGGTCATGACCAGCAGAACCTTTCCCAGGAAAGTATTATTCCCGCATGAGCGAGAACGTTCTCGACGGCGCGAGCGCTCCCGACCGCGTCGCCCGCATCCAGGCAGAGTGGCGTCGTGAGCGGCCCGAGCTCGACGTCTCGCCCCAGGGCGTGTTCGGCCGGCTCGCCCGGCTCGCGGCCGCGATCGACGTCGAGCTCGAGCGGGTCTTCGCCCAGCACGGGCTCACCACCGGCGAGTTCGACGTGCTCGCCGCCCTCCGCCGCGCCGGCGCCCCCTACGAGCGCACCCCCTCGGCGCTCGCCGACAGCACCATGGTCACCGCGGGCGGCCTGACCAAGCGCGTCGACCGGCTCGAGGCGGCGGGGCTCGTCACCCGCGGTCGTTCGCCCGACGACGGTCGCGTGCGCGTCGTCGCGCTGACGGATGCGGGCCTCGCGCGCGTCGAGCGCGCCTTCGAGGCGCACCTCGCCAACGAGCATCGCCTGCTCGAGCCGCTCGACGCCGCCGACCGCGCCGCGCTCGAGCGCCTGCTGCGCTCCTGGCTCACCTGGCTCCGCCCCGAAACCTGACCCAGATGTAGGGTTTCTCGCCCTAGGCTGTGCTCGTGTTTTTCGACATCGTCTTCATCGTCGCTGGTCTCGTGCTGCTCGTCCTCGGTGGGGAGGCGCTCGTTCGCGGTGCCTCGACTCTCGCCGCGAAGGTCGGCATCTCGCCGCTCGTGATCGGCTTGGTGGTGGTCTCGGCCGCCACCTCCGCCCCCGAGTTCGCCGTCACGGTCGACGCGGTGCTGCAGGGCGAGCCCGATCTCGCGGTCGGCAACGTCGTCGGCAGCAACATCGTGAACATTCTGTTCATCCTCGGGCTCTCGGCGATCGTGTCGCCGCTCATCATCAAGCGTCAGCTCGTGCGCTTCGACATCCCGGTCATGGTCGGTATCTCGGTGCTGCTCGTGGCCGTCAGTCTCGACGGTCAAATCAGCCTCGTCGACGGCATCCTGCTTCTCGGCGGGCTCGCCGTGCACACCGTCATCAGCGTCGTCATCGGGCGGCGCGAGTCGCGGGCGACGGCGCAACTGACGGAGGAGCCCATCGAGAAGGCGCGGCCGCTGTGGCTCGCACTGGTGCTGCTCATTGCCGGCATCGGCCTGCTCGTGCTCGGTGCGCGCCTGCTCGTCGACGGCGCGGTGGGTATCGCGACCGCTCTCGGCATCAGCAGCCTCGTGATCGGCCTCACCGTGGTGGCCGTCGGCACCTCGCTGCCCGAGCTGGCGACCTCGATCATCGCCGTGCGCCGCGGTGAGCGCGACATGGCGGTCGGCAACATCGTCGGCAGCAACATCTTCAACATCGGTATGGTGCTCGGTCTGCCGGCGATCCTTTTCGGCCAGGGCATCCCGGTGTCGCCGGCCGCGATCGCGCTCGACCTGCCGCTCATGCTCGCGACCGCCGTGGCCCTGCTGCCGATCGCCTTCACCGGCTTCATCATCGCCCGCTGGGAGGGCAGCCTCTTCGTAGCGCTCTACATCGCGTACACGGCCTATCTTGTGCTCGCCTCGACGCAGCACGATGCCCTCGAAGGTTTCACCGACGTCATGCTCTGGTTCGTCCTGCCGCTGCTCGCGATCACGCTCATCGCGGTGACGGCCTACGAGGTCGGCGTGATCCGCGGCCGGAAGGCGGTGATCGAGGGCGGCCCGTCCGAGAACGCAGAAGCGGCCGGTAGTGCGCCCCCCGCACCACCGGCCGCCTGACCGCACTCGAGACGTCAGTTCATCGACGCGAGCAGGTCTTTCATGTTCTTGTAGATGAGGCCCGCCGCGTTCTTCTGGTTGAGGCGTGCCAGGCGCGACATGAAGCGAGCGTCGCCGCCAATGAAGATCTCGTACGAGCCCTTCTCGACAGCCTCGATGATCTGGCGGCCCGCCTCGGCCGGAGCCGTCGACTTGCGCGCCTGGTCTCCGGCGCTCGCCGCCATCTGCTTGGCCTGCTCCTCGGTCATGATGCCCGAGTTGATGCTGATGTTGGTGCCGATCGCACCGGGGAACACACCGGTGACCCGCACGCCGGTCTCCATGAGCTCCGAGTGCAGGGCACGGCTCAACTGGGCGACGGCGGCCTTGGTGGCGCCGTAGACGCCCTGGCCGGGAACCGGTGCGTACGCGCCCATGCTCGCCACGTTGACCAGCGCCGCCTCGGGGCGCTTGACCAGCTCGGGCAAGAACGCCTTGCAGGTGTTCAGCACGCCGTACAGGTTGACGTCGATGACGCGCTCGATCTGATCCCAGTCGAGCTGCATCACGGGCACGAACTTCTGGATGATGCCGGCGATGTTGAGCAGGCCGTCGATCTGGCCGTGCTCCTTGATGATCGCGGCCGGAAGCTTCTCGACGGCCTTGCGGTCGGTGACGTTGACCACGTGGGTCGAGATACGGTCGCCGTTCGCGCCGGCCAGCTTGACCGTCTCGGCCAGACCATCCTCGTTGAGATCGAGGGCCGCGACGCGCGCGCCCTTCGCCACGAGGCCGAGCACGACCTCGCGCCCGATGCCGTTGCCGCCGCCGGTGACGGCGAAGACCTTCCCACTGATCTGCATGATGCTCCTTCGATGACGGATGCGCGTCCTCGCGCACCCTCAGGCTAACCCGCCCCTTACCGATCGGTCAGGGTCGAACGTCCCGATGCGCGCCTGCGCACGAGTCAGCGCTTCACGGAGACGGCGTCGACCCGCTGGAACGACAGGATCAGCTCGTCGCCCTTGGCCGGGCGCCCAAGGAGCGGGCCGACGGGGCAGATGTTCAGGATGCCCGTCACCAGCATCATCGCGCCGATCGGCGCGAGCACGAGAGCCCAACCGCCGGCAACGATGGCGCCGACGATCACGGCCGGTCCGCCGATGATGCGCGCCCAGCGCCCCGCGGGCGATGAGACGGCGGTGAGCAGGGCAATGGCCCAGGGAGCGGGGGTCTTCATGGCAGATGTCCTTCTCTCTTAGGCGTGGTGGTGCTCGCCGCGCTTCGGCGGCACGTAGGTGCAGGTGTCTCCGGCGCACATCGTGGGCTTCTCCTTGCTGAGGCGCCGGGCGATCTCGCAGCCGAGGCAGTAGCCGAAGGCGGCTTCGAGGTACAGCAGCGCCAGGCAGATCGCGCAGATGGTCTGCGCCACGACGGCCGGCAGGCCGAGCCAGCCGAGGGCGAGGCACCCGGCCAGGGCCATCCCGAACCCGAGGCCCCAGGCAACCTGCTTCGGGCGTGCGTCGACCCACTCGGGCCGCTGCGCCCGCGTGATCAGGGCGCCGAGCACGAGCGTCGGGGTGAACCGGGTTCCGACCAGCAGGCGCAGGTACATCTCGACGGCGAAGACGATGCCGAAGACGCGCATCGGCTGCAGGTCGCCGGTGATGATGCCGACGAGCCAGGCGCTGAAGCCGCCGAGGAAGAGCAGGCCCGCTGAGGCGCGCACCGCGCGCTCATTGATGACGGGAATGTCGATGCCGCCCACCCATTCGCCGATCACGGGGCGGATGCTGCGGTCGACGTCGCTCATGATGACCACTATACCCCTGGGGGTATGCGAAGTGTCTGGGAATCCGCAGGAACCCCTGCCAGGCTGACCGCATGACGGTCATGCCGATGTTCCCGCTCGGCTCGGTGCTGTTCCCGGCCATGCCGACCGCGCTGCGCGTGTTCGAGAAGCGCTACATCGTCATGCTCTCGACGATCCTCGGCGACGAGCCGCCCGAGTTCGGCATCGTGCTCATCGAGCGCGGCAGCGAGGTCGGCGGGGGCGAGCAGCGCTTCGCCATCGGCACGGTGGCGCAGATCACCCGCGTCGAGACGAGCGAGGGATTCATCGGCCTCGTCGCCGTCGGCGACCGCCGCATCGAGGTCGTCGACTGGCTGCCCGACGACCCGTACCCCGTCGCCGAGGTGCGTCCCGTCGCCGAGCTGGAGTGGAGCGACGAGCACCGCCCCCTGCTCGATCGGGCCGAGCAGCTGGTGCGTCGCACTATCGCGCGGGCCAGCGAGTTCGTCGAGCAGCAGTGGCCCGCCGACATCGCGCTCGACGACGATCCGGTGCGGGCGTGCTGGCAGCTCGCCGGCATCGCCCCTCTCGGGCCGCTCGACCAGGTGCGGCTGCTGCGATCGGCGAGCGTCGTCGAGCTGCTCAGCGGCCTCATCGAGGCCACCGAGGGCGCGGCCGAGATGCTCGCCATGCCCGGCTTCGATGACGACGGCCTCAGTGCCCTGCTCGACGACGACCGCGGCGACGATTAGCCTGCGACCATGACCGCGCTGCACGCCTTCCCGGTTCCCGTCGATGCCGCCACCGCCGCCTGGGCGGGGCCCGTGTTCGTCGTCATGGCGCTGACCGGGGTCGTCGTGCTCATCTGGCAGGCCGTGAAGTACTTCCGGGAGAACCGCTAGCGAACATCCCCGCCCGCCCCGACCGCTACGGCGGCAGGCGGGGGAGTAGAGTGAGCCCCAGAAGCGCCCCCAACTGAACACTCGGCCGTTTCCGCGATGCGGGAGAGCCGCGGGCCTCGGGCCCCGGCACCGAAGGAGCAAGCCTCCCCGCCAATCTCTCAGGTCACACGTACCGCATCAGCCAGGCCACTCTGAAAAGCAGGGCACCGACGTCGCGTCGACTCAGCCCTCGCCCACGGTGAAAACCCCGACCGCCTGCCACGAGCAGCGCGGACGCGGCGAAACTCTCAGGCACGATGACAGAGGGGGAGTTCCACCGGCCGTCCGCGTCAGGAGAACTCCGTGTCTGAAACATCGCAGTCCGAGTCACCGCACTCCGAACCTGCTCCCCGCTACTCCCCGCTGCACGATGTGCACGTCGCGCTGGGCGCCGCGTTCACCGACTTCGCCGGCTGGCAGATGCCGGTGCGGTACAGCTCCGACCTCGCCGAGCATCACGCCGTGCGCACCGCCGCCGGCATCTTCGACATCTCGCACATGGCCGAGATCGCCGTCGACGGCCCCGATGCCGCGGCCTTCCTCGACGCCGCGCTCGCCGGGCAGCTCTCCGCGATGGCCGTCGGCAAGGCCAAGTACTCGCTGATCCTCAATGAGCAGGGCGGCATCGTCGACGACCTCATCGTCTACCGCATGGCCGACACCTCCTTCCTGGTCGTCGCCAATGCCTCCAACCGCTTCGCCGTGGTGGATGCCCTCCGCGCGCGCGTCGCGGGCGCGGGCGCCTTCGCCGTCGAGCTCGACGACCGCACGGAGCAGATCGCCCTCATCGCCGTGCAGGGTCCCGCCTCGGAGGCGGTGCTCGCCGCGACCGCGGGCCTCGCGATCGAGGGGCTCGCCGACCTGAAGTACTACGCCTGGGGCTCGGGCAGCTTCGGCGGCGACGACCTCATGGTCGCGCGCACCGGCTACACCGGCGAGGACGGCTTCGAGCTGTACGCGCCGGTCGAGCACGCGGCCGCGCTGTGGTCCGCGCTGACCGCCGCGGGTGAGCCGCTCGGGCTTGTGCCCTGCGGGCTGGCTGCCCGCGACACCCTGCGGCTCGAGGCGGGCATGCCGCTCTACGGGCACGAGCTCGGTACCAGCATCCAGCCGGTGCAGGCCGGCCTCGGCCGCGTGGTCGTCACTGACAAGTCGGCGTTCGTCGGCCGCGATGCGATCCTCGCCGGGCCGCCGGCGGGTGCTCCCGTTCTCGTCGGCCTCGCCGCCGAGGGCCGCCGCGCCGCCCGCGCCGAGTACCCCGTCTACCGGGGCGAGCAGCTCGTCGGCGAGGTCACCTCCGGCGCCCTCTCGCCGACCCTCGGCCACCCGATCGCGATGGCCTTCGTCGATCCGGCCGCGGCCGAGCTCGGCACCGTTCTCGACCTGGATGTGCGGGGCACGCGCATCCCGGCCACCGTCGTTCCGCTCCCCTTCTACAAGAAAGAGGCCTGACCATGAGCGCGATCCCCAGCGATCTGCAGTACACCGCCGAGCACGAGTGGGTGCGCCTCGACGGCGATGTCGCCACCGTCGGCATCACCCAGTACGCCGCCGACGCGCTTGGCGACGTCGTCTACGTCGACCTGCCCAAGGTCGGGGCGGCGCTCGCCGCCGGCTCGATCGTCGGCGAGGTCGAGTCGACCAAGTCGGTCGGCGAGCTCTACGCGCCGCTCGACGGCGAGGTTGTCGAGGCCAACCAGGCCGTCGTCGACGCGCCCGAGACCATCAACAGCGACCCCTACGGCGACGGCTGGCTGGTGAAGGTGCGCGTTGCGAGCACCCCCGCCCTGCTGAGCGCCGACGAGTACCGCGCCCTCATCGGCGAGTAGGAGCATCCCGCCGTCATGTCTCTCGACTTCAGCAACCGCCACATCGGCATCGACACCGACGCTCGTCAGCTCATGCTCGACGCGCTCGGCTACGCCTCGCTCGATGCGCTCATGGATGCGGCCGTTCCCGCCGCGATCCGCCAGACCGCGCCCCTCCGCACCCTCCCGGTTCCGGCGACCGAGGCCCAGGCTCTCGCCGAGCTGCGCGCCATCGCCGCCGAGAACCGCGTGCGCACGAGCCTCATCGGCCAGGGCTACTACGGCACCGTGACGCCGGCGGTCATCCAGCGCAACGTGCTCGAGAACCCGAGCTGGTACACGGCCTACACGCCGTACCAGCCCGAGATCTCGCAGGGCCGCCTGGAGGCGCTGCTGAACTTCCAGACCATGGTCAGCGACCTCACCGGGCTGCACACGGCGAACGCGTCGATGCTCGACGAGGCGACCGCGGTCGTCGAGGGCATGCTGCTCGCCCGCCGCGCCTCCGGCTCGGCGTCGAACGTCTTCCTCGTCGACAGCGACCTGTTCGCGCAGACCCGTGCCGTGCTCGACGGCCGCGCCG
>Ga0075012_10004524_pt1 | contig 12891 bp, 12 predicted proteins | sample All_14_2_FD_71474 | JGI IMG/M metagenome (GOLD analysis project Ga0075012, IMG submission 71474) | Freshwater microbial communities in response to fracking from Pennsylvania, USA - Allegheny Zone_MetaG_DW_15 | ecosystem: Environmental > Aquatic > Deep subsurface > Groundwater > Drilled...
GTACGCAGCAAGGACGAGACCACCGGCGATCCGCTGTACGGCGCGCCACCGCTGACCCTGACCCTCGATGCGCGCTACCAGATGGAACGCCTGAGCCTCGGCCTGCTCTACCAACACCGCGCCGCGATGACCCGCCCCGGTTTCGAGGAAGTCGAACGCCCCGCCGTCGACCTCGTCGACCTCGACGTCAACATCCCGATGGGCGATGCCTGGACGCTGCAGGTCTACGCCCGCAACGCTCTCAACCAAGACTATTTCGCCACCGCCGACGTGCTGTCCGCGCTGGCGCCAGAACGCAGTGTGGGGATCAGTCTGCGCTGGGTGAGGTAAGGCAATCTGGAGAGGCTGGATCGCACGACCAGCCCTCGAATTTGGTCACACAGACGCCATCACGGCAAACGGCATCGGCCAAGGGTGGGCAGTCCAACAACGGCCCACGATAGCGACGGCACTGTTCACGCGTCTTGCGCGCCAGGAGCGACGCATGTTCTTGTCCGACGAACGTACCGCAGGACATGCAGCTCAGGTGGACGAACACACAATCGCTGCTGACGGTGCATGCAAGCTGGTCCGGTCGGATAGGAACCACGCGATTCGCCGTAGCAGAGCACCCGGTGAGCACTGCGCCCAGGCAAACCAAGAACCGAATGACCCTTCGGCGATCCAACGCGACGCTCATCGCAACGCCTCATCCACCACCACGCTCTCGCCCGCGTAAGACACCGGAGCGAACGACCATTCATGCCCACAGGGTGTGGGCGTGTAAGCGGCCAGACGCAGATTGCTGAGCGCGACACCGTCCAGCTCGGCGTACTCGATCTTGGGCAAGGCGGTCACCAGCAAGGCGCGCAAGGGTCGACCACCCTCCGGATCCATTTCCACCAGATACTCGGAGAAGTGCACGGCGTCATGCTTCACCCGCGCGGACAGCACACTCGGGCTCTTGCGCGTCGAGCGGCCCGGCTGCGCTGATCGATACCAAGCCACGCGTTGAGACACCAAACCCTCTACGGCGTGTCGCCAGATCCGCATTCGCTCGCTCACCCAGGACTGCATTTCGGCCTCGTCCTTCGGCGCTGCCGCGGCCCAGGTTCGCAACAGCAGATCGCGATCATATCCACTCAAAAAGCGCGGCTTGCCAACCTGAGCCTGCGCCAGCGTGATGACCTGCGCCTGCAGTTGCGCCAGCACCGCCGCCTTGCGAACCTGTCCCTCACGCAGTTCCAACTCCGCCCAATTGGACAGCGTTGTCGCCGGACAGGTCGAAGGCGAAGCCAGTAGACAACGCCGAAACCACAACCGCGCCATGTCCGCATCCGCGTTCACCGCACTCGATGGATGCGACACGCCCAACGCATGCAAAGCACCCAGGATTTGCGCCGCCCGCCCGCCATAGTCGCGCGCCTCGCCCAGCATCCACCGAAGCGCTTCGGCGCGTTCCGCAACGCCGGTTTGCGGATCCAGCACGCGTGTGGCGTTCACCTCCAACGCACTGCATTGCGCCACATCGACGCCCTCTGCACCCGGCACGGCGGCCATGCACATCCCGGAGCAGACGAGCGCCAACAAAACCGCAAACGGCTTACCAACCCGACGACATGACCGCATGCCCCCTCCGACCTCAGATTCAATAACGATCGACCCTGATGACAAGCACGGCACTGGCCAGGCAAATCGAATAAATGTCACCGCCGGAACATGACGCACATTCACACAGTACAAACCCGAACCACCTTCGCGGTGGAAAACCAGTCAACGCACCAACAGACCTAACACTTCTAAGCCGCCTGCACGGCGGGACACCCGACACAAATCAACCGGAACCAAGCGACCATTTCCCTATGCTCGCGCCATCCGCTTCACACCAAACGCCGCGTCGTACACGAACACCTCTCGCGCGTCATACCGCGAAAGCTCAGCACTCAACCCGTCATGCTCCGCAATTCCCCATCGCAGACACGCGGCTCGCATCATGTCTACGTCGGCACCCAGCCAAGCATTGGCAACGGATGGCACTTCCTGCATCACGTCCGGTAGCCGCTCAACGACAAGCCTTCCCCAGCGCGTCATCGCGACTGTGCGATGAAACGTCGGCAGCGACGGACTCCCACCAATCTCCCATCGCTCAGATTGCCCCGTCTCACTGCGCAGCGATGTCTGCGCATAGGGGCTTCCAAGTCCACACGTCATCAGCCAAGAGTGCGGATGTTCATCCACCCAAGCGCCAAAGCTCCCGAAAAATGGACTCACTCGCCGCCGGATCGCCGCATCATCCGCCATTGCCATAACGCAGGCGGTGTCAAACCGAACACCAGCGGTCACGGTCATGCTGCCATCGGAGCGCCAAGGCAGTAGCTTGCCAAGGTCATGATCTCCATAGGCATCGATGCGACGCCGCTTCGCGACAGCCGTTTGCTCGTAGCCCGGATAGCAAAACGCTGCCCGGTGAGGATCGCCCTGATTTCTAACGCAATGACGCCAGTTGAACTGCAAGACAAGCACATTGGCGACACCAAGCATTTGCTGAAGTCGATGGCGATTCACCCGCCCGCTCGCTTGAACCAAGGACTGCACCGACGACACATCCACAACCGCCCAATCGAAATCATGGTCGCGACCGATTTCCTCCACAGGCGTCGCGACCACGATGAACGGAACGGAGCGTGACGTGGCTTCGTTGAGGATGGCCCGAATGTCTGCGTCAGCGGTGATGTGTTCGTCGCCCGCCGCACGAAACAACAGTCTGTCCAGTTGCCGCTCCTTGAGAAACCGAGCGATTCTGAAATCACCGGAGTGGTAGCAGGCAATGCGCGCATCCGGGATCGCCTCTGCAAGCCGTCGTGCGGTATCAACTGCCGTCGCGATGTTCGCGACCCTGACTAAGCCGAACGACACGTTGTGCTCACCGCAAGCCCATGCATGGTCATCATGCAGCGTCTGACAACCGTGGATCACCGCCGAAACCCACCCTTCCTCGCTGACATCGCGTACCGGCAACAATCGTGCGAGCCGATATGGCGGGGCGGCACGCAAGCTCTCGATCAATCGCCCCACGCGCGAATCGAACCAAGCGGGATCAATGCCGCCGCGCGCGTCCGCATAACACCAGTCTCCCGGCAACTGATCGTCAATCAGCGCGCACAACCAACCCGTTCTGCTCGACCCAAGCAATGCCGAACGGAGTCGCACACCGGACTGAAACGCGTCCATCACTGCGTGAGCGGTCGCTTTCGACAATGTGGCCGACGAGCAGATCACCTGCCTGCCCGCCAGCGCCGCCATTTGCACGACTCGCAGAACCGCGACCAATGCTTCCGGTTCGTAGCTGTCCACCTCGTCCAGAACCAGGTCCGAACTGGCAACACGCAGCCACGCCTTGACGAAACGACCTTGTTCGCCGGGTTCGCCTGCGGCAACCAGAAAATCGACGGTTGACACCAGTAGCGGCGTTGCCAGCAGTCGTCGCTCTTCCTCGGTTGCCATGCAGCGCTCCAACCACCCCGGCAATCCATCGCAGCCACCAGCAATCTCCACCGCGGCCTCGATCGGATTTTCGTCAACATCGACAGGCTCCGATTCGTTACGACTGGCCTGAAAGAGCTGCAAGGCGACCTGGTCGCCGATGACGACTGCCAACTCGCCGGTTTCAGGACTAATTGCCTTCCGCAATGCCTCCCCGCTTTGCAGCGTCAGGTTGCGAAGGTTCAGCGCAATCGACACCCTGGGTTGCGTATCGCGTGAAAGTACACACGCTGATCGCAAGTTCATGCGCGTCTTTCCACTGCCCGTCCCCGCCATGTTCAACACCAGGCAGGGCGCTTCTGGATACGCTTCACGAGCGCTTCGAAGCACTTCGGACGCGTGATCTTGCCAGCCGTAGCGCGATCCCAACCCCGATTCGCGGGTGGCTCGATCAACGGTCGCTTTCTGAAGCCCAGGCATGGTGGCTGACGTCGTTCCCGAATCGATCCACCTTGCAATCTCCAAAAAATCCGCTGCCGCCGCCGTACCAACTTCGCGGAGATGCCAGTCCAGCGGTTGATTCAACAAGCGCTCGTCATTCCGGCGATATGTATTCGCATAAACACACGCGCCGTTATCCGGTTTTGCCTCGATTCTTCTGGATACGTGATGATCCGCAGCGACCAGCGCAACGCGAGCGATCAGGGTCAACGCATACCAGTAACCCCCGTTGCCATTTTCGCGGGCGGCATCGCTTTCAATCATGTGCTGCAGGCGAAAATAGTCTTCCCAAATCGATGGACATATCGCACCAATCGGCGATACCTGCTCATCACTGGGCTCACGCCTGACGTGTCGCAGCGCTGCACTTGGACACATCGGGTTGCCCATCGCCGCACCAGCGCCCTGTTGTGCCTGCAACAGCCCATGGTGAGACACGACCAACCAATCGATGGCCTCAAGCGCGTCCGTTACGCCTAGCGGTGAATGACTACCGATGCGACGATTTCCCAACGTTACAGAAGACAATTCCGCGCGCAATTGTGACCATGCACCCATCCAATCGCGACCATTTCTGCGCATAGCCTGAAGCAACTTCATGCTCAACCACTCATGACGCACATCGTCGCCCCCAGGCACAGAACGACCACGCAATTTCGCGTCAAAGTGTCGACTCGCCTTGCCAATGTCATGCACGAGACCGCTCGCCTCACACAAGGTCCTTCCGATGCCAATCCAATCGCGCAAGGTTTTCTCCATTGGCCGTCTCAGGTATTGAGACTGCAATGCCGTTCACTATTGACGGACACATGCAGACACCTTGACTATCGCGCAGCCAGAACCTACCGTCAACAGACTTAACAGGTGATATTGCTCATGAACGCCTCAAGCATGCCCGACGAAAGTACCGCCGACAACACGGCGACCGAGAGTCTCGACGACACCCCAAGTTGGAAGCCCCTCAGCGCCGACATCTACCAACAGGCGGCGGCCCAGCAGGTTCACTTCAGTTGCAAAACGGTGAACTCGAATGCGCGCGGTGGCGGCGTACGGCTGACGACCGAAGCGGCGCTGAACCTGCCCTACGTCTGCGCGCGAACGCACCTCGCCACCGGACAGACACTGGGAACCGACTACACCGTCAACTCGGGCAGCATCGCCACCGCCGTCAAACAGTTCCGCGCGGTTGCCAAAGACGACATCGCGCACGCGCCGCCGCAAGAAGTGGCATTGATTCGAGACCTGCTCTCCCAGATCGCCAGCAGCGGGCTCGAACTGGCACTGGAGCCCGTTGACGCGCGTCTGCGCCAGGTACTGATTCCGCACCCCGATGCACCGCATGGTTACGTCGCACTAACGCCCCTCACCGCAGGCGGCGTTTGCGAAACACTGCTGGGCCGCGAGGGTATCGCCACCCGCCACAACGAACTTGCCTCGCAGAGAGAACCTCGTCCTGCGGCAAACATCGTCAACATCGGTCGAGTGCAGCTAGGCATCGGCGGTGCCAATCCCCAGAACGTCGGGGCGCTGGTGCGTTCGATGCAACGCCCGCTACTGGCGCCCGCGCCCACCCAGCACCACGGCCTGCGCCAGGCATTGCGCATTTATCACAAGGGAATCGAATTGCACGACCTGCGCAACGTTGCGATGTCACTTCAAGCACTGCGCGAGCAACACACGCGTGACGAACAGATCCTCAGTGGCATCGACTATCGCGAGCAAGAGCGCGCCCAACTGCAACACCTCTTCGACGCAGTGCTGGCAGCGGGCGAAGAAGCCCGCGCCCTGTTGCATGCCCACGCGCCGCAACTGCCCCGCACCGGCTCGAATGACGACAGCGCGTCGTCCTTGATCAGCATGCAAGTCGCCAGCGAGATTCGCGGATTGATCATCCCGGAGTTGCGCAGCGACGACTGGCCCGAGCGCATCGCGGCACGCATCGTGCGCGCACTTGAGTCGGCATCGCACAAACAACTCGGCAAGCAACTGCCGATCTATGTGCTGGATGCCAGCGCGCGCGCCTCAACACTTCGCCTGCTGGAGGAAATCGCCCGATGAGCGCCCTGCTGTTACGCAACCTGCATATTGCCGAAGCCAATCTCATCAACAGTGGCTTTCTCGTCGGCGGCCCTGCGATATTGCCGTCGATGATGTTCGCGCATGCGCTGGGACGAAGCCTTGGTGGCAACCTGCCAACCGGCATTGCCTACGTCCACCATGACCGAGTGATCAAAGGCGAGCGTGTGTACGGCGTGATCCATCCGCAGCAACGCCGCAGCGCGACCTACGTCTTCGAAGCAGGCAAGTCGAAGGACTACGCCAGCACCGCCAAAGGCCCCACGCTGTCGCTGCAACCCGTCGCCAACGGCAATCTTCGACTGTCGCTGCTGATCGAATTCAGCCGCCCCATCGACGCTCCCGACGAAGTACGCCACTTCGTCTCGCAGGCACGTTTGGCCGGTGGCTGTATCGAGCACTGCGACGCGCCACAGGTTTTCCCACATGTCGATGACGCGCTGGATACCGTCGAAAACGGGTTTCTGGTGCTGGACCGACGCGACCTCATGCCGCGCCCCAGCGAAGGCGACCCCATGGCAGCGCTGGTGCAGCACCTCGGCCAGCGCACCGACGACCCGCAGAAAAGCTGGCTCAGTGCCACCCACGTCGGCTACGCCCCGATTACCGCCATCGTGCCGCGTGCCGGTGCCCGCGAAGGCTACAACCACGCCTATGCCGAACCAATTGTCGGACTGGTGCAATACCGCTCACTCCGGCAGTTCACCGATAGCGCTGCGCAAGCCCTCTGGCGTCCGCAATGGACACCCGAAGGAATCTTCCTGCTTCAACAGTCCCACTGACCCGCAAGGAGCCTCACCATGTCCACCCCGATGAAAAAGCTGCCCGGCGTTCTCAGTTTCCAGCGCGGCATCGTGATTTCCGACGCCGCCTTCTACAACCTCGATGCCAATGGCAACGAACTCCCGCTGCACGTGATCCGCCATGGCCTGCGCGGCACACAGAACGTCAACATGGCTGCCGCCTCGGCGGGCGCATCCGCAAAAACTGCCCGCCGAGAGGTATCGAACATCCAGACCACCGACAGCGCCAAGCTCGCTGCCGATGCAGTGGCCTTGTGCGTCCACTTCGACCTCAAGTTCATCGATCTCGATCAACTGCTGTTCGCCTGCGCACCGTCCGCCAAAGACGCCGTCGAAGACATCCAGAAAATGCGTGGCGCCTTCCAGACCTTTGTCACACGCGCCAAACAAAGCCAAGGCATCGAAGATGTCGCCCTTCGTTACGCACGCAACATCGCCAACGCACGTTGGCTGTGGCGCAATCGTGCCGTTGCCGAATCGATCCAGATCATCGTTCGCAGCGGCGCACAGACCATCGCCACCATTGACGAAGCCCTCGACGTGCCCCTCAACCAGTTCGATGACTTCAGCGCCGCCGAACACGCCATCGCCCAACACCTGTTGGCAGGCATGCGCGGCGAACGCGCCGCCAAACTCAGCGTACGTGCCGAAGTGCGCTTCGGCGTTACCGGCGCGATTGAAGTCTTCCCCTCGCAAAACTATCTGGAAGACAAGCCAAAGGGGTTTGCCCGACCGCTGTATACCTTGGGCGCACCGCAGTCAGACCAAGACCCGTACAGCGTGCGCGAAATGGGACAAGCTGCCCTGCGCGACCAGAAGGTCGCCAACGCCCTGCGCACCATCGATACGTGGTATCCCGACTTTGCCGAGCGCGGCCAACCCATCGCCGTTGAGCCCAACGGGGCCAGCCTCGATGCGCAAACGTTTTTCCGCAACAGCAAAGACAGCTCCGCCTTTTCACTGATGCTGCAACTGGACAGCCTGGACCCCGACAGCCCCGAGGGCCGTTTCCTGCTCGCTTGCCTGATTCGTGGTGGCGTCTACTCCGGCGACAGTAAGGAAGCCAAGTAATGCACGCCTCGGCCTACCTGGACATCCGCGTCCATGGCGGCGCGGATACCGACCTGCAACCCGCCGTCCTGCGTGGACGTTTGCTTGGCATCCTGCACGGCTGCTTTCGCCAACTGACACCGCGATTCGCCATCGCCTTGCCCAGCCAACGCAACGAATTGCGCGTCTTCGCCACCGAGCGGGCGCACTTCGACAGCTTGGTCGACGCCCTGCACACCCATCGCTGGATTCGCGACTACGCCCACATCGGCTACCCGCGAGAAGTCCCGACCGACTTTGCAGGCCCATGGATCGGCTATCGGCGCTTCCGCGTGCCCACCGTCAACTCGGACCGCCACGCGCAAGACGGGCGCAGTGCCTTGCGAGAGCGTCGCCTGCTGGAAGCACAGCAACGCGGCTTGGAGTACTTCCACCTGCACAGCGCCAGCACCCAACAACGCTTCGTCCTGGCAGTGGAAACCGTGCCACACGCCGAACCCGGCACCCATTTCAGCCCGAACAGTTTCGGCTTTGGCAGCACCGACAACCCCTGCGTCCTGCCGCATCTACCCTGACCCTTTTTTCCAGACCCCTGGCAAGCCCCTGATTTTTCGAGGGCTTGCCAGACCTGCTGAAAAAAGGGGTTCTTTGAAAAATCGCGCATAACCTGTTGTCAGCAAAGGCAAACCGCTGCCATTGCTCTAGTTCACCGCCGCGCAGGCGGCTTAGAAACGTCGCGCGCATCCCCTCCGGACGATTGGAAAGTTCACCGCCGCGCAGGCGGCTTAGAAATCGAATCGGCGGCCAACGAAGCGCGACAACCTGTTCACCGCCGCGCAGGCGGCTTAGAAATTCGGATGGCGCGCGTTCCGACTCTAAAAGCGGTTCACCGCCGCGCAGGCGGCTTAGAAATTTACCGGGCTTGATCGGAATCAACACAACGCGTTCACCGCCGCGCAGGCGGCTTAGAAATACGGGCGGCACATATGACGCGAAGGACGCGGGTTCACCGCCGCGCAGGCGGCTTAGAAACTTGGATGCTGATCGGCGCGCCACAGCAAACCGTTCACCGCCGCGCAGGCGGCTTAGAAATGACGGAGAAGACGACCTGACTGTTCCGCCAGGTTCACCGCCGCGCAGGCGGCTTAGAAATGTCGTCGTCACGAGCCCGGCGCGCCGCGTCGGTTCACCGCCGCGCAGGCGGCTTAGAAAGCCCAAGCGCGACGAGTCGCAGCCGCGCCGCGGTTCACCGCCGCGCAGGCGGCTTAGAAAGCCACGCGACAGGCTGACCAACGCGCAGCTTGGTTCACCGCCGCGCAGGCGGCTTAGAAAGCACACGCTCGGCTGCGAAATGTGGAACATCCGTTCACCGCCGCGCAGGCGGCTTAGAAATTCGTTTGCAAAGACCATCCTCCCCAACACGCGTTCACCGCCGCGCAGGCGGCTTAGAAATATCGCGGGTCCGGGTGTTGAGCGTGCGCGGCGTTCACCGCCGCGCAGGCGGCTTAGAAATGTGCCAGCGGTGGCATGCGTCGCATCATGGGGTTCACCGCCGCGCAGGCGGCTTAGAAATGGTTGCTACTCTCATCCAGATAGAACAGACCGTTCACCGCCGCGCAGGCGGCTTAGAAAGACTGCAGACAATGAGCCTTGCTGATCGCGGTGTTCACCGCCGCGCAGGCGGCTTAGAAAATCTCATGGCATAGCAGCCTGGCGATGGCAATGTTCACCGCCGCGCAGGCGGCTTAGAAATCGATGGCGGGCAGCAACAAGGCCGTGCATTCGTTCACCGCCGCGCAGGCGGCTTAGAAACCGCTCGGTCGTCTGTGCCGCCGCAGGCGACTGTTCACCGCCGCGCAGGCGGCTTAGAAAAATGACAATGCCACGCCAAATTGCCGCACTGCGTTCACCGCCGCGCAGGCGGCTTAGAAATGGCGAATCACGCTGGCAATGCGCGCGTAGCGGTTCACCGCCGCGCAGGCGGCTTAGAAATTCTTGCCATAAGCCCAGATTTGCTTCGTTTCGTTCACCGCCGCGCAGGCGGCTTAGAAACAGCGCAAACTGCGCGAGCTGGTCGATAGGTCGTTCACCGCCGCGCAGGCGGCTTAGAAACTCTATCCTTGTGGATAAGGGTAAGTGGTTTGGTTCACCGCCGCGCAGGCGGCTTAGAAAAGCAGCATCAGCACCAACTTTGTGAGCACCCGGTTCACCGCCGCGCAGCCGGCTTAGAAACGCACGCCGACGCTTCGGCAACCTCTTCTTAGGTTCACCGCCGCGCAGGCGGCTTAGAAATTGATGTGTTGGCGCGTGCACCGTGGCCCGTTGTTCACCGCCGCGCAGGCGGCTTAGAAACTTTGCGCGCTCCCTGCGCTTTTCCAGCATTGGTTCACCGCCGCGCAGGCGGCTTAGAAAAAGGTAGAGGCGGGATGCTCTCAACCACTCATGTTCACCGCCGCGCAGGCGGCTTAGAAAGCTGGCTCAATCAGCCGACCGACGCCCCGCTCGTTCACCGCCGCGCAGGCGGCTTAGAAATGCATGAGGTTTTGGTTCTCACGTTGTGCCGGGTTCACCGCCGCGCAGGCGGCTTAGAAACGTGAGGGTTGAGCTATCACCACCCGTGAGGGGTTCACCGCCGCGCAGGCGGCTTAGAAACAGTCGTACTCGATTTGATCGGGGGCGCTGTATGTTCACCGCCGCGCAGGCGGCTTAGAAAATGATGCAGCTCGACGACATCAGCACTTCGTTGTTCACCGCCGCGCAGGCGGCTTAGAAACGTGTCCTCGCTGCGCTGCGGGCCGCGCCAGTGTTCACCGCCGCGCAGGCGGCTTAGAAATGATCGATGGGCTTGTTGCGAAGGTGATAATCGTTCACCGCCGCGCAGGCGGCTTAGAAAACCAGGGCCGATCTGCAGTCCGCTGCGGCGGGGTTCACCGCCGCGCAGGCGGCTTAGAAATTGCGCGACTCGTTCAAGGCCCAACGTAATGGGTTCACCGCCGCGCAGGCGGCTTAGAAAATATCGCGCAATGCGCTGGCCTTGGCGCGAGTGTTCACCGCCGCGCAGGCGGCTTAGAAAGAACAACCGCAGCATCGTGTTCGCGCTGGCTGGTTCACCGCCGCGCAGGCGGCTTAGAAATCCTCGGGCGCAACGCCCAGATAATCACTGTTGTTCACCGCCGCGCAGGCGGCTTAGAAAGTTTGGCCGAATACGTCGAACTCGGCAGTGCCGTTCACCGCCGCGCAGGCGGCTTAGAAAACATGGGCAGAAGGCATTGAATCAAGCTTGGAGTTCACAGCCGCGCAGGCGGCTTAGAAACGGCAAGCCCAGCTAGAAATTGAGGCACACCAGTTCACCGCCGCGCAGGCGGTTTAAAAAAGAATCCGCAACAAAGCGCCGACGTCCGGGGCGTTCACCGCCGCGAAGGCAGCTTCCCGCGTCGCCATGCCTCGGCGACACTACCTCATGCGCAAAGACTTCATCGATCCCACACCCGAAAGCCGCCGAAAGCTGCTCTGGCTGATCGCGGCGGTGTTGCTGCTCGGGGCGCTGGCGACGTACTGGCTGCTACCGTGGTTTCGCACGCAGATGCAGGTATTGCCGCCGTGTGAGGCGATACGACTGGCTCGCTGGGCGTTGCTGGTCTTTCTGCTGAGTCTGCCGCTGACTGCGATGGGGTGGGCATTGCCGCTGGCTTGGCGTTTGTGCAAGACGGGGCAGTTTCCGCCTCCCGGTGCGTGGGTGCTGCGACGCACACCGATCCGACGCGGACGTGCGGTGCGCATTCGTGTCGTGGCGCTGGTGCTGTGGTCGGTATTGAGCATCGCGCTGGCGATCTGGGGGGCATACACGGTGCAAGGCGTGTTGCCGGATCGTCCGGTTTGCCAGGCGGAATAGCGAGGGTCTTGTTTGGCGGCTGGAGCCGGACGACGAAAAGGTTGCAACAGTTCGTGACAGACGTCGTCACGATTTTGCGACTACTGTGGGCACGTGTGTTCACACGTTGAACAGCACGCCAACGGCACCCGCGACGCGACCGTCTGCATCCTGGACAGCGTGTGGGATCTGTTGTCGCAACCATCATCCAAATTGGGGAGATTGCATGAAGAGGATCGACGCCTGGCGATGGACCAGGCAGGCGATGCGCTCGCGTTATCGATGGGCACTGCTGGGTTGTTTGCTCAGCCCGCTGGTACTGGCGCAGGTGACGGTTCACAACCCCACCATCACGGGAGGCGGAGGCGCCAGCACGGCACCGCCGTATCGATTGATCGGTACGTTCGGCGATGCCAGTCAGGGCAGCGTGAGCGAGGCAGATGTGCGGTTGACCAGTGGCTTTCCGGCGACGATCAGTGATCAGCCGATGGCCGTTTTTTCTGATGGATTTGAAAACTGATCTTTAGGGGAGCAACACATGAAGCGCACTGTTCTTGCCGTCGCCTTGGCAACATCCTTGACTTGGGCCAGCCTGGCTTTGGCGGGCACCAGCAACCCGCAATTGCCCGATTTCACGTATCAAGGTCGTCTGGAAGTGGCCAACGCACCGGCCAATGGCGACTATGACTTCACTTTTTCGCTGTGGGATGCCGCCACCGGTGGCAATCAGGTGGGCAGCACGATTGACGAGCCCGCGTGGCCGGTCACCAATGGTGTGTTCACGGTTCCGTTGGCGTTTCCCGGCGCGTTCACCGGTGAGCAGCGCTATCTGCAAGTCACGGTGAATGGTGTCACCCTGCCACGTCAGCCGGTTTCGGCCGCGCCGGTGGCGCAGTTCGCGATGGACGGCAACCCTGGACCGGCCGGACCGCAAGGTGCAACGGGGCCGACCGGTCCACAGGGTGCGACCGGCGCTCAAGGTCCGCAAGGGGCGACCGGCCCGCAGGGCCCTGCAGGTCCGCAAGGCCCGCAAGGTGAAATCGGCCCAGCCGGCCCTGGCACGGTCACTGGCAATACCAACTATGTGGGCAAATTCACCGGCACGACGAGCATGGGGAATTCGGCGAT
>Ga0075012_10004527_pt1 | contig 12885 bp, 15 predicted proteins | sample All_14_2_FD_71474 | JGI IMG/M metagenome (GOLD analysis project Ga0075012, IMG submission 71474) | Freshwater microbial communities in response to fracking from Pennsylvania, USA - Allegheny Zone_MetaG_DW_15 | ecosystem: Environmental > Aquatic > Deep subsurface > Groundwater > Drilled...
GAACTGATAATCACCTTACCAGTTTTCTGATTGTCTTTTAAAAACAAGTTGTAAATAATCGAAATTATGGATATTGAGCCAATAATTATGAATACCTCAATCCATTCTACATACGGCGAGATTGTTATCAAAAGAAGAATGCCGGTTAATACGAGTGTTGCAATTATGTATTTTCTCATAAATATCCCCCATTTATCTAAGATTTATACTTCAATTCTCTGCTAAGATCAAACCCACCGGACAGTGGTCACTGCCCATTACTTCCGGATAGATCATCGCATCAACGATATGCTCATTCAGTGCTTCTGAAACCACGAAATAATCAATACGCCACCCCGCATTGTTCTTACGGGCAAAGTTCATATACGACCACCATGTATAAGCATCCCTGACATCGGGATAAAGATATCTGTAAGTATCCGTGAATCCATTGTCGAGAAGCTGAGTGAATTTATTTCGCTCCTCATCCGTGAATCCTGCACTGTTTCTGTTTGAGGACGGATTCTTAAGATCAATTTCCTTATGAGCGACATTCAAATCCCCGCAAATGACTACCGGCTTGACCTGCTCAAGCTTCTTGAGATATTGAAGGAAATCATCCTCCCACTGCATCCGATAGTCCAACCGTGCCAACTCACTTTGAGAATTGGGCGTATAGACCGTGACCAAGAAGAAATCTTCGTACTCACAGGTTATGACCCGGCCTTCCTGATCATGATGCTCAATTCCGATATCATAGGTGACCTGAAGCGGTTTGATTTTAGTAAATACTGCCGTTCCCGAATATCCTTTACGTACAGCACTGTTGAAATACTGATGATATCCAGGCAAGTCCAAGGTTAATTGGTCGGGTTGCATTTTGGTTTCCTGAAGGCAGAAAACATCTGCATTGACCTCATTAAAGAAATCCATAAATCCTTTATTGACCACGGCCCTCAGTCCGTTGACATTCCAAGAAATAAGCTTCATCCTTACCGCCTTTCCACGAAGTCAATGATCTGACCGCGTTGTGCCTCACAATCCGCATAGCCCAAATCAAACAATGCCTGAAGCTGATCCTTATCCCCTTTAAAGCGCTTTACGCCCAGATTTTTCGAAGGATAAATATGCATAGCATTCCCTTCCTCAACCAAAGATGCGACTTCGTGGCGCTGACGGTAATAAACGTCGGTGCGCTTCCTGAAATCCTTCAACATCCTCGGATATCTCAGATAAATCAAATCCAACAGAAACTGAAGGGGCTTGGAATTCGGTTTTCGCACAAACGAAATGTCCTTTGTCGTAACCACAAAATGCTTCGTACAGCCATTTTCAACGGAGCGCTCGATGGGAATCATCGAAGTCAATCCGCCATCCATGTACTTCTTCCCTTTGATCAACACACTGCGACCGGCAATCGGCAATGTGCATGCTGCCCGGATATACAGCCAGCGGTCATCGCAATCCTTATTTGTCAGCCAAAACGTCGACTGTTGAGCCAAATCATACAAACCAAACTCCATCTTCGTTTTCGCCTGACGGACTTTGGACGCATCCAGTTTCAACTTCTGATTAATCACCGTTTCAAAAAGATAATTATATCCCACCGGCGTCCCTTCATTGAGAATCGGATACCACCCGACATTTTCCTTACGCGATGCATACTCCACCGCTAACTCCGACAGCTGATTGCGCATATTTGCCACAAAGCACGAAGCGAAAAGAGCTCCTGAAGAAATTCCCACGGTAAAATCAAAGTCTATATGATGATCCATCAGCCACGCCAATACACCAGCCGTATATGCGCCGCGCAAACCGCCGCCCTCAAGTACCAAACCAATTTTTTGCATATTTCACCTCATAATAATGCGCTGAACAAATTCAAAATCGCCCGGCCCCAACGTTTGAGTGTCGGCACCCGCAGGCAGTCTTCCATCGTGATTTCAATGCACTGCTTCTGCGTTTGCACAAAATCATCTTTTATATCGCGAATGACCTTACTCTCAATAAACAGAATACCACATTCAAAGTGCATGTAGTAACTGCGGAAATCCATGTTGGTCGTACCGATGATTGCCGCTTCATCATCCGAAACCAATGACTTCGCATGCATAAATCCCGGCTTATACTCAAATATACGCACACCACCCTTAATCAACTGCTCATAATTGGAACGGGTGATCGCATGAACATACCACTTATCCGGAATATGCGGAACCATCAGCCGCACATCAATACCGTTTTTCGCCGCTGTAATCAAAGCCTTCTGCATCTCATACCCAATGATCAGATAAGGCGTCATGATATACACATAGCGCTTGGCCAGGTTGATGATATTCATATGCACAGTCTCACCCACCTGCTCTTCATCAGTCGGAGAGTCAGAAAACGGCTGTATATAGCCATCCGTAATGTATTCCGGCGTATCCGTATTCTTAAACTGCATGATATCCTCATTACTTTTCGACAGGTAATTATAAAAAGTCAGAAACATGACCGTCAGACTCCACACAGCCTCACCCTTAATCATCACAGCCGTATCCTTCCAATGACCGAACCGCTCAACGACATTGATATACTCATCCGCCAGATTGATACCTCCGACGAATCCCACTTTGCCGTCAATGACCAAGATTTTCCGGTGATCACGATTGTTCATAAGAATGGCCAGCCGCGGTTTCAACGGATTGAAAACATACGTCTTAATACCCAACCCATTGAGATAACTGTCAAAATCAGACGGTAACTCATGACAGCCAAAATCATCATAAATCAGACGTACATCGACTCCGGCCTTCACCCGCTCAACCAAGATTTCCTCAATGGTATCCCACATCAGTCCTTTTTTGATAATGAAATACTCCAAGAAAATGAATTTCTCAGCCTTTCTCAGTTCGCGTATCATCGCTTCAAACTTTTCCTCACCAAGATCGAAATACTCGGTCTGCGTGTTTTTATATACCGGGAAATAACTGTTACGCCATAAGTAATTGATCTGTTTAAAAATATGCGGATCCAGATGACGGATCTGATTAAGCACGGCCGGATCCTGAATCATAAACGGAGCATTTTCATTAGAAGACTTCACCATCTCCTTACGCAACGCTTTAGGAATCTTCTTACCGCCAAAAATCAGATACAATACCCCGCCGACAATCGGAACAAGCAATATCAAAATCGCCCACGACAGTTTATACGACGGATTGTCAGGACGATTGACAATATAAATGACAACGATGATACTCAGTATAATCAGCGTGGCATATGCCGGCAAAGCAAACTGACTTAATGTATAAACAAAAAGCATCAAAAACGACAGCTGTGTCAGAATCATCACAGCCACCACGATGCGCTTTCGAATCAGATATCTTGCCAGTTTAATCAACTTCCCTCACCACATTCCCCTATTTGATGATGCTAAAAGGATCCTCTATCCAAGAAAACGACAAATCATTAAGGATTTCCATAACTTTATTATAACGGAAATCTTCCGTCAATGTAACTGGTTTATGGGCGTCAAAACCAAAGACCGTCTGAATGTCATATTGAGCAGCGATCTGCCAAAACTCGTAAAAAGGATACGGGTACCGATCACCCAACTCACCATAATTCTGCAAGCCATAGCGCATCCCGTTGAGATTGACCTCCATCGGAATATTTGCTTTTTCCGCAGCTTTGCAAATCCGATGCGTCACTTCGATGCAACGATCATTCCACACCTTACGCCCCTTCATAAAATACTCCGGATGGGCGATGTACGTAAACAAACCGCTTGCACACGCCTCTTCCATCAGCCGCGCATAATCCAGCAAATCATCATCCTCATTGTAACGCGCAAAATCCCGCACATCCATTTCAGGATTATGAAGTCCTAAAATCAGATAATCAACCTCCGCCTTGCGCAACTTCAACTCATCTGCCAACTCTGGAAAATACTCACATTCATATCCAGACAAAATCGTAATCTTCTGTTTATACTTCTGTTTCAAACGTTCAACCGAATTTAAATAGTCATCCTTCAAATCCATCGGCATCCGATCGGTAAAAACCCTCGAAGTTGTCCATGGAACATGATCACTGAACCCCAATACTGAAAACCCGGCTTCAATGGCTGCTTGTACATAAGCCTCATCCTCACCGCTGGCATGACCGCATCGCACGGTATGTGTATGCAGATTAAAGGTTTGCACAAGGAATCCCCAACACTTCCATCAGCGCTTCATCGACAGAGTCAACGACTTTCTTACCCAGCTTCAACACATCCGACCCGGCATGCGACATCACATAACTGTTCTCAAAACGAGAGAGCATGGCCGCATCATTCATCGAATCACCAATGACCGCAACTTCATGGTCCTTGATGTTATAATAACGCATCAATACTTCGATCCCCGAAGCCTTATTTACATTCTTCGGCATGATTTCCACATAAATCGGACCTGAATAAAACATATCCAATTTGTACTTATCAATAAACGGAAGCAGTTTATCCATGATTTCATCCCGATGCTCCTCAACGACAATGACAATCTTATTAGGCTCAAACTTACTTTGCTTCGCCCACTCTAACAGCGGAACTTCGGTAAACGAACGAATCTCACCATTGGCTTTCATATGATTAAATACAAAGAAAACATGGGATTTCGGATTGGTCATCGCATGACGGCCTTCACTGTCAATCGTCAGAAGTTCAAAGGGATAACCGATGCCAACCAGTTCTTCATGCAGTTTATACATGATATCCCAACTCAGCGTATGATTGACAATCAGTTTCTCATTCACAACGACACAACAGCCATTGGAGCCGATGGCATCAATTGAAAAACCGATCTGCTCGCTGATTTTATGACGTGTAAAATAATCACGGCCGGTTGCGATCGCGAAATGTATACCTTTCTGATTCAGTTGATTGATCAGATCGATCCTTGTGTTTGATAGGTTTGTATTGTGATGAGAACCATTGCCATCATAGAGCAATGTTCCATCCAAATCGGTAGCAAATAATTTTATCATAGTTTCACCCATGGTGATTATACCCAAAAAACACCAAAAAGGGAAACAAAGTCCCCTCTTTTTCAAACATTTCATAACATTTTCTATCAAAACTCAATGTAAGCCTTTCCATTACAAAGACTTTACATAAATGCACTTACTATACTCCTGCTGTTCAATCAACTCATGATCTTTGGGCACATCTACGATTTCCTTCAAAACACACCCCGCCAGCTCACATGTTTTACGTGAAGCATAATTATCCGGATTGCACGTAATGATGACTTCCTTCATTTTGTTGTGACGGGCAATATCAAACAATAACACGGTTGCCTTCGCCGCATAATGATGACCCCGATACGGCGGATAGACGGCATAACCGATATTGCCCATATAATACAAATCCGGATTCATGCCAAAACGAATGTCACAACGTCCGACGATTTTCTTATCTTCAAGCCTGCGAATATCATAAATGTTGGAAGCAACCCAGTTTTTCTCTTTGTTCGCCGGTGTTTTGACCACCAGCTCCAAAGCGATTTCTCCATCACTCCACGTTTTCTTACGTCTGAACATCACTTATCCTCCAACAACCGGCCAAGACTCAGCTTCACCTTCAACTGCCCTTCAATCTGCTCAATGACATCCTTCGATTTCTGACTTTGCTTGCGATTGCTTTTAACCGCCCGAATCAAAAGATTCTTAGGAGAGTGTGACAAATCAAACATTTCCAGCAAATCAACGGTATACCCCATTTTCTCCAGATAAGCACCCCGATAATTGTCCGTCAGCAAAGCACTGATCCGCTCTTTGCTTAACCCATAAGCCCCAATCATCGCGACATCACGGAAATCACCGGAATGCAACAGTTCTTTGTGACAACACGGAACCGCCATGATGATTCTCGCATTCCAACGGATCGCCTGATTCAGCGCATAATCTGTCGCCGTGTCACAGGCATGCAAACTGATGACCATATCGATATCACGATCACTCTGAAAATCCTTGATATCCCCCAACTGAAAGTGCAAACGCTCATAACCGTATTTCTGTGCGGTCACGTTACACTTCTCAATGACATCCGCCTTCAGATCCAAACCGATCATCGTAACATCCAGATTCCGGATGCGAGTCAGATAGTCATAGACGATAAATGTCAGATAAGATTTCCCGCAACCGAAATCCACGATGTTCCACGATTGCTTATCTTCTTTTTCAATGACATCCTCAATCATCTCTAAAAAACGATTGATCTGCCTGAACTTATCATACCGCGATGGAAAGACATTTCCTTGTGCATCCATGATTTTCAAATCGATTAACGCCGGCACAACGGTTCGCTCTTCCAAAATATAAGATTTCTTCCGATTATGAGAACCGACATCTATCTTTACTTCTTGGATTTTCTTACTCACCAAAATTTTGTCTTTTTTTGTGCGCTTCAGATTCCAGACATACACAACGCCCCAGGCATCGATCTGACGATAAAGCGAAAACTCCTTCATCAGAAATTCATGCAGCTTTTCCGTTGGAAAATTTACATGAAACACTTGCTTTTCCGTAAAGCGGGAGCACTGATAAAAATCCGGCTGACCGCCGATCAGGCGGATTTCACTCTTACGATACTCGCCCAACGGATTACTTAAAATCAACCGCACCGGATGATCCGCGATTAGTGCTAAAAATTCCATTACTGACTCCCCTTGGAAGCCGCTATCAGTTCTTCTCTCAATTTTCGGTATACGACTATCGGCTGATCGCCTTGAATGAGCTTCTCTCCCATACGCAACTGCGTGCGCTTAGGACGTTGGGTATTGACGACACGCTTGTCCTGACGTTCAATCATCAGATTGGCATATTTGCCAAAGAATCCGATCATCCGATTCACAAACTTAAACGGAGTGATGCAGTTATAAAAGCGCAAATAAAGGATGACTTGCTCATCATCGATTGGCGCAAAATAGACGAACACCTTAATTTTCTTAGCAATGATATTGATCCAGATATTCGGATATCTGAAGCGCAGCTGCATATCCGGATTGATTTCACATTCTTGCGGTTTGCGCTGACGCTGACCGGAATCAACTTCATTATCCGCACTGGTAACGATAGTATCCTCAATCACCACCGTCTTAGGACCGTGAACCAACGTTTTATTTCCCCTGCCAATGGTATTGTGGTGGACAAACGGCAAATGAACCACATCCAACTGATTTTCAATGGCCCGTGAGTAATGTGTGTCCCAGGTATCCGCAATTTCACTGTAAACAAAACTTTCATCAAGAAAATCCGGGAAAAAAGGAACTTCGGACGAAGCCAGTTTTTTATCGCCGTTAAATACGTATATGATCCCATGTTTTGCCTGGATGGCATAACTGCGGACATTATAACGGTCATCAACCAAACTGTTTTTACCATTAGCTGGAATGAGCGTGCAATCACCACTGACACTGAACCGCAGCCCGTGAAATGGACACTCGACACAACCATCTTCCTTCAGTTTACCGGCAGAAAGCTTCACACCGCGATGCGAACACAAATCTTCCAGACATCCCCATTTTCCATCCGTTGTTCTGAAAATAAGCAATTCCTTACCCAAACGTTTCAATCCAACCATTTTCCCTGGGGAAACCATCTTTTCCGGAGCAATCGCATACCATTGATTTTCAATCATAACACACCTCTGAACATGTATACGTTTATTATATCACTCTCATTGAACGGTTGAACACGAAATGGCGAAAATGTCATATTCAACCGAAACCTTTTGATTTACAATGGTATCAGCGGGTGAATGATGACATGAAATTTGACAACGATGCTCTCAGTACGATTGAAACCACACTAACTCTTATCGAAGAAAACTTAACCCAGCCGTTAAAATCAGACGATATTTTCCGCTGGCTTGGCGTAAGCAAGTCATCTTTTACTCCTCTTTTCAAAGCCATTACCGGCTATCCGCTCAATCAGTACATCCGCTACCGCCGTCTTTCCGAAGTTGCCTTTCAATATCAACAAAACCGCCAGAGTGCTTATCAGCTCGCACTGAACTACCAATATCAATCCCACGAAGCATTCTATCGGGCCTTCAAACAGTATTTCGGCATCCCGATCAGTCAATACCGCACAACCAACATCACCAGTCAGATATTCCCGCCGATATCCTACACCATTATCAGAAAAGGAGGAAAAGTTTTGATCAACAAAGAAATGAATCAGTCAATCATTCAAGAAACCCTAAAAAATCATCCGGGAAGTTATTTAATCGACGTAGACATCGACCATTTTATGACCATCAATGAGAAATATGGATTTAATGCGGGAGATGCAGTGCTTGCTATGACACTGTTGCGAATCAAGCAGATTTGCGATGGATATCAAAACATTCAGGGACCCTGGCGCTATGGCAACGATGAGTTCTTGTTTGTAACCCAGGATCACGCCAAAGAAATCATCGAAGAAATCCTGCGGGCATTTGAGACCCCCATGCACATCCAACAGCACGACATCGATGTTTCAATCAGTATCGGAACAGCTATCATCGCGGATGATTCAATCAACAGTGTTCAACGGTCAATGATGACGGCAAAGAAGCAAGGCCGCAGAAGAGCAGATACCAGTCAAATATAAAAAAGGAGTTTCCGCAACGGAAACTCCTTATATTTTTCAGGCTTTGATCAGACTGTCCAGAATATTACGGACCTGTGATTTATTGACTGCACCTTCATGCAGTTTTTTGTCACCATCATAAAATGTCGGAACCAGATAGTAATCATGAGCATCCGCAAGAGCTTTCTCCTTGCCCTCATGGATCCAACGGATGGAAATCGCCGAATAACGCTCATCCTTCATCAGCTCATCCAAATAATCCTTCGCCTTGTTACAATACGGACAAAACGGCAAATAGAATAATTTTAACTCTTTCAAAATCATCACCTCTACACAGATTCTAAGTTACGGCGCAACTTCTTGCAACTGTTCTGCCTGTTTCATACGTTTCCAAACGATCACGATCACGTAGATGGCCAGCCACATAAACGCAAAGACAAACAGTTCGATGATCCAAATTGAAACGCCCCACAAGCTGAGCAATGCGGACATTGTATCCAACAAGGCATGAGCTCCGATGGCCATTGTGAAGAAAGGCAGATATTTCTTGCTTCGAAGACCTTGAAACACCAAGAAAGTCAATGCGATGTGAATGACGACCGTCATCATCCTCTCAACTCCTGCCATCAGGAAAATCCAGGGATTCGCTGAGGTCATCGTTGCGACCAATGTATCAATCATCGACTGCGTCACATTCTCATTAATCAAAGAGTTGATCGTCCCGTTGTTAATCATATTTGCCAACAGGATGTTATTGATATACGTCAGACCGACGATGAAAATCGCCTCAATCGCACCGTGACCGATACCCACAGCCATGATGTGTTCTTTCTGACTGAAACGCTTGCGAATGTAGAACATCGATATCAGCCGGCCGATAAATTCAAAAATAGCGGCACTAACCCCAAGCAAAAGTGCATAGAGGATCGGATTATCGATGATCGCCTGACCGGCCGAAGATGAAAGTATCAGCTGAACAACAGGAGTGCGAAACACCTGCGATCCCAAAATAAAGCCCATGCTGCCCGCAAGCATGGCCGTAATGATGCCTTTTTTACGCAAAAAGAAAATGACAGCCACAGGCAGCCCGAAAATCAGGATGGCTGTGACTATCATGTTGAAAACCGCTAATGTAGATACCATAACTACCTCCCGTAATATTACGGGATTATTGTATCACATTATCTGAAATAAAGGGCCAAAGCGATGAAAACTGCACCAAACACAATAAGCAAAATCTTATAGTTCTTCTTCCCCATCTTTTGAATCATAAAACGCGTTTTCGGATTGCCTTCATAGAAAAACGGAATTTCAATGAATGCGGCGACGAGATACAAAACACCAAGAACAAAGAACAGAATGGAATACCAAGGCATGATTTTTCCTCCTTTATGTTATTGCTGCGTTCTTTTTCTGAAGAACGAATACATAAATACCACTAAGAAAATATTGTAAGCAAAGCCTATCAGTAAGTAAGGCCAGAAAGTCAGGTTCATATCCACCATTCCTGCCGAAATCGCATCCTTAAACAAAATCGTCTGAACGGCTTTTGCCGGCCAGAATCCCGGAGCGATGGCGAAGAGCCATTCTTTCCAATCGAGAAACAGATAGGAGAAAATCGGGAAGATCAACAAGAATCCGGTAGCTTTCATGGTTACAAATCCTTCGACCTTATTGGATGCAAAGGCATTGATCAAAAAGGCATTCATCGGCGCTTGAAGTGCGGTAAGCATGGCAATCAGAGCTACCTGCCACCACGCAAATCCCAATCCGCCAGCCAGATATACCGTCACGATTCCGGAGAGAACCGCCATCACATAGACAAATACGACCTTAAAAATGACATAGGCCTGAACATTGAGCGGAGATATGGAGATCGATACGAAGACATTATCATCGCGATCGTCCAATATCGAAAATCCTGCCATGGCTCCGAAAATCATGCCGGACATCAGTGTCAAGGCGATGATAAGCATCTCCGAAGCCATTTTATCCAGTGTGTTGCTGTTAATGAAGTAACGTCCCATCAGTCCAACGGCAAAGGGCCATACCAGCAACATGATCGTCATGCGGTCACGCAAGATATTCTTAATTTCAAATTTTACTAAACGAGCATACATGATTACACCCCCAGATTGGCCGTCGCATAGTCTTTAAAGCGCGGCAAGATCAGAAATCTGAAGAAAATAAATCCTAAACCGATGATATAAGCGCTGTCCATCAGATACTGAACCCAATCAACGGTTGCTTCCGTAGAGGCCATAAACAGCCGGATCGTCACATCTGCCGGAAACCAGAACAAGTAGTCCTTCCACTCGACGGGCAGTAAACCGATCATCACGCCGATGCTGGGCAGAATAAATACGATCATGATGACCATATAGTTCAGCAGCAAGGCGGTGAAATCTTTGGAAATATAGGAAAGCAAGATCCCGACAAAGACGTAAAACGCCGTAACGAGAAACACCGCGATCAACAGGATCAAATAATTAAAGGTCATATCTTTGATGAAGTACATCGACAGAAAGATGACGCCGAAAATGATGATGAGATTGATGATGTTGGTCAGAATCTTACTGACGATGTAATCGGTCGATGTAATCGGTGAGATGAGCATTGATGAAATCGTGTGCTCTTTCTTTTCGTAGTACATCTGCGCACCCACCAGTAAAGCCGTCATCGCGGAGGCTTCCATCAGAAACACAAACGGTAAGAACATCCGAAACTCCTCGGGGTCAAGGAAAATTCCCAGACCGATCCAAATCAGAGCCACAAAAAACGAGGCTGTGAACAAGTTGTATTTGGTCAGCCGCTGAAATTCCCCTGCTACCAAATGTTTAATCTTCGCCATGAAGTTTCACCCCGGTCACTTGAATAAAGATTTCTTCCAGTGTGGTTTCCCCGCTGTGAATCGTTTCGATATTCTTCGATGCAATCAAGTCCATAAAGGCTTGCTCGCGGATCTGATCCATCGTAAACACTTCTTTGACAACATTGCCATTGTCACGATATTCCACCGCAACCGTGCGTTTGCCATATTTCAGTTTTAGGTTGCGCGGCGAATCGACTTCGACCAGTTTGCCATCGGTAATGAATGCGACCCGATCGCACAGCTCATCGACATCGCCCATGATGTGCGAAGTAAGGAAGACCGTACCGCCACTGTTTCTGAAATCACGGATCATATCTTTGACAATGCGGGAATTCTTAGGGTCCAGACCGTTGGTCGGTTCATCTAAAAACAGCATTTTCGGATCGTTCAATAAGGCGCGAACCATGTTCAAGCGGATTTTCATACCCTTGGAATATTCACCAACCAGTTTGTCTTTGTCTTCCCATAATCCCAGACGTTCCATTAACGGCTGAACATCCACCTGCCTTTTGTACAGCTTTCTGAAAAACTCCAGATTCTCCATGGCAGTGAGTTTTGAGAATGAAATCGGCATTTCAAAACAGACACCGATGTCCTCATAAAACTCATCATGGAACAAGGAAAGATCCTTTCCATCAAACTCAATATAGCCTTTGTAATGGGATAGCAATTTGACCATCAGCTTCTGCGTTGTGGTTTTGCCGGCACCGGATGGTCCTAAGAAACCGAAAATTTCGCCTTTGGCAATGTCAAAGTCGATGCCATTGATGGTATTGGACGTATTTTTTGGATATTGGAATTCTAAATCTTTGACTTTAAACATGATTTTCCTCCGTTGTTGATCCTTTTCGGATGATTTCTAAAATTTGGTGTAACTGTGCTTTCATGCCTTTGAAATCACGATTGTAGAAGAAGTTCATCAAGGCTGAGCGATTGATGGAAAACAACATGTCCGTGAGGACATCCGCATCGATGTCCTTTCGGATGATGCCCCGCTGCTGATCCCGTCGGATCAGTGAGGCAAAGTAGTCCAGTCCGGCCTGATTGCCCTTAAGCAGTTTACGGATAAATTCACTGTTGTCCATGTCCATCTTGACACCGATCTGATAGTATTGCGGCTTCTGCTCAATCCACAAAATCGCCTGATCGAACATCGACTCATACTCATCGAACACCGTATCGTTCTGCCGGGTTGAAACGATGCCTTGAAACAGCACCATCTTTTCCTTAGCGATTTCGCTCAGAAGGTACATATAGCAGTCTTCCTTATCCGCGAAGTACTGATAGAAACTTCCCCGCGAAATATTGGCTGATTTTATGATTTGGTTAATGGACGCCTCACTGAACGTATGGGTGGCGAATTCATCGACACAGGCATCAAATATCTGCTTCTTCTTTGATTCGTCCAAATTGTTAAACGTGCTGGTCGGCAT